>Ga0070689_100002903_pt1 | contig 11274 bp, 6 predicted proteins | sample KBSS23HmetaG_FD_64669 | JGI IMG/M metagenome (GOLD analysis project Ga0070689, IMG submission 64669) | Switchgrass rhizosphere microbial communities from Kellogg Biological Station, Michigan, USA - KBS S2-3H metaG | ecosystem: Host-associated > Plants > Roots > Rhizosphere ... | reverse complement strand
CATTGGCCGCGCAGGCAACGGCAGCACCGGCACCCGCTGCGCCGGCGCCGATACCCGCTGCGCTGGCTGGCGACGTCGTCGACGACGAGGCGCTGCTGGTGCGCATCGAGGCCGCGTGCGAGCGGCTGCGCGTCGGCGGCGAGCTGCGCGCCGTCACCGCGCTGCGCGACGGCGCCGCGGGCCGGCGTTGCGCGCTGCCGGCCGCGCCGCCGCGCACGACGCCGCTGTCGTCGCCGGACCTGCGCGAAGCGCTGCTCGGCAGCACGTGCATCGTCGGTCACTACTACCGGTGCGATGCGTGCGACGGCTGGCACTTCACGGCGTCGACGGGCTTCGCGGTCGCGCGCGACGGCGCGGTCGCGACCTGCTGGCACCTGCTCGAGGACGACGGTCCGCCGGCGCTGCCGTCGCTGCTCGCGGTCGCCGACTGGCAGGGCCGCGTCTTCGCGGTGACCGAGGTGCTCGCTGCCGATCCCGACCGCGACGTCGCGGTGCTGCGCTGCACGGCGACCGACCTGCAGCCGCTGCCGCTGCGCACGGCGCGCGCGGGCGAACGCGTGTTCTGCCTGTCGAACCCGGACCACATGTTCGCGACGTTCAGCGAAGGGCTGCTGGCGCGACGCTACGTCGTGCGCGGTCCGGCGCCCGGCACCGGCGCGCCGGCCGGCCCCGATGCGGCGCGGCCCGCGGCCGGCGAGCACGCGCCGGTGACGCCGCCGGTGGGGCCCGGCCGCGAGTTCCTGCAGGTCACCTGCGACTTCGGCGCCGGTTCGTCGGGTGCGCCGGTCGTCGACCAGTGCGGCAACGTGGTCGGCATCGCGCAGTCGACCGCGACCGTGGTCGCGGATCCGGATGCTGCGGTCGCCGAGACGCAGATGGTCGCGCGCACGGCGGTGCCCGCGGCGGCCCTCGCGGCGCTGCTGCGCGCGGCCGCCGGTGGCCGCTGACACCGCGCCGCTGACGCCGTGAGCGGGCGCGTCACTTCGGCCGGTCGAACGACTCGGCGGTCAGCTTCGCATCGAGGTCGAGCTTGACGATGTCGACGCTCATCTGCAGCTGCCGCTTGCCGTCGGCGTCGATTGCGAAGTGCCGCACCTGCATCGGCACCAGCCGGCCGGCCAGCAGCTGGTAGTCGCTGAACAGCAGGAACTCGCCGCCGCCGGCGACGGGCTTGCCGTCGGCGCCGACCGGCCGCACCTCGAGCGCCTCGAGGCGGTGGTCGTCGCGCGACACGAAGACCTTCGCGAGCACGGGCACGTCGTCGCCGCTCTGCTGGCGCAGCGGGAAGCCCGCGAGCCGGCCACCGACGGTGCGGCACGGCACGCGCGCGTGCGGGCGGCCGAGCGCCTTCGCGGCGCGGTCGGTGTCGGCCACCGGCAGCTCCTCGTCCTGCACGGCCGACGGCTCGGCGAGGCTGCGCAGCACGGCGGCCGGGTCGAGGAACTGGATCAGCTGGCGCGCGAGCTTGATGTTGCGCCGGCAGTGCTCGCGGTCGTTCGCCATCTCGCGCGCCTGCATGTCCTGCACCTTGCCGTTGCTGATCGACCAGAAGTCGACGCGGTCGCGGCCCTGTTCGACCGCGCGCGCGCTGTCGGACTGCTTGTAGCGGATCAGTGGGAACGGCTTGCCGGTGTCGGGCTTCTTCCAGTCGAGGAAGTCGACGCCCAGTTCGAGTTCGCCGCGGTGCTCCTCCGCGTCGCGCGCGACCTCCTGGATGCGCAGGTCGGCGTGGAACGCCGTCACGGCCGCAGCGGCGGCGGTGCGGTGCGCGGTCTCGACCTGCGTCGCCAATTCGGCGAGGTCGGCCGGGACCTGCGCGGCGGCCGCCGCCGCAAGGGCGACGGCGACGGCGCTCAGGCGCGCAGCGAGCGGCGTTTTGCGCATGCGGGCCGGCAGCGACAGCGGGTGGCCCGGCGTTGCCGCCGCGGCCGCGCGCGCGCCGCGCGGTCTCGTCACGGGAACACGCCCTCGAGCTGCACGACCGGCGTGTTCATGCCCGTGGTGCCGTGCGCCCACAGGTTCGTCGTCGACGTCACCGAGTGGAAGCCGACCATCATGGTCTTGCCGGCCGGACCGCTGTCGCCGACGCGGATCGCCTCGGCGTTGCTGATGACGCTGTCGCCGAGCAGGCCTGACGGCGCCAGGCCCACGGCCTGCGTGATCGCGGCGGCGCCGAGCAGGTTGGGATCGAGCGGGATGCCCCACAGCACCGGCGGCAGCCCGCTGCCCAGGTCGATCACGATGCTGTCCATGAACGTGCCGGCGATGCGCGCCATGCAACCCGGCGTCATGCCGAGGATCGCGAGGTCGGTGTCGGCGCGGTCGAACGCGAGTACGACGAACGCGGCCGGCAGCGAGCCGGGCGGCGACGCCGTGAGCTGCGTCGACAGCGTGCCGCCGAGCACCGCGCTGGCGGCGCTGGTCGAGCTGGTGAGACTGCGGCCCAGCACGATGCAGCCCTGCGTGTCGATCGGCGCGACGATGCCGGTGGTCGCGGTCTCGGACAGCGTCACCGCGTCGACGCGCGCCGTGTTGGGGATCGTCGTGTTGTCGGTGGACTCGAACATCAGCACGAGGTTGCCCTGGCTCGAGTCGAACAGGTACGGCGTCGAGAACGCGACGTGGATCGAGAACGGCGCGGGCGTCAGCTGCAGCGGCGTCGTGGCCGGCACGCTGACGCTGCCGCTGAACACCAGCGTCGGCGTGGCGCCGCCGAGGACGGTCGTCGGGTCGTACGGCGACGGCATCGCCTCGAAGTTCGCCGCGTTCATCGCGACCGTGTAGGCGGTCACCTGGTACGGCTTGCTGAAGGCGACGGTCGTCTGCGTCTGTTGCGTCGGCCGGAACCAGAAACCCGTGATCACGGCCACGCCCTGCGTGATCTCACCGGCGTTGATCAGCAGCTGGATGCCGCACGTCGGGTTGCCCGAGTTGAACGGGAACGTCAGCACGGCCGGGCCTTCGACGAAGTCCATGCCCTTGGGCAGGACCTTGGTCTGCTGGGCCGGGAGGAGCGCGGCCAGCGCAGTGGTGCAGAGCAGTCGGTGGATCATGGCGGCGCAGCATAGCGACGGCGCCCGTGCGCGACAGCCGACGAGTGCGCAGGCGCGTCGCGCCACCGTCATTCTTGGTTGCCGATGACGCGGCGCCGCGGTCATGATGCGCCGGCCGCAACGATGACACGCAGCTTCGCAGGCTTCGAGGTGGAGGAGGTCCACGGCACGCCGCTGCTGTGGCGGCGCGACCAGCGCTGCAAGACGTTCCGCATCTCGCTGCTGCTGCAGCGGCCGATGGGAGCAGGGCAGGCCGCCCGGGCGCTGCTGCCGCTGCTGCTGCAGCACGGCAGCGAGCAGCACCAGGGCCGCCCCGCGCTGGCGCGCGCACGCGAACGGCTGTTCGGTGCCGGCGGCGGCACCGGCTGCGGCCGCCACGGCGAGTCGACCGTGCTGTCGTTCGCGGCCGACGCGGTCGCCGGCGAGTTCCTGCCGCAGCGGCCCGACCAGTTCACGGCCGTGCGCGATCTGCTGCAGGAACTGCTGCTGCGGCCGCGGTTCCGCGATGCGCGCGCCGGCGCGGAGCTGTTCGCGCGCGAACGCAGCCAGGCGCTCGCGGCGGCGCGCGCCGTCTGGGACGACAAGGCGCACTACGCGCGGCAGCGCGCGGTCGCGGCGGCCTGCGCGGGCGAGCCGTACGGCGTGCCCGACCACGGCGGCGAGGCTGCGATCGCGGCGCTCCTGCCGCACCAACCGGCGGCGATGCTCGACGACGCGCTGCACGACGGCCGCCGGCTGCTGCTGATGAGCGGCGTGCTGCCCGACGACCCGGCGGCCGCGATCGCGCCGCTGCTGGCCGCGCTGCCGCGCGGCAGTGCTGCCAGCAACGGCGCGGCGCCGGTGCCGCCGATGGCGCCCGCGGCGCGGCCGGTCGGCCGCACCGTCGAGTATGCGCCGATGCAGCAGGCCAAGCTCGTGCTGGTGTTCCGCATGCCGCGGCCGGTCGCGCCCGGCGCGTTGCACGCGCTGCAGATCGCGCTGTCGCTGTGGGGCGGCGGCGCGCACTCGCGGCTGTTCCAGGAGGTGCGCGAACGGCGCTCGCTGTGCTACTACGCGGCCGCCGGCGGCGACGCCGACAAGGGGCTGTGCATGGTGCAGGTCGGCTGCGACGCCGAGCAGGTCGAGGCCGTCACGGCGGCGACGCTCGAGCAGCTCGCGGCGGTCGCCGGCGGCGACTGCAGCGACGCCGAACTCGCGACGGCGGTCGCCACGTGCCAGGGGCCGTTCCGTTCGCTCGACGACTCGCCGGCGGGCCGGCTCGCGTACACCGCCGAGCAGTGGCTGCGCGGGTTCGACGAGACGCCGGCCCAGCGCGTCGCGGGCCTCGGCGCCGTCGCGCGCGACGCGGTGACCGCAGCGGCCGCGTCGATCGCGCTCGACCACGAGTACCGGCTGCTGCCGGCGCCAACAGCGGCCGCGGAGGCGCAGCGATGACGCAGCAACGCATCGTCGATCCCGTCGTCGGCGAGGAGGTCGTGCGCGCGGTCACGGGCACGGGGCTGCGCGTGCGCGTGCTGCCGCGTCCGCAGCTGCGCGAGGTCGCGGCCGTGATCACGTTCGGCTACGGCAGCACGGACCTCGCCTTCGCGAGCGACGACGGCGCAGTGGTCACGACGCCGGCCGGCACTGCGCACTACCTCGAGCACAAGCTGTTCGAGGACGAGGAGCTCGCGGTGTTCCAGCGCTTCGCGGCGCGCGGCGCCAGCGTCAACGCGCAGACCGGCTTCACGCGCACGACCTACCACTTCCACGCCAGCGGCGAATGGCAGCAGAACCTGCAGGACCTGCTGCGGCTGTGCGCGCGGCCGCACATCACGCCGCAGAACGTGCAGAAGGAGCGCGGCATCATCGCGCAGGAAGTGCGCATGTACGAGGACTCGCCGGCGCATGGCGCGGCGTTCCTGCTGCTCGGCGCGCTCTACGCGGAGCACCCGGTGCGCCACACCGTCGGCGGCACCGTCGCGTCGATCGACGCGATCACGGCGCCGCTGCTGCTGCAGTGCTGGCACGCGTTCTACCGCACCGGCAACGCCGCGCTGGCGGTCGCGGGGCCGGTCGATGTCGACGCGGTGCTCGAGCTGGCCGAAGGCTGCGCGCTGCCGGCCGGCGCGGCGCCCGCGCGCGCGACGCCGGCCGACTTCGCCGGCGTGCACCGCGAACGCGCCGAGCGCACGATGGCGGTGGCCCGGCCCAAGGTGCTGCTCGGGCTCAAGGAGCGCCGCGAGGCCGTTGGCTACCGCGCGCGCGCCGAACGCGCCGCCGCGACCGGCGTCGTGCTCGACCGGCTGTTCGCGCCGAGTTCGGACCTGCGCGAAGCGCTGCACCGGCGCGGCGCCGTCGACGACTCGCTCGGCGCCAGCTACACCGGCGAGCGCACGTTCGGCGTCGCGATGGTCGGCTGCGACGCCGACGACGCGGTGGCCGCGGCCGCGGCGCTGCGCGAGCTGCTGTTCGCCGACGTCGCGTTCGACGACGAGCAGCTCGAGCGGCTGCGCCGCCGCCAGTTCGGCCACCTGGTGCGCATCGGCGAGAGTGCGCGCGCGCTGGCGCACGGCCACGCGCTCGAGGAACTCGACGGCGCGCGGCCGTTCGAGGGCCTCGAGGTGCTGCGCGCGCTCACGGTCGCCGACGTGGTCCGGCGCCGCGACGAACTGCTGCGCGCGGACAACCTCTGCATCGCGACCACGCACCGCCGCGCCTGAGCGGGCAGGATCTGGCGCGCGCCGCGCCGCCGGCCGATCATCGCCGCCGCGATGCACGCACCCCCCTTCGAACTGGTCAGCGACATGCAGCCGGCCGGCGACCAGCCGCAGGCGATCGAGCGGCTCTTGGCGTGGCTCGGCGGCGGCGCGCCGGCCTGCACGCTGCTCGGCGTCACCGGCTCGGGCAAGACCTTCTCGGTCGCCAAGGTCGTCGAGGCGCTGCAGCGCCCGACGCTCGTGCTGGCGCCGAACAAGACGCTGGCGGCGCAGCTCTACGGCGAGTTCAAGGTGTTCTTCCCGCGCAACGCCGTCGAGTACTTCGTCAGCTACTACGACTACTACCAGCCCGAGGCGTACGTGCCGACGACCGACACGTACATCGAGAAGGACGCGCTGATCAACGAGGCGATCGAGCGCATGCGCAACTCGGCGACGCGTTCGCTGATGGAGCGCCGCGACGTGCTGATCGTCGCCTCGATCTCGTGCATCTACGGCCTCGGTTCGCCGGAGAACTACCGCGAACTGTCGGTGTCGGTGCGGCGCGGCGAGAAGGTCGTGCGCGACGTGCTGCTGCGCCAGCTGACGGCGATCCAGTTCGTGCGCGACAACTTCGACTTCCAGCCGGGCCGCTTCCGCGTGCGCGGCGACGTCGTCGAGGTCTACCCGTCGTACGAGGAGGCCAAGGCGATCCGCATCGAGCTGTTCGGCGACGAGGTCGAGGCGATCGTCGAGGTCGATCCGCTGCGCGGCGTCGTGCTCGCCGAACGCGAGCAGGTCACGATCTACCCGACCTCGCACTACGTGACGACGCAGGAGGGGCTCGAGCGCGCGTGCGCGTCGATCGAGCAGGAACTCGCCGAGCGGCTGCCGTGGCTCGAGCAGCGCGGCAAGCTGCTCGAGGCGCAGCGGCTCGGCCAGCGCACGCGCCACGACCTCGAGATGATGCGCGCGACCGGCCTGTGCCAGGGCATCGAGAACTACAGCCGGCACCTCGACGGCCGCATCGCCGGCCAACCGCCGGCGACGCTGCTGCACTACTTCCCCGACGACTTCCTGCTGGTGATCGACGAGTCGCACGTCGCGGTGCCGCAGGCCGGCGGCATGTACCGCGGCGACCAGTCGCGCAAGGGCACGCTCGTCGAGCACGGCTTCCGGCTGCCGTCGGCGCTCGACAACCGGCCGCTGAAGTTCGAGGAGTTCGAGGCGCTGCAGGCGCAGGTGCTCTACGTGTCGGCGACGCCGGCCGAGTACGAGCTGAAGCGCAGCCAGGATCGCATCGCCGAACTCGTCGTGCGGCCGACCGGCCTGCTCGACCCGCCGGTGACCGTGCGGCCCGCGCGCGGCCAGGTCGACGACGTCGTCGGCGAGGTCAGGGCGCAGGTGCAGAAGGGCGAACGCACGCTGATCACGACGTTGACCAAGCGCGCCGCCGAGGAGCTGACCGACTACCTGCGCGACCTCGGCATCAAGGTCCGCTACATGCACAGCGACGTCGACAGCCTCGAGCGCACGGCGCTGATCCGCGACCTGCGGCTCGGCGTGTTCGACGTGCTGGTCGGCATCAACCTGCTGCGCGAGGGCCTCGACATCCCCGAGGTCACGCTGGTCGCCGTGCTCGACGCCGACAAGGAGGGCTACCTGCGCAGCCGCACGTCGCTGATCCAGACCTGCGGCCGCGCCGCGCGCAACGTCAACGGCCGCGTGCTGCTCTACGCCGACAAGCGCACCGACTCGATCGAGGCCGCGATCGCGGAGATGGAGCGGCGCCGCGTGCGGCAGCGCGCCTGGAACGACGAGCACGGCATCGTGCCGCGCACGATCGTGAAGGCGGTGCGCGAACTGCTCGAGCCGGTGGCCGACGGCGACGGCGAAGCGGAGCCGGCCGGCAAGGGCCGCGGCGGCCGCGGCCGCGGTCGCGGCAAGGGTCGCACCGGCAGCAGCGAGCCGGCGCCCGGCGCGCCGCGCCGCCAGTTCGAGAGCAAGCTCGACCTGCTGCAGCACCTCAAGCTGATGCGTTCCGAGATGATGGCGGCCGCCAAGAACCTCGACTTCGAACTCGCGGCGCAGATCCGCGACGAGGTGTTCCGGCTCGAGAAGCTCGAGATGGAGCTGCTGTAGGCGTCGCGTGGACCCGCGCATCGCCGAGAAGACCGCGCGCTTTCCCGAGGGGCCCGGCGTCTACGTGTTCCTCGACGCGCACGGCAAGGCGCTCTACGTCGGCAAGGCCGCCGACCTGCGCGCGCGCGTGCGCAGCTACCTGAAGCCCGGCGGCGACGGGCGCCCGCAGCTGCGCTTCCTCGAGGACGAGGCCAGCGACGTCGAGTTCGTCGCGACCGCGACCGAGCAGGAGGCGCTGCTGCTCGAGAACACGGTCATCAAGAAGCGGCAGCCGCGCTACAACATCAAGCTGAAGGACGACAAGGCGTTCCTGCTGCTGCGCCTGGATCCCGCCGAGCCGTGGCCGTGGTACCGGCTGGTGCGGCGGCGCAAGGACGACGGCGCCAGCTATCTCGGGCCCTACGCATCGGCGAAGTCGGTGCGGCGCACGCTGCGCCTGCTGCACAAGATCACGCCGCTCCGTGACTGTAGCGACCACGTGTTCCACAACCGCAGCCGGCCGTGCATCAAGCACCAGATCGGCCGTTGTCCGGCGCCGTGCGTCGGGCTGATCGACCGGGCTGCCTACGGCGAACTGCTCGACGCGTCGCTGCGCATCCTGCGCGGCGACGTCGGCCCGGTGCTGAAGGACCTGCGCGCGGCGATGGCCGCGGCCGCGCAGAACCTCGAGTTCGAGCGCGCGCAGGCGCTGAAGCAGCAACTCGAGGCGCTGCAGTCGGTCGGCGAGAAGCAGACCGTGGTCGGCACGCTCGGCGACGAGGACGCGCTCGGCGTGCACCGCGTCGGCGACGAGGTCACCTGCGCGCACCTGGCGTTCCGCGGCGGCGCGCTCGAACACTGCCGGCGCTTCTCGTTCCGCAGCGAGCTGCCGCTCGAACTGCTGCTCGGCGACCTGCTGCCGCGCCTCTACGAGGGCGACCGCCACGTGCCGCCGCTCGTGCTGCTGCCCGCGGCGCCGGCCGAGGGCGCGCTGATCGCGGCGTGGCTGCGCGACAAGCGCGGCGGCGCCGTCGAGCTGCTGGTGCCGCAGCGCGGCGACCGCCGCCGCCACCTCGAACTCGCCGAACAGAACGCCGCGCTCGCCGACGCGGTCGCCGCCGACGCCGAGGCGCGGCGCGCCGCGGGCGCCGAGCGGCTCGCGCGCGCGGTCGAGCTCGAGGCGGCGCCGCAGCGGCTGCACTGCATCGACGTGTCGACGACGCAGGGCGTCGAGACCGTGGCGTCGCGCGTCTGCTTCGTGGACGGCGTGCCCGACAAGAGCCAGTACCGCCGCTTCAAGATCGCGCGCGAGCACGCCGGCGACGACTTCGCCGCGATGGCGGAAGCGGTGCGGCGCAGCCTCGTGCTGTGCCTCGAGCGCGACGACGAGGACCTGCCCGACCTGCTGGTCGTCGACGGCGGCGAGGGCCAGCTCGCCGCGGCGCTGCGCGCGCTGCACGAACTCGGCCTCGACGACGTCGCGGTCTGCGGCCTCGCCAAGAGCCGGCTGCGCGGTGTAGGCGACCGCAAGACCGCGACCGGCGAGCGGATCTTCATGCCCGCGCGCCGGTCGCCGGTGCCGCTGCCGGACGGCGCGCCCGAGACGCTGCTGATCGCAGCGCTGCGCGACGAGGCGCACCGGTTCGCGATCACGTTCCATCGCCAGCGGCGCGGCCGCCTCACCAGCGAACTCGACGACATCAAGGGCGTCGGCCCGTCGCGGCGCCGCGTGCTGCTGCGGCACTTCGGCTCGCTGACGGCGCTGCGCGCGGCGTCGCGCGAGGCGCTGCGCGCGGTGCCCGGCGTGCCGCCGGCAGTCGCCGACGCCGTGTTCCTGCGCCTGCAGGGGGGCGCCGCCCCGCGCCAGGGCGATTGACCGCGGGGCGCGCGGTTTTGCCGCGCATCGGTTTTGGTGCCGGCGTCGGCGGCTCCGTATCATGCTCCGCCCGCGGACCCGGTGCGGTCCGCGCCCCTCTACCGAGAGCCACCTTCATGCTGCCGATCCCGGTCCACCGTCTGCTCGCCGCCGTTGCCGTCCTGTTCGCCCTGCCGACCCCGATGCCCGACGAGGGCATGTGGCCGTTCGACGGCCTGCCGCTGCAGTGCCTGAAGGAGAAGTACCAGTTCGAGCCGACGCAGGAATGGCTCGACCACGTGCGGCTCGGTTCGGTGCGCTTCGACACCGGCGGCTCGGGCTCGTTCGTGTCGCCGAAGGGCCTGGTGATGACGAACCACCACGTCGCGCTCGAGACGCTGCAGAAGGTCTCGACGCAGGAGAAGGACTGGGTCAAGGACGGCTTCAGCTCGCGCCTCTACGGCAGCGAGGTGCCGGGCACCGACCTCACGCTGCGGCAGTTGGTCGAGGTACGCGACGTGACCAAGGAGATGCTCGAGGCCAAGGCGAACGACAAGACGCCGGAAGGCAACGAGTGGCGCGGCAAGATCGACGAGCTGTGCGCGGCGATCACCGACGACAAGAAGCACATCAAGGCCGACCCGGTCGTGCTCTACGACGGCGGCCAGTTCCGCATCTACGTCTACCACGTCTACGACGACGTGCGCGTCGTGTTCGCGCCCGAGAAGCAGGTCGCGTTCTTCGGCGGCGACTACGACAACTTCACCTACCCGCGCTACGACCTCGACTGCGCGTTCTTCCGCGTCTACGAGGACGGCAAGCCGGTCGACAGCTCGAAGTGGTACTTCAAGTGGAACGCGCAGGGTGCGAAGACCGACGACCTCGTGTTCGTGTCCGGCCACCCTGGCAACACCGAGCGCCTGTTGACGCACGACGAGATGGAGTTCCATCGCGACGTGCTGACGCCTTCGATCGTCAACCACCTGCATCGCGTCTGCGACTTTCTGAAGAAGCAGATGGACGCCGACGAGAAGAAGGCGTTCGAGCTGCGCGATCAGTACTTCGGCATGGCCAATTCGCTGAAGGCGTACGAGGGACACCTCGCTGGACTGCGCGACGCGGCGATGATGCAGAAGATGAAGCAGCGCGACGAAGAGCTGATCGAGAAGTCGGGCAAGCCCGAGGTCAAGAGAGCGTTCGAGCAGATTGCCGCCGAGGTGCAGAAGCTGCGCGGGCAGTTCGAAGGCAAGAAGATCGACATGCGCAAGCTGATGCCGGCCTGGCAGGAGTGCTCGGCGCGCACCTGCGCCGAACCGAAGGGAATCATCAACAAGGCCCGCTTCGACGCCTTCGGCACGTCGCTCTACCCCGACGCTACGTTCACGCTGCGGCTCGCGTTCGGCACCGTCAAGGGCTACGAGTGCGGCACCACGCTGGTGCCGCCGAAGACGACGCTCAACGGCCTATACGACCGCAACTCGTCGTTCGACAACATGGCGCCGTGGGACCTGCCCAAACGCTGGATGGACGCCAAGAGCAAGCTGAACCTCGACACGCCGATCAACTT
>Ga0070689_100002902_pt1 | contig 11279 bp, 6 predicted proteins | sample KBSS23HmetaG_FD_64669 | JGI IMG/M metagenome (GOLD analysis project Ga0070689, IMG submission 64669) | Switchgrass rhizosphere microbial communities from Kellogg Biological Station, Michigan, USA - KBS S2-3H metaG | ecosystem: Host-associated > Plants > Roots > Rhizosphere ... | reverse complement strand
AGATGTCTCGTCGTCCGGCTTGGCAACGAGATCAGACTTGTCTTTAGCTTTCATGGACCCGGAATAAAGGCTGACGGACTCTGCGCGCAGACGCCTGCCAGTCCTATGCGTCACGCGGCCTAGCCGCATTACTGCGTCACGAGAGTGCAGTCCACTCCGTTTCGCTTTAGCGCACTGCAAACCTTAAGGCTTTCCGCCTTGTCCGGGAAGGGTCCGATCTTGAGACTGTAAAAGGTGCCGAAATTGCCGATGTCCACTTTCTCAATCACGGGCTGAGCGGCGGCAACCTGCTGGTTCTCACTCGACACTTTCTTCCACAGCGCCTGAGCTTCCTGCTCCGACCGGCTGGTCGCGAGCTGCAATTGGAAGCCACCGCCGCCTGGGGCCGACGTCGCGGCTGCGGCTGCGGGCGCGGCGGCCGGAGTTTCGGCCTCGGCAGACTTGGAGAACCAGCGGCTCCACCTGCTTCCGCTTGGGTTCGCATCGGTCGCCACCACGGTTTCGCCCCCTTGCGTCTGCGCGCCCCATCCCGTGCTTGGCGCTCGAGCTGGGCTGGCCGGCGCCGGAGGTGCGCTGGTTGGCTCGGTGGCGCTGGCGGTTTGCTGAGTCTGCGCACCCCATCCGGTGCTCGGCGCCGGCGGCGGAGCGCTCGCAGCGGCGGCTTCACCCGCTTGCGTCTGAGCTCCCCACCCTGTGCTCGGTGCCGATGATTGAGGTTTCGCGGGAGCCGGAGTTGGCGCCGCGCTCTCGGCAGGCGCGGTTGCGGCCGACACTGAAGAAGAGGAGCCGGTGAGTGAGCCCCACCAGCGGCTCACGCGATTGCCGCTCGATGTCCCGCCCGTCTCGGCACTTGCGGTCGTCGTCCACTTGCCCGAGCTGCTCGCGGTCTTGGTCGGCGCCTCACTAGCGGGCGCCGCAGCTACCTGAGCGCTCGAGCCTTGTGACTCGGGCGTGACCGAGGTCGAGAACGCGGCAACCGAAGCGGCGCCTTCGGCAGAGCCGCCGCCTTCGGCGATCAGCTGATCGACCTCTCCGCCACCGGATTTGCGCGCCAGCGCGATATCTGCCTGGCCCTGGTTCGCGAGGCCCGCGGACTGATAGGCAAGGCCGCGGTTCACCAGCGCCTTGACGCGGTCGCCCTCAGGCAGCCCGAGCCACATCGCTGCGCCGAAATCGGCAATGGCGCGCGACGGTTGGTTGAGCTTGCGGTAGGCGATGCCGCGCAGATAGAGCGCCTTGGCAGCTTCCCCCGGCACGACGTTATCCGCGTTGATCGTGGCCGAGAACTGCCGCACGGCCGTGTCGTATTTACCGGCGGCAAGCGAAACTGCGCCGTTCTTCAGCCCTGCATCTTCCGCCTGGGCCAAGTTGAAAAACGTGAAGGAAACAGCCAAAAAACACGCGTGCGGGAAAAGGCGCCCGCCGAAAGCAAGACGGCGCGGCCGGAAGAACTTCCATTGATCCGCCATGTCTTTGCTCAAACAAAGAAATCAGGCAAATCCGAGGCTGTAGTTTATTCCACAGTCACAGATTTTGCGAGGTTTCGCGGCTGATCGACATCGGTGCCAATGAACACCGCCGTGTGATAGGCGATGAGCTGGACGGGCACAGCGTAGACGAGCGGGGTGACGAAGCGATGCACCGAAGGCACCGCGAGATCGGTCGCGATCTCGCAGCCGGTGGTCGCCGGATCGGCGTCGCTGACAAGCACGATTTGCCCGCCTCGCGCCGCGACCTCCTGCATGTTAGAAACGGTCTTGTCATAAAGATCGTCGCGTGGCGCGATGACGATAACGGGCATGTTCTCATCGATCAGCGCAATTGGGCCGTGCTTTAGCTCGCCCGCGGCATAGCCTTCGGCATGGATATAGGAAATTTCCTTCAGCTTGAGCGCGCCCTCGAGCGCGATCGGGAAGGACGGGCCGCGGCCGAGGTAAAGAACATCGCGCGCCTTGAACAGGCTATGAGCAAGCGTCTCGTAAGGCTCCTCGTCGCGTAGCACCGTCGACATGTGGCGCGGGACCTCGGCGAGAGCCTGCACGAGCTCAATTTCGAGCGAAGGGTCGATCACCCCGCGCGCTTTGCCGGCGGCGATGGCGAGGCAGGCGAGCACCGCAAGCTGACAGGTGAAAGCCTTGGTCGAGGCAACACCAATCTCCGGTCCTGCCAGAGTTGGGAGAACGGCGTCTGACTCCCGCGCAATCGACGACTCGCGAACGTTGACCACCGAGGCGATGTACTGTCCTTGCCCGCGGCAATATCGGAGCGTCGCGAGCGTATCCGCCGTCTCGCCAGATTGCGAAACGAACAGAGCGGCGCCGCCATGGTCGAGCGGCGTCTCGCGGTAGCGGAACTCAGACGCGATATCGACATCGACCGGAAGCTTGGCCCAGCGCTCGAACCAATATTTGGCGACCAAACCGGCATAGAACGCCGTGCCGCACGCCGAGATCGACAAGCGTCTGAGATCGGCAAAGTCGAAGGGCAGAGCAGGAATGTCCACGCGGTTCGTGGCGAGATCGACGTACGCGGCAAGTGTGTGGCCAATGACCTCGGGCTGCTCGTGGATCTCCTTCGCCATGAAGTGGCGGTGGTTGCCCTTGTCGACGATGAAAGCCGTGGCCTGCGAGCGAGTGACCAGGCGCTCCACCGCCTGGCCGTTGCGGTCGCGCACGGCGACGCCTTTGCGAGTGAGCACGGCCCAGTCGCCGTCTTCGAGATAGGCAATGGAGTCGGTGAACGGCGCGAGCGCGATCGCGTCGGAGCCCACGAACATCTCGCCATTGCCGTAACCGATCGCGAGCGGGCTACCTCGCCGCGCCACGATCAAAAGATCGTCGTAGCCGGCGAAGATCATGGCGAGAGCAAACGCGCCTTCGAGACGGCTCAACGTCGCATAGACCGCCTGTACGGGATCGTTGCCGGCGTTCAATTCGCGCGTGACAAGATGAGCGATGACCTCTGTGTCGGTGTCGCTCGTGAATTGCGCGCCCGCCGCAACAAGCTCCTGCTTCAGGGCGCGAAAATTCTCGATGATGCCGTTATGCACCACCGCCGCCTTTGCCGTCATATGCGGATGTGCATTGGACTCGACGGGCTTGCCGTGCGTGGCCCAGCGCGTGTGGCCGATGCCGGTGTCGCCGAACAGCGGATTGGCCTTGAGCACAGTTTCGAGATTGCGCAGCTTGCCTTCGGCGCGCCGACGCCCGAGTCTTCCATTCTCCACGGTGGCGACGCCGGCGGAGTCATAACCGCGATACTCGAGGCGCTTCAGCGCGTCAACCAGCTGCTCGGCGACCGCATCTTTGCCGAGGATGCCAACAATGCCGCACATCGTTCCCTACTCCATCGAATTTTGCCAACTGGTAATTGGCGGAACCGCCGGTCGCAATTCACGAGCTATGTCCCTTTGTTGCCGGTACCAGCGGCTGCCTTGGCTTTGGACTTGCCGCGCTGCTCGCGCCTACGTGCAGCCCAGCCTTTGCGTTCCTCTTGCGGCGAACGGGTGAGCGCAAGCGCGTCAGGCGAGACGTCCTTGGAGATCACGCTGCCCGATCCGATATAGGCGCCGTCCCCGATCTTGACCGGAGCCACGAGCGAAGAGTTCGAGCCGACAAAGGCCCCCGCGCCGATCTCGGTGCGATGCTTGGCGAAGCCGTCGTAGTTGCAGGTGATGGTTCCCGCCCCGATATTGGCGCGCGCGCCGACGCTAGCATCGCCGATATAGGTGAGATGGTTGACCTTGGCGCCCTCGCCGATCTCAGCCTGCTTGATCTCGACGAAATTGCCGACATGAGCATTCTCGCCGAGCGTGGCGCCGGGGCGGAGCCGCGCGAACGGCCCGACGATTGCGCCGGGACCGATATGGGCGCCTTCGATATGGGAGAAGCCTCTGACGGTGGCGCCGTCCTCGATAACCACGCCTGGACCAATCACGACGTTAGGCTCGATCACCACGTCCCTGCCGATGCGCGTGTCATGGCTGATGAACACCGTCTCGGGCGCAACGAGCGTCGCGCCGTTGGCCATTGCCTTGTCGCGAAGCCGCTGCTGCATTGCTACTTCGGCCTCGGCGAGCTCGGCGCGCGAGTTGACGCCAAGCACCTCCTCTCCGTTGGACAGCACGATGCGCGCTTCAAGCCGGTCGCCTCGGGCGAGCGCCACGGCGTCGGTGAGGTAGAACTCGCTCTTTGCGTTGTCATTGCCGATGCGGCCGAGCAGATCGAGCAGGATCTTGGCCGAGCGGAACGCCATGATTCCGGAATTGCACAGGGTGAGCGCGCGCTCCTCGTCGCTCGCATCTTTCTCCTCGCGGATCGCTGCGAGACTTCCCCGATCGTCGAGCAGGAACCGTCCATAGCCACTAGGATCGGCTGCCTCGAAGCCGATCACCACCAGATCGGCGCCCGCCTTGAGCTCGGCGCGCACGCGGTTGAGGGTTTCGGAAGTCAAGAGGGGTGTATCACCATAAAGCACGAGGACGTCGCCCTTGAAATCTTCGAGCGCTTCCCGGGCGGACTTAACCGCGTCAGCTGTCCCAAGCTGTTTCGCCTGCACGAATGACTGTGCCTTCGGATCGACGGCCGCAACCGCCGCGCCAACCTCTTCCATGCCGGGGCCGACCACCACGGCCATGCGGTCGATGCCGGCAGCTTTGGCGGCCTTCAGAACATGAGCGAGTAGCGTGGCCCCGGCAAGCTTGTGCATCACCTTGGGCAGTTCGGACTTCATCCGCGTGCCCTTACCCGCGGCAAGGATGATGGCGAGGGAGGAGGTTTGGTTCATGAGGCTTGAATCGCTGACACTTCACTCAAATTGCGCGGCAGCACGGAGCTGACTTAAGCGCGCAAAGCTTAGGTACAGTTAAGGGCGTCAATCCTGTATTGATGGCGGCAAAGCCGAATCGCCGTCCAAAGGCACGCGGACGGCGATTGTCTAGTCCAAACGAGGGGCTAGGGCCATAACCTGCGTCAGGAGGGCCCAGCAGGGGAAAATTGACCGGCTGGATGGACGGAGTAATCTCCCTCAGATGGGGCGGCGCCATATCGCAGGCTAAGCCATATTCAGGTCGTTTTTCAGCCTGATTTTCCAGGCGAGAGGGGGTTCACTCTCAATGATCAAGGATCGTCAAACCAGTTCGCGAAATGTGGTTCGGAGCGCGTTTGCGTTCTTCTGGATCGTTCTCGGCGGCCTGTCGGGCGTATACTTGTTCACCCTCCTGACCAATCCCGGTGCCCTTGGCAGCCAGGTCGCGCCAGGCGAGACGTCAATTAGCTCGGAGCAAGCTGCAAGCGCCGTCGGCGCTGCTGAGACGGGGAAGATCGAGTCCACCTTGCGCGAACTGTCGCAGCAGATCGCTGAGATCAACACGCGTCTTGAGCCGCTTGAGAAGGCTGTGCGGCCGGCCGGCTCATTGTCGGAGAACGCGAGCCCCTCGACCCCGGAGTCAGAGCCGGTGCCTTCGCCCGAGCCACCCGCTCCTCAAGCGAAGAAGCCTAGTGTCGCCTTGGCGCAGCCTGCCGAGAAACCCGCCGAGCCGGCGAAACCTGCCGAAGCACCCAAGGCGGCCCAGGTTCCCGCGCCAGAACCGCCTCCCGCGGCAAAGCCTGCGGACGTGAAGCCCGCGGAAGTCAAACCCTCGGCGACGCCTTCGAGCAGTCCGCCTCCTTCTGAAGAGCCAGCCGACGCGGAGAACGAGCACGAGCCTACGCCGCCGCCGGTGACGGTGTCGGAGGTTCCCGACGAGCCCTTGACCGAAGTAACGCCGACTCCAAGCCTCAGCAGCAATCTGTCGGCGCCAAGTCCGGCCGCGACCGACAGTGCCTCCTCGTCATCGGAATCCGGCAGCGAGAGCACGGCACCAACACCCAACACCGAAATTGCAGCTCTTAGCCCCACCACTCTGCCGCCGGCAGCCAACGACGGGTCCACGCGCTACGGCATCGAGATCGGGATCGTGGCGAAGCAGGATGGATTGCGACCATTGTGGCGCGAGTTGCTCACCAATCACGCAGCTTTGGTAGCGGGGCTTCAGCCTCGTCGCGTGCTGGCCCCCGACAAGAAGTGGCGGCTGATCGCCGGGCCGTTCGCCAACGCCGCAGAGGCGAACCAAGCCTGCCTCCTGTTCAAGAAGGCGCAGAAGTCGTGCGAGGCGACGGTCTTTGCCGGAGACTCGCTCTAGTCACCCGGCTACCGAGCTTGCGCAGCCAACGAGCTAGAGCTGATCCGTGTTGAAGGTATCGCAGCTCTCGAGCTTCCCGCTTTCGTAGCCGCGCTTGAACCAGCGCACCCGCTGCGCGGAAGAGCCGTGAGTGAATGCATCGGGCACGACATAGCCTTGCGTCTGCCTCTGGATGCGATCGTCTCCGATGGCGCTCGCCGCGTTCAGCGCCTCCTCGATGTCACCGGGCTCGATGATATTCTTGCTTTCTTGCGCGTGATTGGCCCACACGCCGGCGAAGCAATCGGCCTGCAGCTCGACCCGAACCTGCAAAGCATTCGCTTCGGCCGAATCCATGCGCTGCCGCACCGCCTCGACCTGATCCATGATGCCGAGCAGCTTCTGCACGTGATGGCCGACTTCGTGCGCGATGACATAGGCCTGGGCGAAATCGCCCGGCGCTTTGAAGCGGTTCTTGAGCTCCTGGTAGAAGTCGAGGTCGATATACACCTTCTCGTCGTTCGGACAGTAAAAAGGCCCCATGGCCGACTGGCCAAGCCCGCAAGCCGAACGGATCGCGCCTGAGTACAGCACGAGCTTGGGGTCGCTATAACGCTGGCCGTATTGTTTGAACAGATCTTGCCAGACGTCCTCGGTGTCGGCGAGCACCACGCTTACGAATTGCTTGAGATCGTCCTCGCTCGTCGATTGTGGATGCTGGACCGGCGGACCTTGGTGCTCCGTGCCGGGGGCCGGGACATTGGTGCTCTCGGGACGAGACTGCGGAAGTTGAATGTTCGGGAAGTTATCCTCGTCACCTCCCCCTCCCTGCAAGATCACCCTCGGGTCGATGCCGAAGAACAGCATGAGCCCGAGAATGATGAGAATGCCGACAATGCCGATGCCGCCGCGCCCGCCGCCGCCGCTGGGAAAGCTGACCCCGCCGCCAGGCATCGGAAAGCCGAAGCCGCCGCCTTCGTCGCGTCGGTCCTCGACGTTCTGGCTTTCTCTTTCGCCGCGCCAGCGCATGGTCCTCTAACTCATTTAGGTTCGCCCGGATTTTCATCATAGTGCATGACGCGGGCCCCTGCACAAGCTTCGCGCTTCCCAGGCGGAACCTTTGAGATAGCGCGGCGTTTTGGTCCCGGTTAGATGCGCCATGCGGTCTTAAGGCGCGCGTGCAAATGCTTGTGGCTATTAAAAAGACTGACAAGGAATCGTCAAAAAACTGCCACAGGCCCAAGGCATGCTCTATGTGCCCAGTTGTGTTCGGTCTGGGTAGGTAGTGCGTTCTGTGTAATGCGTACGAGCCTCGGCACTCCCCGCGCCGGGGCTCTTCTTTTTGCGGCAGCCGCCTCGCATCTCGACACCCAAGTGAACCGTTTTCGCGCCTCTCAGCGCGCGACGCCTTCAGCCTCTATTCGGCTGGCTCGAGCACGCCGCGCGGCCTGGGTAACGCAGGCGCGTCCTGTGTGCCTTCGAGATCGGCCTCCAGGAACTCGCGCCGGCTGAGATAGGTGTAGACCACGGGGATCACGAACAGCGTGAACAGCGTGCCGACGAGAAGCCCGCCCACGATCACCCAGCCGATGTCCTGACGATTCTCGGCGCCGGCGCCGGTCGCGAGCGCAAGCGGCACGGCGCCGAGCACCATGGCGCCGGTGGTCATCAGGATCGGTCGGAGCCGCAACGCCGCCGCTTCCATCACCGCCTCGCGCATCGGCTGCCCCTTGGCGCGAAGCTGGTTCGAGAATTCCACGATGAGAATGCCGTGCTTGGTGATGAGTCCGATCAGCGTGACAAGCCCGACCTGGCTATAGATGTTGAGCGTGCCGCCGCTCCACCACAATGCAAGCAGCGCGCCGGTCACCGAGAGCGGCACGGTCAGCATGATGATGAAGGGATCGGTGAAGCTTTCGAACTGCGCCGCGAGCACGAGATAGATGAAGGCGAGCGCGAGCAGGAAGATGAGATACATATTGCGGCTCGCTTCCCTGAACTCGCGCGACTGCCCCGAATATTCGACATGGGCGGTGATTGGCAGCACCTCTTGCGCGGTCTTGGCAAGGAAGCTCAGGCCGTCGCTCAAGGTGTAGCCTGGCGCAAGCTGCGCGGTGATGGTGGCGGCGCGGAGCTGATTGAAGTGGTTGAGCTCCTTCGGAGCCACGGTCTCCTTGATGGTGATGAGGTTCGACAGCGGGATCATCGCGTCCTCCCGCCCCTTCACATAGATGCGCCGCATATCGTCGGGATTCTGGCGGTCGATATCGGCGATCTTCACCACCACGTCGTATTGCTCCCCGTTCTGCTTGAAGCGCGTGACCTGGCGACCGCCGAGCATCGTCTCGAGCGTGCGGCCGAGCGTGTCGATCTCGACTCCTGTCGCCGCTGCCTTCTCACGGTCGACCGAGATGTCGAGCTGCGGCGAGTTGAGCTTGAGGTCTGAGTCCACGTCGACCAGCCCCGGATAGTCGCGCACCTTCTCGAGCACGGCATCGACCATCTTCTGCAATTCGTCATACGAGCTCGAGGTCTGGATCACGAAATTGATGGGCTTGTCCTTCAGGCTTTGACCGAGCGACGGCGGGTTGCTTGGAAACGCCACCACACCCGGGACGGCGACCATGCGCGGCGCGATCGACTTGGCGATCTCCTGCTGGGTGCGCTCGCGCTCGCTCCACGGCTTGAGCCTTACGACCGAGGTGCCCTGCGAGACCGTAGGATTGCCGGCCACCACGAAGATGCGGTCGGCCTCCGGTACCGAGAGATAGATCTGCTCGAGTTGTTTCGCATAGGCGTCGGTGTATTCAATAGTCGCGCCCTCCGGCGCGCGGAACATCACATAGATGTTGCCTTGATCTTCGATCGGCGCCAGCTCTCCCTTCAGCAGGCCGAACAGCGCAACGCTCGAGCCCGCCACCGCAAGCCCGATCAGGAGCACGACCGGCGGGACTGCCAGCGCGCGCTTGAGCAGGCCGCGGTAGCCCGCGCCGATGCCCTGAAGCACGCGCTCGCTCGCGCGGTATAGAGCGTTGTGCCGCTCCTGGTGGCGCAGGAGCTTCGAGCACATCATCGGCGAGAGCGTCAGCGCCACGAAGCCCGAAACGATGACCGCGCCGGCAAGCGTCCAGGCGAACTCGGTGAACAGCCGCCCGGTGATGCCGGTCATGAAGCCGATCGGCGCGTAGACCGCGGCTAGCGTGATAGTCATCGCGATCACGGCAAAAGAAATCTCGCGGCTGCCGATAAGCGCGGCTTGGACCGGGTTCATGCCCCCCTCGACGTGGCGGTAGATGTTCTCCAGCATGACGATGGCGTCGTCCACCACGAGGCCGATTGCGAGGACGAGCGCGAGCAGCGTCAGCGTGTTGATGGAGAAGCCTAGCGCATACATCAGCGCAAACGCGCCGATCAGCGAGACCGGGATCGTGACCAGCGGGATCAGCGTGGCGCGCACCGAGCGCAGGAACAGGAAGATGATCAGGACTACGAGGAGGACCGCTTCGCCGATGGTCTCATAGACGTTCTTGATCGACTCGGCGATGAACACCGATTTGTCGTTGGCGATCCTGACTTGCATGCCGTCAGGCAGCGACGCGGTGATGGCTGGCAGCACCTTCTGGATTTCTTGGGCGACTTCAAGCGGATTGGCGGTTGCCTGCTTGATCACGCCGACCGCGATCGCAGGCTTGCCGTTGAAGCGAACGATGCGCCGCTCATCGAGGGCGCCGAGCTCGGCGTGGCCCACGTCTGCGAGGCGCACGAGATAACCATTGGCCTCTTTGACGATGAGATCGTTGAATTGCTCGGGCGTGCGAAGGTCGGTTTCGGCAAGCACGGTGAACTCGCGCTGCTGGCTTTCAATGCGGCCTGACGGCACCTCGACGTTCTGACGTCTCAGCGCCGCCTCGATGTCTTGCGGCGTGAGCTGATAGGCGGCGACACGTTCAGGATCGAGCCAGATGCGCATGGAATATTGGCGATCGCCGAACAGGCGCACTTCGGCAACGCCCGGAAGCGTCTGGAGCTGATCCTTGACGTAGCGCTCGGCATAATCGGTGATCTCGAGCGCCGAATGCTTGTCGCTGAAGAAAGCGAGGTGAAAGATCGGCTGGGCGTCGGCCTCGACCTTCTGGATGATCGGCTCGTCGATCTCGTCGGGAAGGCGGCCACGAACCCGCCCGACCCGATCGCGTACGTCGGCAGCGGCATAGTCCGGGTTGCGGTCGAGCTTGAACCGCACAGTGATCTGGCTCGATTCCTGCCGGCTGATCGAGGTGATGAAATCGATGCCTTCGATGCCCGACAGCGAATCCTCGAGCACTTGCGTGACTTGGGTCTCGACGATGGCCGCACTGGCGCCGGGATAATTGGTCTGCACGGTGACCACCGGCGAGTCGATCGCTGGGTATTCGCGCACGCTCAAGCGCTCATAAGAGACGAGCCCGACCAGAACGAGCACGAGGCTCAAGACGGTCGCGAAGACCGGCCGCTTGATCGAAAGTTCTGGAAGCGTCACGGCTCAGGCCCCGGTAGGTCCGACGATCGACACGGCACTGCCGTCGCGGATCTTGAGCTGGCCCGCAATCACGACCTGATCGCCGGCGGATAGGCCATCGACGATCTCGACCCGTCCATCGCGGCGCGTGCCGGTCACAACTTTGGTCAGATGGGCCTTGCCGTCCACGATCTTGAACACGAACTGGCTGTCGCCCTGGGGCACGATCGCCTGCTCCGGCACGCTCAAGGCATCCTCCTTGAGCTGCAGCAGCACCGTCACTCGCGCGAACAGCCCCGGGCGAAGCCTCTGATCGCCGTTGGGCACCACTGCGCGCACCAGCAGGCTGCGGCCCGCCACGTCGAGCCGCGGATCGATGGCGTAAACTTTCCCCTCGAAGCTGTCCCCTGGGAAGGCGTCAACTTTGATGCGGATAGTCTGCCCTACCCTGATGGCGGGAAGGAACTTCTCAGGCACCCTGAAATCGGCCTTCACCGGATCGATGGCTTCGAGATTGACCAGCGGCTGGCCTGCGGTGATGTACTCACCGACACTGACGCGGCGAAGGCCGACAATACCGGAGAACGGCGCCACGATATGCGCCTTGTCGAGCTGCACACG
>Ga0070689_100002895_pt1 | contig 11286 bp, 7 predicted proteins | sample KBSS23HmetaG_FD_64669 | JGI IMG/M metagenome (GOLD analysis project Ga0070689, IMG submission 64669) | Switchgrass rhizosphere microbial communities from Kellogg Biological Station, Michigan, USA - KBS S2-3H metaG | ecosystem: Host-associated > Plants > Roots > Rhizosphere ... | reverse complement strand
TATGGCTGGGGTCCACCCCCGAAGGGGTTGGCCCCTAGGTTCTCGGCGCGAAGGAGCGCGATCTTGAGAGATTTGACGGGGCCTCCGACGGCTCCCTATCCTGGCCCCGTGCCACTGATCCAGATCGAGGATGGAAGACCGGTAAGTACCCGCGGCTCAGCGACTTGCTACGTCGGCCGGGTGCCGGTCGGAGGCCGCCATCCGGTGGTGGTCCAGTCGATGACCAACACCGATACCGAGGATCCGCGGAGCACCGCCGAGCAGGTCGAGCTGCTGGCGCAGGCGGGGTCCGAGCTGGTGCGGATCACGGTGAACACGCGCGCGGCGGCGGCTGCCGTTCCCGAGATCCATCGGCGACTCATGGATCGCGGGGTCAAGGTCCCGCTGGTCGGCGACTTCCACTACAACGGCCATCTGCTGCTGACCGAGTACCCGGAATGCGCCCGCATCCTCGACAAGTACCGGATCAATCCCGGGAACGTGGGCGTCGGCGAGAAGCACGACGAGAACTTCCGGCGGATGATCGAGGTCGCGGTGACGCACGGGAAGCCGGTGCGCATCGGCGTCAACTGGGGATCGCTCGATCGCGCGCTGCTGACCCAGATGATGGACGAGAACGCCCGCCGGTCCGATCCGCTCGCGGATCGCGAGGTGGTGCTCGAGGCGATGCGCGAGAGCGCGCTGCGCTCGGCGGAGCTGGCCGAGCGCTTCGGCCAGCCTCACGACGCCATCATCCTGTCGGCCAAGGTCAGTGATGTGCGCGACCTCATCCAGGTGTATCGCGGCCTGGCCGCGGCATGCGACTACCCGCTCCATCTCGGACTCACCGAGGCCGGGCTCGGCATGAAGGGCATCGTCGCGTCGACGGCGGCGCTCTCGGTGCTCCTCGTCGAGGGCATCGGCGACACCATCCGCGTGAGCCTCACGCCGCAACCCGGCGGTGATCGTGCGGACGAAGTGCGCGTGTGCCAGCAGGTGCTCCAGTCCCTGGGCCTGCGGCACTTCACGCCTCAGGTCTCCTCGTGCCCGGGATGTGGACGCACCACGAGCACCTTCTTCCAGGAGCTGGCCGCCGACGTCACCGCGCACATCCAGAAGCGTCTGGCGGTCTGGCGCGAGCGACACCCCGGCGTCGAAGAGCTGCGCATCGCGGTCATGGGGTGTGTGGTGAACGGACCGGGCGAGAGCAAGCACGCGGACATCGGCATCTCGCTGCCCGGAACCGGGGAAGAGCCGAAGGCGCCGGTCTACGTGGACGGGAAGCTGCAGACCACGCTCAAGGGCGAGACGATCGCCGCGGACTTCGCGCGGATCCTGGACGACTACGTCGCCCGGCGCTTCGCCAGCGAGAGGCCTACTTCAGCAGGATGACGCTGCGCGTCATCTCCGTGCGGCCCACGCGCAACCGCAGGAAGTACATGCCCGCGGGCAGATCCGCCGCGGCGAACATCGCGCTGTGCGCCCCGGCCGGCATCTGCGCGTCGATCATGCTCCGCACGCGCTGACCCGCGACGTTGAAGACCTGGAGCTGCACGTGTTCCGGGCGTGGCAGCGTGAAGCGCACCGCCGTGGCGAGCCGGAACGGATTGGGGCCCGCGCCGCGGAATTCGAGACTGCCGGCGACGTCGTCCGGGTGCACGGCGTCCTCGGCGATCTCCTGCGCGCGGCCACGCGCCAGACCCTTGGCGAACAGGCTGGGCCGGTACGCCGGCACCACGTCGTGCATGAGGTTGACCTGGCCCGGCGTGAACTCGGTGATACACGGGTCGTCGCCGTAGTCCATGTAGTTGTGGATCGGATCGAGCTCGGGGTCCGGGCACGTGTTGCGTCCCACCGGACAGCCAAATGCCGGGCTTTCCTCGAAGGGCGTGTCGTCCACCAGGTCGCCCGGCGCCTCGCAGCCGTTCTCGAAGGTGTGCAGGAGGCCGAGGTAGTGCCCGACCTCGTGTACGACGGTGCGCCCGAGGTTGTACGCGGTCAGATATCCGCCCGGGAGCGAGCCGTAATGCACGACCACGCCGTGCATGAAGTTGTCTTCGGGGAAGCTCCACGGAAAGTAGGTCCAGCCCAGCAGCCTGCCGCCCAGAGCACCGGTATAGATGTTGAGTGTGTGCGCGGGATCGATGGCCAGCGCCTCCTTGGCGTGGCGCTCTTTTCCCGTGCCGACATTCATCCGGTACCAGCCGTTCTGCTCGGTGCGGTCCACGGAAAGCAGCTCGAAGGAGTAACCGCTGCCTGCGTAGGCGCGGTTCAGCTCGTCGACCTGCGCGGCGATCTGCGCGTCCGTCACATCGCCGGCCTTGCCCGAGGTGATGATGTGGAAGGCGACGCGGATGGAGCCGCCGGCCCGCAGATCCTGCAGGTGCTCGTCCGCGAGATGGCGGCGCAGGTTCCGGATGCGGAGCACGTCCTGCGGGCCGGGGCGCGGCGTGCCGCAGGTGCGCGCTCCGGCGATCGGGTCGAGCGTCGGCTCGCTCTGGGCGTTCGCCGTCATCGGCCGCGACAGGGCCAGAGCGGCGCAGAGCAACGTGAGGCGAGCGAGGGGCTTCAAGATCCCTCCGGTGGGGCGACCAGGACTGGCTCCGAGACGGCGGCTATTTTCCCAGAGGAAAAGCTTCGATTCAACGATTTGAAGTGGGGGTCCCGGCGCCGCTGGCGAGGCCTTCCAGCACCCCACGGGCGAGGCCGGTGAGCGAGGGATCGCGGGCTCCCATCACCAGAACCACGTCCCCTTCCCGAGCTTGGGCCAGGATCTCGCCCGCGAGCCGCTCCCGGTGGGTGAATCGGGCGTCCACGCCGCGCTCGCGCAGCTCGTCCACGATCTCGGAGGCCGAGAAGTCCCGGCGCGCCGTGCCCCCGGCGTAGAACACCTCGAGCAGCCACAGCCGGTCCTCCCCGCCCAGCGCTTCGGCGAAGGCCTCGACCAGGTCGGGGCGCAGGAAGCGGGTCGGTCCGAAGCCGTGCGGCTGGTAGACCGCCAGCACTCTGCGGCCGCGCGCGCGGGCGGTGGCGATCGCCGCCTTCAGCTTGGCGGGATTGTGCGCGAAGTCGTCGATCACTTCGATGCCTCGAGCCGAGCCGAGCGAATGGAAGCGCCGCGCCACCCCGGCAAAATGCGCCAGCGGCTCGACCATCGCGCCGAGGTCCACGCCGAGCGTGCGGCATACGGCGATCGCGGCGAGCGCGTTCGCGACGTTGTGCATTCCGGGGCAGGGCAGCGTGAACGCGACGCCATGCACCGAGAACCGGCTTCCGTCCGCCGCCAGTTCCACCGCTTCTCCGCGCACGCTCGCCCGCGGACCGAAGCCGAAGATCTCGGATGCGCCCTTCGCCAGCGCTTCCAGATTCGCGTCCTCTCCCGTGACGAAGCCCTGGCTGGATTGCCGGCGGAAGCGCTCGAACAGCACCTCGACCTCGCTCATCTCCTTGTGATCCTTCTGCAGATTGAGCACCGCTCCCACCGCGGGCTGGTAGTGCACGAGCGAGCCGTCGCTCTCGTCCGCTTCGATCACGAGCAGCTCGGAGCCAGGGTCGCTGAACGCGTTGCCGATCAGATCCTGGCGCTGGAGCTCGAGCAGCTCGCCTCCGGTGATCAGCGAAGGCCGCTGACCGGCGCCGCGAAGGACCGCGAACGTCATGCCGACCACGGTGGACTTTCCGCTGGTGCCGGCGATGGCCGCGGTGCGATAGGTGGCGACGAAGTGCGCGAGGAGCTCCGAGCGATGCAGCGTCGGCACGCCGAGCTCGCGCGCCACCGCGTAGTCCGGGACTTCCGATTCCACCGCCGTGGAGAGCACGAGCGCCGCGCAGTCGCCGCGCACGCCGCTTCCGTCCTGAGCGTGGATCCCGATGCCGAGCTGGCGCAGCCGGCGCTCGAGCTCGCCACGCTCGCCGCGGTCGAACGCCCGATCGCTGCCGCTCACCCGCCCGCCCGCCATGACCTGGAATTGCGCCAGCGCGCTCATGCCGCTGCCGCCGATCCCGGCGAAGTGGAAGCGCTCGTGGCTGAGGGGATCCGGATAGGCCGAGCGCCCCTCGTCACCCACCACGACCACCGGATCTCCGACCTCGACGTGATCGAAGAGCCAGGCGATGTCGGGATTCGAGAGGCGCACGCATCCATGCGACGCCGGAGTTCCGAGATGGTCCTCGTGGTTGGTGCCGTGAAGGTAGATGTAGCGCTCGAGCGAGTCGTGTCCGGGACCCTGATTGATCCCCGGCTCGAGTCCTTCGAGCGTGAGCACCCGAGTCAGGATGAGATCGTCGTCGCGGGTCTCGCCGCTCCAGATCACTCCGGTCGGAACCCGGCTCTCGAACACGGCCCCCAGCGGCTGATCGGCCCCGATCCGGGCGTGGATACGATGCCAGCCAGGGGGCGTGCGGAGCGACCCTGCCTCCCCTCCCACGCCTGCGGCCGCGGTCGAGACCTCGATCTCGGCGACCATCGTCCCGTCCACGATCAGGTCGAGTCTCTGCCGGGGAACGTCGACCAGGAGAAGGCGTTGCGGGAGCTCGCGAAACGGCGAGGACGGACGGCCCAGAGCGGCGCGGGCACGGGCAACGGCACGGTCGGCATTCACGTCACCAGTCATCGGCGCAATGTGCCACACGCCCGAGGAAAAACAGAGGCGCGACTCGGCAAGAACCGGGACGCGGAGTATCCCGCGTCCCCGGGACTTCACTCGTGTGTCACCACCACTCTTCGGGATGCCCGCTCGCCCGCCGCCATCAGATCGACGAAGTAGATCCCGCTCGACGATGACCCTGCTTCGAACACGCGCTCGTGATTGCCGGCCGGCAGCACGCCATCGACCAGCCGCGCCACGACACGGCCCGTGAGGTCCAGCACCCGCAGCGTCACACGGGACTCCCGGCGCAGCGCGAACGACAAGGTGACCCGCCGTCCCGAGGGATTCGGGAATACCGGTCGGAGCATCGCGATGCGCTGGCTCGGAAGCTCCGACACCCCGAGCGCCGAGGTGATGAAGTGCGGTTTGTACGTCGTGATCATGCCGTCCATGCGATCGTCCTGCCCCGGCGTGAACTCCGCGTAGCAGGCGTCGTAGGAGTAATCGAGGAAGTTGTGAATCGGATCCACGCCCGGCAAGGGGCAGGTGTCCGTTCCATCCACCGGGCACCCGGTCGTCTGTGCCGCCTCAGCCGGAGTGTCGGTGACGTAGTCGTTGGGCTCCTGACAGCCGGTGAAGAATGTGTGGAACAAACCGAAGTAGTGGCCCATCTCGTGGGTGACGGTGCGGCCCATGTTGAAGTTCGTGATGTAGCCGCCTGGGAACGAGCCGTAGTGGACCACCATGCCCTGATGCACGTCGCTCTCGGCCACGCCCCACGGAAACGTGGACCAGCCGAGCGCGTTGAATCTGGCGGTGTAGATGTTGACGGTGTGCGTGGGGTCGACGGCCAGCGCCTCTTTGCAGCGCTTCTCGTTGTTCGAGCCCTGGACCATGTCGAACCAATCGGGATTGAGCGTGCGGTCGACCGAGGCGAGCACGAAGCGAAATCCCGTGTCGTAGCCGCCGGCCCCGCCGCTGAAGTCCAGGTTGAGCTCCGCCATCTGGGCTTCGATCTGGGCGTCGGTGAGGTTTCCGTCGACGCCGTTGTGGAGGATATGGAACGCGACCCGCACGATGCCGCCAACGCCAGATTGAATCGCGGAGCCGCCGGACTTCTGTTCGAGGTCGAGCTGGATGGCCTGCGCTTCGGAGGCAGTGGGTTCCACGGTCCCACAGCGCGCATCCGGAACAGAAGACGCGGAGGTCTCGCCCGTCCACGTCAAAGTGGCGAGACCACAAAGCAGAAACAGGAGTACCGATTCGGGGGAGTGCGCGAATTGAGGCGATTGGAGTCGCATGGCTCCTCCCTGCGAACGAATCGTTCGTCCGCACGCGACCGGTCTGTCGCGATCGGGTGCCGCCCGGCCTCCAATCCGCATGCTCCCAGAATTGCGGCGCCTTGGCTATGAGAAACACACCCGATTCCGGAATGACGCCACGTGATCCGGGAGGATCAGTCTTCAATTCAGACGGCGTCGCTCAGGCTGGAGAACGTGAAGCTCGAGGCCTTGATCGCGGGGACGATGGTGTTTCCCGCCCTCACCGCAGGGGTCATGCCCTGAATGTTGCTCAGCAGTACGCCCGGGCTCTCGTTGAAGCGGAAGTTCATGACCGGCCGCGAGATCTTGCCACCTTCGATGAGCCACAATCCGTCCCGTGTGAGGCCCGTGAGCTGCATGGTCTGCGGATTGACCACGCGGATGTACCAGAAGTGGGTGACCAGGAGACCACGATCGGTGGAGGCAATCAGGCTTTCGAGCGTGTCCTGTCCGCCCTCGAGCACCATGCTGGCGGAGGCGGGCGTGGGCTCACGATTCGCGCGATGGGCCCAATAGCGATCGTAGGCGAGGCTCTTCAAGACTCCCTTCTCGATCCATGTGATCGGCCGCGTGGCGATTCCGAAGTCTCCGGCGAAGCCGCCGCCGCCGAAGCCGCCACCGCCTCCGCCACCTCCGCCCACGACCCAGGGCAGCCCCGGGCGCCGAGCATCCGTGGGATCGCTCTTCAGCGTCACCCTCTCATCGAAGACTTTCTCGCCGACGAGCGAGCCTCCTCCCTTCTTCGAGAAGTAGGAGCGGCCTTCCTCCGCCGTGCGCGCGGACAGGGCCTGGACGAGATTGTTGCCCAGGAGATCGGCCACCGCGGCAGGCTCGAGGATCACGGTGTAGTCGCCGGGCTCCAGCGCCTTGGGACTGGCGGAGTCGTGCGCCTTTTGAAGCGCGCGCTTGGCGAGCGCGATCGAGTCCACTTCCTTGACCCGCGTCGAGGAATCCTCGGCCCATCCGGATCCGGTCCCGTCGGCGGTGCGCACGGTGGCGCTGTACGAGGCATCGGTCGACCGGTGGTATCCGAAATTGCCGGCCTTGTTGGCGAGACAGTAGGTGCTGCAGCCGTTGAGAAAGAATCCGGACGAGTTGAAGTGGCCCTGCGCGGCGGGCTCGACCACGGCGCGCACGCCGGGCAACCGGTCGGCGGCCTGGAACTTCGCGGTCGCTTCGTCGAACGCGGCGATCGCGAGGTATTTCTGCGCCGGCAGCGGACCGACGTATTCGGGATCGGCCGGGAGCACCTGAGCCAGCTCGGACGCGCGCTTCATGGCGCGCTCGAGCGCGGCCTCGCTGACTTCGTTGAGCGTCACCCTGCCGCTCTTTCCGTCGCGAGTCACTGAAACCACCACGTTGATCGATTCCGATGCCCCGGACGTCGTGATCTCGTTGTTCGCGAATCGCGTGTTCGACGTCTCCGCGAAGGTCATCGACACCGAGGCTTCCGGCGAATCGGCAAGGCTCAGCGCCTTCTGGGTGAGGCGGCGACAATCCGCTTCGGAAGGACGCATGGCTACTCCGTGCGCAGGACGTTGACGCGCCTGAACAGCGCCGGCGCGCATCCATGGCTCATCGCGTTGGCCTGGCTCGGCTGGCCTTTGCCGTCGTTGGTGAGCCCGTAGTTCTCCCAGAAGCGCTGGTCGGCGATCGCCGCGCAAGAGCTCCAGAAATCCTGGGTGCGGCTCTGATACGCGACGTCGGCGATCATCCGAGTCTTCTTTCCACCCTTGATCTCCCAGAAGGCGTCGCCGCCGAACTGGAAGTTGTAGCGCTGCTGATCGATCGAGTACGAGCCGCGGCCGTCGATCAGGATCCCGTCCTCCACCTGACCGATGAGGTCGTCCAGCGTCGTGCCGTCGGCTCCGGGCTTGAGCCAGACATTGGGCATGCGCTGGAAGGGAATCTGATCGAAGCTCTCGGCGTAGCAGCAGCCACGCGATGCCTTCTCGCCGACAAGATGGGCCTGGTCGCGAATCGTCTGATACGCCATGAAGACGCCGTCCTGGATGATCGGCCACGATGTGGCCTTCACGCCGTCGTCGTCGTAGCCCACCGTGGACATCGCCTGCGGTAGCGTGCGATCACCCATGATGTTGATGAGCTTGGATCCGAACTGGAACTTTCCCATCTTCTCGGCGGGCGGCGCCAGGAACGACGTGCCTGCGTAGTTCGCTTCGTAACCGAGCGCGCGATCGAGCTCGGTGGAGTGCCCGATGCTCTCGTGAATGGTCAGACACAGATGCGAAGGCAGCAGCACCAGGTCCTTCATGCCCGGGCTCACCGATGGAGCGGAGAGATGCTCGACCGCCTCCGCCGCCACGCGCCCCGCCTGCGTGTCCATGCCGCAGGACTCGATGTGCTCGTAGCCGCCGGTGACCGGACGCACCTGGAAGTTCCGGGTCTTGCTCTTGCGGGTGGCCAGGTCCACGGCGCTGGCGCTCATCGAAGGGGCCGACTGAACGATCAGCTGCTGGATGTACGAACCCTCGCTCGAGGCGAAGTACTTGTCCTCGGAGCGGAAGGACATCGACGAGTTGACCGTCGTGATGCCGGTCACCTTCTTGGCCGCGGCATTGGAGCGCTGCAGGTAATCCAGCTTCTGCTCGATCGGCACCTCGAACGGATTGCGCTGGAGCGGCGTGACGTAGCGATCCTGATACGCCGGAACGGCCGCCAGCTGCACCGGCTTCCGGCGCAGCGCCGAGTTCGCCTTGGCGATGCTCGTGGCCTGGGCGGTGACCTTCGCGATCTGATCCTTGCTGACGACGGGACTGGCGGCGAAGCCCCAGCAACCCGAATGAATCACGCGCACGCCGAACCCGAACGATTCGCTCTCGATCACCGACGGGACGTGGTTGACCTTGCCGCTCGTCCCGCCGGAAGCGCGGTCCGGACTGGTGCGCAGCGAAACGATCTGATTGCGATAGCGGTTGATCCGGATGTCGGTATAGGTGCAGCCGAGCTTTTTCGCCCGATCCAGCGCGACGTTGGCGAGCGCCTCGAGCTCCGCGCTGGTGAGCGGCGCGGCCTCGAGACGCTGAATGGAGAGAAACGGACCTTCGAGCGCGTTGCCGATCGTGAGCGCGCCGGTGGTGAGACCGATGGCACGCAGGAACTGGCGGCGAGAGAGCGTCACGACAAACCTCCGAGACGAGCGGCAGCAGTCGCGAGAGGGCGGAACGCTAGCACAGCCGCGAGATCATGACGATGCCCCGTTCAGATCCCAGAGCGTGATCTCGGGCGGGCACAGGAACCGGATGCGCGGGACTCCGGATCCTTCGAGCCCCAGTCCTCGGGTCACGTAGAGCGTCAATCCCTCCTGCTCGTATCGGCCCATCTCGAAGGCCTTTCCGTACAACGAGGAGGTGGCGAGAGCGCCGAACCACGGCAGCCGCACCTGTCCGCCATGGGTGTGTCCCGAGAGCATCAGATCCACACCCAGCTCGGCCGCGTCGGGAGCGAGGTCGGGCGAGTGATAGAGGAAGATCGTGAATCGATCGCGGCGGACGAGCGATTCGAGGGGATGGCGGTCGACGAACGGTCGATGCGTGCACCCGACCCCGATCAGGTCGATCTCCTTCCCGCCATGTTCGAGGGTGACTCGCTGCTCACGCAGCCAGGTGAGCGGCAAGCCCGCGAGCATCTCGACCAGCACCGGTTCAGGATCGGAGGCCGAGCTGCCCGCGACCACGAAGACGCCGAGCGGCGCCGCAAGCCGCTCCAGCACCCACCGGCACGCGGCCCATGCCGCGCGATCGTGCACGTAACTGACGTTGAGGAAGTCCCCCGAGAACACCACCAGGTCGGGACGAAGTGAATCGACGAGGTCGACCAGCTGCCTTTCGCGCGGCGTGATGCGCTCCACGTGGAGGTCGCCGAAGTGGAGCACACGCAGCGGCTGGCCCGGAGCCAGCTTGGATGAAGCCAGCCGCTCGCGGGAGACACCGATCCGGTGCGGCTCGATCCACGTGCCGTAGAAGACCAGCGCGCTGCCGATCAACTGAAGCGAGCCCGCGATCCAGAGCGGCAGCGGCAAGGACGCGACGGCGACACGCGGAACGGCGAGGAACAAGGTGCCGTGCTGCGGGGATCCGAAGGATCTCCCGAGGCGTGGAAGCAGAGCGAGCATCGCGTAATCGATCGCGATGAGAATACCCAGGATCAGCCCGGGCACCCATCGCCCGCGCGCGCCGATCCATCCCAGGAGGGCAACCAGCAGGAAGAAGACGGGCAGAGGCACCGGCCGCCATTCGAGCAGCCGGCGGCCGAGCCGAAAGCCATGGCGCGTGGTTTCGGTGAACGCCCAGTGACCAGAAAAATCTCGCCGGCGCACGTGCCTCGTGGTCATGCGCCGGCGAGTCTAACGGTTGCGTGGAAGCGCCGTCCGCGCTTAGTTCCCGCGCCGCATCACGATCTTCTTGGAAGCGGAGTGGCCTTCGGAGAGCGCGCGATAGAAATAGACGCCGCCTCCCGCCATTCCTCCATCGTCCTTCCGTCCGTCCCACGTGAAGGCGCGCGCTCCGGCTTCGGCGTTGCCGTGGAACAACGTGGCGATCCGCCGTCCCGCCAGGTCGTAGATGCCGACGTCCAGAGCTCCTGCCCGGTCGATCTGCACACTGAACCGGGTCGACCCCTGGAATGGATTGGGCTGGGCCGCCGACAGCTCCACCCCGCCGGACTCTCCCAGCGTGAGCTGGGCGCCGGTGGGATCGACGCGCAGCTTGACCCCATCGTTCCCGCTGAAGTCGCTGTCGACGAGTCTCAGACTCCCGCCCGGTCGAGCGCTGCCGCGCGACGTGAGCCGCAGGGTCAGCTCGAGGGGCTCTCCCGTGAAATCCCTCTCCACCACCGGGCCCGCCACCACCGGGCCCAGACCGTTGATGATCCCCAAAGAAAGCTCGTCACCGTGGACCTGGTGGAGCTCGAGCCACCCCTGCCGCCCGACGATCGCCGCCACGTCGAAACGCTCCGAGGGGAAGCGGAGCTCGAGCCGCGCCGCTCCCACCGAGAACGCTCCAAAGATACGAATCGGAACCTCGACTCCGCCGTCGGTGCGCCGCGGCGCGCCGAACCGGACCGCAACTTCCGGAGCGGCGCGCACGGTGTCGACCGGGCAGCTCGGACATCCCGGCCCGCGCAGCAGCTCGCTGGCGCAGCACAGCACGTCGTCGAGCTGGAGCTGCCCGTCACCGTCGCAGTCGTAGCGCGTGGGATCCGCCGGGCATTCCTGGAACACCGCGCAATGGACCATGAGCACGAGATCACGCACGTCCAGATGACCGTCACCGTTGAATTCGCACTCGCCACGACCGACGCAGATCAGAAGCTCGGGCGGCAGCGAGCGCTCGCGATACGGGCATAGCGGAACCGCCTGGCCGTGGATGTCCGAC
>Ga0070689_100002890_pt1 | contig 11297 bp, 9 predicted proteins | sample KBSS23HmetaG_FD_64669 | JGI IMG/M metagenome (GOLD analysis project Ga0070689, IMG submission 64669) | Switchgrass rhizosphere microbial communities from Kellogg Biological Station, Michigan, USA - KBS S2-3H metaG | ecosystem: Host-associated > Plants > Roots > Rhizosphere ... | reverse complement strand
AGAATCGTTTTTACGGTTCAGCCGGAGTTTCGGGCTTTTCGCCGTTTGCGGGCGGACTTTATAACGGGAATTTTAATTCGTCGAGAACGACGACGAGCAACACCAACGCGACGCTCAATCCGCAGTTTCCGTCGGCTTTGACATTTACCTACGAACAGCCTTTGTGGCGCGGTCGTTCGATTGACATCAACCGGCGCAACATCGCCATCGCCAGAAAAAATCTGAGTCTGACCGACGCGCAGTTTCGCCAGCAGGCGATCAACGTCATCGTCGCGGTCGAACAGGCGTATTGGAATCTGGCTTTCGCTTTGAGAAATTTGCAGGTGCAGATCGACGCGGTGAAACAGGCGCGAACGCAGCTCGAAAGCAATCAGCGACAGGTTTCGAAAGGTGTTCTCGCGCCGATTGACATCATCGCGGCGAATACGCAGATCACGACGTTTGAGCAAAACGTTTACACTGCGCAGGAAGACGTAACGCGCGCGGAAAATACTTTGAAAACGCTGATGCTCGCCGACCGGACTTCCGGCGAATGGTCGCGACCGATCACGCCGGTTTCGGAAATTTCGCTCGATCCGCCGCAAATCGGTCTCGAAGTCGCGCTTTCCGAAGGATTGAAAAATCGTCCCGAACTCACCGAACTCGATACGAATTCCGAGATAAATAAAATCGACGAGCGTTATTACCGCGATCTGACGAAACCGCAAATCAACCTCGTCGGCGAATACACTTCGCAGGGACTCTCCGGGCGGCGAGCCGGTGAGCGCGAAGTTCCGGCAAATCTTGAAGGCGGTTATATTACATCGCTCGGAAATCTGGCGGCGCAGGATTACCCGACATATCGCGTCGGCGTGACGCTTACGCTTCCTTTCGGAAATCGCACGGCGAAAGCTAACCTCGGCAGAACTTTGGTTCAGGGCGACCGCATTAAAAATCAGCGGGCGCAGCAGGAGCAAATCGTCGAAGCCGAAGTCAGAAACTCTCTGCAGGCGTTGAAATCTTCCGAAGCCAGACTCGCTTCCGCGCTCGCCACGCGCCGTTCAGCCGAACAGCTTTACGAAAGCGAGCAGAGACAATTTCGCGCCGGAACGACGACTCTTTATTTAGTTCTGCAAAGACAAACCGAACTTCTCGTCGCCCGCAGCCGCGAACTTCAGGCGCAGACCGATCTGAATGTCGCCATCTCCGAATTTCAACGTTCGACCGGAACGACGCTTTCGGCAAACAGCGTCGATATTTCGAGCGGAACGAATTTAATCAAAAGAAACACGCGCAAAGCCGTCGCGCTCAATATGAGCTTTCTGCAAAATAAATGACCGTGTATAAAAGTTTTGAGTCCCGCCAAAAGGTCGGCTTCAACGCTAACGGGAAGCCTGCTAAAACAGGGACTCAGAACTTTTATATTTTGGTCGGTTACTTAATACGCTCGAAAGATTTCTTAAAACACTGACGAGATTATTGAATTTTTACTTGAAATTTCAGAATCGTTTTTTACTCTTGCCTTCTGCCTTTCTGAATGACGATTCGATTTATTTCCAATCTTTTCGCTTCCGCTTCATTGTGAGTTACATATAAAAAGGGAATTTTCGTTTGTTTTTGCGCCATTTCGATTTCGTCTAAAAGTTTCGATCTTGTCTCGACATCGACCGCCGAAAGCGGTTCGTCGAGTAAAACGATTTTCGGATTCGAAGCCAGAGCGCGGGCGAGCGCGACGCGCTGCTGTTCGCCGCCGGACATTTCCGACGGAAGCCGCTCGGCGATGTGTTCGATGTGAAAAAGCGCGAGCATCTCACGCGCTTTTTCCGTTTTCAGATTTTTGTCTTTTATGCCGTAAGCGATATTTTTCGCGGCGGTCAGATGCGGGAAAAGCGCGTAATCCTGAAAAACGAAACCGACGTTTCTTTGCTGAATCGAAAGATTTATTTTCTTTGACGAATCGAAAAAAACTTGCGAATCGAGATTTATAAAACCCTCGTCCGGCGTTAAAATTCCGGCGATGAGGCGCAAAATCGTCGTTTTTCCCGCGCCCGACGCGCCCATTAAAACGGTGATTCCCCGGCTGACGGAAAACGAAACGTCGAGCGTGAAATCCGCCGTGTTTTTCGCCGCAAACTTTTTTTTGAGATTGACTGAAAGCATTACCCGTAGATCCGCGAGCGGCTGATTTTGTTGGTGAAATAAACGGCGGCAATCGAAATCGTCGTTAAAATCAAAGCGAGAATCTGCGCTTTTTCATCTTCGCCCGCCGCGACCGCTTCGTAAATCGCGAGCGGCATCGTCTGCGTTTTCCCCTGAATATTTCCGGCGATCATCAAAGTCGCGCCGAACTCGCCCAAAGCGCGCGCAAAACTCAAAACCAAACCCGCAATAATTCCGCGTTTTGCGAGCGGCAAAGTGATTCGCAGAAACGTTTCAAACTTGCTTTTGCCGAGCGTATAAGACGCGATTTCAAAATTCGGATTGACGCTTTCGATGCTCGCCCGCGAAGCTTTTATCATCAGCGGCAGCGAAACGACGACCGCCGCAATCGTCGCGCCCTGCCACGTAAACGCGAACGTCCAACCCGTTAAATTATAAATAAAACTGCCGATAATTCCGTTTCTGCCCAACAGGACGATCAAATAATAACCCGTCACGGTCGGCGGCAAAACGAGCGGCATCGTCAAAACCGCATCGAGAAATTCTTTGCCTCTGAAATCAAATTTCGCGAGCAGATAAGCAAACGCCAAACCGAGAAAAGCGACGATCAAAGTCGCCGAAAAAACGATTAGAAATGATAATTTCAGCGCGTCAAAAATCATTAACTTTTGTAAAATTTATATAACCGCGAAATACGCGAAAAGCGCGAAGGCAAGAAAAAGATTTTATATGTATTTTTCTTGTTTTTTAGCGTATCTTATATGTTTCGCGGCTGTGCTCATACGTCCGAAAATCCGTATTTCTGCAGAATCGCCTGTCCTTCCGCGCTCAAAACCAGATCGAGAAATTCACTTGCGCTTTGTTTTTGTTTTCCGTCTTTGATGAGCGCAACCGGATAAAGAATCGGGTCGTGATCGGTTTCGGGCGCGGTCGCAACGATTTTAATTTTTCCTTCCGCGCTTTTCGCATCGGTCGCGTAAACGATTCCTGCGTCCGTCTCGCCGCGCACGACGTAATCCAAAACCTGCCGCACGTCTTCGGCGAAAATCAGCTTCGACTGCAAAACGTTTTTCAGATTATTTTTCTCGAAAAACTGTTCCGCGTATTGTCCGGCGGGAACGGTTTTCGGATTTCCGACCGCGATTTTCTGCACCTTCAAATCGGAAAGCCCGTCAAAATTTTCGAGATTCAAATTGGAATTTTGCGGCGCGATCAAAACGAGTTTGTTACGCGCAAAATCTTTTCGGCTGTCCGCCTCAATCAGATTTTTCGCCGCAAGCTCGTCCATTTGCTTTTCGCCCGCGCTCGCGAAAACGTCGACCGGCGCGCCCGTTTCGATCTGCTTTTGCAGCGCGCCCGACGATCCGAAATTGAAATTTACGGTTTTTCCCGTTTTCGTTTTATACAGCACGCCGATTTCCGTAAAAGCGTCTTTCAAAGAAACCGCCGCCGAAACGGTCAGATTTTCATTTTTTGGTGAATTGGAATTTTTAGAATTGCAGCCTGAAAAAAGCAATGTTGCGAAAATTAAAAAAAATAAAATTATTCGAAATTTCATTATTGATTGTATAAACAAAAAGATGTTTTATGATACAACAATGAAATTTATTTTGTCGTTGAACGATTTTGCGGTTTTTGATTCGGGACGTTTATTGATTATTGGGTTTATTAATTTTTAATTCTTGAACTTTCCGCTCGTCAATTATCGCTAAATTAATTTTTCCTTGTTTCCGATAAACGATACTGCGATTTAGATAGAAAAAATAATTATTCGGATTTAGTTCAATAGCTTTCGAGTAGTCGGAGACTGTTTGATCATACTTTTCTTGATTGTAAAACATAACGCCGCGATTAAAATACCTTACCGGATTATTAATATCCAAAGAAATTGATTTATTAAAGTCAGCCGCCGCCTGTTCAAATTTACGTTGCTTATCATAGATACGCCCTCTATTATTGTAAGCCACGCCGTCATTAGCATTTATTTCTATTGCCTTATTAAAATCTGCAAGTGCAGATTTCAGATCACCTTTTTCAAAATATAAATTGCCTCGGTTGTTAAACGCCTTCGGATGTTTTGAATTTATTTCAATCGCTCTGCTGTAATCTTCTACTGCCTTATTGAAATCTTTCTTGTTTCCATAACTCAAGCCGCGACTATAATAGGCATCAGCAAGATTAAAATTCATCTCAATAACTTTATTAAAATCAAGAATGGCTTTCTCATAATCGCCCTTGTCGTTATATACATTGCCGCGATTATAATATATCGCCGGATGAGCAGGATTTAATTCCAATGCTTTGTTGAAATTTTCTATCGCGCCGTCAAAATTTTTCTGCTGATATAAGCTGATTCCGCGATTAAAATATTCCTGAATAGTTAGCTTTTCGTCGCTTTGTGCTGACGTAAAATCGTGCAATGTAAAAACGAGAGTTACAATCCAAAATAGAGGAATTTTTTTTATTGAATTCGAAATTCCTGTTTTCATAGTTCAGTTAAAGTCTATTATTTGTCGGGCAAAGAAATTATTTGTTTACAGTTTTAGCTCGGTTCAGTTTTTTCTCCGTTTCCAAAATCGTGTGAGTCGTTTGAATCACGGTGTCGGGATTCAGCGAAATCGAATTGATTCCGCGTTCGACGAGAAATTGCGCGAATTCGGGATAATCGGACGGAGCTTGTCCGCAGATGCCGATTTTTTTGCCGTTGCGTTTCGCCGCGTCAATCGCCATCGCGACCATTTTTTCGACCGCGCCGTTTCGCTCGTCAAAAAGATGCGCGACCATTTCGGAATCGCGGTCTAAGCCGAGAGCCAATTGCGTCAGATCGTTCGAGCCGATTGAATAACCGTCGAAAACCTTCAGGAATTCGTCGGCAAAAACAACGTTGGCGGGAAGCTCGCACATCGCATAGATTTCGAGATCATTTACGCCCTGAGGAAGCCCATGTTCAGCCATCAGCGCGATGACTTTTTCGCCTTCTTCGACCGTGCGGCAGAACGGAATCATCGCTTTGACGTTCGTCAAGCCCATATCTTCGCGGACGCGCTGCATCGCCAGACATTCGAGCCGAAAACCGGCTTTGTAACGGTCGTCGTAATAGCGCGATGCGCCGCGAAAACCGAGCATCGGATTTTCTTCAATCGGTTCGAATTCGAGTCCGCCGATCAGACGCGCGTATTCGTTCGATTTGAAATCCGACATTCTGACGATAACGGGTTTCGGATAAAAAGCCGCCGCGATTTTCGCGATTCCTTCCGCTAACTTTCGCACGAAAAATTCTTTCGGGTCTTCTTCCAAAATTCGTTCGCCGATGGTTTCGATGTCTTTGCGGTTTTTCAGATTCGGATAATTAACGAGCGCCATCGGATGAATGCCGATGTGATTGTTGATGATAAATTCTAATCGCGCCAGACCAACGCCGTCGCTCGGCAGTTGCGCGACGGAAAAAGCGTGATCGGGATCGCCGACGTTCATCATCACCTGAGTTTGCGGTCGTTCGGCATCGGTAATTTCGTGGCGTTCGATTTCAAAGGGAATCGTGCCGTAATAAATATTTCCCTGTTCGCCTTCCGCGCACGAAACCGTTACCTCGCTGCCCGATTTCAAAATTTCGGTCGCGTTTCCCGTTCCGACGATGCAGGGAAGGCCGAGTTCGCGGCTGATGATCGCGCTGTGACAGGTTCTGCCGCCGCGTTCGGTGACGATTGCCGAAGCGCGTTTCATAATCGGTTCCCACGCCGGATCGGTCATCGAAGTCACGAGAATATCGCCCGCTTTGAAACTGTTTAATTTATCAGGATCGAGCAAAACGTGAACTTTTCCGTGACCGATTCTTTCGCCGACGGCAACGCCCGTGACGAGCGGTGCGCCGTGATTTGAATCGAGCCGGTAATTTTCGATAAAATTTCCGGTCTTTTGCGATTGCACCGTTTCCGGTCGCGCCTGCAAAATAAAAAGCTCGCCCGTGATTCCGTCTTTTGCCCATTCGATGTCCATCGGCTGATGTTTTCCGGCGAGCATCGAGTAGTGATCTTCAATCGCGCAAGCCCATTCCGCCAATTGCAAAACTTCGTAGCCCGAAAGACAAAAACGCTTTCTCTGCGACGGGACGACATCGCGAACCTGCGTTCCCGTTCCGTCGTCGGCGAAAACCATTTTTACTTCTTTTACGCCGAGCTTGCGCGTCACAATCGGACGAAATCCGAGTTTCAGAGTCGGTTTGAAAACGACCCATTCGTCCGGCGTGGCCATTCCCTGAACGACCGCTTCGCCCAAACCCCACGCGCCGTTGATGACGACCGCTTCGCGAAAACCGCTTTCCGTATCGAGCGTAAACATCACGCCCGAACAGGCGATGTCCGAGCGAACCATCGGCTGAACTCCGATTGAAAGCGCGACATCGAAATGATCGAAACCTTTCGCCGTGCGATACGAAATCGCGCGGTCAGTCCAGAGCGACGCGTAACAAATATGACACGATTCGATGAGTTGTTTTTCGCCGCGCACGTTTAAAATCGTGTCCTGCTGACCGGCGAATGAAGCGTCGGGCAAATCTTCGGCGGTTGCCGACGAGCGCACGGCGACCTCGCAGGTTTTCTTGCCGATTTTATCGCAGAGTTTTTCGTAAGCTCTTAAAATATCCGTTTCGACTTCTTTCGGAAAAGGAGTTTCGAGCATCAACGCCCGCGCTTCTGCGCCGACTCTGGCAAGTTCGGGTAAATTATCGACATCCAAGCCTTTCAAAAGTTTTTGCAGTTTTTTCCGCAAACCGTCGGTTTCGAGCAGAAGATTATAGGCGTAACTCGTCGTCGAAAATCCGTCGACGGCGCGAACGCCTTTCGATGTCAACTCGCGAAAAAGCTCGCCGAGACTGGCGCATTTTCCGCCGACGAGTGCGACATCGCCCGCACTTACTTCGCTTAATTCAAGAACCAAAGGTTTTTTCATATCTTTCACCCGTAGTTTTATATCAGAAATAAAGTTTTAATCCAAAACAAGTTTTGGCATTGTTCGATATATTGATTGGAAAATCGAAAAAGAAAAAGTGCTGAAATATTCGACACTTTTTCTTTCATTACAATTTGTGCGAACCGAGTTATAAAAATTTTTGTTCGAGTTTTGAAGATATTTGCTTGAGTGCTGAAGATATTTGCTTGAGTGCTGAAGATATTTGCTTGAGTTGAGAAAGAATTTACTCAAGCAATGAAGAGTTTAGTTCGAGTGTTAAAGAGATTTGCTTGAACAAAACTCTTCATCTCTTAAGTATTGAAGAGTTGTGTTCGAGTGTTGAAGAATTTTGTTCGAGAGTTGAAGAGTTTTACTTAAACAAAACTCTTCATCGCTTGAGTGTTGAAGACATTTACTTGAGTGTTGAAGACATTTACTTGAGTGTTGAAGAGTTTTAATCATCGATTCACATAACGAACAATCAAAACTTAGAGCCTGTTTGGAAATTGTTTGAGTTCCGCTGGGAACGACATATTTATAGCTTGAGATGTAAATAATTTAACCGAGTTACGTAGGAACGACATATTTCTATGCCGTTCCTATGGAACTCGGCTCGAATATTCAAATCAAACTATAAATATCACGCTCCGCCGGAGCTGCTTTTGAATTTCCAAACAGGCTTTTAGAAAGTAAAACAACAAAACATCCCGCCTTCGAAAGGAGGGATGCCCGTTATGGCATAAGCAACCACCCGTGCGCTGTCGTGCTGTCCGCTCCTTTGGAAGGGGAGAGTTGGCGGATTAAATTCTTATCACGAACGGACGTTAATTTGTGCTTAGAGTTTAAATCCGCCGCGTGTCAGCATCGATTCAAAATTCGTTTTATCGACGGCTTTGAGATATGCGTCGCGCGGTTCGACCATTCCTTTTTGAACGAGATCGTAAAGCGCGTCGTTGAGCATCACCATTCCGTGTTGTTTTCCGGTCTGCATCGAAGAATTGATCTGGAAAGTTTTGCCTTCGCGAATCAGGTTTGAAATCGCGGGCGTGACGATCAGGATTTCGAGCGCGGCGACGCGACCGCCGCCTTTTTTCGGAAGCAGAGTTTGCGCGATTACGCCTTTCAGAGACTCGGCAAGCATCACGCGAATCTGCTGTTGACGGTCAGCCGGAAATTGGTCGATGATGCGGTCAACCGTCGAAGCGGCGGTCGTCGTGTGCAGAGTTCCGAAAACGAGGTGACCGGTTTCGGCGGTTTCAATCGCGATTGAAATCGTTTCCAGATCGCGCATTTCGCCGACGAGCAAAATGTCCGGGTCTTCGCGCAGAGCCGCGCGCAGAGCGTCTTTGAAACTGTCCGTATGATTGTGAACTTCGCGCTGGTTGACGAGACATTTTTGGTTTTCGTGCGTAAATTCAATCGGGTCTTCGATGGTGATGATGTGGTCTTCGCGGCGTTTGTTGATCGAATCGACCATCGCGCACAGCGTCGTCGATTTTCCCGAACCGGTCGGGCCCGTAACGACGACCAAACCTTTCGAAAGATCGCAGAGATTCATGATCGCCTGCGAAAGTCCGAGCTGTTCGGCGGTCAGAATCTTCGTCGGAATGATACGGAAAACGCCGCCCATTCCTTTGCGGTCGGCGAAAATATTGGCGCGAAAACGCGCGAGTCCGGGAATTTCGTATGCGAAATCCGAATCGCTGCGGCGCGAAAACTCTTCCTGATTTTTCGCCGGCATTATCGAGGTCAGAAGCTCTTTCATCGAATCGGGCGTGAGTGTCGGCTCGTTGCATTCGAGCTTCTGCATCTTGCCGTCTTTGCGAACCATCGGCGGTGTCGAAACGCTCATATGTAAATCCGACGCGCCGACTTTATCCATCAGTCTGAACAAATTGTCCATTCGCGCTTTCGCCGATGAATTCGAACTCGCCGGAGCGAATTCGTTAACGGGCGAAACCGTCGCGGCGAAATTTTGCTGAACGGGCGCGGCAGGTTTTTCAAAAGTTATTTTGGGCATTTCTATTTCCGGCATTTGCGGCGCGGGAGTTACCGGATTGGAAAATTCTTTGACGGGCTCGTCGGGAATGATTTCCAGCGATGAATTATAAGCGGGTTTGGCGGGCGCATTGAATTCATTTTGAAAATTATTTTCCGGCATCGCGGCAAATTCCGATTTTTTCAGCGGCGGTTCGTATGTCGAAGTGTCGGAAAAAACGGTCATAAACTGCGGATCGTTGACCGATGCCGTTTCGACTTTCGGCAGCGAATAGAGATTTTCTTCCGGCTGGTTTAAGTCGTTTTCGAATTCAACTTCCGTTTGATTTTGAAAATTTTCAAAAGTCGGACTATAAGCATTTTCCGGCTGGTGTTTCGCAAACGGCGATGCCTGTGTCGGCGGCGTTTTTATGTCGGAAATAAAATCGTCGAGATTTTGTCCGGGAAAACTATCCGACATGCCGGTTTGATTGAAATTAGCGGAAGAATCGCTTGAAAGTTTCGGTCGAACCGTCACGTTAAATCCGGACGGCGATTTTTTTACCGAGAAATTAAATTCGCCGAGATTGTGCGGATGAACGAAATCAACCTGCTGGCTGTTCGGCAAATCCTGTTTGATGCTCGCCGGAATCAGCGGAAAAACCATCATGCTGATCTGCGTTCCGAGCAGCGGCGTGTTGCTTACATCGTTCGCGCCGTTTGCCGAAACGAGATAAGGATTTTTGTTTGGTACGAGGTGTAATTCATAGCTGCACGTCGAAAGCAGCATCTGCAAATATTCGTTTAATTTTTCCATACGAGAATTCTTTTATTCATTAAAATGATTTTTATTTTTAGAATAGGCAGGAGCAAAGACGAGCCGAACGACTCTTTGAAAGACTAACATAGTTAAACGAAGTTTGTCACTAAAATATTTACAAAAATAAAAAAGCGGACGTTGCATCCGCTTTTTTCGAAGTAAATAAACCGATTCTTCCCGATTAACAAACTTATCTTTTCAAAGTTTGTTTTCCGTGTCGCGCGGCGCGCCAGAGCAAGATTATGATTCCGATAAGCGTCCAAAAAAGAATCGCGCCGCGCCGGACGAGCGCGAGCGCAACGCCGGTTGCCGTCGCGTATCCGAGCGTTTTTAAGATCACGCCGTTTCCGCCTTCGTAAACGCCGACCGCGCCGGGAATAAAGCTGAACGTCAGATTTATAACTTTGGTCAGAGATTCGATGATAAACGCGATCATCACGCTCGAAGTAAATCCGAGCAATTTCAAAGCGAGAAGAACTTCCAGAACGCTCATCGCGTGCGCGATAAAATTTATTCCGAAAACCGCGAAGAACGTCGCTTTGTGATGAAGATAAAATTCGTAAACGGTTTCTTCGAGGTTGAAAATACCTTCTTTTTTACGGTCGAGAAATTTCGGCAAGACATCGTATTTCATCAAACGGCGAATGACGAATCCGACGGGTTTGAAACGATACCAGAGCATCAAAAGCAAACCGATAAATGCCAGCACCGAAAGAATCGAAACGACGATCAAGGCTTTGTTCATCGAATCGTCATTGTGAAAAGCCATCGCCATCGCGCCGACACCGACCAAAACGATTATGATGACCGAAATGTAATAAAGAAGATTGTCGACGATGATCGCCGCGCTGCTTTTCGACATCGGAATGTCGCCTTTTAAAAGCGCGGCTTTCGTCGCTTCGCCGAGAAAAGGTCCGGTAAAAGTTACGAAACTGACCGCTTCGCCGCCGAGACGCGCGGCTAAAACCTGTTGAAATTTAAACAAACGATGTTGCGGCGGCACGATCAGATACATCGCCGCGGCTCTCAAAACGTGACGCACACCGTTTAGCGCAATAATCAAAAGAATTCCCCAACCGACGCGGCTCAGAGTTTCGCTCAGAGTTTTAAATCCGACATTATATAAAACGTAAAAAAGCAGACCGAGACCGGCGAGAAAAATTATCAATTGAAACCAGACGATTGGTTTTCCAAAGAAAGATTTTTTATCGATTTTGACCGGCTCGATCAAGATTCGTTCCTGGGAAGTAAGATTTTCGGCACTCATAAAATAAATATGTAAAGTAAAAAAAATTAAAAAAGTATAAATATTATTCCGTTAAGAAAGATTTAATTTTACAAAAGCGAAAGTGGTTTCACAAACGCGGCGGTTTCAGGCAGACGTGCGGGCATATGATTAAAAGCCTGCAGCGGA
>Ga0070689_100002889_pt1 | contig 11298 bp, 11 predicted proteins | sample KBSS23HmetaG_FD_64669 | JGI IMG/M metagenome (GOLD analysis project Ga0070689, IMG submission 64669) | Switchgrass rhizosphere microbial communities from Kellogg Biological Station, Michigan, USA - KBS S2-3H metaG | ecosystem: Host-associated > Plants > Roots > Rhizosphere ... | reverse complement strand
CATCGGCCTGATCGCGTACGCGACCGGCTCGTTCGAACTCGGCGCCGCGGCCCCCGCGCCGCAGCTGCACGACCTGCACTTCGCGGGGCTCGTGCTGCTGAGCCTCGGCATCGCCTTCGAACTCGCACTCGTGCCGCTGCAGTTCGGCGCGCTCGGCGCCTACCGCGAAGCGCCGATGGCGTTCGCCGGCTTCGCGATGACGGCCTCCAAGCTCGCCGCCGTGCTCGCGCTCGGCCGCATCGCCGCCGCGCACCCCGAACTGCAGCCGCTGCTGCTCGGGCTCGGCACGCTGTCGATCGTCGTCGCCACGCTCGGCGGCCTCGCGCAGCGCGACCTGCGCGGCATCCTGGCGTGGTCCGCCGTCGGCCACGGCGGCTTCCTCGCGCTCGCGCTCGGCTGCGGCGACGCCGGCCAGAAGGCCACCATCTACTACGCCGTCGTCTACGTCGGCTCGGCCGCGCTCGCGGTCGCCGCGCTGGCCGGCCGCCGCGGCAACCTGCCGTTCGGCGACGCGCGAACCGAACCGCTGGGCCGCGCGCGCGGCATCGCGCTGGTCGCCGCGCTGCTGTCGCTGGCCGGCGTGCCGCCGAGCCCCGGCTTCTGGGCCAAGCTCGCGGTGCTGGGGCCGGCATGGCACGTCGCCGGCCCCGCGCTGACGATCGTCGCGGTGCTCGGCGGCGTGATCGGCGCGCTCTACTACCTGCGCCCGGTGCCCGACCTGATCGCCGGGTTCCGCGCCGCCGAGCCGGGCACGCTGCCCGCGGGCAGCCGCCTCGCGCTCGCGATGGTCGGCGGCCTGTGGGCGCTGTTCACGGTGCTGCCCGAACTCGCGGTGCGCCTCGCGGGCTGAGGCGCCGGCGCCGTCAGGGTCCCGCGGTTTCGTGCGCCGGCTTGGCCGGGAACTCACCCTCCCAGCGCGCCATGACGGCGCTGGCGAGGCAGTTGCCGATGACGTTGGTCGACGTGCGCGCCATGTCCATCAGCACGTCGACGCCGAGGATCAGTGCAATGCCCTCGAGCGGCAGGTGGAACGACGCCAGCGTGCCGGCCAGCACGACCAACGACGCGCGCGGCACCGCGGCGACGCCCTTCGACGACAGCAGCAGCGTCACCATCAGCAGCAGCTGCTCGCCGAGACCGAGGCTCTGGCCGGCGGCCTGCGCGACGAACACGGCCGCCAGCGACAGGTAGAGCGTGCTGCCGTCGAGGTTGAACGAGTAGCCGAGCGGCAGCACGAAGCTGGTGATCCGCCGCGGCACGCCGAACTTCTCCATGTTCTCGAGCGCCTTCGGCAGCGCCGATTCGCTCGACGAGGTCGTGAACGCGAGCAGCGCCGGCTCGCGCACGTACCGGCAGAAGCTGCGCACCGGCAGCCGTGCCCACAGTGCGATCGGCAGCAGCACCAGCAGCAGGAACGCCACCAGCGCGCCGTAGAGCGTGAGCACGAGCGCGGCGAGGTTGCCGAGCACCTCGGGGCCGCTGCGGCCGATCGCCTCGGCGATCGCCGCGGCGACGCCGAGCGGCGCCAGCTTCATGACGAAGCCGGTGAACACGAACATCGCCTCGGCGACCGCCTCGCACAGCTGCACGATCGGCTTGCCCTTCTCGCGCAGCAGCAGCACGGCGACCGCGAACATCAGGCTGAACACGACCAGCGGCAGCACTTCGTTGTCGGCGGCGGCCTTGACCACGCTCGACGGCACGATGTTGATGAGGTGCTGCTGCGCCGTCAGTTTGGCCGCGTTCGCGGTGATCTCGCGCGCCCCCGTGGTGGACTCCTGCGGCAGCGCGACGCCGACGCCCGGCTGCACGAGGTTCACGGCGACGAGCCCGACCACGAGCGCGAGCGAGGTCACGACCAGGAAGTAGCCGAACGAGCGCAGGCCGAGGCGGCCGACGCTGCCGAGGTCCGACGCGCCGGCGATGCCGACGACGAGCATCGTGACGATCAGCGGCGCGACGATGCACTTGATCAGGCTCAGGAAGATCCGGCTCGGCACGTTGAGCCAGGCCAGCACGTTCGCGTCCGCGCCGGCGCCGTGCACCCAGATGCCGATGCCGATGCCGAGGACCAGACCGAGAAGGATCTGCACCGTCGGGGATCGCAGCATGCGCGCCCGAGGCTCGGCGAAGTGCGCCGGCAAAGCAACAGCGCCCGATGACTCCTTTGCCGTTGTGCCGAAGGGCGCGCGCGGACAACTTGCTCGCCATGTTCCACGACATCGTCCAGTTCTGGTTCCACCTGCTCGAGGACTGGGGCTACCTGGGCGTGTTCCTGCTGATGGCCGCCGAGAGCTCGATCGTGCCCGTGCCGTCGGAGGTCGTGATGCCGCCGGCCGCGTACTGGGCGACGCAGGGGCGCATGGACTTCTGGCTCGTCGTGCTCGCCGGCACCGCGGGGTCGTGGTTCGGCTCGGCGATCAGCTACTGGGGTGCGCTGTGGATCGGGCGGCCGCTGCTCGTGCGCTTCGGCAAGTACGTGCTGATCCCGCCGCACAAACTCGAGCTGGCCGAGCACTGGGCCGCGCGCAACGGCCTCAAGGGCGTGTTCTTCGCGCGGCTGCTGCCGGTCGTGCGCCACCTGATCTCGATGCCGGCCGGCATCCTGCGTATGCGCTTCCTGCCGTTCTCGCTCGTGACCATCGCCGGCGCCGGGCTGTGGTGCTGGGTGCTCGCGTGGTGGGGCGCCGCGGTGCTCGGCGACCAGCCCAAGCTGCTCGAGGATCCGACCGCGATGGTCGAGGTCATGAAGCAGAGGCTCTACTGGTTCGTCGGCGCCGCGCTCGCGCTCGGCATCCTGTTCTGGATCGCGACGCGCCGGAAGGGCACGGCCGCCGCGGCCGCGCCGTACGCCGACCGCGACGCCAGCTGAACAGTTCGAGCGCGCGCGACCTGTTCGCAGAATGACGGCGCGCCTGCGGCCCCTCTGGTCGGCGCGCCAGCGCCGACCGGCCGCACGGACGCGCCGCGCCTCACACTTCGATCTGCAGGCCCACCTCGACGACGCGCTCGACGGGCAGGCCGAAGAACGCCGTCGGCGACTGCGCGTTGCGCGACAGGAACGCGAACAGGTTGCCGCGCAGGCGCTGCACGCCGCTGCCCTTCGCCATCACGGTCTCGCGGCTCAGGAAGTAGGTCGCGTTGGCGAGCAGGTCCGAGCGACCGTGCAGCGCGCACGCGCGCTCGACCTCGCCGAGGTGCGGCGTCTCCATGAAACCGAAGCTCGCGACCACGCGCGTGAAGCCGAGCTGCAGCGGCTCGATGCGCAGGCGCTGCGCCGGCTGCACGTGCGGCTCCTCGGCGGCGACGAAGGTCAGCAGCACGATGCGTTCGTGCACGACCTTGTTGTGGCGCAGGTTGTGCAGCAGCGCGATCGGCGTGCCGTCCGGGTTGGCGGTCATGAACACGGCCGTGCCCTGCACGCGATGCGCCTCGCCGCGCGAGAGCGCCTGCATCAGCGCGTCGAGCGGCGCGGTGCTGCGCGCCAGCCGCGCGCCGAGCAGCCGGCGGCCGGCCTTCCACGTCGTCATGATCGCGTAGATCGCGATGGCGACGAGCAGCGGGAACCAGCCGCCCTGCAGCATCTTCACGGCGTTGGCCGCGAAGAACACCAACTCGCTGCACCCGAACACGAGGCACACGGTCACTGCCAGCCACGTCGGCCAGCGCCAGATCCTGCGCGCCGCGACGAACAGCAGCATCGTCGTGATCAGCATCGTCGACGTGACGGCGATGCCGTACGCACTCGCGAGCCGGTCCGAGGTCTGGAACGCGAGTACGAGGCACACGCAGCACACCAGCAGCACGCGGTTGACCAGCGGCAGGTAGACCTGCCCGCGCGCGTCGGAGCTGGTGTGCCGGATCTCGAGCCGCGGCAGGTAGCCGAGCTGGATCGCCTGCATCGTCAGCGAGAACGCGCCCGAGATCAGCGCCTGCGACGCGATCACCGACGCGGCGGTCGCCAGCACGACCAGCGGCAACTGTGCCCAGCTCGGCGCCAGCAGATAGAACGGGTTCGCGGCGGCCTCCGGATGCACCATCAGCAGCGCGCCCTGGCCCAGGTAGTTCAGCAGCAGCGCGGGCAGCACGACGAAGGTCCAGGCGCGGCGGATCGGCCCGGCGCCGAAGTGACCGAGGTCCGCGTAGAGCGCCTCGGCGCCGGTCACGACGAGGAACACCGCGCCGAGCACCAGGAAACCCGTGTAGCCGTGCGTCACCAGGAACCACAGCCCGGGCGTCGGCAGCAGCGCCGTGAGCACGGCCGGCGCGGCGGCGATTGCGCGCAGCCCGAGCACCGCCAGCGTCGCGAACCACACCAGCATCACGGGCCCGAACACCGCGCCGACGCGGCCGGTACCGGTCCGCTGCACCGCGAACATCACGACCAGCACGCCGAGGCTCAGCGGCAGCACCCAGTCCGCGAACGCATCGTTCGCGATGGTGAGGCCCTCCATCGCGCCGAGCACCGTGACGCACGGCGTGATGATGCCGTCGCCGTAGAGCAGCGCGGCACCGAACACGCCGAGCCCCGTCAGCACCGCGCGCGCGCGCACGCCCACGCTGCGTTCGCGCAGCGCCAGCGCCATCAGCGCGAGGATGCCGCCCTCGCCATGGTTGTCCGCGCGCAGCACCAGCAGCACGTACTTGACGCAGACGATCACGACCAGCGACCAGACCACCAGGGACAGCACGCCGACCACGTAGTCCTGCACGTTGTCCGGCGAGAGGTGGATCCCGTGCGAGCCGTGGAAGCACTGCTTCAACGCGTAGAGGGGACTGGTGCCGATGTCGCCGTAGACCACCCCGAGGGCACCGAGGGTCAACGCACCGGCCTTGCGGGTCTCCGCAGTCATCCGCGGCACGATCCACGCCGGGCCCCGCGAACGCGAGCGACTTCCGGCGGCTGGGTGCTCCGGTCTACCGCGCAGCGGGTTGCATTCGGTCTTGACGCAATGCTTGGATGTGGCGGGCGGCTCGCCGCGCCGCGACGACGACCGTTGCACGTCACCGCGCGCTCCCTATCCTATTCCCGCTCGTCTTCCCCTCCACGAGCCTTGGCCCTGATCACGTCCCTGCACCCCGCCGCGCCCCCCTCCTACGGGGCCTGGGCCAGCGTTGCCGTGGTCGCGCTGCTGGCGGTGCTCGTCGTCGGCGGTGCGCTGGGCGTCGTGCGCGTGATCACGCGCGTGATCGACCGCATCCATGACCCCGGCCGGCGCCTGTCGACCTACGAGTGCGGCGAAGCCCCCGTCGGGTCGGCCTGGTTCCGCTTCAACAACCGCTTCACGACCGTCGCGCTCGCGTTCCTCGTGTTCGACGTCGAACTGGCGCTGCTGTGGCCGATCCTGCCGCGCTGCCTCGACTGGCTCGCTGCGGGCCGCGGCACGCAGGTGTTCGCCGAGATCGCGCTGTACGTCGGCATGCTGACGATCGGCCTGCTCTGGGTCGCCGCCGCGGGTGGCTTCCAGTGGGACCGCACGCTGTCCCCCGACTTCGACCGGCCCGCAGAACGCGGCAAGGTGAGCAATGGCTGACACGCCCCAACCACCCGGAACGCTGCCGCCCGGAACACCGCCGGGGACGCCGCCGCCGGGCAGCGCGCCCGCCGAGCGCCCGGGCAACCGCGAGGACCAGCAGATCCACCTGACCGCGGTCGACGAGTTCCTCGCCTGGGGCAAGGAGAACTCGCTGTTCTACCTGCTGTTCGCGACCGCCTGCTGCGGCATCGAGCTGATGCAGGCCGGCGGTCCGCGCTACGACCTCGACCGACTCGGCATGATCCCGCGCGCGACGCCGCGCCAAGCAGACTTGATGATCGTGGCCGGCACCATCACGCACAAGATGGCCGGCCGCGTGCGCACGCTGTGGGAGCAGATGACCGAGCCGCGCTGGGTCGTCAGCATGGGCAGCTGCGCCAACAGCGGCGGGCCGTTCAGCAAGTGGAGCTACTCGGTGCTCAACGGCATCGACAAGTACGTGCCGGTCGACATCTACATCCCGGGCTGCCCGCCGCGGCCCGAGGCGCTGATCGACGGCGTGATGGCGCTGCGCGCACGCGTGCGCCGCTACCGCACGCTCGGCGAGCGCGACCGCGAACCGCTCGTCGTCGGCGGCGCCGATGCGCCGTTCGGCTGCCATTTCCCCAAGGACGCGCCGCCGGGAGCGCGCTCGTGACGCAGGCCGCGCCGCAGTTCGCGACGCTGCCGTTCGCGACGCTGGCCGACCGCGCGCGCACCGTGTGCGCCGCCGCGACGTCGCGCACGACCGACAACGGCCAGCCGTTCCTGCTGGTGCCGGCCGCCGACCTGCCGGCGCTCGCGCAGTTCCTGCGCGACGACGCGGCGCTGCGGTTCGACGCGCTGATGGACCTCACGGGCTTCGACCTGCTGAAGTACCCGAAGGCCGAGACGCCGAACGCGATCGCGGTGCTCTACCTGCTGTTCAGCTACCGCCACCGCCACCGGCTGCAGCTGCGCGTGCTGGCGCCGCGCGAGCTGTGCACGGTGCCGACCGTGTCGGCGATCTGGCCGGCGGCGCTCTACTTCGAGCGCGAGGTGTTCGACCTGCTCGGCGTCACCTTCACCGGCCACCCGTCGCTGCAGCGCATCATGAACCCCACCGACTGGGAGGGGCATCCGCTGCGCAAGGACTACGTCTACCCGGACGCCTACCACGGCGTGGCGCACCTGCGCGAAGGCCAGCACTTCGAGACCAACCCGCCGCGCGCCGGTGATCCGCCGCCGCCCGCCGCCGCGCCGAAGCCGCCCGGAGGCCACGCGTGACCGTCGAAGCGACGACGCCGAGCGGCGAGCGCATGACGTTGAACATGGGGCCGCAGCACCCGGCGACCCATGGCGTGCTGCGCATCGTCGTCGAGAGCGACGGCGAAATCGTCGCGAGCTGCACGCCCGACCACGGCTACCTGCACCGCTCGATCGAGAAGATCGGCGAGTGCGTCGAGTGGCCGATGGTCGTGCCGTACACGGACCGCGTCGACTACGTCTGCGCGATGAACGCCAACCTGGCCTACTGCGTGGCGGTCGAGAAGCTGCTGAACACCGACCCGGCCGCGGCCGTGCAGGTGCCGCTGCGCGCCGAGTGCATCCGCGTGCTGGTCGCCGAGCTCAACCGCATCAGCAGCCACATGGTCGCGGTCGGCGCGATGGCGATGGACACCGGCGCGGTGACGCCGTTCCTGCACGGCATCGCGCAGCGCGAGCTCGTCAACGACATCTTCGAGAAGCTCTGCGGCCAGCGGCTCACCTACAACTACGTGACCGTCGGCGGCGTCGCGTTCGACCTGTATCCCGACGCCGCGGCCGAGATCGCGCGGTTCCTCGACCAGTTCGAGATCGAGATGCGCCGCTTCAACAAGCTGATCACGGCCAACGCGATCTTCCGCGACCGCTGCGCCGGCGTCGCGGCCGTGTCCGCGGCCGAAGCGATCGCGTGGGGACTCGTCGGCCCGAACCTGCGCGCCAGCGGCGTCGACTACGACGTTCGCCGCGACGACCCGTACGGCATCTACGAGCGCCTGCAGGTGCGCGTGCCGGTCGGCCAGGGCTTCGCGGGCCGGCGCGGCAAGGTCGGCGACTGCTACGACCGCTTCGTCGTGCGCCTGCTCGAGGTGCAGGAGTCGGTGCGGCTCTGCCGCGCGGCGCTCGCGATGCTGCCGCCGCCGGCCGACGGCAAGCCGGCCGATCCGGTCGGCGGCTTCCAGGCCGACGTCAAGAAGCTGCTGCTGCGGCCGCCGAAGGGCGAGGTGCACTGCCGCACCGAGTCGGCGCGCGGCGAGATGGGCTACTACCTGGTCAGCGACGGCACCAAGGTCCCCTACCGCGTGCGCGTGCGCACCGGCTCGTTCTCGGCGGCCGGCATCTTCCACCACGTGATGCGCGGCATCTTCCTCGCCGACGTCGTCGCCGTGATCGGCAGCTTCGACGTCGTGGTGCCGGAGATCGATCGATGACGGTGATCGCAATTGGCACCGCGGCCGACGGCGCGCCCGCGGGCCCGGGCTTCGGCTACACGGTGGACACGCTGGCGGCGTGGCTCGCCGGCGGCCAGGCACCGGGCGCGTTCGCGACCGGCGTCGCGATCGTCGTCGCCTGGGTCGTGCCGATGCTCGTGCTGGTGTTCCCGCTCGCCGCGCTCGGCCAGATCGCCGAACGCAAGATCGCGGCCGCGATCCAGCGCCGCGAGGGCCCGAACTCGGCCGGCCTCGACGGGCCGCTGCGCCTGCTGTGCCGCGCCGTGCTGTTCTTCCTGCCGCGGCCGCGCCAGGACCGCGTGTTCGAGCGGCTCAGCGCGCTGCCGGTCGTGCGCACGGTGCTCGCGACCGCGCGCCGGATCGGCCTCGGCCAGCTGCTCGCCGACGGCGTCAAGATGCTCGGCAAGGAGGACATCGTGCCGGCCGACGCCGACGGCGTGGTGTTCAGGATGGCGCCGTACCTGGCGATGGTCGGCGCGTTCCTGCCGTTCTGCGTCGTGCCGTTCGGCCACCACCTCGTGATGCTCGAGTCGCCGGTCGGCGCGCTGTTCGCGATCGCGGCGTCCGGCATCACGGTGCTGGCGCTGAAGATGGCCGGCTGGGGTTCGGGCAGCAAATGGTCGCTGCTCGGCGGCATGCGCGCGGTCGCGCAGTTGATCAGCTACGAGATCCCGGTCGGCCTCGCGGTCGCCGGCGTCGTGCTGTGGTGCGGCACGATGGACCTGCACGCGATCGTCGGCCAGCAGTACCGCGACGGCGCATTGACGCTGCTGGGCTGGAACGCGCTGCAGAGCCCGTTCCTGCTGCTGCTCGCGTGCATCCTGTTCTTCGCGGGCCTCGCCGAGTGCCAGCGCACGCCGTTCGACATGGCCGAGGCCGAGAGCGAACTCGTCAGCGGCTTCAACACCGAGTACTCGGGCCTGCGCTGGGGCATGTTCGCGATGGCGGAGTACACCGAGATGCTGCTGGTCTCGGCGCTGGTCGCGACGCTGTTCTTCGGCGGCTACCAGAGCCCGCTCGGCGAACAGTGGATCGTCGCGCTGCCGGTGTGGCTGTCGGTGCCGATCCACGCGGTGCTGCTGCTGCTGAAGATGCTCGCCGGCTTCGGACTGATGATGTGGATCCGCTGGACGCTGCCGCGCTTCCGCGTCGACCAGGTCATGCGGCTGTGCTGGCTGTCGCTGGTGCCGCTGTGCCTGCTGGCGCTGCTCGGCCTCGCGGCGCAGCTGCTGTGCGCCGGCGGCGCGACGCTCGGCGTCCCCTACGGCCGGCTGCCCGCACGCCTGCAGCCCGACCTCGGCATGGTCGGCCACCTGGTCGGCTGGGCCGTGCCGCTGCTGCTCGGCGGCGTCGTCGTGCGCGCCGCGCGCCGCCGCCACGGCCAGATGCACCCGGCGTTGCGCCAGCTGACCGGAGGCGCGCCGTGATCCTCGCCTGGGTCAACGACCTCTGCGACGGCGTCGCGACGTTCCTCACCGGCATGCGCACGACCGGGCGCTACCTGTTCGAGAACCTGCGCGGCAACGGCGGCGCCACGTCGCTGACGCGCCAGTACCCGCAGCAGCCGGCCGAGAACGTCGGCGAGCGCCAACGCGGCCACCTCGTCAACGACCCGGATCGCTGCATCGTCTGCTTCGCGTGCGACAAGGCATGCCCCGTCGACTGCTTCAAGATGGAGATGGAGCGCAACGAGGACAACAAGCCGTACTGCTCGCGCTTCGACATCGACCTCAGCAAGTGCATCTACTGCGGGCTGTGCGTGCGCGCCTGCCCGACCGACTCGCTGTCGATGACCAAGACGTTCGAACTCGACCCGCGCCACGACGGCGCGCGCTTCCTGTTCACGCGCAACTCCGCGCAACTCGACATCCGGTTCGACGAGGTCGACATGAAGCGGCTGCACGAACTGGTCGCGCGGCCGCACGCGGAACTGTCGGCCGACGACCGCGCCTGGCTCGACGCGCGCATCGACGACCGCGGCCAGCACCTGATCGGCATCTACGGCCGCGGCTACTACACGCCCGAGCACAAGGCGCAGGTCGAGCAGGAGCAGCAGGCGCGCAAGAAGGCGAAGGACGCCGCGGCTGCCGCCGCCAAGGCCAAGGCAGCCGCTGCCGCGGCCGCAGCGGCCGCCGCGAAGCCGGCCGCGCCGGCGACCCCGCCGGCCGAGCCGCCGAAGGCACCGCCGCCCCCGACTCCGCCTGCTGGCGCGCCGCCGGCCGGAGGCGCCGCGTGATCGAGACGCTGCTGTTCTGGACCTGCTGCCTGTCAGCAATCGCCGGCGCTCTGCTGGCCGCGACGGTGCGCAACCTGTTCCACGCGGCGCTGCTGCTCGGCCTGTCGCTGGTCGGCGTCGCGGGTCTCTACCTGTTCCTCGAGGCGCAGTGGCTCGCCTGCGTGCAGGTCGTCGTCTACGTCGGCGGCATCCTCGTGCTGGTGCTGTTCGCGACGCTGTTCAGCAGCGACGTGATGGGCGCCCTGCAGCGCACGCCGCTCTGGTTGCGCGCGGTCGGCACGCTCGGCGCGCTGCTTGCGGGCGCCGTCGCCGTGCGCCTGGCGCAGACCGCGATGCAGGCGGCGCACCGGCTCGAAGCGGCGCGCGGCACGACCGCCGTCGCCGACACCATCGACGGCGACAGCACCGCCACGATCGGCGACCTGCTCACGTCGGCGTGGCTGGTGCCGTTCCTCGCCGCGGGCCTCCTGCTGACCGTCGCGCTGGTCGCCGCGGTCGCGACCGTGCAGCGCTTCCGCCAGCCGTCGGAGGCCACGCCCAATGGCTGATTTCGGGGCTGAGTTCGGTCCCGGCGCGCTGACGTCGTATCTCGTCGTCGCCGCCGTGCTGTTCACGGCGGGCACGCTCGCGATGAGCACGCGCCGCAACGCGATCGGCGTGCTGATCGGCCTCGAGCTGATGCTCAACGCCGCGGCGCTGCAGTTCGCCGCCTATGGTCGCTTCCGCCAGGGCGCGCCGGACCCGCAGGGCCAGACGGCGGCCGTGTTCGTCGTCGTCGCCGCCGCGGCCGAAGCGGCCGTCGCGCTCGCGCTGCTGTTCGCGGTCTACCGCACCAGCAAGGACGTCGACCTCGAGCGCACGCGGGAGTTGCGCTCGTGACGCCGGGCTGGCTGCCGGTCGTGGTGCTGTGCGTGCCGTTGCTGGCCGCACTCGTCGCCGCCCCGCTGCCGTGGCGGCGAGCCGGCTTCGCGCACGCGCTGACGGCGGGCGCGATGCTGCTCGCCACGGCACTCGCGCTGTGGCAGGCGATCGCCGTCGTGCCGGAAGGCCACGCCGCGCTGCACGCGCACGC
>Ga0070689_100002888_pt1 | contig 11301 bp, 10 predicted proteins | sample KBSS23HmetaG_FD_64669 | JGI IMG/M metagenome (GOLD analysis project Ga0070689, IMG submission 64669) | Switchgrass rhizosphere microbial communities from Kellogg Biological Station, Michigan, USA - KBS S2-3H metaG | ecosystem: Host-associated > Plants > Roots > Rhizosphere ... | reverse complement strand
CGGATCGACCTGGGACGGCGAGCCGGAGATGGTGCCGGAGGCACGCCAGCCAGCCTTAATGCCCCAGTTCGTGGCCGGGGCGTTCTCGTTGGCGATGACGAGGGAGAAGCCAAGCCCATCGGTGACCGGATACCACCCGTCCTTGTAGTCGAAGTCCAGGATGGGTTCCTGCATGGATCCCTCAAGGACCAGATGGTCACCTTCATTGCCGAGTCGATTGGTGTATTGACCGAGAATAAGACCTCCCGAACCGTAGCGCGACTGGAAGGCGGCGGTATTGGCCACGATGACGCCGATCTGCCCGGCGTTTAGGCTCACGTTGGGGAATTCGTAATCAAGTCCGCCCCGGATGCGGTAGCGTTGGAGGTTCAGAGGCGTCGTGCCGATGTTCTTCACTTCAAGGTATTCGAAGTCGTCACTGAGATATTGGCTCCCGGCCGGAGGCGGCAGCGGGTTATACATCAGTTCGGTAATGACGAGCTTGGGAGTCGCGGTCACGTAGGTGGCCACGGTCGGGCCGCTCCAATTGACGCCTTGCCAGGTCGCGGTGGCGGCGCGGGCGCGGGCGAAGACTCGCGCATTAGCGGTGATGGGGATGGGGCCCGAGTAGAGTTGGGCGCCCGCGGCAATCCCACCGCCGGGTGCGCGGGGATCCGTGCCGTTCAGCGTGTAGTAAATCGGGTTGGTCGCGGTGATCGAGAGGCTGAATCCTCCGGGGATGTTCCCGCCCGGGTTGCTGAAAGCCGGGTTGCGAACGAACTGCGAATCGACCCAGAGGTAACGGCCCTTGGTCCATTTCTTCATCTCGCTGATGATGCCCGAATAGTTGGTCGGCCGGACGTAGTCCACGTGCCAGGTCGTGCCACCATTGGGATTGGGCCAGAGGTAGGTGCCCAAGACGGGGTACTTCTGGTAATTGCGCACGGCTGCCTCGCCCAGCAGGCTGGCAATTTCGTCAATCCGCGAGAGAACCCGTTCGTCGTTCATGACGTTGGTGCGAAGCACGCTCCAGCGATCCACGACCTTCTGTTTGAAGTCGATGTCGCCGGTGGCGGCGTCCGTACCAACCAGCGTGCGCAGGAACACATGATCCCCGGCGCCTAACTGGGTGTAGTACCACCCATTGGTGGTGCCGCCCTGAAGGTAGTCGGCGTTGCCAAAGCTGAGATTCCAGTCCCAGATCGGAACGTTCTTGATTTTGCCTCCGCGGTCTTTGCTGAAGAAATTGCTGATGCGGTAGCCGTCGATTTGTTTGGGGAATTCGACGATCCAATGTGAGTCCACGAAGGTGTCCACGTCGATGTAGTTCGAGTAGTGATTCGTGCCGGTCCGAGTCTGCCAGCCCGTTCCGGTAACCGATGCCTCATAGGTGCTGATATAATTGCGCAGCCATTGAACCTGCGGATGGTTGACGTTGTTGTTCACCTCCCGCGGTTTGGGTTCATGCAGCTTGAAGGACGTTCCGGCCGTGGTGCTGAAATCGAGATCGCCCGTGCTGCCCTTATCGCGTTTAAACATGTAACCGCCGCTTATCGCTGGTTCATTGGTATGGGATGGCGTCAGCTCGGCGATGTTCACACGGTCTTTGTCGACCTCAATTTTCTCAAGGAAGACGAGCACCCCATAGTAATTGTTGTAGCTCAGCTTGGCGCCTGCGGTCGAATTGAGAAAGACCTCCACAAACCGCCGGCGGCACGAGTAGTTGCCCATCTGTTCGAACATCTCATACGCCAGGAAGTCGTTCATCAGGCACTTGTCGGAATAGGGATTGCGCATCTTCCAGTCCGCTTCAGCGGGCATACCGAGGATGGAAGCCGCCCGATCATTGCCGTATTCATCGTTGAGCTCGATGTTGTGGGGCTTCTTGGGGAAACTTTCGGAAGTCTGGCCGAATGTCTCGAACTGCGCCGCGCCGATGAAATCGGGCTTGGCCGAGATGTTGGCACGACCGCGGAAGGTGTCATACACGGTAAAGGTGCCGCGCATGCGCGTGCCGCCCGGCGGGACGCTGGCGGGGATGCCCCCCGGCGTGGTGATGATCACCAAGGGGAGATTCGAACTGAACGCCTGCATGGTTGAATCAACCAAGACGTAATTGCGGGCGACAACGGCACTGGGCCAGAGGCCCGTCTGGAAAACGCGCGCTTTAAGCAGGGTGTTGCCCGAGATCGTGATGGGCCCCGTGTAAGCCGTGCCACTGGTCGTATTCGTCGGCTCCGAGCCGTTGGTCGTATACCGAATGATCGCTCCCGCCGGCGCCGTGATCGTCACTTGGAGCGAGTTGTTCGTGTAGACGCCGTTGTCAAAGTTGATCACTGGCTCAGCCGAGAAACCGATTCCGCGCGTCGAGTTTTGGGCGCCCGGGGTGGGAGTCACGAAGTAACCGACGAGGTTGGCGTCGACCCGATCTCGGCCGTAGGAATTATCCGTAACCTGAGCCGGGTAGCTGGCGAACACCGAGGTGGGTACGCCTGCGGCGTTGACCAGGGCCAGGTATCCCCCGGCATTGCGGCCGATGCGGAAGTTGGTATGGAGAGGCGATGCGGCGTTGGTCCGGTTCTTCTCCGAAGCGAAAACCAGAAGATAGCGGTTGGCCGCCAGGTTCATGGACGGAAAACGCCACTTGGTGAGGTTGGTGGGCGAGTCCGTCAGGCGCCACCCGTCCAAATCCACGTCCGACGGGCCCGGGTTGTAAATCTCGATCCAGTCGCCGCGGCTGCCGTCTTCATCCTCAATGCCATTCTCATTATCGGCCATGAACTCAGAGATAATCGCCCGTGAAATAACGGCGTTGGGATCATAGGTGTAGGTCCAGTTCGCGCCGGCAAAAGCGTTCGGGGCTGGAGCCAGATCGGTGATGCCTCCTGGAGCCAGAACAACCTGCACGGACCCTGTGGCCGGAGTCGAAAAAGTGAATTGATACTCACGCGGCGAAATCACCGTAATTCCGGTGGCGGGCACGCCGTTGATCGTCAGGTCGGAGGCGTCGACCCCTGTGACATTTTCCGTAAAGAGTATGCCGATGAAGGGCAATGCATTGACAATGGCGCCATCGGGCGGGTCGGCCGTGAAAAGCGTGGGCGCCTCGAGATCAGACGTTCCCGAGAGTTGGAGGCTGAAGCTTACATCGGAGCTCGTGGCATTCGCTTGGTGTACTTCCACGGCGATGGTATTCGCGCCCGCGACCAGGGCACTGGCCGGGATGCCCACCGTTTCCGGAGTGTAATCCGCAGCCGTCGTGGCCAGCGTCGCATAAGTCACCGGCCCTGCTGGCATGCTGATGCGGTAAACCTCGGTGCCGTTGACGTAAACCACTGCTCCGTCATCGTAATTCAACACCATGGTCAGACTGCTGAATGCATTCGGATTGGCGACGTTGAACGTGTGCCGAAAATAATAAGTTGGGTATTTGAGGTTGGGGTCCGCGCCAAAGGAGAGGATGGTCGTTTCGTCGCCGTCTCCGTAGCCAAACTCCCCCGTCCCAGTTTTCCAAGTGGCGTCATTGAATCCCGAATTTTTCCAGGCCGCCCCTTGATCCGCGCCCGTATCGAGGTAGCGCCACGTGGCGTTCGGGGCGATCAGGCTGGTTTGGCCAAAGACCGATGTTGCCATCCAGAGAGTGGCGGCAACAATGCACAGACTTAATTTGTTCTTCATACTTGAGGAGTGGGGATTCGAGCAACGAGTGCGGACTGCGCCGGACACGAGTTTCACTCGTGCAGCGCAGCTTAGCTGGATGCCCAGATACAACAACTGCATGACACATCAACCGAGACAGGTGAATGCATAGTAATACCCTACAAGGTGCCTCTTAGACAACATGAAGTTTACATTCCCGTAACATTTTGGGTTTTTCGCTGGGAATCAGGGCTCTGGCAAGCCGTTCGACCTCCACTGTTTTCCCCGCAATCGAGGTCGCTTTCTTACGGTCTGGCCAGGGATGGCGAGGTCCCTTCAGGCAGCTTGGAAGTTCGGCGCAGCCCCGCAGCGTGACTCAGATTGCCCCCCCGATCCACCGCGCGAATGGCCAGTCCGTCCGGAGACTGAGTGGCGCTCAGGCTGAAATTGGAGGCCGCGCCCCCAAGTATGTCCGTTATCCAACGACCACGATAATCCCGCTGTACGACCCACTGCCAAACCTGGTTGGTGGGGCCCGACTTCGCCCAGCTGAACCGAATTGTCCCGTCCGGGAGGTTCGTTGCCGTCAGGTAGGGCGGGGATTTCGATTGCGATTTTAGCCAGGGATAAGCCGGCATCAATGCCGGGCGGGAATAGACGTCCCGTCGCAGAGCATCGGCCACCCCACCGCGATTCTGAGCGATGGCTTTGATACTCCAGTGCAACTGACCATCGCTCATCAGCGCTTGTCGCGATTGGCGGACTTGGCTGAGGACTTCCGCAGCGCCGTTTCCGTGGGCTATTCCCGGCCAAACGTGCCGTTTGAGCGGATTCTGCTGGTTCCACCACTCTAAAAGGACCGGAAAGCTTTGCTCCGTCCGCTCCGTCGACCAATAGAGTTGCGGCGCCAGGTAATCGCAGATCCCCTCCATCAACCATCGGCGAGAATCCGCGTAGAGGAGGCCGTAAGCATCGAAGCCTTTGATGGACGATGGATATCCCGGCCGCCATATGCCGAAAGGGCTTACGCCGAACTTTACCCAGGGTTTTAGCTGCTTGATGGAGGCGGCCACCCGGCGTAAAAAAGTGTTCACGTTCTCGCGCCGCCAGTCATCCCTGGCCAGAGTCCCGCCCGCCGATTTATACCGTCCGTACGTCGACCAATCCGGGAAGGGCAGGGGCTGCTGGCGGGTGTCCTTCTCGGGATAAGGATAGAAGTAATCGTCGAAGTGCACCCCATCGATGTCGTAGCGGGCGACAACGTCCATCACCACTCTCAGGGAGTAGTCCTGAACCTCCTTTTCTCCCGGGTCGAGCCAGAGCTGATTGCCGTAGTTTCTCACGAGATCCGGGCGGGATTTGCTGACGTGGTTGCGGGCGATGGCGGAGAACGCGGAGGTATGTCGCGCTCGATACGGATTGAACCAGGCATGAAGCTCCAGCCCGCGCCGATGCGCTTCCTCGACGGCGAAGCCCAGCGGGTCATAAAACGGCGCAGGGGCCTGCCCCATTTGCCCGGTTAGGTACTCCGACCAAGGTTCGATTCGCGACTGATACAGCGCATCGCAAGCCGTGCGGACGTGGAGCAAGACGGCGTTGAGGTTTGCCTTGGCCGCCAGATCGAGCAACGCAACCAGTTCGGCTTTCTGTTGAGACACCGGCAGGCCGGGCTGCGATGGCCAGTCGATATTCTTGAGAGTGGCTATCCAAGCGGCGCGAAATTCGCGGTCCGGCTCCGGAGGCGACAAGGCGCTGGGCGCGTAATCTTCCGATGCCTGCAGAACCCGGGCCGAGGTTAGGAAAAGGGTGGCCAGGAGGTAGGGGAACCGGCGTTGGCGCCGGGTTGAGCGACCGTCACGCTCTCTGCTGGCATTCACTTTTGCGGAGCGTAGCGAAAAGCGGGATCTTGGGAAACTCAAACTACGTTGGGACCGCGGGAACTGTCCCGGCTAATACGGAACAATGCGTTTCGAATTCCGTTTGCGTCGAACATGGGCAATTTCTACACTCCGCCGGTTTTAAATCGTTGACACAACGTCGACGGCCAAACCAAAGATTGCAGCGAAGCGCCAAATCATGAAGCACTGGATTGCTTGTTCCGCCCTCGGTTCATTGTTGCTCGTCGCCGGATGCGACTCGATGAATCATTCGCAGTTGCGGGTTGCTCCTCCCCCGGTGGAACGTCGTGCCCGCGCCGTCCTCCCGGCCGCCGACCGCGATGCCATCAAGCAGGTGTTGAGCGAGATCGGCACCAAGTACCGGATGGAAGACCGGACCGGTTCGTCCCTCGTTCCCGACACGCTCTGCTCCTACCAGGAAATCGATAAAAAACATCCGATTCGATTCGTGGCCTGGGTGAAGGACCAGAACGTATACGTCGACATCTTTCAACGCCCGCCCGAAGCAGGTGAGACCATTGCCTATCAAAAGGTCCGCAGCGAGATCATGTCGGCGCTGGATTCCCAATTTGGCAATCGGCTGCACATGGTTCCTATAATTGATCACGCAACGAGCAAGGTGAAGATCGCACCCCCCGAGCCCATCCCGCCCGCTGCGCAATAATGGCGAAGCTTCCCCCGCTGACGCTAAGCGAAGGAGATTCGGCGCCGGATTTCAGCGGCACGGTCAACGGGGGTTCCCGGGTTTCGCTCGCGGATTTTCGCGGGCGCCATCTGGTCCTCTATTTTTATCCGAAAGACGACACCCCTGGATGCACCAAGGAAGCCTGCGCCTTCCGGGATGTTTTCTCTGAATTTCAGAAAGAGGGGGTGGCCATCCTTGGCGTAAGCACGGACCCGGTCCGCGCGCATGAAAGATTTGCGGCAAAATATCGGTTGTCGTTCCCGCTTCTGGCCGACGAAGAGCGGGCGGTGGTGAAGGCTTACGGGGTCTGGGGTGAGAAGTCGTTTCTGGGGCGGACGTATGACGGGACGTTTCGGGTGACGTTTCTCATCGGGCCCGATGGACGAATCAAAAAGATTTGGCCGATGGTCAAGCCGGCAGAACATGCCAGGGAAGTGCTGGAGGCTGTCAGGTCGTGATGGGAATCTGCCGTATCCGGGGAATCCCCCTCGATCATAGTTCGCGCCGGAAATGTCAGGCTGTATTCTCCAAGATATGGGAATAGATTTCAAAGTGGGTGATCGCATCCGCAGAATTGCCGGTGACACGGAAGCCGGCACTATCGTAAAGATTCAAGGGGACCGCTTCTTGGTGAATTTCGAACGATTGGGCGGAATTGTGCAATGCTTTGCTAATGCGCGTGGCCTGGAGCCTTTCCAGGAAGGTGAGGACAAAAAATCTATGGGCCAAAGAGAAAACCCCGGCCAGTGACGACCGAGGACATCACCGAACGCCAGCGGGCGGAGAAAGCGTTGCGCGAAAGCGAAGAACGTTATCGCACCTTATTTAACCTGGGTCCCGTGGCCATTTATTCCATTGATACCTCAGGTGTGATTCAGAACTTCAACCGGCGCGCCGCGGAACTTTGGGGCCGGGAGCCGGCGCTGGGGGATACCGACCAGCGGTTTTGCGGCTCGTTCAAGATGTTCCGGCCGGACGGCACTTACATGCCACACGAGCAGTGTCCCATGGCCGAGGTAGTCTCGGGTAAATTGACCGAGGCGAAGGATGCGGAAGTGCTTATCGAACGGCCCGACGGTTCGCGGGTCACTGTCATCGTCAACATTCGTCCGCTGAAGAACGACCAGGGACAACTTACCGGAGCAATCAATTGCTTTTCCGACATCACCGAGCGCAAGCAGGTCGAGAATGCGCTGCGGAGGGTGCAAGCAGTTTTGGCCGACCGCGCTGGTCAGCTCGAACAAGCCGTGACCGAGCGCACAAGGGAACTCACCGCGAGTAACAAGCAACTGGAAGCCTTCGTCTATTCCATCGCCCACGACTTGCGCGCACCCCTGCGCTCCATGGGCGGCTTCGCTGCCATGCTGGTCGACGAGGCGGGTCCAGCCTTGAGCGAGGCGGGCCTGAACTTCGCGAACCGAATCAAACGCGCGGCAGAGGTAATGGATTCGTTGCTGAGGGATCTGATTGCTTTCAGCAGAACCGCTCATCAGCGAATCGAACTGACTGCTGTCCATCTGGAAACGGTCGTCCAATCTGTGCTCAATGGGCTGGAGAATGAGATACAAGAAAAGAACGCCCGGGTGGAAACCTGCGGGCCGTGGCCAACGGTGCTGGCGCATGAGCCGACGCTGGGCCAGGTGTTGTTCAATCTGGTCAGCAACGCGCTGAAATTTGTTGAACCTGGTGTGCTGCCACTGGTGCGGTTGCGAGCGCAAGAATTGACCGCGGTCATCCCTTCCTCTCCAGCGAGCGGGGACGGGTGTTTGTCAGGACGCTGGGTCCGCGTCTGGGTAGAAGACAACGGCATTGGCATCGCGCCTGAGTATCAAGATCAAATATTTCGGCTATTCAACCGCCTGCACGGGGAAAAGTATCCCGGCACAGGCTTGGGCCTCACTATTGTTCAAAAAGGTGTCGAGCGTTTGGGCGGGCGTGTGGGCTTGGAATCCGCCCCCGGCCGAAGCAGCCGGTTTTGGTTCGAGTTGTGCATGGCGTGAAAGGTTGAATTTATTTCAGTTTGAAGGTGAAGGGTCCGGCTCAAACGCGGCGTGCAAGTGACATCGGCAGATCCTCCTTGCGAAGGTTTTTAGAGCTGGCTTCCCGCCCTCTGGGTAGCCTCATCCTGAAATCCTCCTTCCAAGTCGGTAAGTGCATTTCCATCGCCGGAAAATCCCAACCAGTCAGAGAAGGAGAGGCCCGGTCAGTAACGGCATAATCTGAAATGGGGGGAATCCCCATGGTGAGTCCCCCGATTGATGGAGGAATCTGGAAGTTGCAATGTTTCCTTCTCCTGAAAACGGATTTTAAAGTAGTCGATCGCGTCCGCAGAACCGAAGGGGACACGGAAGTCGGTAGCATCGCAATAATACACCGGGATTACGCCTTGGTGGACTTCCATCGGTTTGACCGAATTGTCCAGTGCTTCATTAAGGTGTGCGGGTTGGAGCCAGTGGAAGCGGAGCAATGGGAAACCAGCGAAAGCAGGGTCTTCAGGACGTGATGACCTGAAGCGACTGGTGACAAAATGAAAGCCCCGGCCATTGCTGACCGGGGCGTATGAATCCCCGCGAAGCCCCCGCAAACTTTCTGCGCCTCCCTGCACCCCCTACCCATCGACGTTAATGTATTCGCGTTCCAAACTACCATCGGGGGATCCCCCCGGTTGGAGACAGTGCCCGGGCCGGTAAATTCCCTCTATGAATGCGACCCAAGCCGCCATCTTGGAACCAGGCACAGTTGTCCGCAGGATAGGGCAAACTCAACTTGGGAAGGTGATGAACGTGGAGGACGATTACGCCGCTGTGGACTTCGCAACTCAAAAGGGCTCCATCCGCACAGGGTTGTTGCCTCTAAGTGTTCTGGAGTTTGCCCCGATGGAAGCACGAGACCAAAAAGGCCGACCCGAAGGCGGGCCTGTGAACCGTGATTTTGAAGCGTTCTAGTCGCAGCTGGTGCAATGAATCTGCAGGTTGCCACCGGTGATCTGGATCGGGTCGTCGTAGGTGCCGAATTCGAAACCCGGCACCGGGGCGCCAACGGTCTCGTCAGGGTTGAGATACCAAACCTTCAGGTAGTAGCGATCCACGTCGTCCGGCTGGTTCTTGGCTCCATGGAGGTTGCCGGGTTCAGCGCGGTCTTCGACCTTCGCCTCGTAGTAAACCGGAACCTTCTTGTCCGTGTCGCCACCGTTGACGGGGCTGATGGTTCCCCAGCCTTCCCAGTGGATGAAGTTGACGCTGCACACAGGAGAGTCGGTGCCAGGTTCAGTGCCGGGAACGTTACCGCATTTAATCACGTGCTGTACCTGGCCGTTCATGTTCAGTGTTTTTTGGCGCGGTAGGCGTGGACGAACGCGACGACGCGAACAACGGCGCCGTCAGGCAAGCCTTCTGGCAACGGATACCCACCGGGCACCGGATGAACCGGGATCATGTCACCGACCTTGTAGGACTTCACGCGGACCATACTCATACCGCCATTCTCTTCGACCGGGTCGGACATTGGCAGGGGGTCGCAAATAAAAATAAGGTTCGCGAGGAGACGGCCTAAGGAGCGCCCCTATAGACACCGTCCGGAGCTGAGACGTACGCTTTATTTCCGTTATGAAAACTCCGATTAGAGAAGGCTCTTCGGTTCGAAGGAATGGAGAAACTGAAGTCGGAGTCGTTGCCTTCATCGACTCGACCTACGCACAAGTCGAGTATCTGTCCATCGACGGGAAATGTAGGGCAGTTTTTCTGCCACTTTCAGTCCTTGAAGTTGTTGGTTCGCAGCCGCGGGAAACGCCAATGCCAATTGGGCGCATTGGGTGGTAGGCCCGGCTTCTTTCGCCAGAAGCCGGGCGTTTCCTTTGAGTGCAAAAAAGGCCACTGGTCCATACCGCCCGAAGGTGTGTTACCACTGGTAGCCGTTCGGAAAGGAGATTGACGGGCAGGGTAAGCCTGACATCAGCCAAGCTAAACATCAGCCAACCTAACATTAGCCAAATCCGTACTGACGCCGGGAGTTGTTCGCGCATACTGCCATTCTCTATGGTTAGGTCTCTGGGGCCTGGTGTAACTGTTCGCAGAGTCGAAGACGGCGAAGTTGGGAAGGTGATTGCCGTTGATGATTATGGCTACGCCTTCGTGGACTTCTCACACGATGGCCTATCCGTAACTTCATACATTCCATTGGCAGCATTGGAAAAAGCTTCGTTCATAGAGGAGGCACGGCCGTTGGAAAAGGCTTGTCCGCCGCCAGGGGAGGGGAGCGCGAGGGGAGGGGAAGGAGTTTGACGGCAGGGTCAGTCAAACCGGGAGAAAAAATCAGCCGTTTGCTTACGCCAGTGAAATTGACGCCGAGAGGTGACCCGAGATAGTGGTACTTGGTGACTCTTTCTCTCCATGTCGGCGATTGTGTCCACAGAGTCGGAGAATTCGAAACCGGGAAAATAGTTTTTGTGGAGGACGGTTACGCCCTCGTGGATTTCTCGATCCACCGCAAATTCAAAACGGCCTACCTGCCCTTGCCGATCCTTGAGCGTGCGCCATTTGGGGGTGATTCGGTGGGTGATGGACCGTTCACGGGAGCGCGCGGGGGGGATTGACCATGGGTCACAAGTTTGGTTGGCTCGAATTCGGGCAAGGGGGAAATTGTCGTTCGCAAACAGTCCCGAACGCATACGGACTAATTGCGTCCTGTTTTAGCACTAGGCTTTAGCACTGACGACTCTTCGGAATCCACTAAACCCAATAGAACCCTTGATTCTATTGGTTGGAATTGATGTTGGTGGGTTGGCCGGGACTCGAACCCGGGACCAACGGCTTAAAAGGCCCTCCATTGATATTCCCAAGCAACTGCAACCAAAGCTGTTTACAAATCGCCGTTCTGCGGTTTCCGAGGCGGTTTCCGAATAGTCTTTGCCTAACCGATAATTCGGCTTTAATTGGAGTCAATGAAGACCAAAGTTAAAGCCGAGAACTCCCGGGCCCGTACGCGCTTCTATGTCCTCAAGTTCGTTAATCGCCGCACGGGCAGCGTGAGCTGGCGCACAACTGGTTTCCGACGTGACCACACTTGCGTCAAGAAGAACTTCCGCGAGAAGGCGGACGCCGA
>Ga0070689_100002881_pt1 | contig 11311 bp, 10 predicted proteins | sample KBSS23HmetaG_FD_64669 | JGI IMG/M metagenome (GOLD analysis project Ga0070689, IMG submission 64669) | Switchgrass rhizosphere microbial communities from Kellogg Biological Station, Michigan, USA - KBS S2-3H metaG | ecosystem: Host-associated > Plants > Roots > Rhizosphere ... | reverse complement strand
GTATCGATCGTCGGATCGTTCTCCGGGACGCCGCCGTAGAGCCGGATGCGGTGCTTGCGGCTGACCGAGTACAGGTGCACGACGACGTCGAAGCGCGGCTCGGTGCTGAAGCGATCGACGGCCGTCAGATCGATGAACATCTTCATGTCCGTCACCGGGTCGTCGCGCAGGAACGTCGCAACGGCCACCCAGGCGTCGCGGCGCACGCGCACCCATTCGTCGCCGTGCTGCGATCCCGTCTGCAGGATCTCGCCGCTCCGAAACTGCGCCGCCAGACGATCGAGGACGATCTGCGCCATGCCCGACGTCAGCCCTTGCTCGCCTCGATGCGCGGGCGAATCGCGGTCGCGGGCACGTCATAGGCGATGCCCAGCTTCTGGGCGTTCATGGCGGCCTTTTCGTTCGCGATCACGATCTGGTTGTGGCCCTCGCCGCGCTGGATCCGCTCCTGCAGCATGATGAGGCCGTCCAGCACCTGTTCAGGCCGGGGCGGGCAGCCAGGGATGTAGACGTCGACGGGGATCGCCTGGTCGGCGCCCGGCATCGTCGAGTAGTTCTGGTAGAAGCCGCCGGTCGACGCGCAGACGCCGAACGCGACCACCCACTTGGGCTCGCACATCTGCTCGTAGATGCGGCGAAGCGCCGGCCCCTGCCGTTCGGTGATCGTGCCGACGATGATCAGCAGGTCCGCCTGGCGGGGCGAGAAGCGCGGGAACTCGGCGCCGAACCGGGCGATGTCGTACTTGGGCGCCGCGACGGACATGAACTCCATTCCGCAGCAGGCGGTCACGAAGGGGTACTGGAACAGCGAGAACTTCCGCGCCCAGTTCACCGCCGCATCGAGTTTGGTCGTGAGGCCCATGGCTACTCCCACCCGACGGCGCGCTTGCGCCAGACGTAGGCGAGCGCGACCACCAGGATGCCCATGAAGACGAAGACTTCACCCAGGCCGAACAGCGAGACTGCGCCGCTGCACACGCCGCCGGCATCCACGGCGCCCGAGCAGGATAGATCGCGGTACTTGAGCGCCCAGGGGTAGAGGAACGCCGTCTCGATGTCGAACACCAGGAACACGATCGCGACCTGGTAGAACTTCACCTCGAAGCGGGCGCGCGGGCTGCCGATGACGTCCGAGCCGCACTCGTACGGCACGTCCTTGGCCTTGTTGGGGCGCCTGGGGCCGATGTACTTGGCCAGGGCAGTCAGCGCGAGCGCGAACCCGACACCGACCAGGAGCATCAGCGCGGCGGCGAGGTAGTTATTCGTCATCGAAGGCCGTTTTTTCCGCCGTCGGGAAGAGGCGGAGCGGCCTCGCGATTTATAGAGGTTACGGCATTGCGAGTCAACGTCTCTAACGGCGGGCGACACCAGAGGTTTCGTTGACTTACAAGCCGATGGTTTCTATATGTAGACGACGGATGCGCCCGGGTAACCCGCAACTGGTGATGGCGCGCGCTGCCGTGGTCGGGTTCGCGATCCTGGGCGGGTGGCTGCTGGCGTGCGCGAAGACGCCCGCGGCCGCGCACCCCGCCGAGGCGGCCGCCGCCGCGCAGCCGGGCCCGGCCCCAGGTGCAGGCGAGCCGAGCTTGCCGCCCGAGGTGAAGCCGGTCTACGACAAGCTCGACGACCTGGGGAAGAAGGTGTTCAACCGCGTGACGGCGAGCGAATCGTCGGTGTGCGGCGACGCCCAGAGCCTCATCAAGTCGTGGAAGACCTGCCGGCGGTCGGTCGCGGCGTTGCGTTACGTCGCCAAGCTGATCGAGAACGGCTACACCGATTCGGAGATCGGCGAGAAGCTCGCCAACCGATACCGGCCCGTCACCCCGAAGAAGATCGACCTGACCGACGCGCCGATGAAGGGGAACCCGACGGCGAAGATCACGCTGGTCGAGTTCGCGGACTACGAGTGCCCGCACTGCCGCCATTTCCAGCCGGTGCTGCGGCAGATCATGGACGAGTTCCACAGCGACGTGAAGCTGTACTTCAAGCACTACCCGCTGCCGCAGCACACGAACGCGCGTCTCGCCGCCGAGGCGGCCGTGGCCGCCCAGAAGCAGGGCAAGTTCTGGCAGTACCAGGACAAGCTCTGGGAGAAGTCGGACGAGCTGTCGCCGGCGGAGATCGAGAAGGCCGCGAAGGAAGTCGGTCTCGACGTTACCAAGTTCCGGCAGGACCTGGCGTCGGAGCCGATCAAGGCCCGCGTTCAGAAGGATCGTTCGGACGGCGCGGCGGCGGGCATCCAGGCGACGCCCACGCTCTTCATCAATGGCCGCGAGTACACGGACGGCCGCGACTCCGACAGCTTGCGCGAATGGATCAAGGACGCCATAGCCGGCTGAGCCTTTGCCTCGCCGTCCTGATCTCCGCCTGTGCGACCACCGGCGGCGGGGGCGGCGAGAGCGGCGGGTCGGGCAATCAGGTCGGCGCCCCGGTGCCGCCCATCAAGGTCGAATCGCTGGCCGGCAAGAAGATCGACGTCGCCTCCTACCGCGGGCGCGTGCTGCTGCTGGACGTCTGGGCGTCGTGGTGCGGCCCCTGCAAGCAGGAGCTGCCGATGCTGGACGCGATGGCGCGGCGGCTGAAGGGGCAGGGGATCGAGGTGCTGGCGGTGTCCGTCGATCAGGAGCGCGCCAACGTGAACAAGTTCCTGAAGGACCATGGGCACTGGTCGCTGACCATCGCCCACGATCCGGCGGGCACGATCGCCGAGCGGCTGCAGCCCGACAAGATGCCGACGTCCTACGTGATCGATCGCGCCGGGATCGTCCGCTACGTGAACGCCGGCTTCGTCCCCGAGGACGCCGCCGTCATCGAGCGGCGCCTGGTCGAAGTCGCCGGCAACTGACCGCGCCGCTAGGGCATACCCTCGGGCAGGATCACGTCGGCCAGGGCGACCTCCACCGCGTACCACTCCGGTACGCCGACGCCGGGGATGTTCGTGACCTCCGCGTAGGGGAAGTCCTCGAAGATCTTCACTTCGTAGCCCTCGCTGCGGCGCACCTTCGCCCATTTCAAGTTGTCGCCGTACGAGATCGACGCGCCCACCCGGATGCGGGCCTGGCCCTGATAGCGGATCACGGGGGGCTTGCCGGCCCAGCTCCGACCCCCGAAGCGGCCCCAATGATTGCCGGTGCACATGGTGGTGCTACCGAGCGGGCCATTGAACGTTTCCAACTCGGCGCGCCGGATCCAGCCGACGACCTCGCTGCCGGCCATCGCACGACGGACGCGCAGCCAGTCTCCGCGCCGCGCGACGCCTTCGAAATCGAAGAAACCCTCCGACGTGGACAGTGTCGTCACGGTCACGCCGGCGGCGTCGGTACGGGGTGCGGCACGCACCACGATGCTCCGGGAAGATCCTCGATTTCGCCACCACCCGAGCGCCGGTGAGAGATTGCGCTCGAACGAGCGATCCGATCTGGACGCGGGTTCCGCCGACGCTTCGGCGGCTGCGTCGTCGGTGTCGTCCGTGTCGTCGGCCTCGTCATCATCCTCGCCTTGCGTCGATCCCAACCGTATCGCGCGGCAGGGAAGACGGACCTGGGCAATGACCTCGTCCGGGTCCTTGTCTTCTCCGGGCAGCAGGTCGTCGGCGGACAGCGCCACCGACGCGACGATGCTGTCACCGTCCGCGCGCGCGTGAACGATCTCGGCGCCCTCCGCCAGACGGACGACACCGCCCGCGGTGGTGACGGGCCGCGCGACCGTGAACCAGACGTTCCGGCGCGTGCCCCGGAACGCGATCGCGCCCGACATGTCGAGGCGTACCTCATCGCCGGTTCCGATGGTGGCGCGTGCGGGGATGTCGGCCAGGTGGACCTCGAACTTCGTCGATCGATCGGCGTGAACGACGACGTCCGAGAGCGTGACGTGCTCGCCCCTGACGCGGCAGGCGGCGGCCGCCGGGTGGGACAGGGCGGCCAGACCCGCCAGCGCAAGCAAGATGAAGTGCGCGCGCACGCATCGGAACGGACACCCTCGGTGCGCCGGAGTTCCGCGTCAAATTGGCAACGCACTGCTCCTGCACCGGCAGCACCTGGTCCTGCCAGTGAGGCGAACGCTCAGGTCGCCTTGAGCGCGGTGTACTCGCCGGGATCGTGCATTCCGGCGCCCGCCACCGCGCCGAAGCCGCCGCAGAAATCGGTCGTCTTGTCGGAGTAGCCGAACTTGGTGACCGGGCCGCTGCCACCCAGCTGGGGGAATCCGGTGTCGTCGCCCTTCACGCCCAGCGCGTTCATCAGGTTGTAGAAGTATTTGTTGATCGGCGCGTTGGCGAGGCTCGGATCGGTTCCGGTGGCCTTGTTGAGGCCGTCGACCACCCCGCTACCGCCGGGCCCGCATTGCAGCTCGCTGTTGCCCTGGGTCAGGTCGGCCGCGCCGTTCTCGACGTTGATCGTCCAGCCCGTCTTGAAGGTCCCGCCGCAGCCGCCGGCCTGGAGGACGGGAAGGTTGTTGAGGTTGTGGGCGCACCCGTCGGACGCATCCATCGTCCAGACCGCGGCGCTACTGTCGAGCAGCGTCGACCCGTCGGGGTTCTTGATGCTGTCGAGCAGCCCGACGAGCTTGGCGAACTTCGTCGCGTAGTAGGTGTCGATCTTCCGGACCAGATTGATCACGTCCGGGTAGCAGGTGCCCGTCATGCCCGCGCTGTCGAGCCGGTGGGCGAGGTTGTCCGAGTCGGCGGTGATCCCGAGCCCCGTGAAGGTGTAGTTCGGGGGGTACTTCAGGAAGATGACGGGGTTGAAGGCGCATAGGGCCGAGAGCACCGCCATGACCGAATACATGTCGGCGTAGTCGAGATCGCCCGTGACCATGTCGGTGATGCTGGTCTTGGAAGCGACGTTATCGGGTGTTGCGCCGATCTGCCCGGCCAGGTCCTTGTTGCACATCGCGTTCGTCGTGATGACCGTCCCCATGTCGTTGACGATGGCCTTCCACGCGGCGAGATTTTGCCGGTCGACGGCGCTCATGTTCATCCGTTCGAGCGTCCCGAGGTCGTCCTTGACGAGGTCGCTGACCTTCTTGCCGCGCATCAGAGCGTAGGTGTCGGGCGACGGCGGCTGGTTCATGTCCAGCAGGTTGGTCAGGCTGGCGAAGACCTGCATCGGCGTGCCAAACCCGGGATAGACGGCCGCCGGCGCGCCGGCCGCGTCGCTGGGATTCTTCAGATACGAGACGGCCGACTGCGCCGTGTCGGTCCTGTTGCCGACCCGCATGAACAGCGGGACGCCCGACGGGCTCAGCTGCTGAGCGATGACGTGATCGAGGGAGGAACCCACCGGTCTGGCGTTGAACTTCGTGGACGAATCGAAGCTGAACGGCTCGTCGGTGTTGGGCGTGACCGGCTGCAGGGTGAAAAGCGACCCGGTCGCTTGCAGGTGGACGTCGTTGCCCTGGCCGAGCCCGTGCCCCGGCCCCGTGTTGTTCTGCGTCCACTCGTTCATCGCGCGCATGCCGCGCGGGATGAGGAGCTTCCCGACGTAAGGCTGCAGCGGCGCGAGGCTGTAAGCGAGGTCACCGGCCACGAGAGGGCCGTGCGACTTCGCCGGAAACCACCGGGTCGTGATGCACCCGTAGTGCGTGAACATCACGAACAGCTGCTTCCCCCGCGCGGCCGCCTGCCCGGTCGCCCGGCGGTGCAACGCGAGCGAGCCGAGAAACGGCGCCGCGACGGCCGCCCCGCCCAGGCCCCGGAGGAAGATTCGCCTATTCATCCGCCCTACAGATGCCACGACGTCTCCAATCCGGCTTACTTATCAGGCTGATCGCGTCGAGCGCAGCGCGGCTTTGCCGCGCGGAGCTCATCGCGGGAGGTTCGGAACCCTTTGAGGGTTCCGAGCTAGACGACAGGCCCGTCGCCGCGGACGACGATGGTGTCGCGGGCGAGGCGGGGATCGTGATCGGGATGATCGATGTTGTAGTGCAGCCCGCGGCTCTCCGGGCGGCGGCGCGCGCACTCGATGATCAAGTGCGCGACCAGCGCGATGTTGCGGAGCTCGACGAGGTCGCCGGTGATGGCGAAGTTCCAGTAGTAGTCGCGGATCTCGTCGCGGATGAGCGCGATGCGGCGCGCGGCGCGCTCCAGGCGGCGGTCGCTGCGCACGATGCCGACGTAGTTCCACATCAGGCGGCGGATCTCGTCCCAGTTGTGGCTGACCACCACCGCCTCGTCGGACGAACCCGCCTCGCCGGCGTACCAGGGCGCGACCTGCGCGGGCCGCGACACCTCGGCGTGACGCACGTCATCCGCCGCGCGCGCCGCGAACACCATCGCCTCCAGCAGCGAGTTGGACGCCAGCCGGCAGGCGCCGTGCAACCCGGTCATCGACACCTCGCCGATCGCGTACAGGTTGCGCACCGTGGACCGCCCATGCGCGTCGACCGCGACGCCGCCGCAACTGTAGTGCGCCGCCGGGACGACCGGGATCGGCTGCTTGCGCATGTCGATGCCCAGCTCCATGCAGCGCTTGTGGATGTTGGGGAAGCGCTCCACCAGGAAATCGCCGTGGAGGTGGGTCATGTCGAGCACGACGAAGTCGTCGCCCGTCCGCTTCATCTCGGCGTCGATCGCGCGCGACACGACGTCGCGGGGCGCGAGATCCTTCATCTCGTGGTAGCGCGGCATGAACGCGGTGCCGTCGCGCAGGCGCAGGATGCCGCCCTCGCCGCGCATGGCCTCTGTGATCAGGAAGGACTTCGCGGCCGGGTGATAGAGGCACGTCGGGTGGAACTGAAAGAACTCCATGTTCGAGATGCGCGCGCCCACCCGGTACGCCATCGCGACGCCGTCGCCGGTCGCGACGTCCGGATTCGACGTGTAGAGGTAGACCTTTCCCGAGCCGCCGGTGGCGAGCACGACCGCGCGCGCGACCACGGCCTCCACGTTTCCCGTGGTCTGATCCAGAAGATACGCGCCGAAGACGGCGTTGGGGCCGCCGTACTTCGCGGTCGTCAGCAGATCGATCGCCATGTGATCGGACAGCATGGTGATCCGGTCGGACCGGCGCGCGACCGCCCCGATCAGCGCCTCCTGGATAGCCCAGCCCGTCGTGTCCTTCGCGTGGACGATGCGCCGGGCCGTGTGGCCGCCCTCGCGCCCCAGCTCGAGGTGCCCCTGGGCGTCGCGGTCGAACGGAACGCCCAGCTCGTTGGCGAACCAGAGGATGTGCTCGGGCGCCTCACGCGCGCACTCCTCGACGATGTCGCGATGGCAGAGCCCGTCGCCGACGCGCAACGTGTCGTCCACGTGCGTCGCGACTGCGTCGTCGGGATCCAGCGCGCCGGCCACGCCCCCCTGGGCGTAGGCCGTGTTGGCGTCGGCGGGCGCGCGCTTCGTTGCCACAATGACACGCCCGTGCTCGGCCGCGCGGAGCGCGAAGTACAGCCCGGCGAGGCCCGAACCGATGACCAGGTAGTCGGTCTCGATCACGGAAGGAACTTAGCACCGCGGGCGCTGGTTGAGGCCCGTGTTACGCTAAAGGTGCCTTGAAACCCGCGTCCCTCGCCGCGTTTGCCCTCGCCGTCGCGGTCGGCGTTCCTGCCGTCGCCGGGACGTTCTGGTCGCGCGAGCGGAAGGACGGGGTCGTCGAGTTCACCAACAAGGCGGGCGCCGGCAAGGGGTGGAAGGTCCTGTTCAAGACGGGGCCGGGGAAGGCCGGCGCGCTGCGCGGCTCGACCGACATTGTGCCGCCGCGCGACACCAGCCAGACGCGCTTCGCGCGCTACGACCGCGACATCCGCGACGGTCAGGCCTTCTACGGGATTCCCGAGGCGTTCATGCGCGCGGTGATCAAGACGGAGTCGGACTACGACCCGAACGTCGTCTCCAGCGTGGGCGCCCAGGGGCTGATGCAGCTGATGCCCGAGACCGCGCGCTCCATGGGCGTCATCAACAGCTTCGACCCGCGGCAGAACATCATGGGCGGCGCGCGCTACCTGCAGGTGCTGGCCCGCCGGTTCTGTCACACGCCGGCGGCGACCGACGACGCGCAGCGGCCGGGCGAGCGCCTCACGGTCTGCTCCACCGACGAGAAGATCAAGGTGGTCGCCGCGTACCACGCGGGTCCCGGGGCCGTCGAAAAATACGGCGGAATGCCACCCTACGAAACCACCCGCTGGTACGTCAGCATGGTCATGCGCCGGTACGAGCAATACCGGATGGTGGCGGGCGACTCCCAAGATCGGTGACCGGTCGATGACCGGCGGGGTGACCGTAAATCGGTCGCCGCCATAGCCGGCGGGGCGCCATAACCACCGGGTTTGCGGCTATATTGGCGGAGACCCGGATGGAAGCCTCCCTGTCCCATCTCGCCTCGGCCGGCGAGCTCGTCGCCGCCAAGCGTTTCGGCGAGGCCGAGAGCGAGATCCTTCGCGCGCTGTCGGGCGCGCCGCGGAACGCGCAGGCGTTGAACCTGCTGGCGCTGGTGCGCTACAAGCTGGGCCGCCTCGAGGAAGCGCACTCGACTTACCGCGAGATCGCGGGCGCCTCGCCGCAGGACGCGCATGCGCGGCGCAACCTCGGTCTGATCGCGCTGAAGCTGGGTCACGTCGACGAGGCGCTGCCCGAGCTTGAGATGGCGGTGCGTCTGGCGCCGACGGACGAGCGCGCCTGGAGCTACCTCGGGTACGCGTACGCGAAGAAGGGCGACGTGGTCGAGGCCGCCGCGGCCTTCCGGCGCGCGGGGCAGGACGCGCTCGCAGTCGAGCTGGAGCTCGCGGCGACGGGCCGCCGGCCGCCGACGCCGTCGATGCGCTATTCGCCCCTGTCCGACCACAGCGATCACGGCCTTCACCAGGCGACGCATTCGGTGAGGACGCCGGTGCAGGGATCAGTCGTGCGGCGAAACCAGACCGCCGTCGGAGCCCACGCGCTCGCGCCGCCGCTGCCACCGCCCATCGAAGAGGCGGTCGTGGCGAACGCGACGATCGACACGGGCAGCACGGCGGCCGCCGAGCTCGCGCGCGCGATCGAGGCGACGCCGGTTCCGTTGCTGGCGTTTGTGCTGTCGCGCCTCGGTCAGGCGCCCGCGCCCGCCATCCCCAGCGGCGCGCTTCGCCTGGCCATCACGGACGAAGCCCACGTGCGCGCCGACGGCGTGCTCGCCGGGGCGGGGACGCTCGCCTGGCACCCGGCCTTCCGCCGGTCGCAGGGCCGCCACACGACCGAACGGCTGGGAACCGAGGGGGCGCGGTTCTTCCGCCTCACCGGCAACGGCGACGTCTGGATCGCCGGCGCGCCGACGCGGTGGCTGCCCGTGTCGCTGACCGAGGACGTGCTCTACGTGCGCGAGGACCGCGTGCTGGCGTTCGACGGCACGCTGTCCTGGGAGACCGGGACGGTCCCGGGCGCCGACCTGCGGATGTTGCAGTTCCGCGGCCGCGGGATCGTCGCGCTGTCGCTGGGCGAGGCGCCCGTCGCGATCAAGGTGACCGAGGATCGCCCGACGCTGCTGGCGGGCGCGCGCCTGGTGGGCTGGGTGGGGCGCCTGGTTCCGCACGGCGCGCCGCTCGCGGGTGGCGCGGATGGGGAGACGGCGCCGTTCCAGGTCGTCTGCCAGGGCGAGGGCGTCGTCCTGCTCGACACGCCGAAGGCTTAGGGAGCTCACGGTGCCCCCGTCCAACCTGCGTCGTGAGATCACCAACCCCCCGAACCTGGTGACGATGGGACGGGTGGTGGTGATCCCGCTGGTGCTCTACTTCATGGACAACTACAACCCGCTGCGTAGCTTCATCGCTGCGCTGTTGTGGCTGGTCGCGGCGGCGGGCGACTTCCTCGACGGCTACCTGGCGCGCAGCCGCGGCGAGGTCAGCATGCTGGGCAAGTTTCTCGACCCGCTCGCGGACAAGTTGATCGTCAACGCGGTGCTGGTCTACATGGTCGCGCTGTCGCGCGTCCCGGCGTGGGTGGTGGTCGTGTTGATCGCGCGCGATCTCGCGGTCAACGGGCTGCGCAGCATCGCGTCCGCGCAGGGGCTGGTGATCGCCGCCAGCGACGGCGGCAAGATCAAGACGGCGTTTCAGCTGGTCGCGATCATGCTGCTGCTGATCCACTTTCGCTATCCGGCGCTGGGCGTCGGCATCCAGGTCGACTACCACATCGCCGGGTGGTGGCTCTTGATCATCTCCACGGTCGTGTCGTTGTATTCCGGCGCCCAGTACATGCGGCACTTCCTGGCGGCGGCGCTCAAGCAGTCGCGCGCAACGGCGACGTGATCGCGGTCCCCGCTGCTCCCCTGGCCCCGGACGAGGCCGCGCGGCGGGCCGCGGCGCTGCCGGGGGCCTTCTGGCTGTCGGCGCCCGCGGCCGACGAGGTCGGGATCGCGCGCGACCTGGTCGGGACGGCGCCCGCGCGCGTCGTACGCGGGGATTCGCCGGCGGATCTGGTCCGTGTCGAGCACGCGTGGAAGGAGGCGCGGGCGGCCTGGCTGGCGTCGGGGGCGCCGCCGACGGCCGGGATCCCGGCGGCGGTCGGATGGTTTTCTTACGATCTCGGGCGGGCGTTCATCGGGCTGCCGGCGCGCGGCGCGGGCGATCAGGCGTGGCCGTTGATCGAGTTGCACTTTCACGACGCGGTCTGGGTGCGCGGCGCGGGCGGCGAGGCGACGATCGTGGCCCAGGACGCGGCGGCGGCGCGGCGGCTGGCGGACTGCCTCGCGCGGCCGGCGGCCGATGGGCCGATCCGTCTGGGCGCGCTGACCGCCGATCATCCCGACGACGTGTATCTGGACGGCGTGGCGCGCGTGCTCGAGTACCTGCGCGCGGGCGACGCCTATCAGGTCAACCTGTCGCGCCGCCTTTCGGCGACCTGCAGGCCGGCGGCATCGGCGCCGGTCGCGCTGGCGGCGGAGCTGCGCGCGCGGGCGCCCGCGCCCCACGCGGCGCTGATCGCGTCGGTGGACGGCGACGGCGCGCTGGTCGGGAACTCGCCGGAGCGGTTTCTGGCGGTCGGGACCGACGGGGCGATCGAGACGCGGCCCATCAAGGGGACGCGATCGCGCGGCGACACGCCCGGGACGGACGCGGCCGCGGCGGCGGCGCTCGCCGCGTCGGCGAAGGATCGCGCCGAGCACGTCATGATCGTCGATCTGGAGCGCAACGACCTGGGACGGGTCTGCCGCACCGGCAGCGTCGAGGTCGCGTCGCTCGCCCGCACGGTCGCGCTGCCCACGGTGTTCCACCTGGTCAGCACGGTGCGCGGCATCCTGCGCGCGGACGTGGGCCTGGCGGAGCTGCTGGCCGCGACCTTCCCTGGCGGCTCGATCACCGGCGCGCCCAAGCGGCGCGCGATGCAGATCATCGACGAGCTGGAGCC
>Ga0070689_100002877_pt1 | contig 11317 bp, 8 predicted proteins | sample KBSS23HmetaG_FD_64669 | JGI IMG/M metagenome (GOLD analysis project Ga0070689, IMG submission 64669) | Switchgrass rhizosphere microbial communities from Kellogg Biological Station, Michigan, USA - KBS S2-3H metaG | ecosystem: Host-associated > Plants > Roots > Rhizosphere ... | reverse complement strand
TCACACACAGCGTGTTCGAGAAGAAGGACATCGTCGTCCGGTACAACCTCTCGACCGGCTGTCGGTTCGCCAAGAAGGCGGCCAAGGTGGAAGGGGTCGAGGCGCTGCTCCTCGAGCGCGCGCCCGACAAGGTGCTGCCGGTGCTCGAGCGCCTGGTGTTCTCGCAGAACAACGTCGCGCTCGTCCTCGAGTACGCCGAGATGCTGGCGCCCGCGGGTGAGGCGTCGTTCTCGTCGGAGGCGGATCGGCTCTCGGTCGTGATGCTCCAGCGCTGGTCGCTCGCGCCGCAGCTCGAGGCGTCCGACAACATCGTGATCCTGATGGCGGAGATCGCCGGCGAGCTCCACCCGAAGATCGTCGCGAACCCGCGGGTCGCCGCGGTCAAGATCCCGATGCCCGCGATCGACGATCGCAAGGCGGTGATCCGGAAGGTGAACCCGGCGCTCGATCCGGCATCGATCGATCGGCTCGCGACGATCACGGCGGGCCTCAAGTCGATCCAGATCAAGTCGATCCTGCAACCGGCGACCCCGGGCGACGACGATCCCGAGGCGCGGTACCGGTTCATCAAGACGCTCGTCCCCGACGAGGTCCGCGCGCGCAAGCTCGCGGCGGTGACCCAGGGGATGCCGCGCGACGAGATCCAGCAGCTGATCGGGCCTCCTCCTGCCGGCGCGCCGGCCGCCGTTCGCGAGGAGCCGCACGAAGAGATCCTGCGCCTGATCGGCAAGCGCAAGCGCGAGGTGATCGAGCGCGAGTGCTTCGGCCTCATCGAGTTCGTCGACGCGGCGCACGACTTCTCGGTCGTCGGCGGCATCGAGGAGATCAAGAAGGAGCTGGTCTCGATCGCCAGGAACATCCGCGAGGGCCGCACCGCGCGCGTGCCGATGGGGCTCTTGTTCACCGGCCCGATGGGCACCGGCAAGACGTTCGTCGCCGAGGCGTTCGTCAACGAGTCCGGCCTCACCGGCATCAAGCTCAAGAACTTCCGCTCGAAGTGGGTCGGCTCGACCGAATCGAACCTCGAGCGGATCCTCGGCGTGATCCACGGCATCGGCAACGTGATCGTGATCCTCGACGAGGCCGATCGATCGTTCGGCTCGGGCGGCGGCGACGACGAGGGCGGCGACGGCGGCACCGGATCGCGCGTCGTCGCGCGGATCAAGGAGTTCATGAGCGACACCGCGAACCGCGGCCGCGTGCTGTTCATCCTGATGACCAACCGCCCCGACAAGCTCGACATCGACATCAAGCGAGCCGGCCGGCTCGACCGCAAGATCCCGTTCTTGTACCCGCAGACCTGCGACGAGGTCGAGCAGATCCTCGCGGCGCAGATCCGCAAGCACAAGCTGACGGCGGCGATCGAGTTCCCGCGCGATCGGGCCGCAGTGTCGGAGAAGATCGTCGGCTACTCGAACGCCGACTTCGAGGCGATCGCGCTGCTCGCGAGCGACTACGCCGCCGAGGTCAGCCCGGACGCGCCGATCACGGCTCCGCACTTCCAAAAGGCCGTCGCCGACTACCTGCCGTCGCGCGACCTCGAGATGCTGGAGTACATGGAGCTCCTCGCGGTGTTCGAGGCGTCGAACCGCCGGATGCTCCCCGAAAAGTACGCGCGCTTGTCTCTCGACGAGCTCCAGAAACGTTTGGCGGAGCTGAAGCTCCGTTGCGGCCACAGGAGATGACCATGAGCGAGTTCTTTCCCGAGATCGAGATTCGCGAGGATCAGGCCGAAGCGATCGCGCGCGGCCTCTACGCGGTCGCCCGCGCCGACGGCAACGTCCACGAGCGCGAGGCGGCGATGATCGGCGAGTTCTTCAACTCGACGACCGCGCACCCCGCGGATCTCGGCGCGCTCGCCCGGGCGCCGAAGCTTCCGCCCGAGAACCTCGCGGCGATGCTGCCGACGGCCGAGCTGCGGCAGCTGTTCGTCAAGACCGCGCTGCTCCTCGCGTACGTCGACGGTGAGTACGCGGCGGGCGAGCAGAAAACGATCGCCGACTACGCGAAGGCGATGAACATCACCGACCTCGCGGCGATCGAGGCGCAGGTCAAGGACTACCTGATCGGACACCTGGCTCACCTCCATAACGTGCAGGGCGTCGCCGAGGTCGCCAAGACGCTCAAGCGATGACCGAGGCCACGCGAGCCGCGCGGTGAAGCCGTCACAGGCGGCCAGCCCCGAAGTCATCGATCGAGGGCGGGGGTGCAGCACCGGAAGGGATGCGGCAACTACCGATACAGTTCCGTGAGACCGACCCGCAACGGCCGTTCCGCTCAACGGCTGTTCTGCTCGCTCGGGCGCGACCATTCAAAGACGGCCGTGCCCCGCTGGCGATCCCCGCCTTCCGCCATACAGGGGCCGAGCCGGGGCGAAGGAACTGTCGTCCGATCGCGGTTCGAGCTACGATTTTCTCTGGGTGCTTGCTCGACGGATCATCGCGCTATCGCCCGACAAGGCGTTCGCCAAGCAACTCACCGTTGCGCTGAAGGCGGCCGGGGGCACGGTCGACGCGCACCTGACGATCGAGGAACTCGGCGACGGCGAGCTATCCGCCGGCCTCGTGGTCCTCCACCTCGACGGCGCGATGCAGGGCGCCGCGGCGGCGCTGGTCCCGCGCATGGTCGGTGACACCCGCGTGATCGCGATCCTGCCGCGGCCCAGCCTCCCCACAATCGTCGACCTCATGCGGGGCTCGGATCGCGTCGCCGGGATGATGGTCGCCGACGACTTCGACCTGACGCGGTTATCCGCGATGGCCACCCGGGTGCTCGCGGGCGACCTGTTCGGCCTCGAGAAGCACATCCCGTGGGGCGCGCAGATCCACAACTTCCTGGTCGGCGACTACCAGGAGAAGTCGCGGTGCATCTCGCAGATCGCCGAGTTCGCCGAGTCGATGGGCGTGCGGCGCAAGTACCGCGAGTCGATCGAGCAGTGCGCTGACGAGATGCTGATGAACGCGCTGTACGACGCGCCGGTCGACGAGCAAGGCCGCCCGATCTTCTCGGAGATCCCGATCAACACGCGGATCTCGTTGCGCGTCGAGCAGAAGGCCGTCGTGCAATACGTCTGCGACGGCAAGCGCTTTGCGATCGCGGTGCGCGACGCGTTCGGCGCCCTCGAGCGCTCGACCGTGCTGCGCTACCTCCACAAGTGCCTGCACAGCGAGCAGCAGATCGACCGCAAGGCCGGCGGCGCGGGCCTGGGCCTGTACTTCATCACCAACTCGTCGTCGGGAGTGTTCTTCCACGTGCTCCCCGGCGTCGCGACCGAGGCGGTGTGCACCTTCGACCTCGAGGCGCCGAAGCTCCAGCTCCAGAGCCTCGGGTTCTTCGTCGAGAAGATCGACGCGGCGGGCCGGCTCGCGTCAGGACCCTCGAAGCGGCTGCCCGCCGGCGCCTCGCACCCGGTCGAGCGCCGCCAGCCGGCCCCCCCGGCCACCCTGCCACGCGCCCTGATCGGCGTCCTGGTGCTGGCGATCCTCGCGACCCTCGGCCTGAGCGCGCTCGTCGCGTGGCCCCGGATCTTTGGTCCAACGCGAATCGCGATCGCGGTCCACACCGTCCCCACCGGCGCGACGATCGAGGTCGAGGGCAAGAGCGCCGGGACCGCGACCAACGGCACCCTCGTCCTCAAGGACCTCGAGGTCGGCCGCGCCTACCCGATCGTCGCGCGCCTCCCGGGCTACGAGCCCAAGCAGGCCATCGTCCAGCCGCAGGACGGCGATACCCCGGTGACCCTCGCCCTCCAGGCGCTCGCGCCGACCCTCGAGCTCGACACCATCCCGACCGATGCCACCGTCCAGCTCGACGGCAAGCCCGCCGGGACGACCCCGCTCACGCTCACGTCGCTGGCCCCGGGTGCCCCGATCGCGGTCACCTTCAAGAAGCCCGGCTTTCACGACGCCACCGCCAAGCTCACCGTGCCGGGGCCTGGCAAGGACACCCGGCTGATCCAGCCGCTCACCGTCTCCGAGGAGCTGGCGCGCATGAGGCTCGTCTCCGATCCGCCGGGCGCGCAGATCTGGCAGAACGGCCAGCTCGTCGCCGGTGCGCTCACGCCGTACGACCTCCTCGTCGAGGCCGGCAAGCCGGTCCGGTTCATGTTGACGATGCCCACGAAGATCCCCGCGGTCCTCGACCCAGTCACGCCGGCCCGCGGCGCCGAGGTCCTCGAGCTCGGCGGCCGCCTCCTCGACGGCGTCACCCTCCACCTGCGCGCCAACCTCGACGCCAGGTTCCGCGTCGACGGCGCGCCCGCCTGCCAGGACGTCGCGACGCCGTTCGACTGCGTCGTCGCCCCAGGCCCGCACCTCGTCGAGCTCCTCGTCCCCCAAGCCCCACGCATCACGCGCACCGTCACCGCCAAGCAGAAGGATCTCGACGTCAAGTTCGAGCTCGGCTACATCGAGGCCGCCGGCGGCAAGCTGATCCAGCTCGCCCCGGGCACGACCACCAGGCGCGCCGTGCTCGAAGCCGGCACCCGCCGCGTCACCGTCACCGGCGGGGACGACGGCCCGCACCCAACCAGCGTCGTCGTGAAGCCGGGAGCGACCGTGGTCGTCAACTGAGCGCTCGATGCCGCCGCCCGCGCGGCCCTGGTTCGCAGCGAGCTTGGAAGCGAGGAACACGATCAGCGCATTGCGCGCATCGACGCCAAGGCGGAAGGCTACCCCTGGTTTGCAATCCTGGTGGCTCGTGAGGTGAGGAACGGGGCGAAAACCCCGGTCACGACGACCGACGCCGCGCGTCTCGCGATCGCGTCGCAAGCACAACAGAACGTGGACGCCGAATGCGTGCGGCGGCATGCGCGGACGCTGCTGGCCATCATGCTCGCTGACAACCCGGACTGGACCACCGTGGAGGACGCTACGCGGGACCAGCTCACGCAGGCGGTCAACCTACGTGACCGACACGAGCTTGACGCGCTGCTTCGGGTATGTAAAGGCCGGGGGGTGCTCCGCGCGACGCGGCGTTGGTACGTCACGCCGGCCATCCTCGAGCGGGAGGTCTGGCGCATCCTGACGACACCACCTGACGCTGCTGCGAGTCGCGCAAGCGGCGAGCCTGCCCGCCCTCAGAACGCGATGACGGCGCCCACGCCGGCGACGAGCGCTAGGTCGGTGCCGTTGCCGATGAGGCCGGTCATGCGGAGGTTCGCGTCGATCATCGCGTTACGTGTCTTCCACAGCTCGACGCCGGCTTCGCCCTGCGCGACGAACCGGTGGTCATCGAGGTAGCCGTAGCCGACGCGCAGGCCGAGGTACGGGTTCAGCGTGCGGCGCTGGCCGTAGCCGAGGAAGTCGGAGTAGATCGCGCCGCCGACCGTGACGAGCGCCGCCGCGTGCGACGCCGTGCCACTGGCGTCCGGCTCCTTCTGGAACAGATCGAGCTCGAGCGACATCGCGCGCAGGAAGGTGTGGACCACGAGCCCGCCGCCGAGCCGGGTCCGCGGTCGGGTGCCCGGATCGAGGAGCACGAGCGTAGCCGCGCGGGCACCCGGATAGGCCTTCGCCGTCGCGAAGCTCACCGCACCGGCGCGTCGCGACATCGTGACGTCGAGCGTGGCGAGCGCGACGCGATCCTTCAGGAACCGCTGATCGCCCTCGAGTTGCTCGATCTGGCCCCGGATCCGCGTCATCTCCTGCTCGACGCGCAGCACGTCCTCGATCTTGAGCCCGCCCTGCGCCATCAGCTGGGTGAGCCGATCGAGCGTCGCGCGCAGGTTCTTGAGCGCGAGGTCTTGATCGAACAGCTGCTTCGAGACGTCGGTCGCGGTGATGTTCTTCGACACGATCTCGCCGCGCTTGGCCAGGAAGCTGACCATGTCCTCCACCTTGTCCGGAGAAACACGCAGCTTCAGCTGCGCGCTCCACGATCGCTCGGCGCCGGTGACCGACTCGTTGATGACGCGACCACCGACGGCTTCGACATGCGCGCGGATCGCAGGTACCACGTCACCGATCTCGTCGACCTCGACCGCGAGCGAGCCTTCGATCACGAGCTGCTCGGGGATCTGCGTGGCGATCGGCGGTGCCCCATTGCCGCCCCCGCTGTTACCAGGACTGGCGATCGGCGCGCCCGGCGGCAGCGGGGCCTTCGCGTAACTGGCGGCCCCGCACGCAGCACACATCACCACGAACATCACCACGAACATCACGATCACGGGGTTGCGCATCACCGGCAGAACGTCGTGGCTGGCGAACGCTTACGCCGGCGACCGTGACCACGCGCACGAATGCGATGGTCACGACATGCCTCCGTCTGCAGATCCAAGGTCCGGGCAAGCCGCGCGGGCACTCCAGCGGCTCGCTCCCTGACTCGTTGCAGGTCAAAGGTCCAACTTGATGCGATGTCCCGTCGGCAACAGCGCGACGATCTCGATCTCGGCGTCAAGCGCGCGCGCGTACCGGCGGAGTGTCGACAACCGGAGTTCGTCACGCTGCTCGACACGCGAGATCTCGCTCTGGTCCATTCCTGCGAGGCTCGCGATCTCGTCTTGGGTCTTGCCCGCTGCCTCGCGCAAGGCGCGCAACGGTAGCTTGCGATCTTTGCGAAGGCCGCGCCCGAGAATCCTCGCTTTGATCACGTCGATCTCGGGCAGATCGTCGAGCGATGCCTCGGTCGGTTGCTTGCTCTTAGCTGCCTTGCTCATAGAGGTTCTCCTCGGCGCGAGTCGCAACTCGCGCGCTGATGATGCGGTCTCGCTGGCCACGCTCGACCTGCACGACAAACAATACGCGTACTTGCTTCGACATACCGATCGCCACGAGTCGCTGCTCACTTCCAGAATCGTCCGCGAGAAACACGGCGTTGGGATCGACGACAGCCGTGACGGCCTCCTCGAACGAGATCCCGTGCTTGGTCAGGTTCGAGGCCGCCTTGGCATCGTCCCATTCGAAATCGCCGTAGACGACGGTCGCCACGGAGGTAGTATGTGCTCAAACACATACGGTGGCAAGTCGGCAGCGCTTCGCGACCACGATCGACATGACCGGACTTCGGCTCGGATATTGTCGCACCGGCCACGATCGGCGCCCGCCGGAGGCCACGAAGTAACCTCGCCACTTCCGGCCCGATGTCGCTCATCGCCGGGCTCGTGCCGCGGGTGAACACCGAGGTGTTCCTCGTCGGGCTGGTCGCCTCGCCGTCAGTCGTTCGTCGCAGCTGCCGGCGATCGTCATCGCGGCGGCCGCCGGCCAGATGGTCGCGAAGATCGGCCTCTATCACGCAGGGCGCGCCATGCTCGAGCTGCCGCGCGGCCTGTACAAGGGTCGCTACCGGGAGGAGCTCGAGAAGGTCCGCGGAAAGCTCGACCGCTGGAGGACCAAGCCCTACCTGGTCTATGGAGTCTCGTCGGTCACCGGCTTGCCGCCGTTCTGCCTCGACACCAGGCGTTCCAGCACGTCACGCATGGCGCCTCGGCTTCGCCGAGCGCAAGTGTTCGGTGACGAGCTGGAATCCAGAAGGTCACTGCAGCCACCAGCTGAGCCCGACGCGGATCTCGTGGGTGAAGCCGGCGCTTGCCTCGTAGCCCTGGTAGGCGACGGTCAGGCCGTAGGAGGCCCTGGGAGAGCGAGACGGCACGAGCAGATCGAAGCCCACCTGCCAGAACGTGCCGCCAGGCATGTCGAGCTCATCCTTGCGGCAGTCCACGCAGTCCGCGATCGACCGGGTGCCATGGATCCCGGCAGAGCCGTATTCGGCGAACAGCGCGCCAGCGACCCAGCCGTTCTGGGTCGAACCAAGCGCCCAAAACGGCGTCCGCAAGCCGGCTGCGATGGAATAGCTCGTCACCGAGAGGCCCGAGTCTGCGGACTGCGGGTCACCGCCGCCCATCTCGAGCACGACATCCTGGCTGAAGGAGGCGTGATCGGAAGGGAATGCGGCCGAGAACGCACCCGAGATCATGAATACGTCATAAATGGTAAGTCCGAGCGTGCCGTTGAAGGTGGCGCTCGAATCGTCGATTTGATGCTGCGCCGCGGACTGCTTGTTGAGCCACGCCGCGCCGGTGCCCATGCCGAGCAGGAACCGCGCCGGGCGAAGCGGCAAGAATCCCCCTGCAATCAAGGCCGGTCGAGCGACCGCCGCGTCCGGCCTGCTCTCGTGTGGTTCCAACGGGGGCGGGACGATGGCCATCGGCGATGCCCGGCAATCCTCGACCTCGCTGGTCGGAGCCGTGAGGTCGACAGCCTCCACGGGCACGTAGCCGACGCCGCCGGGTAGCCGGATGGCGAGCCATCCCGGCCTGCGGTGCAGAATACCCGGGTAGTTCGTCTTGTCGAGGACACAGATCGGAGCGCCGTGCCTCAGCTCGGAGACCACGCCAGCGGCGTTGGACGGAGCATCAAACGCCTTGACGCGCGGCGCGACGATCACGGCCGGCCCCGCCGACGCCGCGCTCACCCACCACACGAAACAAGCCAACAGCGCTGCGACGCGCATCCCACCACGAAGATTACTGGTCACGGCCAAGCTCTCCGAAGTGTCCAGAATCGTTCGCAAGTTCCCCCAACCTGACATCCTTTTCATGGACGTATCCTTCTACATGCCCATCATGAGCCATGCCCATCAGGCGACACACCCACGTACTTCACGACACCAAATCGTAAACTGCGGTGCTGCATGACGTTTTTGGGCGGGAGCACCGACTATGCATTCATCAGCTTGCGTCGGCCCGGTCCAGCGAACCTCGGGAGAGCGTCGGCCGGCTCGTGACCGGCGCGTATCCGCCGACCAGGCGGGACGGCGTTCTCCTGAGGTTTTCGTTGTACCGAGAGCGAGTCAAAACTCGCACCCTGATGATGCGGTCTCGCTACGGAGGCAGGTAGGTGCTCAAACACATACGGTGGCAAGTCGGCAGCGCTTCGCGACCACGATCGACATGACTTCGGCTCGGATATTGTCGCACCGGCCACGATCGGCGCCGCCGGAGGCCACGAAGTAACTTCGCCACTTCCGGCCCGATGATGGAGTCGTTGCATGGAGCGACTTGTCGCCTTGTTGGCTTGCCGCGCTGCGGCGTTCCCGCCAGTATGTGCGGCTCGTGACCCACGACCTCGTCGCGATGCTCGGGATCTACGGTGGCACGTTCGTCGTGTCGATCATCGCCGGGCTCGTGCCGCTGGTGAACACCGAGGTGTTCCTCGTCGGGCTGGTCCGCCTCGCCGTCAGTCGTTCGTCGCAGCTGCCGGCGATCGTCATCGCGGCGGCCGCCGGCCAGATGGTCGCGAAGGTCGGCCTCTATCACGCGGGGCGCGCCATGCTCGAGCTGCCGCGTGGCCTGTACAAGGGGCGCTACCGGGAGAAGCTCGAGACGGTCCGCGGAAAGCTCGACCGCTGGAGGACCAAGCCCTACCTGGTCTATGGAGTCTCGTCGGTCACCGGCTTGCCGCCGTTCTACCTCACCGTGCTCGCCGCCGGCGCGATGAAGATCCGGTTCAACGCGTTCCTGGCGATCGGCCTGGCCGGTCGGCTGGTTCGCTTCGCGTTCCTGGTCGCGATCGCCTGGGCGGCGTGACGCTGCGCGCGGGGACCACGCTCCGGCGATCGCTGCGGTCCGGGCGCTCCGGGCGCTCCGCGCAATGGTGGTTTCCTGGGATAGCGCCGCCGCGGTACAAAGCGGCTGGGTGCCTGACGTCCATACCCAGCTCTTGACCGACGACGCCAGCGGCATGCTCGTGGAGCGCCGGTACCGGCTGCGCATCGCCGGCGGGCCGGATCAGGGCAAGGCACACGTGCTCGAAGCCGGCACGACGATGATCGGCACGCACGCCGACAACGATCTCGTCCTGACCGACGCGACGGTGTCGCGCTACCACCTCGAGATCCGGCTGCGCAAGGACGGCATCGAGGTCCGCGACCTCGAGACCACGAACGGCACCAGGCACGGCGGCGCGCGCGTCGGCCAGGTCGTGCTCGTCGGGCCCGCGCGGCTCCGGCTCGGCAAGCACACCGAGATGGACGTCGAGCCGGTCGACGAGGGTGTCGCGCTCGATGACTGGCCCGGCGACCGGTTCGGCGACGTGCTCGGCAGCGCGCCGCCGATGCGGCGGTTGTTCGCCCTGCTGGCGAAGGCCGCGGTGACCGAGGCGACGATCCTCGTGACCGGCGAGACCGGCACCGGCAAGGAAGCGATCGCCGAGGCGGTGCACCAGATGAGCCGCCGCGCGAAGGGGCCGTTCGTCGTCGTCGACTGCGGCTCGATCCCGCACGACCTCATCGCGTCGGAGCTGTTCGGCCACGCCAAGGGCTCGTTCACCGGCGCCGGCGCCAACAAGCAGGGGCTGATCGAGGCGGCGAACCGCGGCACGCTGTTCCTCGACGAGATCGGCGAGCTCGCGCTCGATCTCCAGCCGCAGCTCCTGCGCGTGCTCGATCGCCGGTCCGTCCGCCGGGTCGGCGAGACCCAGACGATCGACGTCGACATCCGCGTGATCGCCGCGACCCACCGCGATCTGCGGGCGATGGTGCGCGCCGGGCAGTTTCGCGAGGATCTATATTACCGGCTCGCCGTGGTCGCGACCCACGTGCCGCCGCTGCGCGACCGCAAGTCCGACCTCCCCGCCCTCGCGACCTGGTTCGCCGAGCGGATGGGCCGCGGCTCGTTCGCGCAGTCGCCGGCCCTGCTCGAGCTGCTCGCGCGCCACGACTGGCCGGGCAACGTCCGTGAGCTGCGCAACGTCGTCGAGCGCGCGCTGTCGCTCGGCAATGCCGCGCTCGCCGATCTCGCCGAGATCACCGAGCGTGGTGACGGCAGCGCGGCGCAGTCGGCCTTAGCCGACGCCGCGCCCCCCAGGCCCGCAGCGAGCGCTGGCGGGGCCACCACGCCCGATGTCCTCGAGCTGCCGTTCAAGGAGGCCAAGGCGGCGCTCGTCGAGAGCTTCGAGCGCGACTACCTGAGGGCGCTGCTCGCGCGCCATCGTGGCAACATCTCTCGCGCGGCCTCCGAGGCCGGCATCGATCGCAACTACATCCATCGCCTGGTCAAGAAGTACGGGCTCGAGATCGACCGAGGATGACCGCACCCAACGTTCGCAGAATCGTACGGAACACCCGCGCGGCCCTCACGCTCGCGATCGCCGTGCTGGCAGCCTGTAAAAGCCGCCAGCGAGAGAGCCCTGCGCAGGCCCCGCCGACGCCCGCCGGCGCCGCGCTCGCCGACGCCGGGCCCGCCGATGCCAACCTCGATACCTGCCGCGCCACCTCCGCTCGCGTGCCGAGTCTGCCGGCGCACCAGCGCGCGCAGGCCCTGCTGGACAACTGCCAGCCGTGTGGCGACTGGGCGCCGCTCCTGGGATGGAACACCCCGGCG
>Ga0070689_100002876_pt1 | contig 11324 bp, 10 predicted proteins | sample KBSS23HmetaG_FD_64669 | JGI IMG/M metagenome (GOLD analysis project Ga0070689, IMG submission 64669) | Switchgrass rhizosphere microbial communities from Kellogg Biological Station, Michigan, USA - KBS S2-3H metaG | ecosystem: Host-associated > Plants > Roots > Rhizosphere ... | reverse complement strand
ATCTCTTGGCCGGTGGCCAGGTTCCGGATGGAAACCCCGTCCCTAATCATACCAACCGCAAGCCAATTCCCGTCATGGGAAACCGTCAGAGTTGTGATAGGTGCTAATCCGCGACAAAAAACGGCTTTCGCATCGGACTGACATTGGCCCCACAAGTAACGCCACTCCCAGCCGCGCAGATCCTGTTCCGAAGGCTGATTCCCCGCGGCTGAAAGCAATGGTCTGTGACGATTTAGAAGCTCCAAAGCGCTGCTGAGGTTGTTCTGGGCCAGCGCTTGTTGGGCGCGGTTCATGTCCGAGGCGTAGGCTTTTTGCCGAGCTTCCAATTCGCCCCGCTTCGCCCGCTGCCGTTCGTGATTGATGCGATAGATGGCGATGGGCGAACCGACCGCGACAGCGAGCAGCAGAACAAGCGTGGTGGCGCCGAGGAAAGCTACAACGGGTTTGCGCCGACACCAGCGCCACATCCTTGCGGCTGGGCCAATGCCCCGGGCGCGGATCGGTTCAGCTTTGAGGAAACGGTCGAGGTCTTCCGCGAGCGCCTGCGCCGTTTGGTAGCGCCGAGCCGGTTCTTTCTCCAGGCATTTCAGACAGAGGGTTTCCAGGTCGCACGGCACGCTCGGATTGAGCAGGCGTGGCGAGACCGGTTCCGTGTTCAACACTTCGTGTAACGTGTCGGTGAGCGTCTCGCCCACAAACGGCGCACGGCCCGTGAGCAGGTGATAGAGAATCGCGCCGAGCGAATAGACGTCGCTGCGTCGGCCGACCAGCCCGCGTTTGGCGGCGGCCTGCTCCGGGGGCATGTAGTTCGGCGAGCCGAGCACCTGGCCGCTCAAGGTCAGTTCGCTGTCGTGATGCAGCCGCTTGGCGAGGCCGAAGTCGGTCACGCGCGGCTGGTCGAACGGATCGATCAGGACGTTGGACGGCTTGAGGTCGCGGTGCAGGATTCCGTGTTCGTGCGCGTAATGGATGGCCTCGGCAATGATCCTGACGTAACGCGCTGCGCGGCGCGGCCATTCCGAATTTCGCACTTCGCATTCCGCACTGAGCTTGCCCAAGCTTTGACCCTCGATGAAATCCATCACGAAGAACGGTTGTCCTTGGTGTGCGCTGACTTCGTGGATGGCGACGATGTTGGGGTGTTGCAAACTGGCCGCCGCCGCCGCTTCCGCGCGGAACCGTTGCGCGAGGTCCTTGCCCGACTGGTCGCCGAACAAGAGCGCCTTCACCGCGACGATGCGGCCAAGGCTCTTCTGGCGTGCCCTGTAAACGACGCCCATGCCGCCGCGGGCGATTTCTTCAAGCAGTTCGTAGTCGCCGAAGGAGCGGCTGGCGATTTCCGATTTCGGATTTCCGATTTCGGATTTGTGCGCTGGCTCAGTCGCCACTGAATCAGACTCGGTGGTGCCGAGGGCGAAGAGGCATTTGAGGCAGTAGCCGCGCGGGGCGTCGGGCGGGACTTCCGCGCCGCAGTTGGGACAGGTCGGCTTCGATGTCGTGTCACCAATCATCTTAATTACGGAGACTTCCACTTTCTTCTGAGGCGAACCTGGCGCAAAGTGACCGGAAAAGTGATGCGTGATGCGTGTTCGTGACAGCAAATCACGCACCACGCATCACGCATCACGTCTCGCCGCTCAACACGGCGAAGAGGTGCTTCAGCTCATCCTCCACTTCGCCCGGTCCGGCCACGGTCTGCGCGATCTCCTCGCGGAACAGTTCGCGGTAACGGCGCCGCATCCGATGCGCGGCCTGTTTCACCGCGTCCTCCTTCAGGCCAAGCCGTGCCCCCAATTGCGCGTAACTCGACGCGCTGCCATCAGCGAGCAGTGAACTTTTCAAACCTTCGAACAACTCGCCTTTGCCGGAATCACGAAACTCTTCTTCCAGCCGCGCGAGCACCTTGTCGAAAAGCGTCGTGACCCACCGGCGTTCGTAGAGTTTCGCCGCGTCGATTTGATCGCTCGGCTCCAGCCGGTAGCGTTCCTCGGCCGAGGCCGCGTCGAACGAGATCATTTCCCGACCGCCGCCGCGCTTCAGGCGCCGCGCCTTGTCCCATTCATCGGCGAGGAAGTGGGTGAGCGCCGCCAGGAGATACGTGCGGAACCGCCCGCGCTCGCGATCGGCCTGCGCGAGGTAGTTTTTCTCCAACAGCCGGGCGAAAAACGACTGTGTGAGGTCCTGCGCGTCATGCGGGCTGTGTCCTTTGCGGCGGACGAAGGCGTAGAGGGGATACCAGTAGGTGTGGCACAGTCCAGCCAGCGCAGCAGCGGCCTGCGGCGCGTTGGGCTCGCGCGCCGCCAGCACGACGCTCCAATGCGTCGTTCTAAAGCTGTCGTGCCGCGTCTGCAATGCGGCTCGATCCTCGCTTTGGTCGTAGGGCATTGTGGTGATCATAGCTCGGTCGTGTTCTCCGTTGCACGCCCCAAAATGGATGAAGCGACCCTGGAATGCTCGAGATGGCGACTCTACCGGATTTGAGCGCGGCTGTGTCACAGACCAGCCGGCAGCATCCACGTGACGCGCTACGGCTGGCGCTCCGCGCACAGACGCGCCCCGATAGAATGTTGGCCAATCAATCGAGTGGTGTGAAATGCGGTTGAAACGAGGGTTGAGGACTTCCGTCTTACTGGGCACCTATGCCAATGCTCAGGACTTTTTCTTGTTGTCGCCCTGCTCCTTCTTGTCATCCTTGCCACCCGCATTGGCCTTTTTCGCAATTACCTGAGTCTCCGCCGGGACGGGGCTGGCCGTGACGTTCGGATTTCCCGCAGTAGGCACTGTCCGGGCGGAGGTTTCCGAAATTTTGATACGCGGGAACAACTTCTTTTCCTTGTCGGCAAGGAAATAGAACTCCGCGTGGAGCGGCAGGTCCTTGAACTTGACGGGTTTTTCCTGCGGTTCAGCAGGCTTCGTCTGGTTGGTCTGATTTCCGGCCGGCGGCGCGTGCCGCGGAACGCGGTATTGAGCGTAGCGATAGTGCGAGGCGGCTTGGGCAGGGTTAACGAGCAGGAGGACCGAAACAGATAGCGTTAACACGGAGGTTTTCCAAACGGTTTTCATAACCAGAATATCGTCCATCGAATGCCGCATTTCAAAGCCTTAGACGTATCCGAGTGGCGAGCGGTTACTCCAAAGCCGGCGGCGCGAAAGGCAGACCGTGTGCTTCCGCCACTGCTTTGCAGGTCAGCTGTCCATTCATCACATTGATGCCGCCGATCAACGCAGCGTGGCGTTGACACGCTTCCGCCAGCCCATGGTCGGCCAGCAGTTCGATATAGCGATAGGTGACGTTGGTCAGCGCTTGCGTCGCCGTGCGCGCATAGGCCGCCGGCATATTCGCGACGCAGTAATGGGTCACGCCTTCCACGACATACACCGGGTCGTGATGCGTGGTCGGGCGCGCCGTCTCCGCGCATCCGCCCTGGTCGATGGCGATGTCCACCAGCACGCTGCCGGGTCTCATGCGGCGCAACATTTCGCGGCGGATCAAGCGCGGCGCCTTGGCACCGGGCACCAGCACCGCGCCAATCAACAGGTCCACCGAGGGCAGCAATTCCATCAGATGCGCTTCGTTCGAATAGAGCGTGTGCGCGGTGTGGAGCGTGATGTCCAGGAACCGCATGCGCTCGAGGTCCACTTCCAGGATGGTGACATCCGCGCCCAGACCGGTGGCCATGCGGGCCGCGTTGACGCCGGCGGCGCCGCCACCGAGCACCACAATGCGGCCTGGCAAAACGCCCGGGACACCGCCGAGCAAGACACCGCTGCCGCCGAAGTGTTTCGCCAGAAAATAACCGCCCACAATAATCGACATGCGCCCTGCGATTTCGCTCATCGGTTCGAGCAACGGCAGGCGGCGGTTCACTTCAATCGTTTCGTAGGCCAACCCGATGACGCCGGATTTCAGCAGCGCCTCGGTGAGCGCACGGTTCGCCGCCAGATGGAGGTAAGTGAACAACATCTGGCGTGGCCGAAGCAACGGATACTCGGACGGTTGCGGTTCCTTCACCTTCACCAGCAGGTCCGCCTGCTCGAATACCGCGGCGTGCCCGTCCACCAGCCTTGCGCCAGCCTGCTCGTAATCGCCGTCGGGGTACCCGGCGCCCGCGCCCGCGCCGTGTTCGACAACCACCTGGTGCCCGCGCTGAACGAGTTGGTAGGCGGCCGAGGGCAGGAGAGCGACGCGATATTCCTGGTCTTTGATTTCCTGTGGAACGCCGATGATCATAGCTGGTTATGCAGGAGTTTCTGGGAGATCTCAAACTGTTTCCCACCCCTCCTTCGGTTTTGGCGGGAGCCTGCGAAGCAGGTCTTCACACCGGCGCAGTGTTTCACGCAAGCGGGCATCATAGGGATTGATATTGAGCGCGAAACGGAGCGATCGGACGGCGGCTTCCAGCTCGCCGAGTTGCAACTGGCATAATCCCATCCCCTGCCACGCGCCGTAATGGTTTGGGTTCAAGGCGACGGCTCGTTTGCAATCGGCGATGGATTGCGTGTATTGTCCCATCTCCCAGAAAAGCATCGCCCGGCGGTTCCAGCCTTCGGCAAAGCGCGGATACTCCGCCGTGATCAGGTTCAACATCGCCAGCGCGTCGGAAAACTTTTGCTGTCGCACGGCGCGATCTGCCGATTGCGCGCGACGAAACGCGTCTCGACCGGCCTCGTGAAACCAGAGGCTCCACAGGGAATCGATGGCCACTGCCCGGACGGGTTCGGACGGAGACTTGAGCGCGCGCAGCAACTCATCCTGGCCGCCCAGCCAGGCGAGATCGAACGCCGCCGAAGACTTCTCCTCACGGTTTCCTGAAATGAGTTTGCGGTAAAGACGCTCTTTGTTCCAGTGGGTGTACTGTCCGAGCCAGAACGCCCCATAGACGACGACGAATGCGGCCACGAGAACGTAGAGCCGGCGCAGGAACGGTGTGAAAAACCGATGCACCCGATGAGTATAAGGGCGCGGTGCCTGCGCGCAAGAAGCCGATCATTGGGCAGGTTCAAAGAATGTTCGCCGCCAATTCGGCCAGTTCGGAACGCTCGCCCTTTTGCAGCTCAATGTGCGCGGCGATCGGTTCCGGGCGGAACTTGCTGATGATGTAATTGAAACCGTTGGAGGATGAATCGACGTAGGGATTGTCGATTTGATACGGGTCGCCGGTGAAAATGATTTTCGTGCCGTGGCCAACTCGAGTGATGATGGTTTTCACTTCGAGCGGCGTGAGGTTTTGGGCCTCGTCGATGATCATGAACTGGTTGGCGATGCTGCGGCCGCGGATGTAGCTGAGCGCCTCCACCACAATCGCGCCGGAACGCATCAGGTCACCGCTGCGGCGGTGGTCCTGGCCCATGTTCAAGTCGCTGAGCATTTCGAGCGCGTCGTGAATGGGTTGCATCCACGGGTTCAATTTTTCCTCGAGCGACCCGGGGAGAAAACCCAGTTCTCTTCCCATCGAAATGGTCGGTCGCGCGACAACCAGCCGGCGGTATTCGCGGTCCTGGACGGTTTTCCTGAGGCCGGCTGCCATGGCCAGCAATGTCTTTCCCGTACCGGCCTTGCCCATGAGGGTCACCAGCTTGATGCGCTCGTCCAACAACGCGTCGAAGGCGAAGTGCTGTTCGCGATTGCGGGGTTTGATGCCCCAGACCCCTTCGCGGGCATCGGAGATCGGGACGACTTTCCGGCCCGACGCATCCACCCGGGTCAGCGCCGTGCGCTTGGGATTCGCCTCCTCGCTGAGCGTGCAATACTCATTCGGGAAATGCGGGCCGCCGCCGTTCAGCGCGAATTCCTCCTCGCGCCGGAACTCCGCCATTTCGGACGCGCTGACCGAGAGTTCGAACGTGCCGGTGTAAAGGTCCTGGATCAGCACACGGTCGGTCTCGTAATCCTCGGCCTGCAATCCGAGCGCGTCGGCCTTGATGCGGAGGTTGATGTCTTTGGTGATGAGAATCGTGCGCGTTTTGGGTTGAGCCTTCTGAATCCCCAGCGCCAACGCGACGATCCGGCTATCGACCGTGTTGTCGCCAATGGTGAGGTTGCCGTTGACTGCTTTGCTGTGGAAAATAATGCGCAGCCGGCCGCCGTTGGACAGATTCACCCCTTCGCTCAGGTGCCCCTGGGCGCGCAGACCGTCGAGCGTGCGCGAGACGGTGCGGGCATTGGCGCCACGTTCGGTGGATTCACGTTTGAACCGGTCGATCTCCTCGATGACTTCGATGGGAATCAGGACATTATGCTCCTGAAAATTGATGATTGAGTTGGGGTCGTGAAGGAGAACGTTGGTGTCGAGAATGTAATTTTTCACTGCAAGCAGGCGGATTTGAGCGTGGTCATACGCGCATGCCATTCTTTCAACCGGTTGTGGGCGGCGGGCAGTTTGTAGTGGCCCGAATAAAGAAAGTTCGCCAGCATGCCGTAGAGGTCAAAATCGACAAAGTGAGGGCTATCGCTCAGCAGGAACCGGTGGCCGACCAGCATTTGCTCGCAAGGAATCAACGCCTGACGCAGGCCAGCGATAAGTCCCTTCTGCTGCGCCCGCCATTGATCCAGGCAGCCCCGGCCGAACTTCCGTTCCTTGTGCCTGAGGAAACGCAGTTGGTCGGCCTGGGGAACTAGCTCGCGCCAATAAATGTCGTTCAGCTTGAATCCGAAGCCTTCCACCTCGTCTTCGAGGTATCGCCAGAGCAGCGACTGGACGCCTTCCAAATCGCGGGGGAAAAGACCGAGCTGAAATTTATCGTCCAGATATTTCGCGATGACCTGCGATCGGTCTTCGGTCTCGAACACCACGGTTTTGCCGTCCCTGATGATGGGCACGCCGTAGTACCGGCGGCGGGTCAGCCGCCAGACCAGCGACCGGTCGCCATTGGGGATGTTGACGATGCTGAAGTTTGCGCGGGCGTACTCCAGAATGCGCCGCTGCACGATGCAGAAAGGACTCCAGGGGAATTGAACCAGCTCGATCATGCGACGAGACGGGACTGGGGAGCGCCCACCAGCTCCGGCAACCGGTCCGTCAACCGCCTCAAGCGATTCAATGACTGGCGCGCCACCGCCTCGAACTGCCGGGGTGGATAATGGTCGCCGGCGGTTTGTAATTTGCGGAGAGCGCTTTCGACCGCCTGGTGTTCCCGTGCGAACTCGGCCTTCAGTTTCTTGGCCGCCCGGTCGATCGCCAGCAAACGTTCGAATTCACGCATGCACTCCGTGCGGCCGGCGAGGATCTGCTCGAGATCCTGCCGCACGCGCGCAATTAGTTCGCGATTGAAAGTGTAGCAGCCCTCGAACCGTTTGTGTTCGAACGCGCTCGCCCGGTTGGTCTGGCGGCCGACCAGCATCGCCTGCCGACGCTGTCCCTCATACAAGACGGCCCAGAACGGCTCGATCGCCTTGCGGTTTGTGGCGACAAATTTCAAATGGCCGTGCCGCGGCGGCTGCTTCCCCCGCGCCAGGACGCGCACGTGTGCCAGCGTCGCGGCCAATTGCCAGTAACGCTCGCGGTGCGGCTCGAAATGATTGAACCCTTGCATCGCCGCGAGCAGCGTGCCATTGGCTTCCTCCAGACCCATTTCCTCTATGGCGTGGCAGACGGCCAGAATGGCGTCAGCGTCGAAATGATAGAAATGATTCTCCAACAGGTCGCCCGCAATGGCGCGGGAGCAGGGTTTTCCGTGTTCGTCGGTGTTCCACACCGACGCATCCATGGGCAAATAATCGCGAACGTGCTGCAGAAAATGTTCGTTGGACCACGGTTGCTTTTTCGACACGCACAAAATCTAGGTGCGGTGTCCTGGCCTGACAAGTGGAAATGCTCGATCAGTCGCCGAAGAGCTTCCGCATCCGTTCGCGCGCTGCCGATTCGCGAGATTTTTCCTCCGCCGGCGGAACAAAAAGTCGGCGGGCAAGTTCAAAGTACTCGCAGAAATTCCGGACGTGCTTTTCAAACACGGGTTCGGCGCGCCGATCGCGGCACTGCTGCGCCGCACGAACGTCGTAGCTCACGCAGTTGAGGCAGACCCGCAGGTCCGACCGGCACTGGGGACAGGTTTCGCTGCGTCCCGGTTGTCCCGACAAGGTCCATTCCCATCCGCATTTCCAGCAGTGCCGCGTCATCCTGCTTAGTTTAGCAGCTCGCAACGCGTCTGACAATCTCTCCCTCTATTGCTAAGTTGTCGAATGTCGAATGACGAATGACAAATGACGAAAAAAATCCGAAGCTCGAACGTAGAAAGGCGCTTGGGTGCGCGATGGCCGGATTCGGCATTCGGTATTCCTTCGGATTTCGTCATTCGTAATTCGGATTTGGGAAGTGGGTTGTGAACAACCTGGCAATTCCTGGCGCATAACTTTTCCGTGCACTGGTCGTCGTCGTGAATACGATCCTCTCCATCTATGTCCGCCCGTTATCAGCAGTTGCTCGATGCCACCATTCGACATTTGGAGGACCGCAAGGCGCGCGGCGTCAAGGCGGTCCTGGTGTCCCGGGAGATACTCGCGGCGCTGGCATTGCCGCGGGTGCGTCAATCCCTCGTCGCTGTCCCCGACAGAACTCCAGCGTCCTCCGTGCCGTCACCGCCCCTCGTGGAGTTAGGTGCTGCTGTCCCGCGGCCCGCCGATGCCGTTCCAACACCAGCTTCATTGCCCGCGTCCGAGGCGGGCGGCCATCAAACCAGGGAAAGCGCCATGGCCGAGTTGCGGGCGAGGGCGATGGTCTGCCGGAAATGCCCGCATCTGGCTGCGTCGCGGAAGAATGTGGTGTTCGGTGTCGGCGACATGCATTCGCCGTTGATGTTTGTCGGTGAAGCGCCGGGTGCGGATGAAGATGAGCAGGGTGAACCATTTGTCGGCAAGGCCGGCCAACTGCTGACCAAGATCATTCAAACCATGGGTTTCACGCGCGACACGGTTTACATTGCCAACATTTTGAAATGCCGTCCCGACACACCCGGACAATCGATGGGCAATCGCAAACCGGCGCCGGAGGAGATGAAAACCTGCCTGCCTTATTTGCTGGCTCAAATTGATTTGATTCAACCCAAAGTGATCGTGGCGCTCGGCGCCACGGCCGTGGAAGGTTTGCTGGGCAAGACCGTCGGAATCACCCGGCTGCGCGGCCAGTGGCAGGAGTTTCGCGCCGTACCGCTAATGCCGACGTATCATCCAGCTTACCTGTTGCGCAACCTTGCGCTGGGTGAGAAGCGCAAGCTTTGGGAGGACATGTTGCAGGTGCTCGAACGACTCGGCCGCCCTGTCAGCGAGAAGCAGCGGAAATATTTCCTCAACGGGTGATCGTGGCGTCGGTCACAGGGGCGGGGACGGGGCCGTCCCCGCTAGGAATGAAACGATTCTGATACCCAGTGGGTACAGGCTGTCCCCACCCCTTGCTTGAGTCAGCCGTGCGTCGGTCCGCGCCACGTCAAATCCGGGATTGCAGTCGTTGCAGGTGATGTCCAGAATCGTTCGGCCTCCAACCAACGGCTATGACCAGGCTGAAACGCCGCACTTTGAGCTTCCTGCTCGCCTTGGTTGTATTGCCATTTCTGCTCGTTGCTCTTCATAACGTTCGCTCGAAACGGGCGTTGAACGCATACAAAGCCGCTTTGCTCGCCAGAGGCGAAAAATTGACCGTCGAGGAAATGACTCCGCCACCACGCCTCGAAGCGCGTCGCGCGGCGAACGATTTGCTGCAGGCCGCGTGGCAACTGAGGCCCGGCTGGGTCGTCCCGAACAATCTGCCCAAGGCAATGGGCTCCGTTCTGCCCGGCAAGGCAAATGTCTGCTGGAAACAATCATGGATACAGGAAGACAAGAAAACCAACACCTGGGAGGAACTGGCGGAAGACCTGAGGCTCAATGCGGCGGCGCTCGAGCAAATCCGCGAGGCGCTCCGAAGTCCACAGTTCGACCTGAACCCCAACTACAGAATGGGCTTCAACATGCCGCTGGGGAGTCTCGCCAGACACAAAGCCGTCGCTCAATGGCTGTCCGCATCGGCGCTCAACGAGCTGCACGCCGCTCGATTGAACGAAGCGGCGGCCAATTTGAACGCCCTGCTGGCACTGGTCCACGCGTCGAGCGACGAAAGGCTGATCATCTACCAACTGGCCCGAATCGCTGTCGCCGCCATCGCAATCCCGCCCACCTGGGAAGCGCTCCAAGCCGACGGCTGGACCGATCCGCAGTTGGCGGGGATCCAGCGAGGCTGGGCGGCCCTGGAGTTTCTGCAGCCGATGGAGCAGGCGTCGGCGATGGAACGCGCGATCGGCATGGAACTGTTTGAGCGATTGCGAACCTCCAGCGCGGAGCGGCGGCAATGGTTTAACGGGAACTTCATGGGAGGCCTTGCGGCTTCACGTGGAACACCCACGCCCACGAACCTTGCGGAAATGTCCGAGTTCACGCTGGAGTGGGCCAAAGACCGGTTGTCAGCGCTCAATTCGTTTGCGCAGGAGAACGCGTGGCGCTGGCTCTGGTCGTATGACGACGAGTTGAGATACGTGCAGTCGTTCCAGGCCATGCTCGAGGTGCCGCGCCAAACGCGCCTCACCGGATCGTTCGCGTCCGCGCGAGCACGGGGCACGAATGAATTGCGCCGGCTCCACCTCGCGTGCGACTCGAGTTTCGTGCGCCATTTCCCATCCGATATGCTCGCGCCAGCCGTGGAAAGGGCTTGTGCCAAAGCCGCGCGCCTTGAGGTCCAGCGCGAGCTGACTGTGACGGCCATTGCTCTGAAGCGTTATTCGCTCCGCCACGGCAAACTCGCTCCGACCCTCGCCTCGCTCGTCCCGGAGTTTCTGGGCGAAACGCCGAAGGATCTTATCGATGGTCGATCTCTTCGTTATCGCGTGCGCACCGACGGCAGTTTTCTACTCTATTCCGTCAACGAAGATGGGAAAGACGACGGTGGCGATCCGCGGCCTGCATCGCCGGCTTCGCAAAATTATTACTTCGCAAACGGGCGCGACATGGTCTGGCCGACGCCGGCCACGGCCGAAGAACTGGCCGAGGCGCAGGCGAAGGAGACATCAGGACCTCCGACTCAGAGATTCTTCCTAACCCGCGCGACGAACGCGCCGCCGAAAACGGTCAAGTGACCATCCGGCAACCCATTCCCGCCGAAGCCATTAAACCATGCCCCCCGTCCGACTTGCGCTGTTCAAATTTTATGATACAGTAATTTCGGAAACGACAGAAATTAACGAATAAACCAACAAATCAAACCAACACAGAAAGGGACCTGATCATGAAACCGATGCTAATAGCCACAATCGCAGGGGGAGGAGGCTCGGCAGCCGTTTGGACCTATATCGCTTATCTGTTC
>Ga0070689_100002874_pt1 | contig 11325 bp, 12 predicted proteins | sample KBSS23HmetaG_FD_64669 | JGI IMG/M metagenome (GOLD analysis project Ga0070689, IMG submission 64669) | Switchgrass rhizosphere microbial communities from Kellogg Biological Station, Michigan, USA - KBS S2-3H metaG | ecosystem: Host-associated > Plants > Roots > Rhizosphere ... | reverse complement strand
TGCGCGCCGAGCAGTTCAACCGCATCCTCGCCCAGGTCAAAGGCCAGGATCACGAGAAACTCGTCAACGAGGTGGTGCTGCGCTCGCAGTCGCAGGCCGAATATGCGGCGGAGAACTACGGCCACTTCGGTTTGAATTTGCGTCGCTACGCACACTTCACCTCGCCGATCCGGCGCTACGCCGATCTGATCGTGCATCGCGGGCTGGTTCGGGCGCGACACTTCGGCGCCGATGGCCTGCCGGGGAGCCAGGACACGGCCGCCCTGACGGAGATATCAGCACAAATTTCCGCCGCCGAGCGGCGCGCCATGAAGGCCGAGCGCGAGACCAATGACCGCCTGATCGCGCATCATCTCGCCGACCGCATCGGCGCCAGCTTCGAAGGCCGCATCTCCGGAGTCACCCGGGCTGGACTGTTCGTCAAGCTCGACGAAACCGGCGCCGACGGTTTCATTCCGGCGCGCACCATCGGCAGCGAATATTTCCGCTATGAGGAGGCCATGCACGCCATGGTCGGCAACCGTTCCGGCGAGACGCATCGGCTCGGCGACCGCGTCACCGTGAAGCTTGTCGAGGCCGCGCCGGTCGCCGGCGCGCTTCGCTTCGAGCTTCTGTCCGAGGGCCGCATCATGACCGGCGCCCAGCGCCGGCCGTCCGATCGGCCCGGCGGTCGGCCGCATCAGCAGATGCGCCGCGAAAAGCCGTTCCGGGGAAAAAAGCCGTATCGGGGAAAGCGTCGATGACCGACCTGATGCAGCGGTTCTCCAGCGATGCGCAGCCCGGCCATCCCAACGTCACGCCGAAGGACGCTTCGACGCTGATCCTGCTAGACCGCAGCGGGCCTTCTCCCAAAGTGCTGATGGGCAAACGCCATCAGCGCCACGCGTTCCTGCCTGGCAGCTTCGTGTTTCCGGGCGGCGGTGTCGATGCAGCCGATCGGCTGATGCCGGTTGGCGCCGCGCTCGACCCGCGCGCGGAGGCCAAGCTGATGCTGCACATGCGGCGGCCGAGTGCTGCGAAGGCCCGTGGGCTCGCGCTCGCTGCCATCCGTGAGACCTTCGAAGAAACCGGGCTGCTGCTCGGCTCGAAGCTCGAAAGCGCGCCCGCAGCCCCGCCCGGGCCGTGGACGGCCTTCGCCGAGGCGAACATCCACCCCGATCTCTCCACCGTGCATTTCATCGCCCGGGCCGTCACCCCGCCCCGGCGCAAGCGGCGGTACGACACCCGCTTCTTCACGGCCGACGTGAGTGCCATCGCCCATAAGATCGAAGGCAAGGTTGGGCCGGACGCCGAACTGATCGAACTGGCCTGGCTGCCGCTCGACGGCATCAAGGAGAAGATCGAACTCCTGGCGATCACCGAAATCGTGCTCAATGACCTGCACAAGCAGATCGCGGCCGGCTTCAGCCACGACCTCCCGGTGCCGTTCTACCGGGTGCTGCACGGCAAGCGCGTGAGGGAACTGCTGTAGGGGCCGGATTTCTTGACTTTCACAGCCAGAACCTTAGTTTCCGCCCCAACCGCGTTAACCCTCGAGGATTGTCATGGCCAAGGCCGTTACCACCAAGATCAAGCTCATCTCCAGCGCCGACACCGGGTTCTATTACGTCACCAAGAAGAACTCGCGGACGATGACCGAGAAGCTGAAGATGAAGAAATACGATCCGATCGCGAAGAAGCACGTCGAATTCGTCGAAGGCAAAATCAAGTAATCGACGGAGGCCGCGATGTAAAAACGAAGGGCGCCGATTTCGGCGTCCTTTTCGTTTTCGTCCTCAGAGTCGTTGGAAAAGGTGGCCGGTCGGGGGCGATGTCATGAGGAGGCCACTCGCATCGCCCCCAGACCGGCCGAACCCCACGGACTCAGGAGATGCGGCGGACCTGAGCAACCCGTAGGGTTATGTTTGGGGCGACTTCCGCACTTCAACCCGAAACCAGCGCCTCTGCTGTCTTCCGGCCCGCCACCCCGTTGTGACCTGCACGCTACTGGATCGCGGGTTGAACGCAACGCTAAAACCTTCGACAAACGCTGGGTTTGCGGAGAACCGCTCATCAACCTGAATCGTTATGCTTAAAGACGGCCGATTAACCCACTCGATCGATGACTTCTGTTTTGAATCGAGCGCGGGGCAACATCCAGGGCAACAATTTGCAGGCGTCTTATTCTTGCGGTGGATGGTCGCGAGTTAAAAATTCGATTCCCGGGAAAAGCGCCTTCCACTTTCGTGGCCGGCAATGGCCAGGAAGTACGAACGGGAAGTTCTACGTCGAAGACTTCTAACCGCTGGGACGATGCCCGCGATCAAGTGAAAGCATTTGTGAAAGTGCGGATCATGGGACATGCTCGATGGCATCGTCGCGGGTAGCCGCACGCCCACTATCCGCCAGCAACTCCTTTGCTGACAGCATCAGTTCGTCATGCTTGCAGATCGCTGCCCCTGGAACCAATCGCATCACTCGGCAACGCCTTGAAGACGACGCCCCGATCATCATTGGGCGGCACAAGCACTGAGCAAATCTCCGCACCCAGTACGTCGCGTACTACCACTGACCACCCGGAGTATTTCGCCTCAGGAGCATATTGCAGATGGATCGCAAGCACGCCTGCATACTCCCGCGCCTCAGATGGCGAAAAATATCGACCCTGGTAATCGCTAAGCGTCTCGCTTTTGGAGACATAATCGAAAAAGAAGCGCTGCATAATCTACCGCTCAGAGGGATGGTTCGACCTGCTTAACTGCAATCAATTGTTGTTCGATTAACAGATAGATAAAATGAGAGGAATCTCACGTAGTACCATCCCCCGAAGCGTTGCGGCAATAAAGGGGAGACGTGACATGAAGAGATCACGCTTGCTCACCGCGCCTGTCAGTCGTCCTCTGTTGGCGCGCGGCGGATCAACAAGCGCCGTAGCTCAGCGTCTGACGTAACACACAGGCCACAACCAAAAATTCAATAGTTCCATCTAAGGTTTGTTGGATTGGTTCCGTACTGCATTGCACAATTGGGAAATTATGAAATTTTCCACTGCAGACCTGACCATCCTCCGAATACGCTGCTCCAAGTGTGCGCAGCACACAGAGAAGATCGTAACGCTGCTGGTGAGGAAGGATGCAATAATTTGTGCCAATTGCGGGGCGAGGATTAGCCTCTCAACTCCCACCAACAAACTCTTGATTTCTGAGACGGCGGCAAGTTGCGCCACCGTAGGAGAGAAGTTGATGGGCCTATTTGAGGCCCACAATTGAGGCTCTGACACTTCAGCAAGCGAGACGCGCGAACACACACAATAATTCTACTGAAAAAATTGAAAAACTACGCCGCGTCGGCGACGACGCGATTGCGGCCGTCGCGCTTAGCGCGATAGAGAGCCTGATCCGCGCGCTTGAGAATGGTGGCTGCGTTGTCGTCGACGGCGTCGAGCGTGGCAAGTCCAATCGAGATCGTGACCTCGATGTGCTTCGTCCCCTGCGCGATTGCAAACGGCTCTGAGGCGATACGCCGGCGCAGCCGCTCGGCGACGATGGTGGCGACCGCCATGTCGGTCTCCGGCATGATGATCACGAATTCCTCGCCGCCCAGCCGGCAGGCGAGATCGATGCCGCGAATCGACTTCTTGATGCGAGTCGCGAATTCGCGGAGCACGTCATCGCCTGCGTCGTGGCCGTAGGTGTCGTTGACCGACTTGAAGTAGTCGATGTCGAGCACGAGCGCGGTGATCGGCTTGCCGCGTGCGGCCGCCTGTTCCACCAGGGCTCCCAGGTGGCTCTCCATGTAACGCCGGTTGTAGAGGCCGGTCAGCCCGTCGGTGATCGCCATCTCAATCGACTGCTGGACGTTGTCGCGCAGCCGTTCGGTGTAGCGCTTCTTGCGGATCTGCGTCTTGGCGCGAGCGTGCAGCTCGTTGTTGTCGACCGGCCGCATCAGGTAGTCGTTGACGCCGATCTCGAGGCCGCGGATCATGCGCGCGTTGTCCTCGCCGTCGCAGATCGCCAGGATCGGCACATTGCGCGTGCGGTCAAGCGATCTCAACTGGCTGCACAGCCGGAGCGCATCGTGGTTCTGGAGCGCGAGGGAAACGATCATCAAGTCGTAGTTGCCCTCGGCGGCACGGAACAGCGCGTCGTTTGGATTGATCTCGGTGTCCACGGTGTGGTGAGTCGCAAGCGCGGCCGACAGCCGCTCCGCCGACGAGGTCCGGTCATCGACGATCAGCACACGTCCGGCGCGGCCGGCGTCGGCCATTGCCTCGTTCTCGGGGTCTTGAATACCGATCTCCCGCGAGGTCAGGGCACGCATGCGCAACTCGTCGGTCATCATCTTGAGCCGCGACAACGACCGTACCCGGGCGATCAGCGCCACGTCGGAAACCGGCTTGGTCAGGAAGTCATCAGCTCCGGCATCGAGCCCCTTGACCCGGTCGGAAGGCGCGTCGAGAGCCGTCACCATGACGACCGGAATGTGGTGGGTCGCGCGGCTGGCCTTGATGCGGCGGCAGACCTCGAAGCCGTCCATGTCCGGCATCATCACGTCGAGAAGGACGATGTCGCACTCCGCCTTCTCGCAGATCGCCAGCGCCTCGCTGCCGCTCATGGCGGTGACGACGTCGAAATACTCGGCCGACAGCCGGGCTTCCAGGAGCTTCACGTTGGCCGGAACATCGTCAACGACGAGTACGCGAGCTGTCACGGACTAAAACTCCTCAGGCATTTCCAAGAAAATGGCGGATCGTTTCGATGAACTTGCCAACCGAGATCGGCTTCGACAGATAGGCTTCGCAGCCGCCTTCGCGGATGCGCTCCTCGTCGCCCTTCATCGCAAACGCGGTGACGGCAACCACCGGGATGACCTTCAACTCCGGATCGTCCTTGAGCCATTTGGTGACTTCAAGGCCGGACACTTCGGGAAGCTGGATGTCCATCAGCACCAAATCGGGGCGGTGCTTGCGAGCGAGATCGAGCGCCTCGATGCCGTTCCGCGTGCCAATGGTGTTGTAACCGTGGGCCTCCAACAGATCGTGGAAGAGCTTCATGTTGAGCTCGTTGTCCTCCACGATCAGGACCGTCTTGGTCATGGCCTGCCCCGCCTGTTGCCGCGAATGCCGGCCGAGCCCGTTTGGGCGCTGCGGACGCTCTTTGGCGCAATTTTTAAGAATCTAGTGAGGAAGTGTTACGGAAACGCAAACAGGAACCGTGCTTTCGGCGCCTGCCCCAAGCGTTAACATCATGACAAACCGAGAAAATTTGCGGATCGCGGATCGGCGCAGATTGCCCGGCCGACGGTTCTCAACAGGCAGTGAGTGCCTCGGATTTTGCGGAAGGGCTGCCCCAGGGTTGCTAAGCTCACCCCAACTTCAAGAATCGCCAGGCTTCGAGCAATGACACGCGGCAAAGTCCGCAGCAGCAGGGACCGCGCGCGCCGCCAGGCCGCCGAGACGCTGGCCGTTGCAGCGCTCGCCTTCCTCGCGTCGGAGCCCGAGCATCTTGGCGGCTTTCTCGCCGCCACCGGCGTCGGCCCGGACCAAATCCGCAACGCCGCCCGCGATCCGAGCTTCCTCAGCGGCGTGCTCGACCACTTTTCCGGAAACGAACCGCTGCTGATCGCCTTCGCGCAACGCCAGGGCATCGATCCGACCGAGGTCGAGCGTGCCCGCGCGGCTCTCGGTAGCGTCTGGGAACGGGACTTGCCGTGATGGCCGCATTCTGCCGCGATTGTCTGCGCGACACAGGCGACACCCCGCGCTGCCCCGCCTGCTTCTCGCCGCGTATTCTGCGCCATCCGGAGCTTGATGCACTGACGATCTGCCATGTCGATTGCGACGCGTTCTACGCCACCATCGAAAAGCGCGACGACCCGACGCTGGCGGACAAGCCGCTGATTATTGGTGGCGGCAAGCGCGGCGTCGTATCGACCGCCTGCTACATCGCACGAACCTTCGGCATCCGCTCGGCGATGCCGATGTTCGAGGCGAGGCGGCTCTGCCCGCACGCCACCATCGTGCGCCCCAACATGGAGAAATACGCCGACGTCAGCCGCCAGGTACGCGCGCTGATGCTCGATATGACACCGCAGGTCGAGCCCATCTCGATCGACGAGGCTTTCATGGATCTCGCCGGCACCGCGCGGCTGCATGGCATGAGCGCCGCCAAGGTGCTGGCGCGGTTTGCGGCACGGGTCGAAAAGGAGCTCGGCATCACCGTCTCCATCGGCCTTGCGGCGAACAAGTTCCTGGCCAAGATCGCATCCGATCTCGACAAGCCGCGTGGCTTCGCCGTGCTGGGCCAGGCCGAGGCCGCGTCGTTCCTCGCCGACAAGCCGGTGCAATTCATCTACGGCGTCGGCAAGGTCGCCGCGGCACGCTTCGCCAAGGACGGCTACCGCCTGATCGCCGATCTCCAGCGCGCCGACGAGGCCGAACTGATGCGCCGCTACGGCGCCGAGGGCCAGCGACTGTCGCGCCTTGCCCGTGGCGTCGACGTGCGCGCGGTCGATCCGGTGCGTGAGCGAAAGAGCGTATCGGCGGAAAACACCTTCGAGACCGACATCGCATCGTTCCGTCCCCTGGAGAAGCGGCTCTGGGCGGCGGCCGAGGAGGTTGCCGACCGGCTGAAGGAAAAGTACCTCTGCGGCTCCACGGTCACGCTCAAGCTGAAAACCTCGGACTTCCGGATTCTCACCCGTGCCCGCTCGCTGGAACGTCCGACCCAACTGGCCGGAAGGATTTTCGGGGCCGCCCGTGAATTGCTGGAACGCGAAATCAACGGCACGCGCTATCGATTGCTTGGGGTCGGCGTGAGCGGGCTGGCCGACGCCGAGGACGCCGATCCGGCCGACCTGATCGACCAGAGCGGCGAACGCCGCGCCGCCGCCGAACGCGCCATGGATCGCGTGCGGGACAAGTTCGGCCACGAGGCCATGGTCAAGGGACTCGCCCTGAAAGAGCAGGACGACGTGGCGTTAACGCCCAAAACCACGAGAACGCTCGGCGATTGAGGCAAAACGTCCGTAATAGCCCTTATTTGCAGGGCTTCGCGTCCTTGATTTCCAGCGACGTCATCTCTCCGGTGAGAACGAAATCGCCGTAGTCGAGCAGCAAAGCGCGCGAGATGCCGTTCTCGTAAAGCTCGAAGGTAATGGCATAGACCGGCGTCTGCTCGCCTGATTTCTCCACCACCGCATGGTCGAAATAGCTGATCGTCACCGGCCAGCGGGTCAGACCGGCGAACGCCGCCTGGCCCGCAACCGCGTCGGTCGGCTTATGCTCTTCCGGGGCGATGGCTTTGCCGATCACGGTCAGTGTGTCGTAGAGCTTCTCGCCGGTGTCGGAGCCATCATAGACCGACACCTGCATCAGCGTTTTGCCGTCGCGGGCGGCGGCGATGATGCGGCGGACGTGCTCGGTCGGAAACACCAGCTCGTTCTTCATATCGAGCTTCTTCTCGCCCGGCTGCTTCAACTCCACCGCGACGCCGTCGCCGTCTCGCTCGGCCTGGCCATCGACCGAGTCGCGCAACGCTTCGTCGAAGTAGTTCTGCGAATGAAACCGCAGCCGCTTGCCGGCGCCATCCTCCCACGAGGTGGCGCGCAGGTCGGATACGATCACCTTGCCTTCACCCGAGTCGAGCTCCGACACTTGGCGGAATTGCAATGCATAGCCCTCACAGGCGCTGCCGGAGAAGTCGTAGAGGATGCGGCCGCGCACCGCGTTCATCGCGCGCTTGCCGCGCGTGCTGGAGAGCTTGAGATCATAAACTGCACGGTGCGAGGCGAGCGATACGGCGGCACCCTGCGCATGCGCCGGCACCGGCAGGACAAGCACCGCCAAGGCAGCGGCTGCGATCAGCAAGCGAAAGGACGCGGGCAATGGCATAGCGAATCTCCTGGTATCGCCCGGACTGGCAAAATAGGGGGCGCAGGCGCCGGCCGCAACGGCGTTGTCGCCGTGCTTGCAAGCAGACCCATGATCGGCGAAACAAAGACGGCATTTTCAAGGGCGTTCCTTCGGCGCACGGGCTTGTGCCGCGCTTTTGAGCACCCAAGTTGACGGCGCAGGAGGACATCAATGGCCGGAACCATCGAAAAGAAGCTTGCGGACCTGGGCATCGAGCTGCCGAAGCCGGCCGCGCCGGTAGCCAATTATGTGCCGTTCGTTCGCACTGGCAATTTCATGGTGGTTTCGGGCCAGCTCTGCCTCGACGCCGAGGGCAAGCTTGTGGCCAAGGGCCAGCTTGGCGGCGCGGTGTCCATCGAAGACGGCCAGAAGGCGGCGCGCGCCTGCGCGGTCAACATCCTGGCGCAACTCAAGGCCGGACTCGGCGATCTCGACAAGATCGCCCGCGTGGTGCGACTCGGCGGCTTCATCAATTCGGCTGTCGGCTTCGCCGACGGCCCCAAGGTGATGAACGGCGCCTCCGACCTGATGGTCGCAGCCTTCGGCGATAAGGGCCGTCACGCGCGCACCACCATCGGCGTCGCAGCCCTGCCGCTCGATGCCGCGGTCGAGGTCGAGGCCTCGTTCGAAGTGGCCTGACAGGGCGCCGATGCGCGACTGGTTGACCGCGCGCCCGATCGCACATCGCGGCCTCCATGACGCCCCCTCCGGCGTCATCGAAAACACCGCATCGGCGTTTCGCGCCGCCATCGCGGGCGGCTACGGCATTGAATGCGACCTCCAGATCAGCGCCGACGGCGAAGCCATGGTGTATCACGACGATGCGCTCGGCCGCCTCACCGACGGTGCCGGCCGACTCGACACCATCACGGCTGAGGCGCTGCAACGCATCGCCTTCAAGTCCACCACCGACCGCATGCTGACCCTTGGCGAGCTCTGCGATCTCGTCGCCGGGCACGCGACGCTGGTGATTGAGCTCAAGGGAGGCTTCGCCGGCGATACGAGGCTCGCGGCACGCACCGCCGCCGTGCTGGCCGGCTATCGCGGCCCGGTCGCAGCGATGTCGTTCGACCCCGGCCTGATGGGGGCATTGCGAAATCACGCCCCCGCACTCGCCATCGGCCTGGTCGGGATGCGGCGCGACGCCGACGCGCCGGTACCGGCACAAATGTCGGCGATGCGTTACCTCCAGCAGGCGCTCGCGGCGCGTCCGCAATTCCTGGCCTATCGGGTGGCGGATCTGACATCCGCGCCCCCGCTGTTGGCCCGCCATGTGCTTCGCTGGCCTGTCCTGACCTGGACCGTCCGCAGCCATGCGGATCGCAGCCGTGCCGCCAGCTATGCAGACCAGATGATTTTTGAAGGCTTTCGGCCATAATCGACGGCTACCGCATGCCCCCACCCGATCCTGCTGATCTCCGCCTTCGCGTCATCCCGGCCATTGAAGAGGTCGATGCCGCCGCATGGGATGCCTGCGCCAATCCGAGCCTCGCCGCAACTCTTCAACCAAAATCTGAGGAAGACAATCAATCCAAATATGATACTCTAGTTATCCCGTACAATCCATTCATTTCACACGGTTTTCTTCATTCATTGGAAGCCTCCGACTCGGCCACGGCCCGGACCGGCTGGCAGCCTCAGCATCTGCTGGCCGAGGCTGCGGACGGCACCCTCGTCGGCGCGGTGCCCTGCTATCTGAAGTCGCACTCGCGGGGCGAATACGTTTTCGACCGCGGCTGGGCCGAGGCCTACGAGCGGGCCGGTGGCGGGTACTATCCCAAGCTCCAGGTCTCGGTGCCATTTACGCCATCGACCGGCCAGCGGCTCCTGGTCCGCCCTTCGCCCAGCGCCGACAGAGTGCGCAGCGGGCTGATCGCCGGCCTGCTTGAACTTTGCCGCAAGCGTCAGGCGTCCTCGGTCCATTTCACCTTCCTGCCGGAGCCGGAATGCCAGACACTGGTCAAGCACGGCTTCCTGCACCGCACCGACCAGCAGTTTCACTGGGAGAACCACGGCTACGCCACCTTCGACCTGTTCCTCGAGGCGCTATCGGCCCGCAAGCGCAAGACCATCAAGCGCGAGCGGCGGGACGCGCTCGCCCCCGGCATCACGGTGCACTGGCTCACCGGCAAGGACCTGACCGAGGAGGCCTGGGACGCCTTCTTCGAGTTCTACATGGAGACCGGCTCGCGCAAATGGGGCCGGCCCTACCTGACCCGCAAGTTCTACTCGCTGATCGGCCAGAGCATGGCCGACAAGGTCGTGCTGGTGATGGCTAAGCGGGCCGGTCGCTTCATCGCCGGCGCCATCAATTTCATCGGCGGCGACGCGCTGTTCGGCCGCCATTGGGGCGCCATCGAGCACCACCCGTTCCTGCATTTCGAGATCTGCTATTACCAGGCCATCGAGTTCGCCATCGATCGCAAGCTCAAGCGCGTCGAGGCCGGTGCCCAGGGCGAACACAAGCTCGCCCGCGGCTATCTGCCGGTTACCACCCATTCCGCCCATTACATCGCCGATCCAGGGCTGCGCCGCGCGATCGCAGACTATCTCGTCCGCGAGCGGGCTTATGTGGAAGCCGCCGGCGAAGAGCTTGCGGCGCTGGCGCCGTTCCGCAAGGATTTGGCCGAGCAGGAACAGGACTGAGGGGAAACCCATGCCAAACTACGACCCGCAGAACATTTTCGCGAAAATCCTGCGTGGCGAACTGCCTTGCTACAAGGTCTACGACGACGACAAGGTTCTGGCTTTCCTCGATATTATGCCTCGCGCGCCCGGCCATACGCTGGTGCTGCCGAAGGCGCCGGCGCGGAACCTCCTCGACGTCCAGCCCGACGATCTCGCCGCGGTGGCGGTGGCGACGCAGAAGATCGCCAGCGCCGCCATGAAGGTGTTTGCCGCCGACGGCATCACCCTCCAACAGTTCAACGAGGGCGCTGGCGGCCAGGTGGTGTTTCACCTGCACGTGCACGTCATACCGCGCAAGGCCGGTGTGCCGATGAAGCCCCCGGCCAGCGCGAAGGAGAAGCCCGAGGTGCTGGCCGACCACGCGCTCAAATTGGCGGCGGCGTTGAAAGGCTGACGTTACGTCCCGAGGAAACAGGTCCCCAAGAGGATCGCGGCTTCGCCGGTCAGCACGCCGGCGAACACCGAGCGCTTCGTGATCAGGAACGCCGCAAAGCCGAGCACCGCGGCGCCGATCCGCACGCTGACAGGGATGCTGGCGAGCGGCCCCGACGTCGACAGGATCAGTTGCGCCAACACGCCCGCCAGCATCGCCGTCGCGACCGCCCGCACCCAGACGATGATCTGCGATTTTTCGTCGAGCCCGTGCACCAGCATCAGCCCGACCAGCCGCCACACTTCGTTCGGCAGGAAGCCAAACAGGATGAGCGCCAGCACCGGCCCGAAATCCTGCAAGGTGGCGTGCAGCG
>Ga0070689_100002871_pt1 | contig 11332 bp, 9 predicted proteins | sample KBSS23HmetaG_FD_64669 | JGI IMG/M metagenome (GOLD analysis project Ga0070689, IMG submission 64669) | Switchgrass rhizosphere microbial communities from Kellogg Biological Station, Michigan, USA - KBS S2-3H metaG | ecosystem: Host-associated > Plants > Roots > Rhizosphere ... | reverse complement strand
GGGGAGGCGGAGCGATGACCTCCGGGCGGCGCACGATCGCCCTCTCGGCGGCCGCGATGGTGAGCGCGCTCGCGGTGGGCTTCGTCGCGATCGCGCTCACCGGCAAGGACGCTGCGGGCGGCTACTCGCGCGTCCTCGACGGCGCGTTCGGGAGCACGTCGGCGCTCGGCGAGACGTCGGTGAAGGCGGCGGTCCTCACGTGCACAGGGCTCTCGGTCGGCGTCGCCTTCGTGGTCGGCCTCTTCAACATCGGCGCCGAGGGGCAGTTCATCGCCGGCGCGCTCGCCGCGGCGGTGGTCGGGCGCGCGCTCCACCTCCCGACCGCGATCCACGTCCCGGCGTCGCTCCTCGCGGCCGCCGCGGGCGGCGCCCTCCCCGCGCTGGCAGCGGCGTGGCTCAAGGTGCGGCGCGGCGTCCACGAAGTGATCTCGACGATCATGCTCAACTGGGTGGTCATCTACACGGTGCAGGACTGGCTCGTCGTCGGTCCGCTCCGCGCGCCGTCGACGAGCGCCGAGGTCTCGTCGTCGGGGACGGGGCAGATCGAGGTGACCGCCGAGCTCCCGCGGCTCTTCGACGGCTCGCGCCTCGACATCGGCCTCCCGATCGCCGTCGTCCTCGCCGTCCTCACGTGGCTCCTCCTCTCGCGCACCGTCCTCGGCTACGAGATGCGCGCGGTCGGCGCGAACATCGAGGCGTCGCGCGCCGCCGGGATCCCGGTCGCGCGCCGCCTGTACCTCGCGATGGCGCTCTCCGGCGCGTTCGCGGGGCTCGGCGGCGCGTTCCTCATCCTCGGCACCGAGCACCACTACCCGGGCGTCTTCCGCACCGGCTACGGCTTCGACGGGATCGCGGTGGCGCTCGTCGGGAACAGCCACCCGCTCGGCGTCCTCGCCGCGGCCGCGTGCTTCGGCGCGATCCGCGCCGGCGCGACGCGCCTCCAGCTCGTCGGCATCCACCCGAGCTTCGCCGAGCTGATCCAGGGGCTCGCGGTGCTCTTCGTCGCGACGCGCGCGCCGTTCGCCGCGGCGCTCGATCGCGTCGCCGGCGTCTTCAGGTCGGGACGCGAGCGCCTTCGACGCCGCGGGGGGAGCCCGTGATCCTCCTCCTGTCGATCCTGCGGAGCGTCCTCGACTTCGCGCCGCCGCTCGTCCTCGCCGCGCTCGGCGGCGTGATCTCCGAGCGCTCGGGCGTCGTGAACATCGGCCTCGAGGGGATGATGCGCGTCGGCGCGTTCTTCGCCTGCTGGGCGGCGTTCGCGTCGCAGAACGCGTGGACCGGCGCGGGCGCGGGGATCGCCGCCGGGACGGCGTTCGCCGCGGTGCACGCGCTCGTGTCGATCCACGGGCGCGCCGATCAGGTCGTCTCGGGGATCGCGCTGAACCTGATCGCGCTCGGCCTCGTCACGTTCCTCCTCGAGGCGACGTTCGGCACGACCGGCACCGCGCCGGTCGAGACGCTCCCCGAGCTCCCGTCCCTCCTCGGCCGGTCGCCGTACACGTACGTCGCGCTCGCCGCGCCGTTCGCCGTCCACGCGTGGCTCCACTTCACCGTCCCGGGGCTCCGCCTCCGCGCGGTCGGCGAGCACCCGCACGCGGCGGCGACGCTCGGCGTCTCGGTGGCGCGCGTCCGCTGGGCGGCGGTCCTCGCGGGCGGCGCGCTCGCCGGCCTCGGCGGATCGGCGCTGTCGCTCGCGATCCTCCACCGCTTCGACAACAAGATGCCCGCGGGCCTCGGCTTCATGGCGCTCGCTGCCGTCGTCTTCGGCAAATGGACGCCGCTCGGCGCCTTCGGCGCGTCGGTCTTCTTCGCGCTGGCGAACGCCGGCGTCGACGCGGTCCGGAGCGCGATGCCCCCCTCCGGCCCGCTCGCCGATCTGCACCTCGACGGCATCCTCCTCGCCGCGCCGTACCTCCTGACGCTGGCCCTCCTCGCCGGCTTCGTCGGTCGCGCCGTACCGCCCGCCGCCGACGGCATCCCGTACGACCCCGAAGCGAAACACTGAGCGCCGCTGGGCGCGGTCACTCGTTCGGGCGACGCGCCGGTATTGGCACGCCGGGCGCGGCGCCGGTACGCTCTCCTGCGCGCGCGGCCGGCGCATGAGGGCTCCATGAAAATCTATACGAAGACGGGCGACGACGGGACGACGGGGCTCTTCGGCGGAGGGCGCATCCACAAGACGTCGGCGCGCGTCGACGCGTACGGGACGGTCGACGAGCTCAGCGCCGCGATCGGCGTGGCGCGCGCCACGAAGCTCGATCCCCAGACCGACGCGGTCCTCGCGCAGGTGCTGCTGGACCTCTTCACGCTCGGCGCCGAGCTCGCGTGCGTCCCGGGCAAGGAGGCGAAGATGCAGATGCGCCTCCTCGACGCGGGCGACGCCGAGCGCCTCGAGCGCGCGATCGACGAAGCGGAGACGGGGCTCCCGCCGCTCAAATATTTCGTCCTTCCGGGCGGGAGTCCGCAGGCGGCGGCGCTCCATTTCGCACGCACGGTGTGCCGGCGCGCGGAGCGCCTCACGCTGAGCCTCGAGGACGCGCCGCCGCGCGGCGAGATCGCGATCTATCTCAACAGGCTGAGCGATCTCCTGTTCATGCTCGCGCGCCGCGCGAACCACGTCCTCGGCGTCGAGGACGTCCCCTGGATCCCGCGCGAGCATTGACGCGCCCGGGCGCTCCCCCTGTCACCCGTTTGGGTGAATCGACGAGTCGTCACCAGAGTCGTAGGGTACCCGATACTCGGCGCTGACTCGCCCACGGGCCATACGCTCTTCGAGCGTTGTGTCGCGCGCCATCGAATTGGGGAAACGATCGATGAACGACGATGCGCTCGTCGCGATGAAGCGACTCTTTCCATTGTTGGAGGACGGCTCTCTCCAATCCGAAATTCGGCTCAATCGCTTCGATCGCGTTTATCAGTGCATTCCGCTCCTCGGACGCCCCGAGACCGACGCGTACTTCGCGCAGTGCCTCGTCGACTTCGGGCGGATGGATCGCGCCGCGTACATCAAGGCGAACGACGTGCTCGACCGCGTCGCGAAGGCGCGACCCGACTACCTGACGACGTTCCAGCGCCACGTCGAGTCGCAGATCGCCGAGTATTTCACCGTCCCCGGGCCCTCGGGCGACGCGTGGGCGCGCGCCACCAACGCGCAGCGGCACTACCTCTTCGACATGTGGGCCGACTGCGTGCGGCGGAAGCTCGTCGCGCGCGTCCGCTACCGGCAGCCGATCTGGAAGCCGACGATCATGTGCATCGAGATCACGCAGCAGTGCAACGCGATCTGCGGGCACTGCGCGTCGAACTCGTCGCCGTACACGAAGATCCGCCTCGATCGCGACAAGGTCCGAGAGATCGTCGAGCAGGCGGCGCGGGCGGGCGTCGAGTACATGGGGCTCACGGGCGGCGAGCCGTTCCTCGAGCAGCCGACGCTGCTCGAGGCGATCAAGACCGCGACCGAGAACGGCGTCCTCTTCGACTACATCAACTCGAACTGCTTCTGGGCGAAGACCGAGGAGCGCGCCGAGGCGATGCTCCGCCGGGTCAAGGCCGTCGCCGACAAGCACCACGTGAAGCAGCGCCGCGGGATGTTCAGCCTCTCGCTGACGACCGAGCACCTCAAATGGGTGCCGATCGAGAACTACGTGAACGTCATCCGCGCGCACGAGAAGGTCTTCCCCGGGCAGACGCTCGAGATGGTGAGCGTGCGCGGCGATCTCTTCGGGGAGAAACAGGAGCCGGCGTTCCTCCGCGTCATCGAGCTCCTCGGCGACCACGTCACGCGCGTCGACCGCGACGAGGAAGGGAAGATCTCCCGCATCCACACCAAGGCGAGCGAGATCGACGTCTTCTTCAATTACATCGTCCCGATCGGCCGCGGCGAGGACATGCTCTACGACGACTACGAGCACTACCAGCTCACCGACAAGGAGCTCAAGAAGGGGCTCTCCGCGCTCCACATCGACGGGAAGGTCGCGCAGACGGTCACCGTGGGCTGGGACGGCAAATGCGCGCCCGACGTCGTCCTCAAATGCAGCGAGTCGGTGCTCGCAGGGAACTTGAACCTCGAGTCGTTCGACGACATGGTCGCGAACGGGAACAACGATCCGCTCATCCGCGGGATCCTCACGTCGGTGCACCGGATCATCCACATCTCGCGGCGGACCGGGATCTTCGACATGATGCAGACGAAGCTACGGTTCCACAACTCGATCCAGGGATACGTCTCCGAGTTCATGAAGGACCCGAAGAAGCGCCTCCTGATGACGATCGATCTGCTCCGCGAGGACGTCGAGGCGGGGCTCGCGGTCGATGACGATCGCGGCGAGCCGATCCACGACGTCGACGCGCTCCTCGCGAGCCTCGTGGAGGACGATAGCGCCCACATCTACACGGCGCTCCGGCACCTCGTGCGCGCGTTCATGTACAGCTTCAACTTCAGCGGCACTACCATCAAGGCGAACCGCCTCGTCGTCCACCAACAAGGGAATCATCGTGCATTTTGCTAACTTCAACGAGCTCCTCGCGGAGAACGCGAGGGTCCGCCCCGGGCACAAGGCCGTCACGTTCGAGGGTGAGACGTGGACGTACGGCGAGCTCGAGACGACGTCGCGAGCCATCGCCGCGGCGCTCTACCGCGCCGGGATCCGGAAGGGCGATCGCGTCGCCGTCATGCTCCCGAACCAGCCGATGTTCCTCGGCGCGCTCTTCGGCGCGGCGCGGATCGGCGCCGTCCCCGTGCTCGTGAACGTCTTCTACGGGACGGACGAGATCCTCGGGATCCTCCGCCACAGCCAGTCGAAGCTCCTCTTCGTCGAGCCGGTGGTGCGCGGCGCGAAGCTCCAAGGCGCGGTGGAGGAGGCACGGAAGAAGGGCGACCTCCCCGACCTCGAGACGCTGTGGACGGTCGAGGGCGGCGCGCTCTCCGCCGGCACGCCGGCGCCCGACGCGCCCGACGCCTCGCGCGAGATCCGCGGCTCCGACCTCGCGCTGATGATCTACACCTCCGGGACGACCGGGAGCTCGAAGGGGGTGATGCTGACGTACGAGGGCCTCCTCGAGAACGCGCGCGTCACCGCCGGGCTGATGAAGTACTCGGACGAGGACACGCTCCTCCCGGCGCTGCCGCTCTTTTCGTCGGCCGGCGTGTCGCTCACGCTGATCAGCATGATCGCCGGGACGCACATCGTCCTCATCGAGCGGAACAACCCACAGATCATCCTCGAGACGATCGAGCGCGAGCGCGTCACGATCCTCGACATGGTGCCGAGCGGTTTGAAGCTCCTCATGAAGTTCAATCGCACCGCCGGGCACGACACGTCGTCGCTCCGCCTCGTCGTCGTCGGCGGTGACAGCTCGCCGCCCGACGTGGGGCGCGCCGTCCTCGACGACCTCAAATGCAACTTCGCCGTCGTGTACGGCCTCACCGAGACGTCGCCGGTCGTGTCGATCACCCACCTCGACGCGACCGAAGAGCAGCGCGTCGCGACCGTCGGCCCGCCGATCGACGGCATGGAATGCTCGATCCGTGACGAGTCCGGGCGCGCGCTCCCCGCCGGCGAAATCGGCGAGGTCTGCTGCAAAGGGCTCTACGTGATGCCCGGGTATTTCCGAAACGAGGAGGGGACGCGGCAGTGCATCGACGACGCCGGGTGGTTCCACACCGGCGACCTCGGCACGATCCGCGAGGATGGGCACCTCGTCATCTCCGGGCGAAAGAAGGACATGGTCATCGTCGGCGGGCACAACGTCTTCCCCGCCGAGGTGGAGTCGCACCTCATCAAGCACCCGGCGATCAAAGAGGTCGCGGTGGTGGGGATGGAGCACCCCGCGCTCGGGAACTACCTCGTCGCGTTCGTCCTCCTGAAGACCCCCGGGCTCTCCGCAGGCGACGTGCAGGCGTTCTGCAACGGGCTCGCGCAGTTCAAGGTGCCGCAGCGCGTGCTCTTCCCCGAGACCTTCCCGTACACGGGGAGCGGTAAGGTGAACAAACGCGAGCTCCGGCGCATCCTGGAGACGCAGTGATGGACCGCGCGCACATGGTCGACGAGATCCTCGGGATGGTCGCGCAGATCGCGTCGATCGACCGCGCGGCGATCCGCGCCGACATGCCGCTCATGGGAAAAGAGATCGGGGTCGACTCGCTCGCGCTCATGCGCCTCCTCGTGCGCGTCGACGAGCGTTTCCCCGGGAAGCTGCAAGGCAAAGACCCGAGCAGCATCGATTTCTCCACCGTCGACTCGCTCGTCGACTCGCTCGAAAAATAGGCCAACGGACTCCCAGGCAGATAGAGACATGACTACAGCGACCGGAAACGTGCTCGTCACGGGGGCCACCGGCTTCATCGGCAGCCACGTCGTCGTCCGCATCCTCGCCACGGAAAACCGCGACGTCTACTGCGTCGTCCGCACCGCGACGCGCGGGAAGAAGAAGGAGGACTCGCGCCAGCGGCTCCTCGCGTCGCTCGTGGAGTCGTGCGGCGTGCGCGGGATCGATCCCGCCGTCGTCCACGAGAACGCGCACCGGATCCACGTCGTGGCCGGCGATCTGTCGCTCCCCGCGCTCGGCCTCGACGACGAGGCGGCCGAGCGCCTCGCCGGCGCCGGGATCCGCGAGGCGTGGCACATCGCTTCGTCGCTCGAGTACGAAGAGTCGGCGCGCGAGTCGGTGGAGAAGAGCAACGTCGACGGGACGCGCGCGCTCCTCGACCTGTGCCGGCGCGCCTCTGTCGCGACGTTCCACTACATCAGCACGGCGTACGTGGCGGGCACGCAGACGGGGACGATCCCCGAGGCGCTCATCGACGACATCGACGATCCGTCCGGTTTCTGCAACGCGTACGAGCAGAGCAAGGCGCGCGCGGAGCACGAGGTCGCCGGCTTCTGCAAAGGCCACGGGATCCGCTACCGGATCTTCCGCCCGAGCATCGTCGTCGGCGACTCGCGCACGTACCGCGGCAACTCGAACATGGGCCTCTACGGCCTCCTCCGGCGGCTCCACCTGTTCCGGATCCGCACGAACGCGCGGATGCCCGGCTTCCTCGCGACGAAGCGCCTCCGCCTGTACGGCGACGGATCGATCCCGCTCGACATGATCCCGATCGACGCCTTCCTCGATCAGACGTTCGGCGTCGCCGCCGCGGAGGGGACGGAGGACGACGTCTTCCACATCACGAACCCGTCGCCGCCGTCGCTCGCCGCGGTGGCGAAGATCGTCGGCTGGTGCAACGAGCTCCTGTCGCTCGAGATGTCGATGGTCGACGAGGACTTCGACACGATCGATAACGCGTTCAAGAAGAGCTACGACTTTTATCGGAGCTATTTCCAGGGGGCGAAGCACTTCGCCAAGGACAAGGTCGCCCGCGCGATCGGCGAGGAGGCGGCGCTCCGTCGACCGCTCGCCGAGGCGGAGCTCGAGAAGTACATCGTCGCGTACCTCGAGCGCCTCATCGGCGTCGAGGGGGATCGGTCGGTCTTCGGCCCGTTCTCGCGCAGCGCGATGGTCGAGAAGCAGACCCTCGCGCGCGACGGCGTCACGCTCTCGTACTTCGTGACCGAGTCGGAGAAGCCGCCGCTCGTCCTCATCAACGCGTTCGGGATGGACCTCGAGTTCTGGGGCCCCACGGTCAACTTCTTCAAAGACCGCTTCCGGATCATCACGTGGAACCTCCGCGGCCTCCCCGACTCGGCGCGCTTCCGGGACGGCGTCGACGTGACGATCGACGCGCACGTCGAGGACCTCGACGCGGTCCTCCGCGCGGAGAAGATCGACCGCGCCGTCGTGATGGGCTGGTGCGCCGGTCCGAAGATCGCGCTCGAGTTCTACCGGAGGTACGCGGCGAAGGTCCGCGGGCTCGTCCTCGTGACCGGCAAGTACGACACGCTGTCGAACCCGGACCCCGAGACGTCGAGCTACAGCCAGCTCTTCACCGAGCTCAATCAACGGATCAAGGAGAGCCCCTTCATCGCGAAGCTGATCGTCGATTCGATCTTCAGCGCGCGATCGAAGAGCAGCGAGGGGGCCGCGGCGAACACGATCCTCTCCGCGTGCAGCCCGAGCATCGAGTTCGCGGCGTACGCGGTCGCCCCGTTCCAGACCGCGGAGAACCTCGTCGTCTACTCGAGGATGTCGTCATCGCTCGGCGAGCACGACGTCTACAACATGCTCGCCGACGTCGACGTCCCGACCCTCATCGTCGCCGCCGAGAACGACGCGATCGCCCACCCCGTCTCGTCGAAGCGCCTCGCGCAGCACATCAAGTCGAGCGAGCTCGTCGTCCTCCCCCACGCGTCGCACTTCTGCCTGGTCGAGAGCCCCGGCACCTTCGTCCACACCGTGTCGCGATACCTCGAGAGCAACCAGCTAGGGTAGCGCCAGGAAGTCGCGATCGTCTTCCACAGCCACTTCCAGGTGCTCGGCGCGGCGTCGCAGAAAGCTCATCGACCCCGCCGTCGAAGGCCGCCGTCAAAAGATCAGGATCGATCGACCTTGTCGAGCTGCCGAATGAGGAGCGTGAGCTCTCCGACGAGCGCGGCGACACGACGCCCGATCTTCACCGCGTCCACGAACCGGCCTCGTTTGGCGTGACGCGGCCTCGTTTCCTGCTCGACGGCGTGGGTCGCCAGGAGCTCCTCTCCGCGTGAGCTGAGACGATTGAGGGGACTGGCGATTTCCGAGAGCGCCGGAGCGATCGCGTCTCGTATCTCGCGCAGGGATCTCAAAAACCGCCATTCTCGCTGGTACGTCGGGCGCCGCGCCCGGAACCGCACGATGGAGTCCTCGTAGTGATGAGACGCCACGTCGCGATTCCGTTGCCGCCAGCGGCGGCATGCTTCGATATGCTGATATCGTCGGCAGCTCTCGTCACCACAAGTCACCTGTCGCCCGGCCACTCGTGGATCCGGCTCGAACGGCTGGTGGCATCGACGGCATTTGCGCGTTCGTATCGTGTCCGACCGCGTGGATCGAGCTCGACTCCATGGCGCCGATCCCAGCGCCGTGGAGCCCGACATCTCGTGGATGGTTTGCGGTTTGGGCGGACGACAGCCGGTGCGCGCGCGCATTTCTTCGTGCCGTGAATGCCGCCGGCGTCGACGCAGCGCTGCTGGTCGCGCTCGAAGCGGCGGAACAGGCCGATAGAGATCGACTCGCGCGATTGTGACTCAAGTCGATGCACAAATGAGTCGGAGCATCAGCGCACGTGACCGACACCGCTCCGACCCCGGCACATCGTCGAGTCTCCCCCAGCCGCGCGGAGCGCGGCTTTGGGGGAGACCGCCGCCCCGCAGCGCCGAAGGCGCGAGGAGCGGCGAGTGGGGGCACCACTCTTTTTTACAGCTACTCGATGTCTTTCTTACACCTGCTCGACGTCTCTCTTACACTCGCTCGACGATCGTCGCGATCCCCTGGCCGCCGCCGATGCAGAGCGTGACGAGCGCGGTCGCCTGGTTCTTCCGCTCGATCGCGTCGAGCGCGTTCCCGAGGAGCATCGCGCCGGTCGCGCCGAGCGGGTGGCCGAGCGCGATCGCGCCGCCCTCCGGGTTCACCCTCGCGTGGTCGATCTCGAGCGCGCGCATCGTCTGGAGGACGACCGTCGCGAACGCCTCGTTGATCTCCCAGTGGTCGATGTCCTTCGCCGTCATGCCGGCCTTCTTCAGCGCGCGCTTCGACGCAGGCGCGGGGGCGGTCAGCATGATCACGGGCTCGGCGCCGATCGTCGCCATCGCGCGGATCTTCGCGCGCGGCTTGAGACCGTGCGCCTTCACGTAGGCCCCGCTCGCGATGAGGACGGCGGCCGCGCCGTCGACGATCCCGCTCGAGTTCCCGGCGGTGTGGATGTGGCGGATCTCTTTCACGTCCGGGTAGCCCTTGAGCGCGATCTGATCGACCGTCTCGCCCTTCGGACCGATCGGCGTCTTCCCCATGTCCGAGAACGACGCCTTGAGCTGCCCGAGCCCTTCGAGCGTCGTGTCGGGGCGCGGGTGCTCGTCGGCGGTGACGGGGTTGCCGTTTTGATCGCGGACCGGGACGATCGACTTGAAGTGCCCCTCGCGGATCGACACCGCGGCGCGGCGGTTCGACTCGAGCGCGAAGCGGTCGACGTCCTCGCGCGTGAAGCCCTCGCGCGTCGCGATGAGGTCGGCGCTGATCCCCTGCGGCACCTGGAAGACACGCTCGCGGAGCTTGTGGTTGTCGCCGTCGATCCCGGCGCCGTCGGCGCCCATCGGCACGCGCGACATGCTCTCCACACCGCCGCCGATCGCGACATCCTGCGCTCCCGACATCACCCCCATCGCGGCGAAGTTGAACGCCTGGAGGCCCGAGCCGCAGAAGCGGTTGAGCGTCACGCCGGTGACCTCGTCGGGCCAGCCGGCCGCGAGCACGGCGTTCCGCGCGATGTTCGCCCCCTGCTCTCCGAACTGGGTGACGCACCCGATCACGACGTCCTCGACGTCCGCCTTGGTGATGCGCGTCCGCTCGGCGAGCGCGTTGAGCGTCTGCGCGAGGAGCTCCTGCGGGTGGATCTCGGTGAGCGCCCCCTTCCCCTTCTTGCCGCGGCCGCGCGGGGTCCGGATCGCGTCGATGATGAATGCATCAGCCATGGATCTCTCCTCTTCCTCTTCCCGTCATCTGGCGTACGTAGGTGCTGTTCTTCCTTCGGTCGAGAAGGGAGTACGAAGGATCGTGCCTTTCCGCAAGCGTCGCGGCCGTGTCGCGCCGGGCGCGGGCGGCGCGTTGACGGGAGAACGGGGCCCGGAGAGACTCGCCGGACCGTGTCCCCGCCCCCCTTTCACCTCGCCTTCCCCGTCCACGACCTCGCCGCCGCGCGGAGCTTCTACGGAGGCCTGCTCGGGTGCCCGGAGGGGCGCTCGTCGGACGAGTGGGTCGACTTCGACTTCCACGGCCACCAGATCGTGGCGCACCTCGCGCCGTCTGCGTGCGCGGCCGCGGCGACGAACCACGTCGATGGAGACGCGGTGCCGGTGCGCCACTTCGGCGTCGTCCTCTCGCTCGACGCGTGGAACCAGACAGCCGACAAGCTCCGCGCCGCCGGCGTCCGCTTCCTCATCGAGCCGCACGTCCGCTTCCGCGGCGAGCCGGGGGAGCAGGCCACGATGTTCTTCCTCGACCCGTCGGGGAACGCGCTCGAGATCAAGGCGTTCGCCGACATGAGCCGCCTCTTCGCGAAGTAAGGCCCAAAAAAAGAAGTAGGCCCCCTAAAAAAGAGAGGGTGCCCCCCCTCGCCGAGTTGCGTCACGCGTGTGGCAGCCACGGGCCGGCGAGGCGGGGAGCGTGCCACACGCGCGCCGCCACTCGTCGGTCGCCCCCCACG
>Ga0070689_100002868_pt1 | contig 11335 bp, 11 predicted proteins | sample KBSS23HmetaG_FD_64669 | JGI IMG/M metagenome (GOLD analysis project Ga0070689, IMG submission 64669) | Switchgrass rhizosphere microbial communities from Kellogg Biological Station, Michigan, USA - KBS S2-3H metaG | ecosystem: Host-associated > Plants > Roots > Rhizosphere ... | reverse complement strand
ACCAGGCGATCACCGTCGCCGTCATCGAGCGCATCGCCGCCGACCCGCTGATCTCGGGCCGCGTCGGCGTCGACACTCAACGCAACGTCGTCACGCTCTCCGGGCGCGTCGCGACGCCGGTGCAGTCCGACCGCGCGAAGTGGCATGCGATGCGCACGATGGGCGTGCGCGAGGTGGACAACCAGCTGCGCTCGCACCCGGGCGCGTAAGTCAGCCCTTCGCGGCTTCCGCGAGGAGCTCGTACGAGCGCAGGCGATCCTTGCGCTCGTACGCATCGGACGCGACGATGAGCTCGTCGGCGCCGGTCATCTCCACGACTTTCTTCAGCAACACGGCCACCCGCTCCGGGCCACCGACCACCATGAGCGCCATGCGCTCGGCGACCGCGTAGCGCTCGCCCGGCGACCATATCTTGTCCATGTCCTCCACCGGCGGAGGAAGCGCGGCGCGCTGGTTGCGCACGATGCCGAGGAAGCGCTGGTACATGCTGGTGGCGAGGAATTCGGCGCGCTCGTCGGTTTCCGCGGCGAGCGCGGGAATCCCCACCATGACATGCGGCTTGTCGAGTTGCGTCGAAGGCTTGAACTCGGCGCGATAGATCGCGAGCGCTTCCATGAGGTCGCCGGGCGCGAAGTGCGCGGCGAATGCGTAGGGACGTCCGATAACGGCGGCGAAATGCGCGCTCCACGTGCTGGAGCCGAGGATCCAGAGCGGCACGTCGGTGCCCGCGCCGGGAATCGCCTTCAGCTTCTGCCCGGGCTGCTCGGGCGCGAGGTACGCCATCAGCTCCGCGACCTGGTCATCGAACTCCTCGTTCACGAGCCCGCGACGCAGCGCGCGCATCGTCAATTGATCCGTGCCGGGCGCGCGGCCCAATCCGAGATCGATGCGCCCCGGATGCAATGCTTCCAGCGTGCCGATCTGCTCGGCCACGACCAGCGGCGCGTGGTTGGGCAGCATGATGCCGCCCGAGCCGATGCGAATGGTCTTCGTGTGGTCGGCGATATGCCCCATCAGCACGACCGTGGCGGAGCTCGCGACGCCCTCGAGGTTGTGGTGCTCGGCAATCCAGTAGCGGCGATATCCCCAGCGCTCCGCCGCCTGCGCCAGCTCGCGCGACGTCTCGAACGCGTACTTCGCGTCCTTTCCCTGCGGATAGGTGGCGAGGTCGAGTACGGAGAGGGGGATCATTGGGGGGAAGTGAAAACGGCAGCCGAGGCTGCCGTTTTACAGTTGCTGCGAGGCCTGGAGCTCAGCCGATCGGGCGGATCTGCGTCGCCTGCTTGCCCTTCGGGCCTTCCTTGATCTCGAACTCCACCTTCTGGTTCTCCTTCAGGGTCTTGAAACCCGAACCCTGGATCTCGGAGAAATGGGCGAAGAGGTCCTCGCCGCCGCCGTCGGGTTTGATGAAGCCGAAGCCTTTGGAGTCGTTGAACCACTTCACGGTGCCGGTGCTCATGTGCTTTCCTTTCGTAAATTCCCCGGTCAATCCCACGGGGCTGGGGCCAGCGACAAAAGGAAAGCAAGGCGGAAACTGAAGTACACGCCGTCGATGAAACAGCGCTTTACTGGAGTCTGCTTACCGATCCCGATCACTGCGAAAAGAAGTATACCGGACTCCTCCTACGCGGCAACGCTCGTCAAGGGGGTTGTACTCCCCCATTTGGACCACATGTGAGCCCCATGATCCGCCATCGCATCGCCGCCCTGGGCACCGCCCTTTTCACCTCGCTTGCGGCGCATTCCCAGACCGCCGAACCCCGAACCATCGCTCCGCGCGGGCCGCTCCTTCCCGCCGAGACGTCGGTGGTCCGGCTCTTCGAGACGGCCGCGCCGTCGGTCGCGTACATCACCACGGAGCGAATCGAACAGACCAGCTTTTTCGGGGTCGGCGTCGCGAAGAACGCGGGCAGCGGCTTCATCTGGGACGCGCAAGGGCACGTCGTCACGAACTACCACGTGGTGGAAGGCGCGCGCGACGTGAAGGTGCAGCTCGATGCCGCCAAGCCGTACATGGCGCGCGTGATCGGCGTGGCGCCCGACTACGACCTCGCCGTCGTGAAGCTCTCCGAGATTCCGCCGGGCTTGCGGCCGCTGCCGCTGGGCTCGTCGGCGGAGCTTCGCATCGGGCAATCCGTCTACGCGATCGGCAATCCCTACGGCCTTACGCGCACGCTGACCTCGGGGCTCGTGAGCGCCCTCGATCGCCACCTGCCGACGACGGAAGTGCGCGAGATCGGCGGCGCCATCCAGACCGACGCCGCGATCAATCCCGGCAATTCCGGCGGCCCGCTCCTCGATAGCGCGGGGCGTCTCGTGGGCGTGACCACGGCGATCCGCTCCCCGTCCGGCGGCTCGACGGGAGTCGGCCTCGCCATCCCGGCGGACCTCGTCAATCGAATCGTCCCGCAGCTCATCGCGCACGGCCGCGCGCAGCAGCCCACCATCGGCATCGTGCCGGTGGATCCGGATCGCGTCGCGCGCGCCGGCATCACGGGCGTGGTGATCGCGCAGGTGCTCGCCGGAACGCCCGCCGCGCAGGCGGGACTGAAGCCCTACGACCGGCGCAGCGGGGACCTGGGTGACGTCATCGTCGCGGTGAACAGCCGCCCGATCGAATCGTTGCCCACGCTGGGCGCGGAGTTGGACCGCGTCGGCGTGGGCCAGGTCGCCGAGCTCACGGTGATCCGCGCCGGCGAGGAGCGGCGCGTGAAGGTGAAGGTGATCGACGCGCGCCGGGGCCGCTAGGCGGTGGCGCGCGAGCGCTTCGCGATGAGCTGTTGCAGCCGCTCGACGTCGAGCGGTTTCGTGAGGTGCTCGTCGAAGCCGGAGGCGAGCGCGCGCGCCCGATCCTCGGCCGAGCCGTAGCCCGTGAGCGCGACGATCATCATGCGGCCGTCGTGCTCGGCGCGAAGCCGTCGCGCGACCTCGTAGCCGTCCATCCGCGGCAGGCCCACGTCCACGAGCGCGATGTCCGGCAGCTCGCCTCGCGCGAGCTCGATGCCGGACGGGCCGTCGCACGCCGCGTGCACCTCGTATCCCAGCGATCCCAGCAGGATGGCGAGCGTCTCGCGTCCGTCATCGTTGTCCTCGATGATGAGCACGCGCGCGTGCTGCTTCGCACCTGGCGCACGCGGGATGTCGGGCGCGCTCACGCGCTCCATCGCCGGGATCGACACGATGAACTCGGCGCCGCGGTCCTCGCCTTCGCTGCGCACGGCCACGGTTCCGCCGTGCAGCTCGACCAGGCTCTTCACCAGCGTGAGCCCGACGCCCAGGCCGCCCTGGGCGCGATCGATGCTGCGCTTGCCCTGCACGAACGGATCGAACACCCGCGCGGCGAGCTCGGGCGACAGCCCGTGTCCCTCGTCTTCGACGACCAGGATCGCGTGGCCGTCCTTGCGCCGCGTCGTCACGCGAATCAGCTTCCCTGCCGGCGTGTACTTGGTCGCGTTGACCAGCAGGTTGCACGCCACCTGCTCCAGCCTCACCTCGTCACCCGAAACCCATGCTTCATGAAGGTCGCGCTCGATGCGATGCGCGCTGGAACGCCCGGTCATCGCCAACGCGTTGATCGCGTTCGCCGCGACGCGCGCGAGGTCCACGGGAGCGCGGCGAAGCTCGATCTTTCCGAGAAGTGCGCGTGCCGTGTCGAGCAGGTCGTCGGTCAGCCGCCCGAGGTTTCCCACCTGGCGGCGGATCACGCCATGCAGTTGTTTCTGGGCGTTGGGGTCGGGCACGCCCATCTCCAGCAGCGCGGACGCGCTCGAGAGCGCCGCGAGCGGGTTGCGCAGCTCGTGACCGAGCATCGCGAGGAACTGGTCCTTGCTGCGGTTGGCCGCCTCGGCCTGCGCGCGGGCCTCGCGTTCGCGCTCCAGCAGAGCGGCGCGCTCCGCCTGCACGCGATGCAGGTCTTCGGCGGCCGTGGTCAGCGCCGAGGCCACCTCGTCGACCTCGCGCAAGCCGCTGGGCGCGATGCGCGGTACCTCGCCGCGAACCAGCGAGTTCGCCGCCGAAGCGAGGTGCGACATCGGCTCGTTGATGCGCCGCGCGAGGAAGAGCGCGGCGAACAGGCCCGCGACCAGGGACAGCACCACGACCGCGCTCGTGAAGGCGAGGGAGGTCCACGCGGGCGCGTGCGCGGCGGCGACCGGCAGGCCCATCACGACGGACCAGCCCGAGCGCGACCTCGTGTACGCGGTGAATACGTCTTCGCCTTCCAGCGTGGTCGTGACGCCAACACCCTCGGGCGCGGCGTGCGCCAGCAGGCGGCGCAGGGACTCGTGCCCGCGCGTGCCCACCAGCTTCTCGTGTGACTTCGACCGCGCGACCCGCGCGCCGGCGGAATCGAACACGGACAAGACCCAGTCATTGGACATTCGCTGGCGCATGAGGATGTCGCGGGCCACGTCCGGTTTCGCGACCGCCGTGAGCACGTAACGCACTGTGCCCTCCCGCACCACCGGGAAGCGCACCGGGAAAGCCCATCCGTCGCGGCCGTTGACGATCGTGCCCACCTGGGGAGCGGCCGTCTGCAGCGCCCTCGTGAAGCTCTCGGGTTCGCGCTGTCGATCCGGCAGCGTCTCGCCGGGCTTGAAGAAGGTGTTCACGAGATGGCGCCCGTCGAGGCCGGCGAGCGACACGAAGCGCCACCCCGGTTGCGACGCGACCGCGCGCCGGGCCGCCGCTTCGAATGCGGGGATGTCGCCGCGGTCGAGCGCCTCCGAAGTCGCCAGCACGCGCAGCGCGGCGATCGAACGGTCGATTTCCGCGTCCACCGCGGTGGCGAGCGCACGGGTGGTCTCGAGCGCGCGCTGGTGCGTGAGGCTGGTCTGCTCCTTGAAGTCGTACGCGAGGCCCACGAAAGCCAGCAGCGCGAGCGGGAGCATGCCGCCCAGCGCGAGCACGAGCAGTTGTCGACGCAGGGGCTTCGCTTTGGCGTGCTGCAGGGCCGTGATCCGGGGAAAACGCGACGCGCTAGTGTGCGGCCCGGCGCTTCCCCGTGCTGTAGGAATCCGCTTACAGCTACTTGGGGGCGCGTGCTTTCAGCTGCTCGAGGAAGGGCGTGAAATCGATGGGGCCTTCCGTGAAGCGCTTCTGCAGGTTCGCCAGCACGTTGCCCCACGCGCGGTCGAAATAACGGTAGGCCTCGTCCCATTTCTCGCTCTCGCCCCAGCCGAGGTGATGGATGGTGACTTCCGTGCTCGCGTCGTCGAGCGACTTCAGGCGGACGATGACCATGGTGCGTTGCTTGCGGATCTCCGGGTTCGAAGGCGGCGCGTTCCAGGTGAACGTGAGCATCGTGGGCTCCTGGACCGCCATCACGCGCATGTCGTCGGCGCCGCGCATGCCGGGCTCGGCGAACGGGTTCATGTACATCTCGTAGAGTCCACCGGGGCGCAGGTCGACGTTCGCGTCCGGCGCGAAGAAGCTGCGGATTCCCTCGCGCGTGGTCCACGCCTTCCACACGTCGGCGATCGGCGCCTTCACCACGCCCTGCTTCTCGATCATGCGTTCCGGCGCCGCGGCCGCGCTTGCGCAGGCGGCGACGAGGATGAAGGCGAGCAGGGCGGCGATCGTTCTCATGCGGTCTCCTTCTTCTTCTCCAGCGGCCAGTGCTCGGTCTTCGTGCGCGCCGGCAGGACGAATTCCATCGCGCCGAACATGGTGTACATCATGCGCGTGCCCATGGGCGGCTTGCCGGTCTCCACGATGGACTTGAGGTTGTTGAGGATGAACATGCCGCCCTTCTGCATCTCATCGGCGGTCTTCGTGCCGACGGGGACATCGTCCACGGTGAGCGTCACTTCCACGCCGCCGGCCACGGGCTTGAGCTCGTAGGTCACGCGGCAGACGGGATCCTCGTGGCTCGTGAAGCGGTGGGTGTGCACGAAGCGGTTCGGCGGCGAGTATTCGAGGATGTCGCCGTCCACGATCACGTGGCCGCCGCTCACGGTGCGCATCTGCATGCGCCCGCCGCGCCTGAGTCCCGTGGTGTGCATGCGCGCGTTGAAGATCGCGCCCAGCGGGCGGTCGGTGGAGGTGAGCTCGCGCCAGATCGCCTCCTGCGAGCCGTCGATGACGATGCGGAACACCTGCTTGCTGCCGTCAGCCACGTTTTCTCCTCATCGGGATCGGTGCGTTCTCGAGCCGGTATTTCATGCGCGCCAGGCCGCCGGCCCAGTAGGCGCTGAACTCGGTGGTCCAGCGGTCGTAGATCATGTGGATCGGCACCGGGTTGAACCACAGCAGCCGCTCGCGCCCGACTTTCTCCGAGAGGACGAGGTTGGCCGCCTCCAGCACGTCCAGGTGCTTCATCACGGCGATGCGGCCCATGTCGTCGAAGAAATCGCAGACGCGGTTCACGTTGCAACCCGGCTCCTTCTTCAGCACGTCGAGGATGCGACGGCGCGGCTCGCTGGCGAGCGACGCGAACACCGCATCCATGTCGTCGGGCTTCATATGTCACCAGAAGGTGACATAACTGGTTGTGCTTGTCAACCGCGTTCTTTCTATCGTCATGGAGGGCTTGGGTCCTCGCGAGTCGGCGTCCGTCGCGGCCCCGAATGGGAGCAGAAAGGACGGCGCGAGAATCAGGCATTACAAATTTGGCTATCGAGGTTGCGGGCGACACTCAACGGCCGCCGATCGCGAGGACCGCAAGCCCTCTCATGACTCTTCTCGAAAATGCCGTCACGCACGTCATGAGCGTTTACGGATCATTCAACCGGATTGTTTCTTTGATTGCGCGAAGGACCACACCCTCTCACGCGACAGGACCCCCGCTAGAATCCACGATATGAATATTCGTGAGCAGGTGCTGCGCGGCATCGCGCTCAACCGCACGCCGGGATTCCACTTCGCCGGCAACTTCCTCGGCATCGAGCTCGTGGAAGTCGGCACGTCGACCCGCGTCGTGATGGACTCGGACCTGGAAGTCGAGCTGGCGACCTTCTTCATGGTGGCCGACATCGCCCTGGCGGCGAGCATCCGCTCGCAGCTCGCCCCGCACACGCGCTTGGCCACGGTGAGCATGCAGCTGCAGCTGAACGGCGCGCCGATCGCCGGACGCATCGAGGCGCGCGGCGAATTCGCCGGCTTCGCCGCCACGGACGTCGCGCGGCAGGGTCTCGCGCGCGTCGAGCTGACCGCGGGCGGACGCGAAGTCGGCTTCGGTCACGGCGCCTTCATGGCGCTCGATCCGCCGCCGGGCATGACGATGTTCCCGGTCCAACCCACGCGCCCGCCCGATGTCCAGCTGCCGAGCGAGGCGTCGCTCGACGAATCGGAGCGCGACATCCTGGCGCGCGCCGATCGCGCCCTTGCGCCGGGCGAAGGATCGTTCATCCCGCGCTTCTTCGGCATCGTGCCGGTGGCGACGGGCGAGGCCGCGACATGCCGGATGGAGAACGCAGCGCACGTGGGCAACCGCGTGGGCCACGCCCAGGGCGGCATCCTGATGGGCCTAGCCGCCGCTACCGCGAACACGGCATTGGGCGCACACTGGGCTCTGGCTTCCATCGCCGCGTCATTCGTGGGCCCCGGCGAAGGCGAAGCCCTCGAGGCGAGAGCCTCGCTGGTGCACCGCGGAAGATGGACCGCGGTGGCGCGCACGGAAGTCACCGTGCCCGGCGGGCGGCGCGTCCTCGAGGTGACGACGAATCACTCACGCCGGGAATAGGCCCCGACGGCGTTGTGTTAGCGGAATGTAAGGAGGCGAAAACCATGCTGAAGAGAACCTTGCTCGCCATCGCGGCGCTGGCCGCCGCGCCGTCCTATGCCGCGGTGGACGTGTCATTCGTGAACCCCGAGAAATTCACCGACGCTTCCAACCAGCGTTGGGAGCTGGACGCCAACCTGAAGACGCTGGCGGACCACATGCGCAAGACGGGCGAGCGCTTCATCGGGCCCAACGAGACGCTGCGCATCGAGGTGCTGGACGTGGACCTCGCCGGCTGGGCGCAGTGGGGCGGGCGCGCTCCGAACCAGCTGCGCGTGGCGCGCGGCGGCGCGGACTTCCCGCAGATGAAATTCCGCTACACGCTGGAGTCGGCAAGCCGCGGCACGCGCAGCGGCGAGGCGGACCTTCGCGACCTGGGCTACCAGAGCCACGGCCTTCGCATCAACGCGGGCAGCGAGCCGATGTACTACGAGAAACGGATGATCGACCAGTGGTTCCAGGCGACGTTCGCGCAGCGCTAGAGCCGGCAGCCTGAACGACACGGGCGCCTTCGCGGCGCCCGTTTCATTTCCGGGGTTTCGCGGCGGCCTTGGCGGCGGGGCCGGCCCTTTCCAGCCCGCGAAAATAGGTATCCACCAGCGTCTGCGCGTTCTTCTCGAGGGAGAAGGAGCGCGGCGCGAGCACCCAGTTCGCGATGAGGCCGGAGACGAGCGACATGGCGCCGATGGCGGCCACCTTCGGGTCGACGCTCGCCGGGATCTGCCCGGCCTTCACGCACGCGCGGAAGCCGTCCTCGATCGTGCCGAGGCATTCCCGCTGGCTCGCGATGTGGCGGTCGCGGACACCCGCCGCATCCCCCACGTATTCGCACTTGTGGTACGCGATCTCGAAAACGCGCCGCGTCCTCGCGTCGCGGGCGGTACGCAGCAGCACATCCACGGCGCTTTGCTTGAGCAGGGATAAAGGATCGGGCTGCTCGCAGCAGCCCGCGCCCTCCCGGATGGCCTCCACCGGCAGCACCACGCGCTGCATCATCGCGTCGAAGAGCTCCGCCTTGTCCTTGAAGTGCCAGTAGATGGCGCCGCGCGTGACGTCCGCGGCGGCGGCGACATCCTCGAGCGAGGCGTGCGCGACACCCTTCTCATGGAAGACGCGCTCGGCGGCATCGAGGATGTTGGTGCGGGTTCCCTGGGCTTCTGCCTTGGTGCGGCGGACCATTTGACATACATTCAAGAATGTATGTAAATTGTCGCCCGTTTCCCCGGGACTGTAAAGCCCCCATCAATAACAAGGATTTCTTCCCATGAGCTCGCAAGCAAGCGCCGCGATCCGCGCGGCTTTCGCTTTCCCCCTCGCCGCCGCGCTCGCGGCCTGCGGCCCGGGCGGCCCGCCCGGCGGCGGCCACGGCGGCATGCCCCCGGCGCAGGTCGCCGTGCTGGAAGTGCAGCCGAAGACGGTGGCGGTCGAGCTCGAGTACCCCGCGCAGACCGCGGGCTCCCGTGAGGCGGAAGTGCGCCCGCGCGTGAGCGGGATCCTCCTCAAGCGTAATTTCGAGGAAGGCCAGGCGGTGCGCGCGGGGCAATCGCTCTTCCAGATCGACCCGGCGCCCCTCGAGGCGGCGGCCGCTCGCGCGGAGGCGGACGTCACCGCAGCGGAAGCGCGGCTTGCGAACGCCTCGCGCAACGCGAAGCGGATGAAGCCGCTATTCGAGGCGAAGGCCGCCTCGCAGAAGGACTTCGACGACGCCGTGTCGGGCGAGGAAGTGGCCGGCGCGGACGCGAAAGCCGCGCGCGCGCGCCTCGCGGAAGCGAAGCTGAACCTGGGCTACACGCACGTCTTCTCGCCCGTGTCGGGCGTCACCAGCCGCGCGCTGAAGAGCGAAGGCACGCTGCTCGCGGGCCCCGCGGATCTGCTCACCACCGTCACCCAGGTCGACCCCATCTACGTGAACTTCGGCATGTCCGAAGCCGAGCAGCTGCGCCTGAGGAAGGAGATGCAGGCGAAGAAGCTGGTGATGCCGAAGGACAACCGCTTCGAGGTCGTGATCCGTTTCGAGGACGGCACCACCTACCAGCGCCCGGGACGCCTCGCGTTCACGGACGTGCGCGTGAGCACCTCCACCGGGACTTCCGATGCGCGCGCCGAGGTCCCGAACCCGGCGGGAGAGATTCGTCCCGGCCAGTTCGTGCGCGCGATCCTGCGCGGCGCGCAACGCCCGGACGCGATCACCGTGCCGCAGCGCGCGCTCGTGGAAAGCCCGCAGGGCAAGATGGTGTACATCTACGCGCCGGGAAAGAACCCGAACGAATTCATCGCACAGCCGCGCCCCGTGAAAGTGGGCGACTGGTCGGGCGCCGACTGGGTCATCACCGAGGGATTGCAGCCCGGCGACAAGGTCATCGTGGATGGCCTGGCGAGGATCTTCTTCCCGGGCGCTCCGGTGGTGATGGGGGATCCCAACGCGCCCCAGGGTCCTCCCGGCGCTCCGGGCAAGGGCGCTCCGCCCGCGAAGGACGGCAAGGCAGCCGACAAGAAGGGCGGGCACTAAATGTTCTCGCGCTTCTTCATCGACCGCCCCATCTTCGCGGTCGTCATCTCGCTCTTCATCGCGCTCGCGGGTCTTGCGGCCATGCGCGTGCTGCCCATCGCGCAGTACCCCGAGATCGCCCCGCCCGTGGTGCAGGTGCGCGCCGTGTATCCGGGCGCCTCGGCCACGGTGCTCGAGCAGACCGTCGCGGCACCCCTGGAAAACGCCATCAACGGCGTCGAGGACATGCTCTACATGAGCTCGACCTCCTCGTCGGAGGGCGTGGTCACCATCGCCGTCACTTTCAACATCGGCGTGGACGTGGACAAGGCCGCGCTCAACGTGAACAACCGCGTGAAGCAGGTGGAGCCGCGCCTGCCGCTGGAAGCCCGCCGCCAGGGCGTGGCGGTGGAGAAGGGGTCGCAGTCGTTCCTGCAGGTGATCGCGGTGTACTCGCCCGATGGCAGCCGCGACGACCTCTTCACCTCCAACTACGTGACGCTGAACGTCCTGGACCAGGTGAAGCGGGTGCCCGGCACCACCAACGTGCAGATCTTCGGCGCCAAGGATTACGCGATGCGCATCTGGCTGCAGCCCGATCGCCTCGCGTCGCTCAAGCTCTCGCCCGGCGACGTCGCGCGCGCCATCAACGAGCAGAACGCGCAGTTCGCCGCCGGCAAGATCGGCGAGCCGCCCACGGGCGGCGGGCAGGAGCTGGTCTACACCGTCACGACGAAGGGGCGGCTGTCGGAGCCGAAGGAATTCGAGGACATCATCCTGCGCTCGAACCCGGACGGCTCGCGCCTGCGGCTGAAGGACGTCGCGCGCGTGGAGCTCGCCTCGCGCGATTACGGATTCGTCGGGCGCGTGAACAACCGGCCCGCGACCCTGATCGGCGTCTTCCTGCAGCCCAGCGCCAACGCGCTGGACGTGGCGAAGGCGGTCAACACGACGATGAAGACGCTCGAGTCGCGCTTCCCGTCGGGCCTCAAGCAGGAGGCGGTGTACGACACCACCCTCTTCGTCGACGTCTCGATCCGCGAGGTGATGATCACGCTGGGCGAGGCGATGGCGCTCGTCTTCCTGGTGGTGTTCCTCTTCCTGCAGAACTGGCGCGCCACGCTCAT
>Ga0070689_100002866_pt1 | contig 11336 bp, 11 predicted proteins | sample KBSS23HmetaG_FD_64669 | JGI IMG/M metagenome (GOLD analysis project Ga0070689, IMG submission 64669) | Switchgrass rhizosphere microbial communities from Kellogg Biological Station, Michigan, USA - KBS S2-3H metaG | ecosystem: Host-associated > Plants > Roots > Rhizosphere ... | reverse complement strand
GTTGGAGCTCTTGATTACGCCGGGCGCAACGGCGGGACTCATCGCGATCGCGCACACTCATCTCCAGAAGCATTCCGCGCTCGTTTTTGAACCGTACTATCCGTATCACCGTCGCATACTTGATGAGCTAGGCGGGCACGCGAATGTGTTGCCGTTACGCGGTGAGAATCTGGAGCTCGATGCGGACGAGCTACGCGCGCGTTGCCGCGAGTGGAAGGACCGTTCGGAGTTTCCGTTGAAGGCGATCATTGCGTGCAGTCCTGCGAACCCGACGGGGAAGGTGTTTACCGCTTCGGAGCTCGAAGCAATTGCGGCGGTTTGTCAGGAGTTTGATCTGTTGTGCATTGCGGATGAGGTGTACGAGCATTACGTCGTCGGTGATAAACCGCACACGTCGATTGCGACGCTGGACGGCATGTGGGACCGGACGATCACGGTTAACTCGTTTTCGAAGTCGTGGAATATTTCGGGCTGGCGTCTTGGTTATGTCTACGGCACGTCGAAACTGATTGCGCCGCTCAATAACAGTAATAACGTGTTTTACGTCTGTTCGCCGACGCCGTTGCAACTGGCGCTGGCGGAAGTATTGATGTCGGATCCGGATTACTACATTCGGCTGCGTGAGAAGTTTACGGAAAAGCGGCGTGTGGCAGTCGAGGCGCTGATCGAAGCGGGATTCAAGATTTACGACTCGGGATCTGCGTTCTACGTCTGGGCACGAATCCCGGAAGGCTACAGCGACGCGATCGTGTTCAATGACATGTTAATAAGTAAGGGCGTGGCTGGCGTTCCCGGAGGCGCCTTCGCCGACAGTGCCGAACACGACAAATACATGCGCCTCTGCATCGCCCGCGAGGACGACATCCTTCACGGCGCCCTGAAGAAGATCCAGGATGCCCTTTCGTAAATGGTGCGCAGTCCGCGAGCTTGGGCGCGCGCACAGGTTCGAAACGGGAACACCAAGACCGTGGGCGCGCAGCCCGCGAAGCGGGCGGCAGAATAAAGCCTGGGGCGCAAGCCCCAGGAAAGCCGCAACAAAAAATGGCGTTAAGCCCGCGGAGCGGGCGACAGCCCCAGACATGAAATCAACGAACAAAATCCGCGCGCTGCCGCCCGCTGTCGCGGGCTCCGGCGCCTATTCTTATTGGGCTACCTGGGGCTTGCGCCCCAGGCTTTATTCTGCCGCCCGCTTCGCGGGCTCGGCGCTCGCTGTGGCGGCGCTCAATTTGTTATTGGGTTCAGCAGCACTCGCTCAAACAGCTAAACCTGCTCCGGCGCCGCTCGAATGGCGGCCGCTTCTCGGCGAATACGTTAATAACGAGAAGACGCTCATCATCCTCGAGAATGGAGGCAAGCTCTACGCGCTACTCAAACAAACCCCGCCCGGTCCGATGCAGGAGATCGCCGAGAATGTGTTCTACCGCGATAAAGATGGAAAAGTCTCGCACCTCAAACTCGATGGCGTAATTTACACACGCAAACCGCTCGGTCCGGAGGAAGGCGCGACGCAACTGAAGGTCGAGCCGGTGCGGCCGGTGAAGACTCTGATCAAGGAAGCGCTTGCCGCCACACCGCCAAATGAAACCGGAGACTTTCTGGCTACGGATCTTGTCGAGCTGAGAAAACTCGATCGCACCATCAAGCTGGATGTGCGCTACGCCACTTCGAACAATCTATTCGGCACGGTCTTCTATTCTCAGCCGCGCGCTTTTCTCCAACGCGCGCCGGCGGAAGCGCTCGTGCGCGTCAATCGCAAACTAAAAGCGTCTGGTTACGGGTTACTCGTTCACGATGGTTACCGGCCGTGGTACGTGACGAAGGTGTTTTGGGACGCCACACCGCAGGACAAAAAACTCTTCGTCGCCGATCCGTCGAAAGGCTCGCGACACAATCGTGGCGCGGCAGTGGACTTGTCACTCTACGATCTCAAGAGCGGAAAGCCCGTGGAGATGGTGAGCACTTACGACGAGACCACCGATCGCGCTTATCCGAATTACCCAGGCGGCACCTCGCTGCAACGCTGGCACCGCGATCTCCTGCGCTCGGCGATGGAAGCCGAAGGATTCACTGTCTACGAAGCCGAGTGGTGGCACTTCGATTACAAAGACTGGCAACGCTACCGCATCGGCAACGAACGCTTCGAAAGCATCAGCGATAAGTAGTGGTGCAATATTAACGCCGAAGGCGTTCGCTAATTTAAGCCCAGGGTTGGAGCGCTAGCGACAACCCTGGGTTAAGTTCATACATTTTGAAATTAACCCTGAAAGGGTTTGCCAACTGCCAAACCCTTTCAGGGTTTTTGCTTTTTCTTTTAATTGTGACCCAGGTTTGTCGCTGGCGCTCCAACCCTGGGCTGAAATTAGCCAACGCCTTCGGCGTTAATACCCGGCGCAACGCCTTCGGCGTATTTATTCAATGTGCTAAGCGGAACGCGGCCATCTCTTCGGCGTTGCGGACCAGAAGGAGGTCGCCGACGAGCACTGGATGGTTCCAGGTCTTTCCCTGAATCGCCGTTATCTTCGCGCGTTCCGTGAATTGATCGGGCGTCGCTCCGACAAGTGCCAGTTCACCATCCTCCGACAGCACCAGCAACAAATCCTGATCGGGCAGCAACACGAGTTGACCGTTGCCGTAACGCCCACCCTTCCACTTGCGCTCGCCGTTCTTGAGATCGATGCAGGCGAGAATGCGCCCGTCGAAACCGAAGGCGTAACCTTTGTGGATCACGAAGTCGTTGAAGTAAGGCTTCAGACCATTCGACGTCCAGCGCTCTGTGACGTTCCAGCCACTCGCGTTATGGCTCACACCGATGCGGCGCGCGCCGTTCTCCTGACTGGTGACCACGATGTCGCCTTCCGCAGTCATTGCCGGTTGCACCATGAAATTACTCGACCAGTTGTCTTCCCAAAGCTGTTTGCCGTCAGCAACTGAGACGCTCGTCATGCCCGGTCCGCTGACGAGCAGCACTTGCGCGACGCCGTCGATCGTGACGAGTTGCGGCGAGCTATAGCTTCCTCCACGTGCTGGTCCAAGCCAGCGACGGTTGCCACTTGCAGCATCGTAAGCGACGAGTTGGCCGGAAGCGGCAATGACAACCATGTCGCCAATCACCAACGGCGAGCTCGCGAAGCCCCAGAACGGGATCTCTGTGTTGGTTTCTTTGGCGACGTTACGCGTCCAGGCCACGGCGCCGTTGTTGGCGTCGAGTGCATTGAGAATTCCGGTTGCGCCGAAAGTGTAGACACGACCGTTGCTGAGTGTTGGTGTTGCACGTGGGCCAGCGCCGGCGTTTGATTCGAAAAAGCGCGCTGCATCCTGGTGTGTCCAAACAGGCTGACCAGTGCTCGCTTTGTAGCAGGAAACAATTTCGTTTTCGCCGCGTTGTTCCTGTGTGTAGACGAGGTCGCCATTGACGGCAAAGGACGACCAGCCTGGTCCAACGGGACGGCGCCACAGTTGCACCGGCGGTTTGCCAGACCAGTCAGTATCGATCTTCACGCCGCGCACGACACCGTCGCGCTTTGGACCACGAAAGCCGGGCCACGCGGCTCGGGTTTCTACGGGTTGGGTTACGGGCGAAGCTGCCGGCGCAGGGGACACTGCCGGCGACGCTGCGGGTGGCGTAGTAGCCGGGGCGATAGAAGCTGTGGACGCGGGGGCGGGCGCCGCCGCCTCGTTTGAAGTTTGGGCCAGCAGTCGCTCTTCAGGACTTGCCGCCCAGCGCCAGCCAAACGTCGCCTGGTGATCACCGTTGATGCCGTCCTGTCGTACTAACAACCACGCTCCACAAGCGATCACGATCGTCGCCACCATCGTCGCATGACGAACTCGATCGGACATTCGACGCGTGACGACAGCCCAGGTGACGAAGGCGAGCGACAGTACCGGAACAAGATAGGCCACTAACCACGCGATCCACATCGACTCGTGCCGGAGCATCCATGTGCCGGCGAGTGCCAGCGCTATCACTCCTAAAGCCTCGAGCCGTTCGCGCCAACGTGCCCGGCTGAAGAATGTCCACCAGATGATGAGGATCAACGTGAACGCAAACGAGGTCATCATCGCCTTGCCGAAACCGCTTATGCCGGGAATGACAGCTTTGATTCCGAAGCGTGATAACCATTGCAGCACGACGGCGACGATGCCGGGCCACACACGTAGCAGTCTCTGGGTCATGAGGCTCTATACTTCCAGCGCCCGCGATTTGTTTCATCGTTCTTAACCACAAAGACACAAAGACACCAACTTCTTTTAGAAATTTGTGTCTTAGTGTCTTTGTGGTTAAGACTGTTTAGAGGTTGGTCGTGTTGAAGGTGTCGCCCTGGCGGATGTCTCCGGTCTCGTAACCTTTCTTGAACCAGCGCAGACGTTGTTCCGACGTGCCGTGTGTGAACGAGTCAGGCACGACATAGCCCGTAGTCCGTCGCTGGATCTTATCGTCGCCGACTGCACTCGCGGCTCGTAGTGCCTCTTCGATGTCGCCGGCCTCGAGCATTCCCTGGTTCTGGACGTGGCGCGCAAACACGCCGGCAAAGAAATCCGCTTGCAACTCCAAACGCACAGATACCTGGTTTGCCTGCGCTTCACTCATCCGGCTTGTCATCGCATCGATGCGGTCTGTGATGCCCAACAGTTTCTGAACGTGATGACCGACTTCATGCGCGACGACGTACGCCTGCGCGAAATCTCCAGGCGCACTGAATTGCCGTCTTAGTTCTTCGTAGAAAGCAAGATCGATGTAGACCTTCTCATCGTTAGGACAGTAGAACGGTCCAACCGCGGCGCCGGCAATCCCACAAGCCGAGCGCACCTGGTCTGTAAACAGGACCAGCGTTGGTTCTCGATACTGGCGACCATTCTGTCGGAACACGTCCTGCCAAACGTCTTCCGATTTCGCCAGGACCACCGCGACGAATTGCTTCAGTTCTTCCTCTTCGGCATTTTGCGGACGCGAAGTTTGAACTTGAGTCGGCTGATCGGTTGGCGCTTGTTGCAGCAGTGTCTGCGGATCGAAACCAAATATTAAAGCAAGGACCATTATTACCAATGTTCCCAGACCACCGCCCACCGCAAGTCCTCTTCCTCCCATGCCACGCCGGTCCTCAATATTCGTGCTCTGACGTTCACCTCTCCAACGCATAGTGTTTTGTCCTCCAGTTTCTGCGCGTGGAGATTTCCAATGGTATGTGTCACGCAAACGACCCTTTCGTGGATTTTTAGTCACACAATCTTTAAACAACGTGACAATACTCGGAACCAATCGGTTTCCCGGGCGTCTAAAGGCTAACTGAGGTTAATTCAAATGAAGCGCATTCTCCTGAAATTGGCGGTATCGATTTTGACATTTGTGCTGGGCATTGGTGTTTCAGCGCTTTGGCGTTTGTATAGTTACGCAAATGCGCCCGAGCCTTTCATTGCCGGCATCTCCGAAGATATTCCGTCTCCCGTATTGAGTTTAAACAGCGTGGAGATAGGGTGTGGGCCTCAACTCACTGTAACCTCCTATATCCTGTCCAATGGCGCTGAGATAATGCGTACGTGTCAACACTTTTCTTCTGACGCGGAGGCTAAAATGCACGCGAGAAGCGGTGTGGGCTTCGAGTTAATCGAATCGTCCGTCACCAAGGACGGTGACGGACAGCGCATAGGGGAAACAGCTCTTTTCTCTTCAGGTTATAACGTCGTGCGGCTAACCAGAGACGGTGCCACTTTATGTGAAACGCGCGCTCCCTCGTTAGGTGATTTGCGCTGGTTTGAAAACCGCTATTTCCCTGGAATCCCTCCCAGTCCCTAACGCTAGCCACAGATTACCCGGATTGCGTGTCTTCTTGTTGTTTCTGAAACGTCTGTAACAGACCAAGAGTGATAGCAAGCACGACCGGCCCGAGCACGATGCCGAGCAGCCCACGACGTTGGATCCTGTTCCCCAACTGCTTATGAACAGGATAAAAGACGATCACCAGCACGATCGCCCACGCCAGGACGCCGAGGAATGGTCGCAGCATGAGCCAACACAAATAAAGCGCGATCGCGGTCGCCACCAGCACCGCGAGCCAGCGAGCCTGATCTATTCGGTCTCTCATCTATCACCTCAACTGTAGTTAGCCACTAAAAAGTATTACCATCCTGAGCCGCAGATTAACGCGGATTTCACGCAGATCAAAAACCGATCAATTTGAGGAGCCCTTGATGAAGCTTACGTTGGCCTCTGTTCTGGTTCTTGTCGTCACCATTTTCGTTCCGAATACAACAGTTCAAAATCAGTTGACGATAACTGCTTCGAACAAGTTAAAGATCGCGCGTCCGGGCGAGACGATCGAATTAACGGCCCAGGCGCTGGCGCCACTTAGTGAAAAAGACCTGACGAAGCTTCACGTGCGCGATGCATCGGGTAACGAAGTTCTGGCTCAGGCGGTCGATACCGATTACGACGACTTTCACAAACCGGACGTGCTCATCTTCCAAACCGACTTCGCTCCGAACGAGACAAAAACCTTCACTATAACCGCCGGCAAAAAGCGCGAGTACAAGAAAGAAGACTTTCGCGCTTACGGCCGCTTCGTGCGCGAGCGTTTTGACGACTTCGCGTGGGAGAACGATCGCATCGGGCACCGCACCTATGGCAAAGCGCTGATCACCTGGAAAGGCGAGCCGCTGACCAGCAGCGCGATCGATATCTGGTCCAAGCGCACTGAGAAGCTCGTCATCAACGATTGGTACATGATCGACAACTATCATACCGATCAAGGCGAAGGCGTTGACGCGTATTCTGCTGGTCCGACACGAGGGTGTGGTGGCAACGGCATCTGGTCGAACGGACAGCTCTATGTCCCGACAAACTTTGTCGATTCACGCGTGCTGGCGAATGGGCCAATCCGCGTGATGTTTGAGCTCGTGTACGAACCGTTTGACGTTAACGGAGTCAAAGTTTCTCAGGTGTTGCGAGTGTCGCTGGATGCGGGAAGCCAGTTGAATCAGTTTCGTGCTTCTTACCAAGGGGGTAGTGACTCGCTTGCATTGGCCATAGGACTGAAGAAAGTCAAAGACGAGCAGAAGCAGTTCAACGCTGAGCACGGCTGGCTGACGATCTGGGAACCGGTGGACAAGAACCTCGGCATGCAGGGGTTGGCGATCGTTGTCGATCCGCGCGCTGTCGACAAAGTTGCCGAGGACAAGTTGAATCACCTGGTCGTCTTAAAGCCGGGAATTACCGGTCCTGTATCGTATTGGGCGGGCTTTGCGTGGGATCGTGCCGGGAAGATTCCGTCTGCTGAGAGTTGGAATGCGTATGTGGATCAGTTTGCAGAGAGGCTGCGTTCGCCGATTGAAGTGAGCAACAAATAACCCGAAATGTCTGCCAAATACGCGTTACACACCAGGAGAAGAGAATGATGTTTAATCGGTTGGCCGTTTCGTTCCTTGCTATTGTGTTGGGGCTTTTTGCCTCTGTCGCCGCCCTGGCTCAGGCGCCTGCTAAAGAAGCACCCAAAGACGTACGCAGCAAGCTGTTCAAGCAAGTGATGGCCGACTACCCTGACGTGCGCGAGTGTGTCACGAACGAAGAGGGCGGTACTCGCGCTGCCGAAGAGAACATGTCGGCTTACGAGGTCGACTTAAATCGTGATGGAGCTCCGGAGTATGAAGTCGGAATATCGGGCCCGTGTGACTGTGGCATGGTTAACTGCTCGATCTATCTCTATCGCCAGAGCCTTACCAGTTACGAGTCGATCCTGGAAGGCGCATCTGGTTTTGGTCTCGAACTACTGAAAACTTCGAGCAATGGTTACGCCGATGTGCGGGTTGACGCGCGCGACAACGCGGCCGTGCAGGCACAAACGACTTACAAGTTTGACGGCAGGCAATATCGCGAAGCTCGCTCGATGATGGTTCACATGGGACGGGGGAGACCAAACCGGCTTACCGCAGGATTCAATTCAGCCGCGGCGCTTCATCAACAACCGTGCAAGGCAAAGTATCGATCGGATTACCTGATACGTATCTGCTCGGCGCTCGCGCAGGCCAGGTAATGACTGTCAAACTCACCGCACCGCGGCAAGTCCGATTCATGATCATGAATTCCAAAACAACGGACGTGCTCGCGGACAACACCACCAACTGGACCGGCACACTACCCGCAACTGGCGACTATCACATCCTCGTCGATGCGGATGCAGACGGCCGAACCTACTCAATGACCGTCACCATCAAGTAAAAATCCGGTTTTCAAAATCCGTATTTATCTGTGGCTCATGTGCCACCCGACATTCACCAGCTCATCTCCGCGACGCACAAACATCTCCGTGGCGCGCCCACTCGCAGTCTCGCGTTTTCCATTCACCTCGACTTCATAAAGATACGTTGTATAGATCAGCACCGTATTTCCGTAAGCCTGAATCTCCGTCTTCGGAAACTCCAGCTTCACGAGTTTTCCACCGCTGTCGGCGAAGCTCTTGGCCTGGGCAAAGATCTTTGCTCGATCGGACCAACCGTCTTCGCCGTCGCCCATCGCGATCACTTCTTCCGGAATCAGTTTCTCCAGCTGCGCGCGATCGTTTGCGAACCATGCCTTCCAAACTGCTTCTCGCTTCGCCAGTATGTGCTGGCGAATTTCCGGAGTGATCGTCCGTGGTTGTGACATCTGTTCCGCGCGCCAACTCGGATCGAGGACGGTGTGGGAGGCTACCTGGATCCAGTTTCCTTTTCGCTTCGCGTAGATGTCCATGATGCGGAAGCGGCGCAGCGTGACACCGTCTTTACTCTGAAACTCACCGATAAAATTCGCCACCGCCAGCTCCGGGTTGTAGAAGTGAACGTCGAAGTTATCCATTTTGTAAGTGGTGCCGGCAGCGTAGTAAGGCCGCGATTTGGGCGCATTTGCAGGCTTGGGCCAGTCTATGCCGTTTGCTTGCATGTACTCGTCGATGCCTTTTATCGGCGTGGGATAACCTTCGAGCATGCCGCGCCAATCTTCCGAGTGCGTTTCGAAAATCTTCTTTTCGTCGCCGTCGATGAACGCCTGAAAGATGCTTCCGATGTGCGCGCGAATCGCGGCAGCGTCAGCCGCCTGATCGCCTTCGCTCGACACAGTCGTTGCTGAACTAACTAGAGCAATACCCAGCGCGAACGACACGATTGAGAATACGAGAGTCTTTAACGACATGATTGTGCTCCTTCTTTTTTGTGCCTTTTGTGCCTTTTTGCGGCGTGAGTCAACTACAAATACGCGAGCGGCGTGTCTCTTGACGTGAACGGTATTGCAGCGCGTGCTGGACCAGGGATACTTTGAGCACGTGCGACAATCACGCCTCCGTCCATGGATGATCGTTTCCGCCGCCTGGATCGTGCCCGCGATCTTCGCGGTCATCAATCGCATCGCGCAGCCGCCACTACAGGGTTGGGAGCCCGCGACGTTTCGCGAGCTGCTGTTTGAGTTCTTCGACTGGCTGCTCTACGCGTTTCTCACGCCCGGCGTCTTCGCGCTCTCGCGACGCTGGCCGTTGGCGCGCCCGCATCTAGTGCGTCGCGCGTTGCTGCACCTCGTGATGTCGCTGTTGTTTTGCGTTGCGTGGGCCACTTGCGGTCAGGTGTTGCGAATGATTTTGGTCCGCATCTTCGCGCCCGATCTTTATCACACAGCAATGCAGAACGGGGCCGGTCAGTTCTGGCTTCGCGCTGGTGTTGAATGGTTAAGCTGGATCTTTATCACGTTGCCTTTTGGCGTTGCGGTGTATCTTTGCGTTGTCGGGATCGAGCACGCAACGCGCTACTTCATCGAAGCGCGCGAGCGTGAGGTGCAAGTAGCGCGGCTTTCAGAGCAACTCTCAGGCGCCCGCTTTGCTGCCCTGCAGGCACAACTCAATCCGCATTTTCTTTTCAACACACTCAACACGATCACCGTGCTTGTGCGTGACAACGATCGCGAGGGCGCCGTGAGTATCATCGAACATCTGAGCGAGATGCTGCGACGCACGCTCACGCGCCATCGAGCGAATGAAGTCACGCTCGGCGAAGAGCTCGACCTTGTCAAACAATACGTGGCCATCGAGCAGGCGCGTTTCTCAGATCGCTTGCGACCGGAATTCAGAATTCCTGATTCGTTTTTGTCCGCAACAGTTCCCAGCTTCTCGCTTCAACATCTGGTTGAAAATGCGATTCGCCACGGCATCGCAAAGCATCCCGATGCCGGTTTGTTGCTCGTCACCGCTGCTCGCTCAGGCGATGTGTTGGAGATCACTGTTATTAACGACGGTGTCAGCGTCGATCCGGCCGCGCCGATGCCGCCAGGCCACGGCATCGACACCACGCGCGAACGCCTGCGCGTGCTCTACGGTGAAAACGCCTCCCTCGAGATCGCGCGACGAGAAGAAGGCGGTACAATCGCAATCTTGCGTGTGCCTTATCGCGAGCTGCGTCCGGAACCAAACGATGAAGCAGTCTAAGTGGAAAGCATTGATCGCTGACGACGAACCAGCGGCGCGTCGTGGCGTCCGGCAACTGCTAGTAAACTTTCCGGAGTTTATCGTTTCCGGCGAATGCCGTAACGGCGCGGAAGTGTTGGCCGCCCTCGAAACAACTGCACCTGACGTCGTCTTCCTCGACATCCAGATGCCGGGCATCGATGGCTTTGAGGTGATCAAGCGAAGAACAGTGGAGCGAATGCCCGCGGTCGTGTTTCTCACCGCTTTTGATCAATTTGCGATCAAGGCTTTCGAAACCGAAGCGCTCGACTATCTCGTCAAGCCTGTCAGTGAAGCGCGTTTCGCAACGACGATAAAGCGGCTAATGAAGCGCCTGGATTCCGGGTCGACTGCGTCACGCGACGAGACGATCGTTGTCACTACTTCACGCGGCGCCACGGTGCTGCACTTGAACGAGATTGACTGGATCGAAGCGGCCGGCAACTACACGCAACTGTGGGTCGGCACACGCAGTTACTTTCTTCGCGAGTCTCTTCAACTTCTCGAAGAACGCGCACAAAAACACGGCTTCATCCGCGCCCACCGCCGCGCCCTCGTCCGTCTCGACGGCGTTCGCGAACTGGCTCGCACCCGCGCCGGCGCATCCGTTGCAGTTCTTTCAAGCGGCGTCCGCGTCCCCATCTCTCGCCGCCGCAGCGCCTCCTTCATCGCCGCCCTACGAGAGTCGGCGAGCCGGGGATAGCATAAACAGTCGGCGAAGCCGACGACAGAATAAAGCCTGGGGCGCAAGCCCCAGGTAAGCCAATAACACTATGTCGCAAGCCCGTGAAACGGGCGACAGCCCAACGTCCTCTGAGGGCTGTCGCCCGTTTCACGGGCTTGCGACATAGTGTTATTGGCTTACCTGGGGCTTGCGCC
>Ga0070689_100002865_pt1 | contig 11338 bp, 11 predicted proteins | sample KBSS23HmetaG_FD_64669 | JGI IMG/M metagenome (GOLD analysis project Ga0070689, IMG submission 64669) | Switchgrass rhizosphere microbial communities from Kellogg Biological Station, Michigan, USA - KBS S2-3H metaG | ecosystem: Host-associated > Plants > Roots > Rhizosphere ... | reverse complement strand
AAGGTCTCCGCGACGGTCGGCATGCCGATGATGGGGATGAAGTTCTACTCGAAGGAAGTCGTCGTGCCGCCGGGCAAGGAGGTGAAGATCGATCTCGCCGTCGAGCCCGGTGCCGTCACCGTCAACGTCTCGGCCGTGCCGAAGACCGGCAAGCTCGGCGTCGCGAGCGCGATCCTGATCTCGGGCGTGATCGCCGCGCGCACCGCCAACGATCTGCAGCTGCGCACCGCCGCCGCAGGCCAGAGCGCGATGCAGTGGGTCATCGTTCGCAGCGGCGAGCCGGCGCGGTTCACCGAGATCACGCCGGGCACCTACAGCGCGTGCGTCGTGCCATTCCCCACCGAGGTGCAGGGCATGGCGGCGATGGGCTACGCCGATCGTCACGGCGATGCGCTGCCGGCGTATTGCCAGTCGATCAGCGTGACGCCGTCACCTGCCGAGCAGACGGCGAAGGTCACCGTCGAGATCCCACCGTACGTTCCGGATCAGACCGGCTCCGGTCACTGAACCTTATCGAAGCGGACCTTCGCGCCGGCGACGACGCCGTTCGCCTGCGTCCAGCCAGCATTGACCTCGAGCACGTACAGGGACGGCTTGCCGACCTGACGAAGCGTCTCGGTCATCGGCTCGGCATTCTGCACGACGCCCGCGACCGTCATGTCCTTCGCGATGAAGATCATGTCGAGGGGGATGAGCGTGTTGCGCATCCAGAACGTCCAGTCCTTCTCCTTGCCCATCAAGAACAGCATGCCGGCGTCGACCGGGAGGTGGCGGCGGTACATCAGGCCCTTCTCGATCTTCGCCTCGCTCGCGACGACCTCGACGTTCACCGCGAGCTCGCCCTTGGGTGTCGACAAGAGCACCTTCGGGCCCGTGTAAGGCACGGCGGCATCGGGCGTGGGTGCGGGCGGTGGAGGCATCGGGGCGCCATCGTCGCGCTTGGAGCCGGTCGAACAGGCGAGCGTGAGCACGAGAACGGCGAGGCGCACCCGCAGAAACTACCACTTCAGCGCGCGCGTCGCGGCGACGATGCCCCAGATCACGAGCACGATCACGGAGAGGAACGCGAGTGCGGCACCGGCAACGATCAACCAATCGCGCGCCCTCGCGCGTCCGACGCTACGTGTCTCGAGCAGCTTGACGTTGCGCTCGTTCGCCTTGAACGCGAGATCGAACACGTCGCCGAGCAGCGGGATCGCACCGACGATCGCGTCTCCCGCCAGGTTCATCAGCATGCGCGCGATCAAGATCGGCGACACGCGCCGGCGAATCGCGATCACCACGATGTACATGCCCAGCAGCGAGCCGATCAGGTCGCCGCCGCCGGGCAACAGGAGGCCGATCAGGGGATCGATGAAATACGAATCGAGCGCGCGGGCGATCGTGCGCACGCGCTCGAGCTCGGTATCTCGCGCAGTTCCAGTCCCCACGGGGGTATCCGGGCGATTGTAGATCGGTGCGAATCCGGTCGCGGCCATGATTCCGAGAAACAGCACATCGCGTGCCAGGTGGCTTACCTTCATCACATGGCGTATGCGGTGCTCACGCGCGATCCGGCGGATGCGCAAGCCTATGCCGCAGCGCTCGCGCCGCTGGAGATCGTGGCGATGCCCGTCACGAAGACGATCCCCGGCGATGACTCGCTGTCGCGCGCGCTCGAGGACTCGTTCGACGCGATCCTGGTCGCGAGCCCGCGCGCCGCACACGAGCTGGCGCGCGCGGCGGCCGATCGCACGTTGCCGCCCGTGTGGGCGGTCGGCCCGGCAACGCGGCGTGCGCTCGAGATCGCGAAGCTGCCCGCGCATCACCCCGCGGACGTGCGCGACGGCGTCGAGCTCGCACGCGCCTGGCTCGCGAGTACCGACGCGCGTGGCAAGCGCGTGCTCGTGCCGCGCGCCGAGGAAGGCCGCACCGAACCGCTCGCGATCCTGCGCGACGCGGGCGCCTACGTGACCGACGTGATCGCGTACCGCACGATCGCGACTGCCGCCGATGATCCGGCGCTCGCGCGCGGCGCGCAGCTGCTCGTCGCAGGCGACGCCGCGATCTGCGCCGTCTTCGCGCCTTCGCAAGTCGCCGCGCTCGCGACCGTCCTCGGTCCGCTCGCCGCGATCGCCACACGGTTCTGCGCGATCGGCGAGACCACCGCCGCCGCGCTCCGGGCCGCAGGCATCGCCGAAGTGGCCGTCGCATCGGTCCCGTCGCCCGAGGGCATGGCGCAGGCCGTCCGCAGGGTGTATCCACCGAGGTAGATGAACTACCCCGACTACCGCCCGCGGCGCTTGCGGCGCACCGAGAACCTGCGCCGCATGGTTCGCGAGACGCGCCTGGCCCCCGAAGACTTCATCTATCCATTGTTCGTGGTGCCGGGGACGGGCGTCGCCAAGCCGATCGGCTCGCTGCCGGGTCAATTCAACTTCTCCGTCGACAAGGCGGTCGATGCCGCACTCGGTGCCGCCGACCTCGGCATCCCGGGCGTGATCCTGTTCGGCATCCCCGAGCACAAGGACGCCGTCGGCTCCGAGGCCTGGAAAGACTCCGGCGTGATCCAGAAGGCGATCCGCGCGATCAAGAAGGCGCGCCCCGATCTCGTGGTGATGGCAGACGCCTGCTTCTGCGAGTACACGGACCACGGCCACTGCGGTGTCATGCGCGACGGCGAGCTCGACAACGACGCCTCGCTCGAGAACCTCGCGCGCGCGGTCGTCAGCTACGCGAAGGCCGGTGTCGACGTCGTCGCTCCCTCCGGCATGCTCGATGGTTTCGTCGGCGCGTGCCGCGAATCGCTCGACGAGGATGGCTACGATCAGGTGGCGATCATGGCGTACTCGGCGAAGTACGCGTCCGCGTACTACGGCCCGTTCCGCGAGGCGGTCGACTCGACGCCACAGTCCGGCGATCGCCGCGGCCATCAGATGGATCCCGCGAACGTCGCCGAGGCGATCCGCGAGGTCTCGCTCGATGTCGCCGAAGGCGCCGACATCGTGATGGTCAAGCCCGCGCTCGCCTACCTCGACGTGATCCGCGCCGTCAGTGACGAGATCAACATGCCGGTCGCCGCCTACAACGTCAGCGGCGAGTACGCGATGATCGAGGCGGCCGCCGAGAAGGGCTGGATCGACAAGGACCGGATCGTGCTGGAGACGCTGATCGGTATGCGGCGCGCCGGTGCCGACATCATCATCAGCTACCACGCGCCCTACGCCTGCAAGCTCCTGCACAAGCAACGCTGATGGCGCTGGAATACAAATTCGTCGAGCTCTCGATCGTGACGGACGAATCGATCGAGGAAGCGGTCAACGCGTGGGTCGGCCGCGGCTGGATCCTCGACGGCATCCGGTTCGTCACCACCGATGCCTCGCGCCGCCCGCAGATGGCGTTCATCTCGTTCACGCGCGAGGCCGAAGCGCCGATGACGCTCGCGCCGGAGCCCGAGCGGCGCGACACCGCCGATCCGATCGATCAGACGGCGCCGCGTCCGAAGGGCCCGCGCCTCGTCAAGGCCGACCCCGACGACGAGCGCGAATAGTCACTCCTTCGGAAATGCCTGCAGCGCCGACGCGATCGCGGCGTCCCAGCCGTCACCCTCGCGCAACCTGTCGCGACAGTGCTCCATCCGTTGCAACGTCGCGCGCTCCGCGGGCGTCGCGGACTCGAGATCGAGATCGCGGGCCCAGCTCGGATACCACACAAACCTCATCGGGACATGTGTGAGCTGATCCAGATGATGCGGCCCCAGCCCGTAATGACGCTCGAGCTCGACGTACACTGCCCTGCGCTCGAGGGCGAACCGATCTGTGGTCCCATACGGAGAGACTGCCTTCGGGGCCGACGTGCGACTGGGGACCAGCTCCCCCGTCGGCTCGATGACGATCCGCTTGCCATCTGTCCACATGCGCAAGACCGCCCTCGGGCCGAGGCCGAGAACGCGCAAGATGGGTTTCTCGATGATCACCGCAAGGCTATTGCCAACATGAACGAGTCGCTTCGGAGGCATGGGGGGGACCTGGGGGGTGTGTTTTCAAAACTGGTTCGAACCGTCGTTCGAACGAACGGATCCCTGATGTCGGAACTGGGCGCGGTCGTGACGTTCGTACCGTCGTTCGAACGAGTTCCGGAAAGAGACCCCGTCACGAACCCGACATCACGTTCGTACCGTCGTTCGAACGAGTTTCCGGAAGACAGGGCCACAGTGTCGGGGACTGCATCGCGCATGCCGGCGCTAACCATCGGCGACGACTCGGCGGCGTGTCCGGGTTGGCCGTCTGTCGGCCGGTTCTGTCCGGATCACGGTGCGATGACGGACACGCCGTCGGCCGCGAGCTGTGCGGCGCCCACGATCCCTGCATCGTCCCCGAGCTCGGCTTGTACGATCGTCAGCGCCTCGAGCGATGGTGCGTTGCCGGCGATCATGAGCGTGGTCGTGACCAGCGTGTAGAGCGTCGGGCAGCGCGACAGCACACCGCCGCCGAGCACGAGGCGCTCGGGGTTGAGCACGGCGATCGCGTTGCCGAGCGTGACGGCGAGAAGTGGCGCGATCTCGGTCCACAGGCCGAGCGCCCATTCGTCGCCGTCGCCGGCCGCCTGGTCGACGTGACCGGCATTGACGTTGTCGATGCCGTTCGCGAGCGTGACCGCGGAGGAGCGTGCGCCGGCCGCGAGCTCCTTCGTGATCCGGCGCTGGAGTGGGCTGCCGCCGGCGTAGGCCTCGACGCAGCCGCGACTGCCGCATGCACAGGGCGCGGCGCGATCGTCCCAGCGCACCTTGTTGTGGCCGATCTCGCCGGCGCAGTTGCTCGCGCCTTCGGCGAGCTTGCCGTTGACGATCAGGCCACCGCCGATGCCGGTGCCGACGTAGACGCCGAGCACGTCGCGCGCGCCGCGTGCGGAGCCGGCAATCGCCTCGCCGTACACGATCGCGTTGACGTCGTTGTAGATGCCGACGCGAAAGCGCGAGCCGAGGCGACGCGCGAGCAGCTTGCCGAACGGGACCTCGCGCCAGCGCAGGTGCGGCGAGTTCGCGACCATGCCTTCGCAGCCGCGCAGCATCGCGGCGATGCCGACGCCGACGGTGACATCCGCGGTGTTGCCGGCGAGATCCTCGACGACCCGCGCGCAGCGATCGGCGATCGTTTCGGGGTCGCGCGGCTCGCCGACGGGCTCGCGTCGGTGCTCCGTCATCGTCGAGTCTTCGCCGACGACTGCAGCGCGCAGGTTCGAGCCGCCGAGATCGATACCGATCCTCATGACGAGGCCTTTGCCGCCGCGAGGTGCGCCTCGATGATCGCGCGGATCTCGGCGAGGCGCTCCTCGGTCGCGCCCTCGCAGCGCATGACGAGCGCGGGCTGCGTGTTCGACGCGCGCACGAGGCCCCAGCCGCCGGCGAGCTTCGCGCGCACTCCATCGACATCGACCACCCCTTCGACCTGCGGATCGCGCCGGAGCCGCTCGGTGACGGCCGCGACGACCGCGGCCTTCTTGTCATCCGGGCAGTCGATCCGGATCTCCGGCGTGTTGATCGCGGCGGGCAGATCGGCGGCGCGCTCGGCGAGCGAACGTTCACCGCGCGAGAGGAGCTCGAGCAGGCGAGCGCCCGCGTAGACCGCGTCGTCGAAGCCGAGCCAGCGGTGCGCGAAGAAGATGTGACCGCTCATCTCGCCGGCGAGCAGTGCGCCCGTCTCCTTCATGCGCGCCTTGATCAGCGAGTGGCCGACCTTCCACATCTCGACGTCGCCTCCCGCGGCGGCGAGCTCGTCGTACATCGCCTGGGAGCACTTGACCTCGCCGACGAGCTTCGCGCCTGGCGCCTCGGCGAGCAGCGCCTTGCCGAACAGGATCATCAGCTGATCGCCCCACAGGATCCGGCCGCTGCCGTCGACAGCGCCGAGCCGATCGGCGTCACCGTCGAGTGCGATCCCGAGCTCGGCCTCGTTGGCCTGGACCGTGGCGATCAGATCGCGCACGTTCTCCGGCTGCGTGGGATCGGGATGATGATGCGGGAAGCGGCCGTCGAGCTCGCAGTACAGCGGGATGACGTCGAAGCCGAGCCGCCGGTACAGCGAGACGGCGGTCGGCCCACCGGCACCGTTGCCGGCATCGACCACGACCTTGAACCGGCGCGTGCCGAGCTGCAGCTGGCCGGCGGCGTAGTCGAGGTAGGGGCCGGTGGCGTCGCGCGAGATCATCGAATGCTTCGGATGCTCGGGCTCGTGCGCGAGGAGCTTGGCAACGGCGTCGCGCAGCTCGGCGATCGCGGCGCCGTGCAGCGCCTCGGTCCCGATCAGCAGCTTGAAGCCGTTGTCCTCGGCCGGGTTGTGGCTGCCGGTGATCATCACGGAGGCCGCGGGCGCGAAGTGATGCGCTGCGAAGTAGAGCACCGGCGTCGGCACGATGCCGATGTCGATCACGTCGGCGTGGACGCGCAGGCCATCGGTCAGCGCGGTGAACAGGCGCGGCGAGTGAATGCGTGGATCGCGGCCGACGACGATCTGCTGATCCGCGACGCGCGCGGCGAATGCGGCGCCGATCGCGTGCACGGTCTTGTCATCGAGATCGCGGTCGGCGACGCCGCGGATGTCGTACTCGCGGAAGCTGCGCGGGTTCACGATTCACAGATACCGCGCGAGGCCGCGTGCGGAAAGGGCATCGATCACCTTGCGCACGTCCTGGGCCTCGTCCTTCCGGATGACGAGGATCGCGTCGCCGCTCTTGACGACGACCAGATCCGAGACGCCGACGGTCGCGATCAACGTGCCGTCGTCGGAGATCACGACGTTGCCGCCGCCGCCGAGCACGACGCCGGTGCCGACGACGGTGTTGCCATCCTGATCGGCGCCGCGCACTGCAGGCAGTGCAGCCCACGAGCCGACGTCATCCCAGCCGACGCTCGCGGGCACCGTCACGACGCGGTCGATCTTCTCCATCACCCCGTGATCGAACGAGACCGCAGGCAGCTCGGCATAGCGCGAGACATCGCGTGCGGCCGCGGCCGTGTCTGGCATGTGCGCGTCGAGCTCCGCGAGCACGCGGCGCGCGGTCGCGCAGAAGATGCCCGCGTTCCACAGGTAGCGGCCACTCGCGACGTAGCGCTCGGCGGTCGCGCGGTCGGGCTTCTCGACGAAGCGCACGACCGGCGTCACGATGCCTGGTGCGGCGGCGCCGGCGAGCTCGAGGTAGCCAAAGCCCGTCTCGGCGCGCGTCGGCGTGATGCCGATCGTCGCGACCACGTCGTCGCGCTCGACCGCCGCGAGGGCAGTCTCGAGCACGGCGGTGAACGCGTCGCGATCGGTCACGTGTTGATCGGCGGGCAGCACGAGCATCACGGCGTCGGGATCGCGCGCGGCGAGGTGCGAAGCCGCGAGCCCGATCGCGGCGGCGGTGTTGCGCGCGACGGGCTCGGCGAGGATCTCGATCGATGGCAGCACCGCGCGGGTGGCCTCGACGAGTGCCTCGCCGGTCACGATCAGCGCGTGCTGCGTGACCGCGCTGCCCGCGCGCACCGCCGCGGCGACCATCGCTTCGCCGTCGGCCCCGAGCGGGAGCAACTGCTTGGGTCGTGCGCGCCGGCTCGCGGGCCACAGCCGCGTACCGCTGCCGCCGGCGAGGATGACCGCGTGTCTCACGCGAGCTGCCTCATCAGCCGCGCGACTTCCGAGCGCGGGAGACCGGCGTGATAGACCTGCTCGATCGTGACGCGCTCGCCCGAGACCATCTCGCTGGCGCCGAGTCGTAGCACGCCGTCGGTATCGATCGTGATCTCGACGAGCACGAGCACGTCGCCCGCCGGCGCTTCGGGCAGATCGACGGCCGCGTAGCGACCGAGGTGGCGGTTGATGGAGGGATCCGGCGACTCGCCCTCCCACAGATCGAACTCGACACGCACCTGATCGTCGTGACGCGTCGGCAGTAGCTTGTGCTCGCGCGTCGGGATCACCGCGCTCTGCGCGACCACCTGCTCGCAGTCCTGATCCTGGCGCGACATCATGATGCCGCGCGCGGCGACGTCGATGAGCAGCACGCCCTCGATCGTGCCATCGAGCCGCGCGACCTCGAGCGCCGCACCGATCGCGACGACCTCCTCGGGATTCGGGATCACGCTCGGCTCGCGACCGGTGATGCGCGCGAGCTCGCTGCGCACGGCCGGCATTCGCGTCATCCCACCGACGAGCAGCACCTCCTCGATCGCCTCGCGGTTGCGGCCGCAGCGCGCGATCGCCTCCTTGCATGGCGGTTCGAGGCGCGCGAGCAGCGGGGACGCCCACAGCTCGACCTCGTCGCGCCGCAGTGGCCGCGAGTAGACGAGCGGTTTGCCCGACGGCAGCTGACCGAGATCGGGCACGTCGATCTTCGCGGTCGCGTGCGCCGACAGCTCGTGCTTCACGCGCTGCGCCTGCACGCGCAGCTTGTCGAACGCGGTCGGATCCTGCGAGACGTCGATGCCTCGCGTGTTGCGGACGTCGCGCGCGAGGTTCTCGACGATCGCGCGATCGATGTCGTCGCCGCCGAGGAACGCGTCACCGGTCGTCGCGAGCACCTCGAACACGCCCGCCTCGGCATCGACGGCCGCGACATCGAACGTGCCGCCGCCGAAATCGCACACGAGATAGCGGCGATCTGCGCCGCGGTGTGCGCCGTGACCGAGCGCGGCCGCCGTAGGCTCGCTGACGAGCCGCATCACCTGCATGCCGGCGATGTGCGCGGCGTCCTTCGTCGCCTGGCGCTGCGCGGCGTCGTACCAGGCGGGCACCGTGATCACCGCACGCGAGACGGGCTCCTTGAAGAACCGCTCGGCGGTGCGCTTGAGCTCGCGCAGGATCAGGGCCGACACCTCCTCGGGAGACACCGAGCGCCCGCCGACGAGCTGGATCCACGTGTCGCCGTTCGGCGCCTCGGTCAGTGCATACGGCAGCGCCCGCGCGAGCTTGCGCACGTCGGGATGATCGTAGCGGCGCCCGAGCAGGCGCTTCGCGCCAAAGACCGTGAGCTCGGGGCTGTGCTCGAGCCCCTCGCGCGCGGCCTCGCCGACCACGGGCCCCTGCGGCGAGAACCAGACGAGCGAAGGCAACATCGTGGAGCCTTCCTTCGTGGTCAGGATGCGCGGCGCGCCATCGCGATCGATCACGGCAACGACCGAGTTCGTGGTGCCGAGATCGATCCCGACCGCGCGGCCGGGCTTCACCGAAACAGCCTCCGCACCGACGCCGCGTCCGCACTGCCGTAGCGCTTGATGTGCTCGAGCATCTTCGCGGCCTCGATACACTGATCGTGGTGTGCGAGCGCGGTCTCGAGCTGCGCCGTCGCGAGGATCACCTCGCCTTCTTGCAGCGCCGCGAGCGCCGTCGCGACGTAATACAGCGAGCGAAGCGGCTTGCTGCGCGGATACACGACGAGCGCCGCCGCGAGCACCTCGCGCGCCGTGTTCGCATCGCCGTGCGCCAGCATCGCGCGCGCGCGCGCCTCGAATGCATCGCTGCCCTGCCCCGCCATCGCGGAGGCGGGAATCGGCTCGATCGGTGGCGGCGGCGGCGTGGCCGGCCGCTCGAAGCGAGTCGCGCCGGTCTGCATGTCTTCGAACGTCACGAGCCAGCCCGGCGGCGGCGACAGCGGACCGCGCATTCTGTCGTACGCGCGGTTCGCGAGGATCGTGAGCTCCTCGGCGAGGTGCGAGATCGCCGGTGCATTGCGCTTCGCGACGAGATCGGGATGGTGGCGACGGATCAGATCCTTCCATGCCGTACGCACCGCCTCGGGGCCCGCCTCGCGCGACACGCCGAGCACGTCGTGCACCGGCACCTGGCGCAACCTGCGCAGCTCGGCGCTGAGGTGCTGGAACAGCGCGCGCTCGTCGACGGGAAGCTCGGCCTGCGCCATCTGCTGCGACGGCCGCATCGGCGGAATCGCGTGCACCTTCAGATCCGTATCGGGGTCCTCCGCGCGCGCCGCAAGCAGCCGGCGCTTGATCTCGTCGTTGAATCCGGTGAGCTCGATCTCGATCCACGTGCGATTGGGATCGGCCTTGCCGTTCAGCTCGACGGGCGCGACCTTCTGCACCACACCATCGATCGCGATCACGAGCGAGTTCGGCAGCTCGAGCCCGATCGTCAGCGTCGAGCCGACGCGCGCCGAGAACGGCACCTTCATGGAGAGCAGGCGCCCCTTGCGCAGCTTGCGTGTCGTGAAGACTTCGACCTGCTCCCAGGTCGCGCATCGCACCTGCAGCGTGCGCGCCGCCACTACTTGCCCTTCTTCGGCGGCTTGTAATCCGGGTCGGCCTCGAGCTCGACGGTCTTCGACAGCGTTGGCTTCTTCTTCGCGACGTCGATCGGCACGTTTGGATCACCACCCTCGCGCCAGTCATCGGGCTTGAACACCACGTGCTGGGTCTTGAACCCGGGTTTGACCACGGCGACCTCGTACTCGCGGCCTGCGACGAGGTTGTTGAACTGCGCGTGATTCGCGCCGATGAACAGCCACGCCTCGGCATCGGCGGGTGTCGACTCGATGTGCACGGGCCCCGAGCCGATGACGCCGGTCGACGCGAGCTGCGCCGTGGTCGGTTGCAGCGGCAGCTCCGGCAGCTCCTTCGACTTTGCTGGTTTGAGCGGCACCTGCAGGGTTGCCTTGAGCGTCTGCTTCGCGCCGGTCCAGCTCGTGCCGTTGACCTGCGCCTCCGTCGGCAGTGAACCGGCGTGGAGCAGCACGAGATCGTGCGGCTGGCTCGCGGGCAACGCGATCGGCGTGTCGAGCGGCGTACGCCCGAGCCGGAGCCAGATGCCCGCCCCCGTCGAGGTGATCTCGATCGCGCCCGCGTCGGCCTGCGCGGCACGCAGCCGGGTCTCGAGCTCGTCCTTTTCCTTCAGCTGCTTCTCGCGATCTCGCTTCGCGGCCTCCGCCTTGGCCTGATCTTCTTGCGACTTCGAGTACAGCATGTAGCCGGCGCCGCCGATGATGCCGAGCACGACGATGCCGGTGATGATGCCGCGCCAGCGACTCTTGAGCCGAGGCAGCGGCATGTCGTCGACCTGGATCGGATCGACGATCGGCCGCGCGACCAGCGCCGTCGGCGTGATGACCGGCTGCTTCTTCTTCGGCACGTCGTCGAGATCGACGATCGCGGCAAGCGCGGCGCGTTCATCGGCGCTGTGCGCGCGCAACGCCGAGGACGGCGGCGGCATCGGTGGCGGCTCGTCATCGGGATCGTCGAGCGACGGGACGCGCTTGCTGCTGCGGATGACCTCGGAGATCGGATCGACGCGCGGCGGAACATGGTCGACGTACGTGACGCCGCTCGGCGGATCGTCGAGATCTGCGATCAGCGCATCGAGGCGATTCTTGTCGC
>Ga0070689_100002858_pt1 | contig 11354 bp, 10 predicted proteins | sample KBSS23HmetaG_FD_64669 | JGI IMG/M metagenome (GOLD analysis project Ga0070689, IMG submission 64669) | Switchgrass rhizosphere microbial communities from Kellogg Biological Station, Michigan, USA - KBS S2-3H metaG | ecosystem: Host-associated > Plants > Roots > Rhizosphere ... | reverse complement strand
GGCCGCGTCTCCTTCCGAGTGGACCGACGGGGCCGTCAGTTCACAGCCAGTTCTGGTTGTTGTTGGCGCGGTCGAGCGCGTTCTTCAGCGCCGTCTGCTCGGCGCGGAACGGGCTGCCCGACGGCGTGAACGGGTGCGCCGCCAGGCTCGCGATCGCCTGCGCGACCACGCTGCCGATCGACACGTTGCCCAGCACCGGATCGCTGATCAGCGCGCCGCCGCCGACGTTGCCGACCGCGATGCTGCACCACATCGCGACCAGCTGCGCCGACAGCATGTTGGCCATGTTGGTGGCGTTCGCGTCCTGCAGCCAGTTCGCGTACTGCGTCAGGTTGGCGAACGAGACGTGGTTGCCGGCGCTGTCGACCAGGCCCAGCGAGTTGATGCCGGGCAGCAGGTTGTACTGCGTGATCAACCCGAGGCCGTGCTTGTTGCGCCAGAAGCCGATCGTGTGGCCATCGTGACGCTGGTTCTCGCGGGCTCGGCCGAACTGGACCGCGACATCGGAGCAGCCGCAGACATCGATCGACACCGTACTCGGCGTGGTTGCGTTCCAACCGCTGACGAGCGGCAGCTCGACCGTGTACGGACCGGCCAGCACGTTGAGGAACGCGAAGTGCCCGGTGCCGTCGGTCGTGGTCGACGTCGAAGTCGTGGTGTTGACGAGCTGCACCTGCGCACCGGCGATGCCGGGCTCACCGACGTCGCGCACGCCGTCCTGGTCGAGATCCTCGAACACCAGGCCGGTGACGTCGCTGCCGGTGCCGTCGCCGATGTCGAACCGCGTGTAGCTGCGGACGCGGCAGACGCCCGCGTTGGCGTCGAAGCCGCCGGGCAGCACGTACGGGTTGAGCGGGTCGATCGGATCGGTCCAGCCGTTGCCGGCCCAGGCCTTGAAATGGCAAGGATCCCACGACGCGGAGCGGAACGGGAACAGCGGCACGCTCTGGCCCTGGCCGTTGAGGCCCGCGCCGAACGCGGGCACGTCCGGGTTGACGCTGTACGGCAGCGACAGCGTGATGACGCCCGCGTTGTTGGTGACGTGGACGAGGCGATCGGTGACGTCGTTCATCGACAGCACCTCGTCATGGCCGCCGATCGGATCGGTGACGAAGACGAGGTAGATGCCCGAAGGCATCGCCGGATCGAACGCCAGGTAGACCATCTCGTTCGGCGGTTGCCAGATACCGCCGCTCTGCGGCAGCAGCGCACCGGCGGCGTTGACGAGCCGCAGCGGATAGGTGTTGTCGCTGCAGTTCTGCGCAGCAGAAGACGCCGCCAGGGCGAGAGCCGTTGCGAGCGTGAGAGTGAGCTTGTTGTGCATGAAGTGGAGTCCCGAAGTTGCCAGCACAACCTACTCCGCGACGCTGCAGCGCATCGCCGAGTGGCTGCGGCGCAATCGCATGTGCTCCACGCGCCCTGCACTGCGGTCGGTGCGAGCGGCCGTTCGCAGCGTCCCGCGGCGGGACGCGCGCGCGCCGCGTGTCCGCGGGCGTGACGGCCTGGCGGATCAGATGCCGTGATTCAGATGCCGTAGACGGCGCGCAGCTTCTGCTCGAGGTAGCCGAGGAACGGTTCGCTCGCGAGTGCGCTGCCGGTCGCACGCCGGCACAGTTCGGCCGGCGTGAAGCGGCGCCCGTGGCAGTGGACGTTGGCGCGCAGCCAGTCGCGCAGCGGCGCGAAGTCGCCGCGCGCGATCGCGCCATCGAGGTCACGCAGCGCCGCGCGCGCGGCGCCGGCGAACTGCGCCGCGTAGAGGTTGCCCAGCGTGTAGGTCGGGAAGTAGCCGAACAGGCCGCACGACCAGTGCACGTCCTGCAGGCAGCCGCGGCGGTCGTCGGGCACGTCGACGCCGAGGCGGTCGCGGTAGAGCTCGTTCCAGCGCGCCGGCAGGTCGGCGGCCGCGAGGTCGCCGTCCAGCAACGCGGTCTCGAGCTCGAAGCGGATCATCACGTGCAGGTCGTAGGTGAGTTCGTCGGCCTCGACGCGGATCAGGCCCGGCGCGACGAGGTTCGCGGTGCGCCACAGCCGGTCGGCCGGGAACGCGTCGAGCGCGGGCCCGAGGTGCTGCCGCAGCACCGGCTGCGCCCAGCGCCAGAACGCGCGGCTGCGGCCGACGTGGTTCTCCCACAGCCGGCTCTGGCTCTCGTGGATGCCGAGCGAGACCGCCTCGCCGAGCGGCGTGCCCTGGTGCGCTTCGTCGAGCCCCTGTTCGTAGAGGCCGTGGCCGCCCTCGTGCATCGTCGACCCGAGCGCGTCGAGGAAGTCGTCGTCGCGGAAGCGCGTGGTCAGGCGCACGTCGCCGAACGCGCCGGTGCAGAACGGGTGCGCGCTGCGGTCGAGCCGGCCGCGCGCGAAGTCGAAGCCGATCGCGGCGACGACGGCGCGCACGCACTGCTCCTGCTGGCCTTGCGGGAACGTCGCGCCGGCGAACGACGCGTCGGGGCGACTGCCCTTGCCGTCGAGGTCGCGCCGCAGCGCGACCAGGCGCTCGCGCAGCGGTGCGAACAGCGCGCGCAGCGCCGCGGCGTTCATGCCGGGTTCATAGAGGTCGGCCAGCGCGTCCCAGCGCGACTGCCCGGCGCGCAGGCAGTCGGCCTTCTGGCGCTGCAGCTCGAGCATGCGCTCGAGCAGCGGCCGGAACCGCGCGTAGTCCGATGCCGCGCGCGCGTCGGCCCACAGCTGCTGGCTGCGGCTCTCGTGCGCCGCGAGCTCCTCGACGAGGCGCTGTGGCAGCCTGGTCGCGCGGTCGTAGTCGCGGCGCAGCCCGCGCACGTTGGCGTCGGCGTCCGCGTCGGCGCGCAGCGCGGCATCGCCTTCGCACTGCTCCAGCCAGGCGCCGACGCGCGGATCGGTCGCGCGCGCGTGCGCCAGGCTCGCGAGTTCGGCGAGCTGCCGGCTGCGCAGTTCGCCGCCGCCGCGCGGCATGCCGGTCTCCTGGTCCCAGCTCAGGATCGCGGCTGCCGACGTCAGCAGGAACGTGCGGCGGCCGTGGTCGAGCAGTTGGGTGTAGGCGTGATGGGTGGGGGCGGCGGCGGCCATGGCGTGCGGTGCGACCGGCGCAGAGGCTACGCCGCGACGGTTGCGGTGCACGCGCAACGGCGCCAATGGCAGCGCCCCCTGGGTGCACCGCCGCGCGGCCGGTAGACTCCCGGCGGCATGTCGCACCCGCCGAGCCAGCCGCACGCGCCGCCTGGGTCCCACGGCTGGTTCTCGACCGTCGCGCTCGGCGTCGGCTGCCTGTGCGCGGGCGTGCTGCTCGGCGGCCGCTTCTGGCCCTGGCGCGGCACGCACGTCTACAGCGAGCGACCGCAGGCGCGTGAAGGCGACGCCGGCACGGTGCCGCCGACGTTCGCCGACGTCGTCGAGCGCGTCGCCCCCGGCGTCGTCAGCGTGCGCGCGCTGGTGCAGGACGAGACCGGCAGCGCGGCGGCCGGCGAGAGCGTCGGCGTGCGCAGCGGCTCGGGCTTCGTCCTCAACCGCACCGGGCTGATCGTGACCGCGCGGCACCTGACGCTCGGCGCGGCGCGCATCGTGATCGAGGTGCCACAGCTCGGCACCTTCGACGCGTCGCTGGTGGGCGAGGACGACGTCACCGACCTCGCGGTGCTGCGGCTCGTCGCCCCGCCGGACCGCCTGACCGTGCTCGAACTGGGCCACAGCGAGCGCCTGCGCGCCGGCGACTGGATCGTCGCCGTCGGCAACCCGTTCGGCTTCAAGCAGTCGGTGACCGCGGGCATCGTCAGTTTCGTCGGCCGCCACCTGCACCACTACGATGTCAAGGTGTCGAGCGACTTCCTGCAGTTCAGCGCGCCGGTGAACCCCGGCAGCTCGGGCTGCCCGGTGCTCGACCTCGATGGCCGCGTCGTCGGCGTGACGACGCAGGCGGCCGACGCGGCGCAGGGCATCTCGTTCGCGATCCCGAGCCGCACGCTGAAGTGGGTGCTCGACGCGATGGACAAGAGCCCCGACGGTCGCGTGCACCGCGGCCAGATGGGCATCGGCTTCGATTCGCGCAGCGGCGTCGACGACCACGGCCGGCCGCTCGAAGGCGCGGTCGTGCGCCAGGTCGTCGAGGGCGGTGCCGCGGCCGAACGCGGGCTCGAGGCCGGCGACGTGATCCTGCGCGTCGACGAGCACCCGATCGTCGACGCCAGCGACCTGCACGAGCGCATCACGCACACGGCCCCCGGCGCCATGCTGCGGCTGACGATCATGCGCGGCGGCCATGTGCTGGAACCGCTCCCCGTCGAACTGCGCGACGCGGCGGGTCCGCGCGAACGCGACGGGGAACTGGTGCACTGACGCGCGATGCCGCACCGCGCCGACACGCTGTGGTACCTGGCGCCCGGCATCGTGCATCAACTGGGCAACGCGCTGTTCACGCTGCAGGGCCGCGCGCGCCTGCTCGCGACCGCGGAACCGTCCCGCGTCGCCGACGACTGCCGCGCGATCCAGGACGGCGTCGAGCGCGCCAACACGGGGCTCAACGTGCTGCGCTGGCTGCTCGACGAGGGCCGCCCGTCGGCGGTGCCGGTCGCGCAGCTCGCGCACGCCTTCGTCGACGTCGCGCGCGTGCCGCTGCGCGACCGCGGGCTCACGCTCGAACTCGCGGAGGTGCCGCGCGAACCCGCGCCGGTCGAGCCGGGTCCGATCTGCCGTCTGCTGACGGCCGGCTGCCGCGCGGTCGTCGCGAACCTGCCCGGGCAGCCCGGCGGCCGCCTGGCGCTGAACTGCGCCGCCGTCGGTACGGAGGTCCGCTTCGCGTTCCTGCTGCAAGCCGCCGGCGCGGCGCCGCCGCTCGATCAGGGGCATGCGGCCGACGCGATCCGCGCCGACCTGGCGCACGCGCAGGCGCGCGCCGAGGCGGGCGGCGACGACGAGGCCCTGGTACTGTTCGCGCCCATGGCCAGGGGGGCAACCTTCAGGACTCCTTGACCATCCCTTGACGATAGCTTCCTACCGTCCTCGCCAATCTTGTTGCCGTGAGGTTCCCGCGTGGCGAAGCCGAAGATCCTGGTCATCGAAGACGAGTCGGACATCCTCGAAGTGATCCAGTACAACCTCGAGCGCGAGGGCCACAAAGTCGTCACCTGCCGCAACGGCGAACTCGGACTGAGCCGGATCCGCACCGACAACCCCGACCTCGTGATCCTCGACCTGATGCTGCCCGGCATGGACGGCGTCGAGGTGTGCCGCCAGGTCAAGGCCGACCCGGTCACCCGCGCGATCCCGATCATCATGGTGACCGCCAAGGGTGAGGAGAGCGACATCGTGCTCGGCCTCGGCATCGGCGCCGACGACTACATCACCAAGCCGTTCAGCCCCAAGGAACTGATCGCGCGCGTCAAGGTCGTGCTGCGGCGCGGCGGTCTGCGCGAGGAGAGCGGCACCGGCGAACGCGTCGTCCGCGGCGAACTCGTCGTCGACCTCGGCCGGCACGAGGCCACGGTCGACGGCAAGGCGCTGGTGCTGACGCCGACCGAGATGCGCCTGCTGCACTTCCTGGCGTCGCATCCGGGCCGCGTGTTCCCGCGCTCGCACCTGCTGAGCCGCGTCATCGGCGAGGACGCGGTCGTCACCGACCGCAACATCGACGTGCACGTCCGCGCGCTGCGGCAGAAGCTCGGCGATGCGGCGCTGCTGATCGAGACGGTGCGCGGCGTCGGCTACCGCTTCGCCGCCGCCGGCCGCGCGTGAACCGGACCCGTTTGCATCCCGGGTGGTTCGCGTGCGCGCTGCTCGCGGCTGCGGCCGTATTGAACGCTGTCGCGGGCCGGGCCTGGAGCGCCATGATCCTCGGCGCGTGTGCCGGCGTCTGGTGCGGGCGGCTGCTGATCGACCGACGCCACGACGCAAAGGCACCGGGGGCGCGCACCGAGCAGCCGCCGGCGGCGGAGCCGCACCGGAGCCAGCTCGAGTCCGTGCTCGCCGCCGTATCCGAGGGCGTGCTGATCGTCGACCGCGACGGCCTCGTGCTCGCGGCGAGCCCGGTGGCGACCGCGCTGCTGCGCACGTCGTTCACGCCGGGCACGACGATGCGCCTCGCCCAGGTGCTGCCGTGGCCGCAGCTCGAGCAGGCGATCCAGCGGGCCCTCGGCAGCGGCGACGCGCAGCGCTTCGAGGGCGTGTTCGGCAGCGCGCCGGAGCTGACGCTCGTTTCGCACGTGTGTCCGTTCCGGCGTGACGGCCAGACCGGCGGCGTGGTGGTGGTGCTCGACGACCAGAGCCGGCTGCGCCGGCTCGAATCGCACCGGCGCGACTTCGTCGCCAACGTCAGCCACGAACTGAAGACGCCGCTGGCCGCGATCCAGGGCTTCGTCGAGACGTTGATCGACGACCCCGAGGTGCCGGCGCCGACGCGGCTGCGCTTCCTGCAGCGCGTGCAGGTGCAGGTCGGCCGACTCACGACGCTGGTCTCCGATCTGCTGACGCTGTCGCGGCTCGACGAGCACTCGACGGAGCCGGTCGAGCCGTGCGACTTCGGCACCGTGGTGCGCGAAGTCGTGCGCGACCTCGGGTCGCTGTCGGAGCGCCAGGGCGTGCGGCTGTCGTGCGACCTGCCGGGCGCCACGGTCTGGGTCGCCGCGGAGCGCGAGGCGCTGCGCCAGGTGGTCTCCAACCTGGTCGACAACGCGATCAAGTACACGCCGGCCGGCGGCTCGGTGTCGGTGCGGCTGCAGCCGCAGGGTCTGCGCGCGGAACTCGCGGTCGCCGACACCGGCATCGGCCTGTCCAGCGCCGACCAGGAGCGCGTGTTCGAGCGGTTCTACCGCGTCGACAAGGCGCGCTCGCGCGAACTCGGCGGCACGGGCCTCGGCCTGTCGATCGTCAAGAACACCGTGCAGACGATGGGCGGCGAAGTCGGCGTGCAGAGTACGCTCGGCAGCGGCAGCCGGTTCTGGGTGCGCGTGCCGGTGGTGCCCGTCGGCTGAGCCGGTCGTCGCAGTAGCCCACCGTCACTCGCCGACGCGCGCGCTGCGCTGGCCGTGGATGGTCACGGTCTTCATGCGCACGAAGCCGAGCGTCAGGTGCGTGACCAGCCAGTCGTGGAACGACGCCGCGACCTCGACGCGGAAGTCGGTCACGCCGGCGCAGTCGGCGCCGCACTGCTGCAGCAGCAGCGCGCCGACGTCGGGCTGGTCCTTGCCGCACAGGCCGTGCACCCACAGCACGGCCTTGCCCGACGCCGTGAACGGCTCGGTCGCGACACCGGCCGGCGCCGGCCGCGCGCTCACGTCGAACGGGACCGACGACAGATCGTACGACAGCGAGGCACAGCCGGCCGCGCACAGCAGGACCGGCAGCACGAGAGTGGTTGGCAGTCGGCGCATGCCGGGATTCTGCCGCGGATGCAGCAGCGGGGCCCGTCGCTTGGCAGTGCTTCCGCAATCATGGCCGCGGCGGCAGCTTGCCCGTCGCGGCGCGAACGCGTTGCGCGCCGAGCCGCACCAATCCGGCCAGCGGCAGCAGCGGGACTGCGGCGATCGTGCCGCACAGGCAGAACTGGACCGCACGCACCACCACGCTTCCCCACGAGGCCTCGCGCAGCGTCGCGCTGAACAACGCGCTCACCGTGAGGCCGACGAGCCAACCGATCACGAGGAGGAAGTAGACGACCAGCAGCCAGGACTCCGGCAATCGCCGCCCCCGCGGCTCGCTCACGATGGATGCGGTCCGGTCCGCTGCGATCAGGTGGGTCACGCCCAGCATCAACAGCAGAACGCACGCCTCGGTTGCGGGCGGCATGTCCAGCCATTCACGATGCGTGGCGAACAGGATGCAAGTCATGCCCCAGCTGCCGGGGCCGATGGCCCAGGCAACCCACACGCGGCGCAGTGTCGCGGGCGCCTGATCCGGCAGCTCAGCCCTCCGCGGCGCCGTAGATCTCGCCGCCCTGCTGCGCGAACTCGGCGCTCTTCTGCTGCATGCCCTTCTTCGCGTACTCGCGCACCTCCTCGGTGATCTTCATCGAGCAGAAGCGCGGCCCGCACATCGAGCAGAAGTGCGCGTGCTTGGCGCCTTCCTGCGGCAGCGTCGCGTCGTGGAACTCCTGCGCGGTGACCGGATCGAGCGACAGCGCGAACTGGTCCTGCCAGCGGAACTCGAAGCGCGCGGCGCTCAGCGCGTCGTCGCGCGCCTGCGCGCCGGGATGGCCCTTGGCGAGGTCGGCCGCGTGCGCGGCGATCTTGTAGGCGATCACGCCCTGCTTGACGTCGTCGCGGTCGGGCAGGCCGAGGTGCTCCTTCGGCGTCACGTAGCACAGCATCGCGGTGCCGAGGCTGCCGATCATCGCGGCGCCGATCGCCGACGTGATGTGGTCGTAGCCGGGCGCGATGTCGGTCGTCAGCGGCCCGAGCGTGTAGAACGGCGCCTCGCGGCAGACCGCGAGCTGGCGGTCCATGTTCTCCTTGATCTTGTGCATCGGCACGTGGCCGGGGCCCTCGACCATGACCTGCACGTCGTGCTCCCACGCGCGCTGCGTCAGTTCGCCGAGCGTCTCGAGCTCCGCGAACTGCGCGTCGTCGTTGGCGTCGGCGATGCAGCCCGGCCGCAGGCCGTCGCCGAGCGAGAACGACACGTCGTACTTCTGCATGACCTTGCAGATCTCGTCGAAGCCCGTGAACAGGAAGTTCTCGCGGTGGTGGTGCAGGCACCACTTCGCCATGATCGAGCCGCCGCGCGACACGATGCCGGTGGTGCGGTGTGCGGTCAGCGGCACGTGGCGCAGCAGCACGCCGGAGTGCACCGTGAAGTAATCGACGCCCTGCGCGGCCTGCGCCTCGATGACCTCGAGGTAGAGCCCGAGATCGAGGTCCTCGACGCGGCCCTGGACGCGCTCGAGCGCCTCGTAGATCGGCACCGTGCCGATCGGCACCGGGCTGTTGCGCAGGATCCACTCGCGCGTCTGGTGCAGGTCCTTGCCGGTCGACAGGTCCATGACCGTGTCGGCGCCCCAGCGGATCGCCCACTGCAGCTTCTCGACCTCCTGGTCGATCGAGCTGCCGAGCGCGCTGTTGCCGATGTTGGCGTTGATCTTCACCAGGAAGTTGCGGCCGATGATCATCGGCTCCGCCTCCGGGTGGTTGCGGTTGGCGGGGATGATCGCGCGGCCGGCGGCGACCTCGCTGCGCACGAACTCGGGATCGACGTTCTCGCGCAGCGCGCAGAATCGCATCTCCTCGGTTACCACGCCGCGCCGCGCGAAGTACATCTGCGAGTGGTTCCTGGTGCCGCTGCGCAGGCGCGCGTCGATCCACGGCTGCCGCCGGCGCGGCAGCCCGCGCCTGGGGTCATGGCCCTGCGGGCCCGTCGTGTCGTAGACGACCACGCGCTCGCCGTTGGCGAGCGTGATCTCCCGCTCCGGCACCTGCAGTTCGCCGCGCGCGATCTTGCGGCTGTTGGGGAAGTGGGTTTCGAGAGAAGGCAGACCGCTCGGCTCTGGCATCGCTTTCCTACGCCGGCATGACCCGGATCAGGTTCGAGGGGTACGTCTCAGCCCGCGCCAGCGGGCGCCCCCAGCGTGACCCGTCAGGATGCACAGCGCGTGCACTGCGCGCAAGCAGCGCGCTGCTCGCGCCGGACGAGCCGCTCGATTCGTCAGCCGCCGCGCCGCGCGCCGCCGTCGGCAGGCTTGGCGTTGCCGCCGGTTCCGCCCGGTTTCTGCGGTGCCGGTTGCTGGGCTGCCGGCTTCGGCGCGCCAGGTTGCTGCGGCGTCGCCTGCTTCGGCTGCTGCGACGCGGGCTGGCCCTTCGCCGGTTGCTGCTGCCCGTTCGCCGCCGCCGGCGCGGTCCCGTGCTCGCCGCCGCCACTGGGTGCGAGGGCATCCTTGCGCGGCGCGGTCGCGTCCGCGGGCAGTGCCCCGGCGGCGCCGTCGCTGCGCGGCGACTGCCCGTGGCCGGCGCCAGGCTGTGGGGCGCCGGACTGTCCAGCGCCGGCCGGCTGCTGGTTGGGGAACACCGAACGCAGCTCCTGCGGGACCATGCCGCCGAGCATCGCGACCGCCTGCTGCGACAGCCGCAGCGAGTGCGATGCGTTCGCGGCGGAGGCGACGCGGCTGCCGGGGAAGAACATGTAGACGAACGTCAGCAGGAACAGCACGACGATGGCGCCCGAGCCGACGCCGGCGATGCCGCCGAACAGGCGGTCGTAGAAGCCGAGGCCCGCGCGCTTGACCAGGCTCTGCACCAGCAGCGAGAGCAGGCTCAGCACGATCAGCACGCCGACGAACACCAGCACGCAGCCGATGTAGAACGCGGTCAGCTGCTGGTCCTCGGTCGCCGGTTCCGGGCCGGCATGGGTCCAGCGCAGCAGCACGTCGCCGAGCGGATGCCCGACCTGCGCCGCGACGCCGTAGGCCGCCGCGAGGATCACGACGCGGCTGACCTGCCAGAAGATGCCCTTGAACAGGCCGAGCAGGAAGAAGACCAGCAGCACCGACAGCGCGGTGATGTCGACCCAGCCCAGGTGCTGGACTGCGTCGACGAACCCCGCCGCTTGCGGAGCGGCGGTCGAGACTTGGCCGGGTGCCTGACCGTGCACAGGGATATTGTGCCCCAAGCGGGGCATGGAATCGCGCGGGGGCCCCTGCTTTCGCGCCCGGCGCCCGGCCCCGGCGGCAGTGGCCGCCCGGCCTGCGCGGGCGGCAGGCGGTTGCAATCGCGGCGGACCGGAGCGACCTTTCCCGGCCGTTGCCGGCACGGCAACGCCTTCCGCGATGGCACGATCCGATCCCGAACTCCTGACGAGTGCACTGCTCGGTCTCTACGAGCAGGCCATTGCGGACCACCGGCTGATGGCGGAGAGCCAGCGCGCGCGGCGCGAGTTCTTCGGCGCCGACGACGTGCGGCCGACGGTGACGCAGCACCTGCGCTTCGTCGAGTGGTTCCTGCTCGAGCACGAGAGCCTCGCGCTGGCGACGGTGCCGATCGAAGTGATGCAGGTCGAAGGCGCCGACGAAGCGGTGCTCGGCTCGGCGGCGGGCGTCTACCGCGTCGAAGCGGTCGACGACCAGAGCGCCACGCTGCACGACCTGCAGGACGACGACGCCGTCGACGCCGAGGTGCCGCCGGGCGCACTGCAGACGGGCGACCTGGTCGTCGGCCGGCTCTACCCGGTCGAGCGCGGCACCTGGCAGCCGTCGCCGGCGATCGCGGTCTACCGGCCGGGGCAGGGGATCGCGGCCGCGTTCCAGCGCGACGTCGAGCGCCTGGCACTCGATCGGCGCCTGTCGCAGCTCGAACTCGAGCACCTGCTGCTGCGGCGCCAAACGGCGAGCAACATCCAGCCGGCGCCGGTGGCCGGCGCGCCCCAGCCCGCCGCGACCGAACCGCCGCCGCGACCCGTCGAACACA
>Ga0070689_100002856_pt1 | contig 11356 bp, 6 predicted proteins | sample KBSS23HmetaG_FD_64669 | JGI IMG/M metagenome (GOLD analysis project Ga0070689, IMG submission 64669) | Switchgrass rhizosphere microbial communities from Kellogg Biological Station, Michigan, USA - KBS S2-3H metaG | ecosystem: Host-associated > Plants > Roots > Rhizosphere ... | reverse complement strand
TCGATCGGCGCGCCGGCATCGGCAACAATCCGCTGCTCCCCTTCCCGTCCGCGACGACGCCCCCCGAATCGACGTTCGGCGGCACGAGTGGACCGGACGGCATGAGCGGACCGGGCGGCCGCGACGGCGTGCGGTACTCGGTGCCGACGCCGCGCGACGGCGACCAGCACGCGCGCCTCTACACCGTGGGCGGAAGCGCGACGATCTCCACCCACGGCGTATGGACTCACACGCTGCTCGCCGGGATCGACGGCTATCGGCTGGACAACGTCGCCGACGCGACGAACCCGTTCGACGCCGGAGTCGACCCATCGCGTCGCGGTGCCGCGGGCAGCGCGGATCGTACGACGCTGCGCGCGAGCAGCGTGGCGCAGCTCGGTGGGACCGGCGCCATCCCCGCGACCACGCTGACCCTGAGCGTCGAGCAGTCGGTGCTCCGCCAGCAGTTCGCCACGCTCGCCGTCGGCGCGCCGCAGCCTGGCCAGCGTTACGCCACGGTCGTCGACGACGTCGCGCGCGCTTCGAATCACAACACCGGAATGCTCGCGCAGGCGAGCACCGCATGGCGCGACGCGCTGTTCCTCACCGGCGGCCTTCGCCTCGAGCGTAACGACGCCTTCTCCGGCGACGACCGCTATCCCGTGCTGCCGCTGCTCGGCGCGTCCTTCGTGCGCACGATCGGACCGATCGAGATGAAGCTGCGCAGCTCGTACGGCAAGGGAATCCGACCGCCGTCCACCACCGTTCGCGGCACGTGGGGTGAGTACGGACCGGCGATGGGCGCGCAGATGGGGCTCGATCCCGAGGTGCAGACCGGCATCGAGAGCGGCATCGAGCTGTACGCCGGCAACATGTTCTCCTTCCAGACGACGCGGTTCGATCAGCGCGCGACGGGGCTGATCCAGAACGTCGCCGTCGCCGTGGACACGCAGCTGCGCAGCGGCACTCCCGAGCGTCGCATCCGCTTCCAGCTCGAGAACGTCGGCGAGATCACGAACCGCGGGTGGGAGATGCAGGCCGCGCTGCGTCGTGGTGCCCTGGGCGTGATGGGGACCTTCACGACGGTCGACAGCCGCGTGCGCGCCGTGGCCGACGGCTACCTCGGTGATATGCGCGCCGGCGATCGGATGCTCGCCGTGCCGGCGCGCACCGCGAGCCTCGGTGCGAGCTGGGTGGGCCGGGGCTGGTCGACGGCACTCACCGCAACGCGCGCCACCGACTGGATCAACTACGACCGTGTCGCGCTGGCGCGTGCGTACACGAGCACCGACGGTGCGGAGCAGCGCGCCGTGACGGGCTGGCGGCTCCGGAACTTCTGGCGCACGTACGACGGCGACACGCATCTGCGCCTATCGGCGTCGCGCGACGTCGGCCGAGGGCTGGAGCTGCTTCTCGTCGGTGACAACCTGCTCGGCGGCCAGCTCGGCGAGCCGGACAACCTCACGATCCGTCAGGGGCGCACGATCACCGGTGGGCTGCGCGCGTCGTTCTGAACCGCGCCGCCCCGCGCCGGTGCGGCACTTGCCGGCTTCTCTAAAGCGGCGCAGGTTGACGATCAGTTCCGTCCGATGATCCTAGTCGGTCGCTCGTGCAGCCGAGGCGAGTGACCGGGAGACGATGAGTGGCCGCACGACCAGGTTCGCTCGATCTGCCGCACCGCGCGTACATCGAAGCGCTCGCCGACGAACCGGAAGGCAGCCCGGCCTGGCACGCGATCGTCGCCGGCTACGCCGCGCTACAGCTCTTCGAGAGCTGGATGGACGGCGGCGTCGGCGTCACCGCGCCGAGCATGCTCGACGTACGGCGCGTCCGACGGTACGTCGAGGCCGTTCCCGAGCGGCATCCTGGCCGTCGCTGCCTCGCGCACCTCGTCGATTCCATCGAAGCGGCGACGGCCGACACGCAGAGCGCGCCCGGGACCGAGCCGCGGGGGCTGCAGCGCGCCGAGGTCGGTCGCGTGCTCGCCGCGTACGCGAAGCTCCTGCAGTACGATGCGCTGTGGGGCCTCGCGGCCGACGTGCACGGCACGATCGTGGAGTTCGCGCAGCGTACGAACGACGTCCCGCGCATGCTCGACGCGATGCTGATGCGCGGGTACAGCCTGCGCATGCAGGGGCGCTTCGACGAGGCCACCGATGCCTATGCGGCGTTGCGCGCCGCCGCCGCCGCGGCGAACGACGAGCGGTATCGGCTGGAGAGCCACCTGTCCGACGCGAAGGTCGCGATGGACCGCGGGAACCTCCCGCTCGCGCGTCACCTGCTCGACCGGACGATCACCGAAGGGCGGCGCGCCGAGTGCATCCCGATCGTCGCGAAGGGGCTCGCCGACCGCGCGCGCATCGCCCTCGCGCAGCACGATCACGACCTCGCGCTCGCCTGCCTGTACGAGGCATACGAGCTTGCGCCCGACCCGCTCGGCCGCGAGCGCATCCTCAGCAACATCGCGCTCGCATTCGCGCAGATGGGGTTGCGGGACGCCGCTCGGGACGCCGCGTTGCTCGTCGTCGCGACGGCGCAGGATCACAGCACGCGTCTCACCGCCCTCGTGAATCTCATGGAGCTCGCGGCCCAGGACGGGCGCGAGCTCGTCTTCGAGCAGTACCGGCGGGACCTCGCAGGCGAGGACCTGACGCCGTACCTGGAAGTGACCTATCTCGAAGTCTGCGTGGCGGGGTTCCGTGCGTTCGGTCGCCATGGCGAGGCGCAGCAGACGGCGGAGCGCATGCTGCAAGTCGCGGAACGCCATCGTCTCAACGAGTTCGTGCTCAAGGCCGAAGCACTCGTGCGCGACTCCGGCACCGCGCCGAGCGCGCCGGTCGCGGACGAGCGGGCGCCGACGACGCGCGCGATGACGATCGCGCGGGCGATCACCGACATGCGGATCGCGGCCGGACTGCCCGACTAGCGACGGGCATCACCGACAGCGTCCCTCGCTCAGGATGTAGCCGCCCTTGCAGGTGCTCGATGTCACGACGCTTTCGTGGGACGTCGATGGCGCCAGCGTCGGCTCTCGTGGTGCGGTGACGGAGTCCGCGCAGGCGGTGAGCGACGAGGATGCGACGACGAGCGCGACGACGGCGAGGGCGCGACGGGACATGACAGCCTCCGAGTGGGCGCCGTCCTCCACTGGACGGCCGCTGTCTCAGATGCTCGGCACACTGGCTCCGCGACTGAACCGCGGCCCCGTGCCCTGATACGGAGAGCGCCCTCCGCTCGTCGTCAGGCGAAGGGGGCGGGCCCGGCGATCGGCCGGCCGAGCGCCCCGCACGACCCGACCACCGACATGCCGACGATCCTCCGGCGCGCACTGGCTCGTCCCCGCTGGCAGCTCGCCCTCGAGGCATGGGCGGCCGTCGTCGTGCTCGCGGCCCTCTGGCAGATCGTCGGCAAGCTGCACGTCTACCAGTGGGACGTGATGGTCTACTGGTGGGGCGGTCGCGCATTCGCGCACGGCGTGTCGCCGTACGGGCCGATTCCCCGGCAGCCGGAGTACCTCCACTTCGTCTACCCGCCGCTCGCCGCCGCGCTGTTCGCGCCGCTCTCGGTGCTGAACGTCAGTGCGGCGAAGGTGTTGTGGCTCGTGCTCAAGCTCGCCGCCTTCGTGGGGACGGTGCGGCTCTGGCAGCGCCGCATCACCGTGGAGCAGGACGCCGTGCCGGCGCTGTTCTACTTCACCTTCGCGTTCGGCTCCGCTGCCCTCGTCGACTTCACCTCGGGCAACATCGCCATCTTCGAGCAGCTCCTGCTGTGGATGGGATTCGCCGCGCTCCTTTCGGGCCGCTCGTGGGCGTTCGCGCTGCTCGTCGTCGTCGCGGCGCAGGCCAAGCTCACCCCGGTGTTCTTCCTCGGCCTGCTGCTCGTGATCGACGAGCGGCCGAGATGGGCGCCCTTCTTCGGCGGCTCACTGCTCTTCGCGCTGTGCGTCGGCACGAACGCGATCGTGCTCCCCGATCAATCGCGCGAGTTCCTGGCCAGCATCTCGGCGCTCGGAGAGCGCGGCTGGGGCGATCCGTCAATGCTGGGCGTGATGGAGGATCTCGTCGATCAGCTGCGCGGGCTTCGCCTACCGGTCCCCGCGCTGACGGCGCATCTGCTCTATCTCGCCGCGATCGCGACCGTCCTCGCGCTCACCGTCCGCTGGTGGCGCGAGAGGCGGGCGGCCGCGGCGCACGATCCGCTGCTCACCGTGCTCGTCACCATCGCCGTCTACGCGCTCGTGATGCCGCGCATGAAGGACTACTCGTACGTGGCGCTGTTGCCGGTGGGATGGTACGTGCTCGCGATTCGTCGCGAGCAGACGGCATCGCTCGCCGTGCTCGCCGTGCTCGTCCCGCGCCCGCTGCCGCAGCTCAAGCTGTGGCTTCCGATGGTGCCGCAGGTGTACACGTACGCGCCGCTGATCGCCGCGCTGGTGCTCTGGAGCATGCTCACGACGATCCCCGCTTCGTCGGCCGAGTCGCGCGCGACCCCCTCGCGCGACGCGGATGACGTCGAGCCGGGGCTCGCCGTCAGCGCAGCGTGACGCGCATTGCCAGACCGCCGGCCAGCGGGACCAGTCCGGCGCTGAACCGCTGCTCGCGCGCGTTCACTCGCCTCGCGTGGAGGAACGCCTCGATCGCCGTCGTGCCCGCGATCGCGCCGGCCACCGCGAGCCCCGGCACGAGATTCGGATGTCCCGTCTCGGTGCGCGTGTCGATGAAGGGAGGGAGTGGGTTGCCGAACGGATCCGTCGGATTCACCACGAACTGCTTCGTCACCGGGCCACTCTTCAGCGCGTAGGCCACCGCGCCCCCCGCCGCGACGAGCGTGAGCACGCCGAACACGCGCCGGCCCGTGTACATCTGACCCGCGCCGGGGATGACGAGACCGAGCGTCAGCGCCGCGGACGGTGACAGGGGCCCTCCGCGAAGCCCGTTGATGCGCGCGATCACCGTCTGACGGTCCTCGGCTTCCGGTCGAAGCCTCAGATACTGCTGCAGGTCGGCGATGGCCTGCTCGCGCCTCCCGCGCACGACTTTCGTCAGCGCTCGATTGTAGTACGCGTCCGCCCAATCCGGCTGGACCGCGATGGCGTTGCTGAACGCCCCCTCCGCTTCCGCGTAGCGTCCGGCCTCGTAGGCCGTCACGCCCGTTCGGAATGGGGCCAGGATCCGGTCCGGCACACTCGCCTGTCTGCTGGGCGTCACTGCGGTCAGCCGCTCGCGCGCTTCGGCCGCTTCGGGAGCGTTCGGGGCGAGCGCGAGGAACCGGCAGTACGCCGCCGCGGCATCGTCGTTGGCGCCGACGGCCTCCTGGGCGCGCGCGAGCTGGTACGTGAGATCGGGGTTCGCCGGATCGAGCGTCGCCGCCTGACGCAGCTGGTCACGGGCCGCCGTGCGGTCTCCCAGGATCGCCGACTGCTGCGCGCGCTGCGCGAGCTCGCGCGCCTGCCGCCGCTGCGCCGCGGTCGGGGAGGGCGCGGTCGCAGCGGTCGATGCGCAGACCGGCCGCTGCGCGACCACCGGCATCCCGCGCTTCAACGCCGGACGGCCCTGCCCCTGCGCGATCACCGTCCAGAGCGGAGTCGCGAGCAACAGGAGCCATGCCCGCGCCGTCCTCGTCACGGCGACACGGTGAGCGTGGCCGATCCGTTGATGCCAGAGATCGTTGCGGTGACCGTGCCGGTTCCGCTGGTCGAGACGTTCTTCCCCTTCACCGACGTCGTCGCCGCGGAGTTCGCGCCGGTGGAGGTCACGCTCGACGCCGGCGTCACCGTCACCTGGCCGAAAGCCGTCCACGAGACGGTTCGTCCCTGAAGCGGTCGCTGGCTCGCGTCGTAGACCACGGCGCTCGCCGTGGTCGTGGCGTTCGCCCTGATCGCGCTGGAGCCGACCGTGACGACCACGCTGGCCACCTGGCCCTGCGTCACGGTGATCGTCGACGTCGCCGACTTCCCGCTGGTCGTCGCCGTGATCGTCGCCTGCCCGGCGACGCCGCCCGTGACGGTCACGCTCTGGCCGGTGGTAGCCGACAGGCTCGCGATCTTATCGTCGCTGCTCGTCCATGTGATCGTCTGTCCGTCGATCGGAACGCCGCCGGCGTCCTTCACGGTCGCGGTGAGGGCGGTAGCGATGTTCTGCACGATCGACGTCGAGCCAGGTGCCACGGTGACCGACGCCACCACGGGCAGCGCGGTCAGCGTCGTCGAGCCGCTCACCCCGCCGCTCGTCGCCGTGATCGTCGTCGTTCCGCGGGCCAGCGCCGTCGCGAGACCCGTGTTCGCGTCGATCGACGCCACCTGCGAATTGCTGGAGGTCCACGTGATCGGGCGGTCCGTCACGGGAGCGTCGTTCACGTCGATGACGGTCGCCGAGAACTGCTGCTTTTTTCCGACGTCGATCGAAGGATTGGCCGGCGCGACGGCGACGCTCTTCACCGGCGCCGGCGTCACCGTCACCGTCGCCGACCCGCTCTTCCCCTCGCTCGTCGCCGTGGCGGTGACCGTACCCGCCGATCGGCCCGTGACCTCTCCGGTGCTGGAGTTGATCGTAGCGACCGTGTTGTTCGGCATGCTCCACGTCACGACCCGGTCCGTGACGACCACTCCTCTCGTGTCGCGGACGGTCGCCGTGAGCTGCACCTTCGAGCCGGCGACGACGGTCGCGGCTGCGACCGTGACGCTCGAGACGGGAGCGTTCGCGACACTCACCGTCGCCGAGCCGCTCACTCCGTCGACCGTGGCGGTGACCTTGGCCGATCCGCGGCCGACCGCGGTCACCTCACCGCCGAACACGGTGGCGACCTGCGTGTTGTCGCTCGACCAGATCGCTGTCCTGTCCTCCAGCACGGTACCGCTCGCGTCTTCCGCCGTCGCGGCGAGGTGCTGCCTGTCGCCGTTCACCATCGACATGGAGCTCGGCGTGACGGTCACCGTCTTCACCGCGCCCGGCGAGATGGTGAACTGCGAGGTTCCACTCTTTCCCTCGGCGGTCGCCGTGATCGTCGCCGTGCCCTTCGCGTTGGCCGTGACGAGGCCGTTCGCATTCACGGTGGCGACGCTGGCATTGCTCGTCGTCCACGTCATGGCGCGGCCCGTGAGCTCGTTCTGTCCTGCGTCGTACGCCTTCGCGATGAGCTGCGTCGTGCCGCCGATGCCGGCGTTCACGGAGCTCGGCACGACCGCGACGCTCGCCACCGGCGTGCGCTGCACCGTCACCGTCGCGATGCCCGATTTGCCGCGAGCGCTGGCGGCGACCTGGGTCGTCCCGAGCCCGACCGCGGTCACGACACCCGCGGGGGAGACGCTCGCGACGGCCGCGTTCTCCACGGTCCACGTCACCGAGGCATCCGGGACGAGCTCACCTGCTGCGTTCCGCACCAGCGCCTGGAGCGGGAGCTGCGCATTGAGCGAGAGCGTCGGCGCCGACGGGCTCACGACGATGTCCGCGACCTCTGGAGTCGCGTCCGGTTGCGTGCTACCGCATGACCAGCTCGCGAGTGCCGTGAATACCGCGAAGGTACGCCGAAATCCCAACATTGATCCACTCCTCACCGACAATAGCCCTCACCTCAACCACCGGGGCGCTCGACGTACACCGGTCGCGTGCGGTGCGTCCGCGTGCCATCCCCGAGCTGCCCGTCGCTGTTGTAGCCCCAGCAGAATGCCTCTCCGGACACCGTCGTCCCGCAGGTGTGCGAGCCGAACGCTCTGACGCTCGTGAAGGTGTGTCCACCAGCCACCCGTACCGGCTGACCGCTGTCGGTCGTGCCGCCATTACCGAGCTGTCCGTACGTGTTCCGTCCCCAGCACCACGCCTCGCCATCGCTGGCCACGGCACAGGTGTGCACTGCGCCCGCGGCGATCGACACGAACTGCTCGTCGGTACGCACGCGCACCGGCGTCGACCGGGGCGAGGTGCTGCCGTCGCCCAGCTCGCCACTGGCGTTGCGCCCCCAGCAATAGGCTTCGCCGCTCGGAGTGACGCCGCACGCGTGTGCGCTCCCCGCGGTGATCGCCTGGAAAACGATACCACCCTGCACCGGCGACGGCTGCCGGCGATTCCCCGTCGTGCCGTCGCCGAGCTGTCCCGCCGAATTGTCGCCCCAGCACCACGCCTTTCCGCCTTCGGCGAGGCCGCAGGTGAAGTTCCACCCCACGTCCAGGCTCACGAACCTCTGTGCGCCGAGCACGGCGACTGGCCATGACCGGTCGACCGTCCCGCCGTCTCCCAACTGCCCGTGTGCGTCCGATCCCCAGCATAAGGCGGACCCATCCTTGGTCAGCCCGCACGTGTGTGCTGCTCCGGCCGCTATAGCGCGAAATACATACCCGGACGACGAACGGACCGGTGTCCCGCGCGCCGTCTGCGTCCGGTCGCCGAGCTGACCATGATCGTTCTCTCCCCAGCACCAGAGCGCGCCGCTGCGATCGATCGCGCAGCTGTGCGCCAGCCCTGGCGCGATGGCCGTGAATCGCAGATCCGCACCCACGGCGGAAGGCGCGGACAGGCGGTTGCCGCCGGCGACTCCGAGCTGACCCTGATCGTTGCCTCCCCAGCAGAACGCTCGACCATCCGCGGCGACGAGGCAGGTGTGGAGCCCGCCGGCGACGACGCTCACGCGTGAGCGGCTCGGCGGCGGTCCGATCGCGGCGGCGACGGACATCGACGAGGGAACCTTCGTCGTCGTTGTCGGCTGCGCCGGCGCCGGCGCGCTGACGGTGGTCGGCTTGCGTGTGGCGGGAGCGGTCGGTGACGCCTTGGGAGGCTTCGTCTCGAGCTCGACACCCACCGGCGCGTCGGGTGCGAGCGTGTCGCTCGCCGTCGTCGTGTCGTCGTCGGACGCGATCGCGGTCGCCACGGAAAGAGAATCGGGAAGCGCGCCCGGTCCCGTGCCGACGCCGAGCGAATCCATGAACGACATCGGATTGGCTGCCTGGCGAGTCACGTCGCCCGAAGCGGTCGCGCGCGTCGGACGGGTCGCGACGACGCTCACGGGCGCGTCCGATCGCCCTTCGACGAGCGGCGCGACCACGCTCAGCGCCAGCACGCCGACGATCGCGGCGGCGACCACCGCCATCTGGCGGCGCGACAGGGGGAAGCGCCTCGCCGGCGGCACCTCGTCCAGCTCGTCGGGCGTGAAGTACGCCCCGACGAAGCTCGGCTCGAACCCGCGCGCGCCATCGTGCACGACGGCGGGCACGGGTGCGGGCGGCAGCTCCGGGAGCTCGGCCGGAAGCGCCACGGGCGGGATCGGAACGATGCCGACAGCTGGGCTCTGGGGAGCCGACGCCGGCCGCGCGAAGCGGAGCGTCTCCGAGCTGACCGGGACGTGCGCCTGGGCGCGCCGCGTCGGGGCCGCGCCGTCGAGCGCGTCGATCAGCTCGTCCATGCTCTGCCAGCGGGCCGACGGCTCCTTCTCCATCGCTCCGGCGATCGCGTCCGCGAGCTGGTCGGAGATATCCGGGCGCAGCTCCCGCACGTCGGGGAGCTCGTGGTGGCGCTGATGGTACAGCACCGCGTAGAGACTCTCCCCCTCCCAGGGGCGATGGCCTGAGAACATCTCCCACGCCACGAGCCCGAGGCTGTACACGTCCGCGCGACCGTCCAGATTGTCCCCGTCGATCTGCTCCGGGGCCATGTAGGACGGCGTGCCGATCGCCACGCCGTGCATCGTGAGCTGCGTATCGCCCGACATCGAGCGCGCCACCCCGAAATCGGCGAGCAGCGCCTTGCCGTCGGCATCGATGAAGATGTTCTCGGGCTTCACATCGCGATGGACGATGCCCATCCGGTGCGCCGCCGCGAGCGCGGAGGCGACCTGTCTCAGCACGCTCACGGCGAAGTCCGCCGACAGGGGCTGCTCCTGCTGGATCACCTGCTTCAGCGTGCGCCCGTCGATGTGCGCCATCACGAGCGCAATGCCGCCGGCTCCGAGATCCATCACCCGGTGCACGCCGACGACGTTCGGATGATTGAGCTGCGTCACGAAGCGCGCTTCGCGGGCGAACCGCGCGACCGCTTCCTCGTCCTCCACGTACTTGGGACGAATCAGCTTGATCGCGACCTCTTCACCCGTCGCGCGGTCGCGCGCCAGGTAGACGATGGCCGTCCCCCCACGCCCGATCTCCCCGAGTATCCAATACTCGGGTTCGAGCGCGGTGAGCGCCGTCGGAGTTCGTTCGCTGCTCATCGCCGGATGTCGGACGGGAAAGGGGGCAGCATCCGCCTCCGGCCAAAGGTCACTGCGCGTGGAATCGCAGCACGACCTCGCCCAGCTCGATGCGGTCGCCGTCGGCGAGCTGACGCTCCCCGTCGAGGTTCGTCAGCTCCTGGTCGTTCACTACTACCGGGTTGGTCTGGGAAAGATTCGCGACCATCCACTTTCCGCCAGAGTAAGCGAGCCGAGCGTGCTGCCGGCTGACCGTGCTCGAGTTGAGCGCGACGTGCTGTGGGGACCGCCCGGGATTGCGCCCCAGGATCAGATGAGGCTGCTGGCCGGCCACGCGGACGAAGCGGATCTCCTGGTGCCGGGTGTCGCCGGACAGCACTTCGAGATGGCCAGGCAGAAGCTGGACGACCTCGTCCGTCGGGCGGACGAAGCGAACCGTCTCGCTCGTCGCGGGAACCTGATCGCCGTCCATCGACATCGGAATCTCGACCGAGCGCTCGCCACCGGGCCGATACTGAGGCGCGACGGCAGGTGGCGCAAAGCTCGACTCCACTCTGGGTTCGACGGTCTGCACCGGCGGCCCCGACATGTCTCGTGGCGGCGACATGGTGGCTTCCCACGCGATCCCCCGGTTCATCGGGAAGACGAGTGGGATGGGGGTATAGGCCGTGCGCTGGCCGGCGCGCCACCTCATGATGGACACCGCGGCCACGACGGCCACTGCAAGCACCAGGATGACGAAAAGGATCACGACGGGGACGGGATGAGAGTTGCTTCCTTCACAACACTGGCGGCCTCCACCAGAAAGGCAAGAGGTGTTCCCCGGATCGCGTCCGGATACACCGGAACGCCCCCTCGGGTGCTTTGCCCCCGATGCGGGGTCGCGCAGTCGAGCTCGCTTGTTGACTGGCTGAGCTTCGCGCGCTTCGTGAGGCCTCTGGCCTGCGAAAATCCGGCCGCCGCCCCCCGCCCGGGGCGACTCCGGCTCGCCTCCCCTGGTCGGTGATCCAGGTCGGAACTTCCGGCTGGAGCTACCGCCATTGGGAGGGCATCCTCTACCCTCACGACCTGCCCCCGCGCCAGCGTCTCGACCACTACCTCGCCCGCTATCGTACGGTCGAGCTGAACGCAAGCTACTATCGCTGGCCCGCGGATGCCGCGTTCGCGCGCTGGCGGCGTCGATTCCCGGCGGATTTCGTGTTCGCCC
>Ga0070689_100002853_pt1 | contig 11362 bp, 10 predicted proteins | sample KBSS23HmetaG_FD_64669 | JGI IMG/M metagenome (GOLD analysis project Ga0070689, IMG submission 64669) | Switchgrass rhizosphere microbial communities from Kellogg Biological Station, Michigan, USA - KBS S2-3H metaG | ecosystem: Host-associated > Plants > Roots > Rhizosphere ... | reverse complement strand
CATCAAACACGCACTCCCTCAGCCCAACACAGGCCATACCAAATGGCGGCATCGGAGCGATGACCCCATCGTCTCAAATCGCGCAATACTCGATCAAACTGCTTCTCGCCGAAACCCAGCGGTCCAGTGATGACTTCACGCGCGGTCTCGATTACTCCGATCGCGTTCCTGACGAAGTCCGGGAACTCTGGGGCGCCGGCGCATGAGCCGAAGAAAATCCAATGGTTGCGCCGTGGCTTGGCACCCGCGTCGTGCAACAGCGCAACCAAACGCCGACCTACAAACGGATCACACCTCAGATGTTCGAAAGCGCGAATGTATGCGTGCCAGAGTTCCACGAAGCCCGGCGGTTCCGGCCACAGGCGCAGCACCTGGTGGTCATCATCCGCCAGCGCGATGCGCCCGCCTCGGCGAACAGCGCGGACCATTTGCCGGACCACTTGTTCGGGCTCCCTCACGTGTTCGAGCAGGAAGCGGGCATGAACCACGTCGAACCGGCGCCATTCGGACTTTTTGAGCGGTAGTTCCAGCACCTCGCCGTGGCGCCATTCGACCAAACCCAGTTCGCGGGCTTCCCGCGCTTGTCGCCGCGCTTCGACGATTTGTCGTTTGTCCCGTTCGATACCAATCACGCGGCCGCGTGGCCCCGCGACACGCGCCATGTCGCGCGTGAATTGCCCCAGGCCGCTGCCTAAATCCAATACGGCTTCGCCGCCGGTTAGCGCCAATTCCCGCAAACAAGCCTGGTTCAGCAATCCGTTCAAGCTCGACAGACGCCGCTGTTCCTCTGGTTTGGAACCGTGAATGTATGGCTGATTCTTTGAGGATTGCATTGGGTCATTCGTAATCGAGCGCGGCCCTGGGATCAACTCTCTAGCTGGCTGTCGCTCGGCGATCATGCCCGGCGTCAGATTAAGTGCGCTTGGGATTTCTTTTGCGCGACACGAATACTTGAGCAAACCCTGGAAATCCGCTTTTCTTTGCCTATGAAACCTCCTCGATTCTTCAAGGCCTTTGAGATGCCTCGCCGCTCATTTCTCAAACTCGCGGCTGTCACAACGTCCTCGTTTGCCGCGGTCCACCTGCCGGCGCAAGGCGCGGAACGCACGCCGCCGGTCGGCGACGGCAAACTGCGCATCATCGTCTTTGGGGCACACCCCGACGACTGCGAACTCAGCGCTGGTGGGACCGGCGCCAAGTGGTCCGCACAGGGTCACCACGTCAAGTTCGTCTCCTGCACGAACGGCGACATCGGCCATTGGGGCATGGCGGGCGGGCGCCTGGCTCAACGCCGCGCGGCCGAAGTCAGGAAGTGCGCCGAGATTCTTGGAAACCAATCCCAGGTGCTCGACATCCACGACGGCGAACTGATGGTGACCATGGAGAACCGCCGGTTGATTTGCCGCCTGATCCGCGGCTGGCAGGCAGACATCGTCATCAGCCACCGTCCCAACGACTACCACCCCGATCACCGCTACGTGGGAGTGCTCGTCATGGACGCCGCCTACATGGTCACCGTCCCCCATTTCTGTCCCGACGTTCCTCATCTCACAAAGAATCCCGTTTTTCTCTTTGCCGAAGATGAGTTCCAACGGCCCAACCCGTTCACTCCGGACGTTGTCGTTGCGATCGACGATGTAGTCGAGAAGAAGTTCGCCGCCGTCGAAGCGCTCGAATCCCAGTTCTACGAAGGCGGCTGCAACGGAGGACCCCACCTGGTCCCGAACCCGGCTGACACAGCCGCGGTGGCTGCGAGGAAGAAAGCAGTCCGCGACGAGTGGGCGGGTTTCTTCTCGGCAACCGCCAATCGATACCGCGCCGCCTTCGGCCAGTACTATGGTAAAGACCGCGCGGACAAGATCCGATTCGCGGAAGCGTTCGAAATCTGCGAGTATGGCCGCAAGCCGGAGAAGGAGGAGATGAGGAGGCTCTTTCCGTTTTTCGGAGCGTGAGCGCGCCCGCTATCCGATTGTGTTTGGCGACCTGACCACCATTGGCCGCGTCGTCTAAGCCGGAACCATGCAGCCGGAATGAATGAGGAGCGCAGCCGCCTCGGCTGCTGTTCGGCGCGCCCTCGCGCCGAACTTCGGCACGAATGAACGCACCCAATAGTGAACGGGCCTCCAACGTAGGGCCGGCGTCTCCCGCGTCTCGCCTGCCCTGCTCGGACGGCAGTCCGAGCGAACGATTCGTAGCGCCTTGGCGCTTCACCTCATAGTGAGGAGGTCTGGCCTACACCCAGAAGTCGGAGGGGCCCTCTGGGCAGGACAGCCCATGTCCAACCCGCATTTGTATTCTCGCCTGAAACTCAAAAACCAATTATGAACTTTCAGGACCCAGAATACATCATAAGCGAGCCGTGGTGGGTGACCATCTTGGGTTGTGTAACCTTCGCCGCGTTGATTGCCTTCGCGCTTATAGCCTCTTAAGCTACACTTGTTGCTCCCGTGGTTCCGGCAGGCAGGATTGCGAGTAATGAACCTGTAATCTCAGTAGTAGGTCGTCCAATTTCCAGCGTGCTGCCATTGAAGGATCGCGCGGGGCCGTAATTCCACATGCCCATCGGCGAAGCCGAGATTCACGGAACGCATGTTATTGGCGAAACGGTGTCCTCCAGAAGCCTTCGCGACGTTCGTCACACTCGTGCCTTCCGCAGCAGTCAAGTCGCTGATGATAGGTTGAACGGCAGCCACGGCGTCGTCCAGTTTCTGCGGCCAACCGTCTTTGGTTCTGGTTACGGTACCGGACAGGCCCGGACTCGGAAAGAGCCGGGTCGGCGTATTGTCCAGCGTGCGTGGCACCCACCAATCGTGATTGAGCAGAGCAAAGTTTCCAAACTGTTGAATCAGGTATCTGTTCAGGTCAGCGGTGTTGCTGATGCCACGACCGCCGTTCATCCTGCGAAACCACTGGTCGGCCGCCCGATATTCCGAGGGCCGCACCGGGCAGAACCACATGGGTACCGTCAGGCCAAAGGGTTCGAGCTTTGGAACCATCTCCGGCGAAACGTCCCAGGGGTTAAGGCCGGTGGTCGGCATATTGAACGAGGGCAACAAACCTCGCGGGTTGTCTGTCGCATAGACGTTGGCGGCAATCCCCCATTGGCGGTAATTCGAGGTGCAGTTGGCAACCTTGGCCTGGAACCTGGCCCGATTCAGCGCCGGCAGCAACAGGGCCGCCAAAATGGCGATGATGGCGATCACCACCAGTAATTCGATGAGCGTGAACGCTTGGCGTTGCGATGTCGGCGAACGATGGAAGAACCGGCGCACAGGTGAATAGGGATTGCATACCACCCTGCGACGTCCGTTACAAGGAAGATCTATTTCCCGGCGGACGCTTCCGCTATCGATTTCAATGCCGTGAGGCCCGTCTCAAACTGGCCGCCGACCATCTTATCCATGTTCATGAACAGGCACATGGCCTTGCCGATGAAATTGTTCTTGCCACTCATGCTCCAGGTGACCGCGGTCAGATTGCCTTGGGGCTTGAAGTTGAACTCGGAGGTGCTGGTTCCGGCCATCGGCTTGATAAACTCAAGATTGAACCGGATCAGTTCGTTGGGCCGGCTCTCCGCGATCGTCATGCTGCCCTCGCCCACCTGGTTGTTGCCGGCCCATCGGTAGATGGCGCTTGTCCCGGACGCTGGGCCTTCGTAAGTTTGCTTCATCGTCGGATCAATTTTTACCCACGGCGACCAGGCCTCCCATTTCTTGAGTTCGTTTACCTGTGCAAACACCTTTTCCGCCGGAGCAGCGATGGTGGCTGTCCGCGCGACGTGGTAGTCCGCAGGTTGCAAGGCCACGACGATGACGAACACGGCGACGATTACTCCAATAATGATGAGGATTTTTTTGAGCATAGACTTTCTCCGGTTGATGCTGCGGTCTGATTCGGGTCTAACTTAGCCTCCGGCCATTGCACCCACAATTAGGAAAGGTTCGTCGCCGTTGACGACCGCGTCGGGCAACCGGGTCTCCGGCGGCTCGAGCGACAGGTCCTCTTTGCACGCGAAGTACCTGACGAATGGCCGGCGACGCTGCGTGACGTGGTCGCGAATGGTCCCGCGCAGGACCGGGTAACGGGCTTCAAGCGCGTCCAGCACCGAGAGCACGGTGACCGGGCTCTTGACCTCGAGTTCCACGTCGCCGTCAATCCGCGCCAGGTTGCGGAGGTGATAAGGTAGTACGACGCGTATCATCCTAGAGTTTGGGCTGCGGCGGGAATCGAAGTGCCACACTGCTTTTGGGGCTTGGCGGTTGCGTCGAAAGCGGTGTCGTCGCTTCGCATTGCCACCGCACTCCCAATGCGTTTCGGTTCCAAGGACGATTCATTCGTGTCAATTCGTATGCATTCGTGGTTTGTCCGCTTCGATTGCACTCAAGGCAATGTCTGGACCTCGACAGAATAGACTGCGGGAAGATCCCGGACGATTGGATTCCAGGTTTCGCCACTGTCAGCGGAGCCATAAACCTGCCCGCCGGTGGTGCCGAAATACACCCCGCACGATTCGAGCGAATCCGCGGCCATCGCGTCACGCAGCACGTTCACGTAGCAATCCTTCTGCGGCAGGCCTTTGGTGAGCGCTTCCCATTCGTTCCCGCCCGTCCGGCTCCGGTACACGCGCAATTTCCCGTCAGGCGGAAAGTGCTCGGAGTCGCTCTTGATGGGGACGACATAGATGGTTTCCGGCTCGTGCGCATGAACGTCAATCGGGAAACCGAAGTCCGTCGGTAGATTGCCGCCAACGTCGGTCCATTGATCGCCGGCGTTGTCCGTGCGCAACACGTCCCAATGTTTCTGCATGAACAGCACGTCCGGGCGGGACCGGTGCATGGCGATGCGATGGACGCAGTGGCCGACTTCCGCATCAGGATCGGGCAGTTCGTATTGAGATTTCAGGCCGCGATTGATGGGCTTCCATGTCTTGCCGCCGTCATCAGTACGGAAAGCGCCTGCTGCCGATATGGCGATGTAGATGCGGTTCGCGTTGCTCGGGTCGAGCAGGATGGTGTGCAAGCCCATGCCGCCCGCGCCGGGCTGCCAGAGGTGTCCCTTGGTATTGCGCAATCCGGGAAGCTCCTTCCACGTCTTGCCGCCGTCCACCGTCTTGAAGATCGCCGCATCTTCCGCGCCCGCAAAGGCTGTGTCCGGATCGGTGAGTGACGGCTCGATGTGCCAGATGCGCTTGAATTCCCACGGATGCTGTGATCCGTCGTAAAACTTGTGCGTTCCGACCTGGCCCTCATAGAGAAACATGTTGCTCTGACCCTTGGGCATGCCGTCCGGGCCCATCAAATCTTCCGGTTTCGTTCCAGGTGGATTCCACGTTTTGCCACCGTCGTCGGAGCGCTGGATGATCTGCCCGAACCAGCCGCTGGTCTGCGACGCATAGATCCGGTTTGGGTCAGCGGGCGAACCTTTGAGGTGATACATCTCCCAGCCCGCGAAGTGCGGCCCGCTGACTTCCCAATTCTGGCGCTTCCCGTCGGCGGTCAAAATGAACGCGCCTTTTTTCGTGCCAACCAATACTCGGATTTTGCTCATGAGTTCTCCTGTTTCGATTTGTGTTTGGTGACTTTGATCAATTTGCCCCGGCGTCATTCATGCGCCGGCCACCGTCTTGCGAATGTTGCTTGAACACGTTGAGCTTCGGCTTCGTGTCCACGTCTAGCGTGCCTTGGCCTGGTTTCATGGGTTTGTCCGTCACAGCGATCGAAGCGCGTCTTTGCCCACCCAGCGGGAAGTCGGGTCGGCAGCGGACGAAAGCCTCCGTGCCAGCGCGATGGCAGCGGACTTGAGTTCCGCGTTGCGTCCGCCAATGGCGCGCAAGGCCCAGCTCACGGCTTTCTTGACGAAGTTGCGTTCGTCCGTGGCCGCGGCTTCGATGAGCGGCAGGCAATGTGTGAAAGCCTTGGTGCCGGCGTGTTCGTCATGCAAAGCAAGGCACGCCAACAGGGCGAACGCCGCGCGCTTCTGGAACTCGCCGCGCGAGGCGGCCCACCGCGCGACTTTGCCGAAGGCGTGCGGCGCGCGGTCAAACAATTTGAAGCAAACCGTGTCGCAGATGGCCCAGTTGTCGAAATCGCGACACCAGCGATCCATCAGCGCGGGCGTGACGCGCTCCGGATCGGCGACGAGCGCCGCCACTGTGCGCGCCTCGTAGTTGCCCGTCTCCCAAAGCGCGAGGGCCAGCGGATGATTGTGCCCGAACCGCTTTGCCACTTGCTGCATGTCGCTCATGCTCACGCCGAGTGCATTGCTTGTCACGATGCCGTAGCGCGACGACATTTCCTCACGAATGCGCGCAGTGCTCAGTCCCTTCAGCGTGGCGAGGACCGAGCGCACGTCTTTGAGCGCGCCCTGCGCCGGATTGCCGGCGGCCTTCGTTGGAGCGCGGGTTTGTCGAACGGCGCCGCCATTCTCCGCAATCCGTGCTTCGACCAGCTTCCGAACGAGGGACGCCGGCAGTGGATTGTCTGCTTGAAAGCGGATCGTGCCTTTGCTGGTCTCGAAACCCGCAAGCTGCTTCTGGAACACGCCGACCGTCGTGGAATTCATGGGGTAGAACGCGCAGTGGTTCGCGGTCGCGCCGAACGCGACGAGCGGCCGCCCGTTCAAACGAAAGGCGGCGAGTCCGTAGCTGATGCACTCCTCAGCATTTGGCGCGGCGGCGCGGATGGTGCGACAAAGTTTCTCGAGAGCGGCTCGTTTATCGACGCTCACACCTGCGAGATACTCTTCGATCGGACTGGGTTTGGGCTTTGCCATAGGCATAACGAGGTTTCTGGTTATTTTCCCTTCGCCGCCTGCTTCAATTTCTTGATGTCGAGTTTCACCATTTGGAGCACGGCCTGCATGACCCGCTGCGATTTCGCGGCGTCTTTGCCGCTCAACAGTTCGCCCAAAACCGTCGGGACGATCTGCCAGGAGAGTCCGTATTTGTCCTTGAGCCAGCCGCACTGCACCTCCTGGCCACCGGCGGAGAGCTTCTTCCAAAACCGGTCCAATTCGGCCTGGGTCCTGCAATTCACGACGAACGAGATGGCTTCGGTGAATTTGAAGTGCGGTCCGCCGTTGAGCGCCACAAATTCCTGTCCGTCAAGCTGGAATCCAACGGTCATGACCGAGCCCGCCGGCCGGCCGGAGGCTTGTTCACTCGCTTTGTCATAGCGGGAGATTTTCCCGATCCGGGAATTCTTGAAAATGGACGTGTAGAACTTCACGGCCTCCTCGGCCTGGTCATCGAACCACAGAAACGGAGTGATCTTCGGCATAATTTTCTTAGTCAGTGTTTGTGTTTCGTTCGTTCAATGGTATGACGAGCGAAATGCGCGGCTGAGGACATGGGTTTATTTTGGGCCAGGCGCTGAACGGTTGGGTTCCTGGTAGATGTAGCAGATCTTGCCGTTTGTGCGGGTGGGGACCGGTTGAGTCGTCGATCGCATGAGCGGGTTATTCAGCCGTCCCTTCGGGACTTCTGCAACACGGAATTTGCCCCGGGAAAAACCGCGCACCGCATCCCAACTTCTGACAAGCTGAGAGCCCGGGCGACAAGCTGTGGCTCACAGAGCTGCGCCGGACCGCGGGTCTGTGACCCGCAGCAGCTTTGCTGACCCATCGCATGCGGAAAAATCTAGGCGCCTTGAAAATCCCTGCGTGCTGCGGCTCACAGAGCCGCGCTTCTCGAAGAGAATTGACAATCGCGGCCCAATATACTAGCCATTTGGCTAGTTATGAATGAATTGACCGGCATTCAACGACGCGTGTTCGATTTCGTTCGCGATAAACTGGTTGCCGGCCGCCCGGCGCCCACGGCGCGGGAAGTGGCCGCCCAGTTTGGCTGGCGCAGCAAACGCGCGGCGGAGTGTCACCTCGAGGCCATCATTCGCAAGGGTTGGCTGGCTTCCGAGCCGGGAAAAGCTCGTTCCCTTCGTTTGAAAGACGGCCCGGTGCGTCGCGCGGTTATCGAGATTCCTTTGTTTGGTTCCGTCCCGGCCGGATTCGGCGCCGACCGCGAACAGGAAGCTGGCGAGTGCATTCCGGTGACGATTGACTCCATCGGCTTCAAGCCGACGCGAAACACCTTCGCTTTGCGCGTGAGCGGCGATTCGATGATCGGGAAGCACATTTGCGATGGCGACATCGTGGTGCTGGAACATGGGCCGGACCCGCGCCCGGGTCAGATTGTGGCGGCGCTGATCGACCGCAAAAGCACGCTGAAGACATTTGTCATGAAAAACGGAAAGCCGTTCTTGAAAGCGGAGAACCCGAAATATCCCGACCTGATTCCATCCGAAGAACTGATGATTCAGGGTGTCGTTCGAGCTGTGCTTCGCCGGTTCGAAAAGTGAAAGGGCAGAATCATGAATGCAGAATTCGCCACCTTCAGGGTTTGTGCACGGGTTCTCAGCAAGCGCACCCGCGGCGACTGACCTCTCTCTTCCTTCTGCCATGTTCGCCACGCGCACCATTGTCCATCTGGACGCCGACGCCTTCTTCGCCGCCGTCGAGCAGGCGGCGGACCCGAAGCTGCGCGGGAAGGCCATCGCCGTGGGCGGTGAGCGGCGCGGCATCATCGCCTCGGCTTCGTATGAAGCCCGCGAATTCGGCGTTTACACGCCGATGCCGACGGCGCGCGCGCGCAAGCTTTGCCCGAAGCTGATTGTCCTGCCCGGCGATTTCGAGCGTTACGAGCAGTTCTCGAACTGGATGTTCGGCTACTGCTATGATTTCACGCCGGACGTGGAGCAGACCTCGATCGACGAAGGGTACTTCGACCTTTCCGGCGCGCGCAAACCGCCGGTGGACATCGCGTTGAAGATCCGGGATGCGATCGGTCAGAAACTGAAAATCACGGTCAGCGAGGGCATCGCTACCAACAAACTGGTCAGCGCCGTTGCCTCCAAGTTGACGAAACCGGCGGCTTTCAAAGAGGTTCGCCCGGGCAAAGAAAGGGAGTTCCTTCATCCGCTCCCCACCCAATGGCTGCCGGGTGTCGGTCCGAAAACCGGTGTGCGCCTGAACGCGGCCGGCCTCGCGCGGATTTGCCACATTGCGGCAACGCCGTTGGAAATGCTGGAACTGCTCCTGGGAAACCAGGCGGCCGCCATCCGCCAGTTCGCCCACGGCATCGATGAACGCCCGCTGATCCCGGCGCGGGAACCGCAGAAAACTTTCAGCCATCAAGAGACCTTTGGCAGCGACCTCACCGATGACGAGTATGTCGAAGCGACGCTGCGGCGCATGGCGGACAGCCTGTTCGCCAAGGTGCGCGAGGAAGGCCGCAGCATTCGCACGCTCACGGTCAAGGTGCGCTACAATGACATGGCCGAGGATCAGTTGAGCGACAGTCTGCTTGAACCGACCGATTTGGAGACCGACGTGTATGGCCGCCTGCGCGGGATACTGCGGCAAGCGTGGAAGCGGCGCGTCAGTCTGCGGCTGGTTTCACTCAAGCTGTCGAACGTCTATGACGGCCGTTTTCGGAGCGAACTGCCGCTGGAAGTTTCCGCGCAACGGCAGGACGCCCGCGCGCGGGTGGCGGTGGTGATTGATGAACTGCGCAAGGCGCGTGGGCATTCGATCATTTTGCGCGGCCATGACTTTCTTTTGCGCGCTGGTCCTCGTGAACCTTTGGCCACCGAGGTACCCACCATCGCCCATCGCCCATCGCCTATCGCCCATCGCCTATCGCCCATCGCCCCTCGCCCAGGCTGTTATGTCCCGCTGCGTTGCCACAGCCACTATTCGTTTCTCGATTCAACGCTGTCGCCCACCGCCCTGGTGGAACTGGCGAAGCATCATAATCTCCCTGCGATCGCGTTGACGGACACGGGCAACCTGCATGGCGTCGTGGAATTCGTGCAGGCGGCTCAGTCGGCGGGCATCAAACCCATCATCGGCGTGGAACTAAGCATGGGCACGCACCCGTTGTTGCTGTATGCGGCGAACGCGACGGGTTACCTGAATCTTTGCCGTCTCCTGTCGCGCCATTCAGAGGGCGCGGGAGAAAACGAAGCTTCAGTTGCGGCGAAGCAATGCCAACCGCTGAAGCGGCAACTCCTGGCGAACTTCGGTGATGGGCTCCTGGCCACGAGTCCCGATGCGACCCTGGCCGAGTTCTTTCCCGGCCGTTTCTACCAGATGGCCTGCAAACGCCCCCTCTCCTCCGGCGAAGCGGGAGGAGAGGGCCGGGGAGAGGAGGGGCGTTTTAACCCCTCTCTCCGGCTCTCTCCCCACTCGTTCCTCGCGGGGAGAGAGAGACGGATGGGCAAGGGCGGGGTGAGCGGTTTCCCGATCGTTGCCTGTCCGGCGATCCATTACGCCACGCCTGAAGACCGGCGCCGATACGACATTCTCCAAAGCATTCGCACCTTGACGCTGTTGGAGCACGCGCATCCGGAGAAGCGACGCGGGGGACGGTATCATTTTCGCGCCCCGGCCGAGATGGCGGCGGGATGCGCGCAGCATCCCGAGTGGCTCCGCGCGACGCGCGAAATCGCGGAGCGCTGTGAATTCGAGTTCCCGTTCGGCAAACCGCAGTTCCCCGCGTTCAAAGTGCCGGACGGTTCGTCGAAAGAGTTTCTTCGACATCTGGTGCGCGACGGCCTGAGAGCGCGTTACACGGGCAGGCGGATCATTTCGGACACGGGAGCGGATGTGCCCCTGGCGCAAGTGCGGGCGCAGGTCGAGGAGGAGTTGGGCATCATCGCCGATGTGGGTTACGAGGACTACTTCCTCATCACCTGGGATTTCCTTCAGGATTGCCAGCGGCGCGGCATCGAGTGGATCACGCGCGGCAGCGCGGCGGACAGCCTGGTCTGTTATTGCCTCGGCATCAGCAGCGTTTGCCCGATTCGCTTCGGCCTGTATTTCCGGCGCTTCCTGAACAAGGAACGCATGGCGTTGAACAAACTGCCGGACATCGACATTGATTTCGCGCACGACTTCAAAGACGACGTGGTGAAGCTCATTTTCGAGAAGTATGGCCGGGAGCATTGCGCCGTGGTGGGCGGATTTTCGACATTCCAGGCGCGGAGCGCGTTCGCGGAAGTAGCCAAGGTGCTCGGCGTGGGGGAACGCGAGGTCAGGAAGTTCACCGAGCGCTTTCCGTGGGGTTTCGGCGGCGGCTGGGTTCCCGACGAGCCGGCGCCCAAGAGCGGCGCGGGTCTGATTGAACTGCTCCGCGCCAGTCCTGAAACCCGCGACCTGCCGTTCGACGAGGAGCCCTACCAGACGGCGCTGCACATGGCGGAGTTCCTCGATGGGATGCCGCGTTACCCGAAGATGCATCCTTGCGGTCTCGTGCTTTCGCGCCAGCCCATGCACGAGTTGACGCCGACCTTTATCGCGAACAAGG
>Ga0070689_100002851_pt1 | contig 11365 bp, 9 predicted proteins | sample KBSS23HmetaG_FD_64669 | JGI IMG/M metagenome (GOLD analysis project Ga0070689, IMG submission 64669) | Switchgrass rhizosphere microbial communities from Kellogg Biological Station, Michigan, USA - KBS S2-3H metaG | ecosystem: Host-associated > Plants > Roots > Rhizosphere ... | reverse complement strand
GCAGGCGCACGTCCGGGACCTCGATGCCGATCGTCTCCGCAGGCAACGCGATACGTGCGGCGACCTTGCCGAGCCGCTCGCTCTCGCTGCCGTACGTGACGACGAGCGAGGCAAGCACGTCCGCGGCATCGGCTCCGTGTGCCTCGAGCACGCGCGCGCACACGAGCGCGGCCAGCGGGTGTCCGGACTTCAGGCAGTACCAAGCCGTCGCCCGGTAGATATTCGCGGCCCGCGCATCGCCGAGGGCGAGCGCACAATCGGCGAGGCGAATGCGCGCGTCGTAGTCGAGTGGCGCGGCCGCGACGATCGCGTCGTAGAGGCGAAGTGCGGCGAGATGTTGACCCTGCGCGAACAGCGTGGCGGCGCTGCGCTTGACGTCCCCGAGGCTGACCATGCAGCGCGAGCCTAATGTATAGTCAGGCCCTTGCGACGGGGGAATGCGTGAAGAAATGCGCTAGCTGCTCGAAGGACCTTCCCGAAGCCGCACTCCACTGCGTGTTCTGCGGTGCCAAGCAGGCACCCGCACCCGCGGTGGGTCCGAGCGTCGTCGCGAAGACCGCATTTGGCTACTCCGCCAACGAGGTGATGCAGCAGCTCGGTAATCAACGCCCGCAGTCGCCGCAGCAGCCCGCGCCGCAGCAACCCGCGCCGCAGCAGCCCTACCAGCGTCACCCGCCGTCGCAGCAGCCGCTCGCACCCTCGTCGTCGCCGCATGCACCGACGGTGATGGTGAGTCCCGGCGGAGGTCCGCCGCCGCCGCAGCAGTACAACCCACAGCCGTACAACCCGCCGGCGCAGCAGCCGTACAACCCGCCGGCGCAGCAGTACAACGTGCCCCCGCAGCAGCAATACGGGTATGGCGGTGGCGGGCCGCAGCCGCTCGGCATTCACTCGCCGCAGCAGGGCACGCCGCAACCGATCCCCGCCGCACCGACGCCGTACCTCGGTGCGCAGACCGGCGCGGCGAGCGCGCGCCCGATCGAGCCGTGGCGCAGCAGCCTGAAGCTGATGATGATCGTGTGGGGTGCGGTGCTGCTCGCCGCATTCGCGACGCCGATGTCGACGGACCCGATGATCTTCAACTGGGACGCGATCATTCACGCGCCCGGCACCGCGAAGGTCGTACCGCTCGTGTGGGCGGCGGCGGGTCTGCTGTCGCTCGTGCTCGGCGCGATTCCACTGGCCGCGCTACCAAGAGGCGTGCTCGCGCTCGTGCTCGGGCTCGCCGGCATCTTCGTGCCGATGGCGCTCCATCCCGAAAGCTTCTCGGAGTGGAAGCACCTGGTGCCGCTCGTCGGCGGCCTGCTGCTCGTGCCCGGCCTCCTCGTGCGCAACGAATACACGCATTCGCTGCTGTCGCGCGTGCTCGTCACGATCGGAGTCGTGTGCCTGCTCGTGCCGTATCTGATTCCCGAAGGCGGCCAGATCCCGCTCGTCATGATCTTCAAGGGCCTCATCGAGGCGCCGGGTGAGGCGAAGATCCAACCGATCCTGATGCTCGGCGAGATCGTGCTCGTCGTGATGTGCCTGCTCGCGTGGATGCCGGGGCCCGCGACCGCCGCGGCCAAGATCTTCGCGTGGGCGGTGCTCCTCTATCCGGTGCTCGTGTTCGTCGTCTACCTCCTGGTCAAGGGCGGCATCGGCGACATCGTGTCGAAGACCCCTGGCGCGCTGATGGCGTGGGCGCAGCCGGTCGCGTACGCCGTGCTGATCGGTTATGGCGCGGCGACGGTGTTTGGTAAACAACTGGAGTGATTCGTCGCGAGCACGTGATCGGCACGACGGTGCTGGGACGGCCGATCGAGGCCGTGCAGCTGATGCCGCCGTCGTACGCGCGCGCGAGGCCGCCCGCGATCCTGTTCGGTGCCATTCATGGCGACGAGCCGGTCAGTCAGCTCATGCTCGAGCGCCTCGCCGACGAGCTCGTCGAGCGGCCGCCGGGGCGCGAGACGTGGATCGTGCCGTGCGTGAACGTCGACGGCACGCTCGCAGGCACGCGCAACAACGCGAACGACGTCGATCTCAACCGCAACTTCGCGTCGGCGAGTTGGGGCAGCGAGCGCCGGCCCGGCTACAACCCCGGCAAGGCGCCTGAAGATCAGCCGGAGACGCAGGCGCTCGTGTTGTTGATCGATCGCGTCGGCGCCGAGCGGCTGATCGCGGTGCACGCCACATATCGGATGGTGAACTGGGACGGGCGCGGCGAGCCGCTCGCGAAGGAGATGGCCGAGCGCTGCGGCTATCCGGTCGAGCACGACATGGGCTATCCGTGCCCGGGCTCGTTCGGCACGAAGTACGGCGTCGAGCGCAACCTCGAGGTGATCACACTCGAATCGCCGTACCTGGTCGCCGACGAGCGCGGCTGGCTCGAGTGCCGGACGGCGCTGCGCTGGTGCGTCGACCTTCCCGACTGAGGGCCTTGCCGGCTGTGTGACGACTTGTCACACTGCGTGCATGCGGTCGCCATGGTGGCAGGGCCTCGACCTGCGCGTGCTGCGGCACGTGCGAGGCGTGCTGCGCCGGCGCGGCCTCGAGCTGACGCTCGTCGAACGACGACCCGCGGAGCCCGCCGCGTTCGCGCCGCTGGCGACCGATGATCCGAATGGCGCGGGCCTCGCGGTGATCGCGCCCGATCTCTCGACGCCCGAGCTCGGGCTCATCGAGCACATGCTCGGCGAAGCGGCGCTCGATGTGGCGGCTGCACTGCGCGAGCGCAACGGTCGCGGCGAACCGAACCGGCGCACCGGGTACGCCGGCATCATCGGCGCGGCGCCCGGGATGCTCGAGCTGTACTCGCTGCTCGATCGCGTCGCGCCGTCGGACTCGACGGTGCTCATCCAGGGCGAGAACGGAACGGGCAAGGAGCTCGTCGCCCGCGCGACGCACGATCGCTCGCCGCGCCGCGAGCATCGCTTCATCGTCACGAACTGCTCCGCGTTCAACGACAACCTGCTCGATTCCGAGCTGTTCGGCCACAAGCGCGGCGCGTTCACCGGTGCCGTCGCCGACAAGACGGGGCTGTTCGAAGCCGCCGACCTGGGCACGTTCTTCCTCGACGAGATCGGTGACATGTCGCCGACGTTGCAAGTGAAGGTGCTGCGCGTGCTGCAGGAGGGCACGTTCAATCGCGTCGGCGACACCGAGACGCGCAAGGTCGACGTTCGCATCATCGCGGCGACGAATCGCGACCTGTCGGCGATGGTCGCTGCCGGCACGTTTCGCGAGGACCTGTTCTATCGCATCAACGTCATCAACCTGACGCTGCCCGCGTTGCGCGATCGCCGCGACGACGTCCCACTTTTGATCGAGCACTTCCTCGCGCGTCACCGGCGCAATGGCCGCCCGAAGCGGCTGACGGCGGACTGTCAGCTGCAGATGCTCGCGTATCCGTGGCCCGGCAACGTGCGCGAGCTCGAGAACGAGCTCGAACGGCTCGTCGTGCTGTCCGGAGACTCGTCGTCGATCGATGCCTCGCTGCTATCACCGCGCATCCGCCAGTACATCCCCGCAGACGAGCAACGCTCGCACGACAGCACGTCGCTGCCGGCCGCGATCGAGGCACTCGAGCGCAAGATGATCGGCGCCGCGATCCGCAGGCACGGCGGCAACAAGACGCGCGCGGCCGAGGAGCTCAAGGTCTCGCGCCGCAATCTGATCCGGCTCGTGCAAAAGTATCAGCTCGAGAAATAACGCCCGCGCACCGCGCGTTGGCCGGCGATGGAGCGCATCCGCGAAACGCCACCCCGCTGGATCGACCTGCGTCCGATCGGCATCATCGCGCTGGCGGTCGCGCTCGTGTGGTCGACCTCGATCCTCGCGAGCACGTACCACAGCATCAAGGTCAAACCGGAGCACCGCACGATCCGGGTCACCGGTTCCGCGAAGAAGCGCATCGTGTCGGATCTGATCGAGTGGTCGGCAACGCTCGAAGCGCGTGCCCCGGATCGCACGGCCGCATACAAAGCGTTGCGCGTGCAGTCCGACCGCGCGATCGAGTTCCTCAAGGCCCAGGGGATCAAGCCGACCGAGATCCAGCCGCAGGCGACGAGCTTCCACGAGGACATCGAGACGCAGGAGGAGCTGAAGCTCCTGCCCGGCGCGAAGGAGCCGACGAAGATCGAGAAGAAGATCTTCAAGGGCTACATCACGCGCCAGGTGATCTTCGTGCGCTCGCAGGATGTGACGCGGATCGAGAAGGCGTCGCGCGAGATCACATCGCTGCTCGAGGAGGGTCTGTCGATCACGTCGGCGCCGCCCGAGTACTTCTACACGCGCCTCGGCGAGCTCAAGGTCGAGATGCTCGCCGCGGCGGGCAAGGATGCACGGGCGCGCGCCGACAACATCCTCAAGAACGCCGGGGGCGCGAAGATCGGCAAGCTGATCGGTGCGGACATGGGCATCATCAACGTCAATCCGGCGAACTCGACGGAGACCTCGGATCAGGGCAATAATGATCGCAGCGCGCTCGACAAGGACATCATCACGATCGTCCACGCGACGTTCGAGCTCGATTAGTGGCAATGCCGATCAGATAAGCGCAACCGATCGAAACCGATCGGCTTTCTGTCGAGCCCGAGCCCGAGCCCGACACCGCGCTGATCTCGACGAGCTTCTTCTCGACGAGCCGAAGATCGGGCTCGGGCTCCGGCCTTCGGCCTGGGCTCGGGCTCGATCGGCGAAGCGCAACGGATCGGAATGATCCGACTTGTCTCGCTACGTGAGTGGCATTGCGATTAGCGGCGATTAGCGCCGCGCAGTGCCGGCGGCAGATCGAAACGCCAAGACCGCCATGACCGCCAAGGTCAGAAGAGGAAGCGTTGGGGGATCGGCCGTGTTCCAGAGGATCAACAGGAGACACCAAGGTCAGAAGAGGTTGGGGGAGCGGCGGGTTCAGAGCCAAGGCGATCGCTCGGCGTGCTCCAGGAACTCCGACCTACCTTCCTCTTCTGACCTTGGCGTCCTTGGCGGCCTTGGCGATTGATCTCTGGCACACGTGCGAGCGCTGGAACACGAGCGACCCGACCTTCTTTTGACCTTGGTGTCCTCTTCCGCCTCCTGTTTGATCCTCTGGCACACGTGCGAGCGCTGGAATGCGCGCGAACCCTAAGCGCGCCCGACGACCCTTGACGACCTACGCGATCGACGCCGCGAGCGCTTCGGCGAGCGACGGATAACGCCACTGAAAGCCGAGCGTGCGCAGCTTTGCGGGGACCACTCGTCGTCCATGTACGATGGACTCCGCGAATTCGCCGACCGCCGCCTTGATCGCGAACGCGGGAACCGGGAGCCAGCTCGGGCGATGCAGTGCCTTGCCGAGCGCGCGGGCGAAGTCGGCGTTGCGGATCGAATCGGTGACGAGGTTGATCGGGCCACGATAGCGTGAATCGGTGAGGGCCGCCGCGTAGGCGGCGACCGCGTCGTCGCGATGGATCCACGAGACCCACTGGCGCCCACCGCCGATCGGGCCACCGGCGAACAGCGAGAACGGCGTGCGCAGCTTCGCGAGCGCACCACCACGGCCGAGCACCATGCCCGTGCGCATGCACACCACGCGGACGCGGTGCGCCTCGGCGGCGAGCGCCTCGTGCTCCCAGTCGCGGCACACGCGGCCGAGGAACGTGGTCTCGGCGGCGGGATCCGACTCGGTGACCTCGTCGTCATCGAAGTCGTTGTCGTCGGCGAACGGGTAGTAATCGACGCCCGATGCGGTGACGAGCACGGCCGGACGCGACGTCGACTTCGCGATCACCTCGACGATCGTGCGCGTGCTCTCGACGCGACTGTCGCGAATCAGCTGCTTGACGCGCGCGTTCCAGCGCCGCGCGGCGACGGGCTCGCCGGCGAGATGAAGGATCGCGTCGGCGCCGTCGAGCGTGTCGCACCACGGGCCCTGCGTCTCGAGGTCCGCACGCACGAGCTTCACCGCGCCTGCCTGCGGACCGAGGCGTTCGCGTGCGGACTCGACGTCGCGCACGAGCGCGGTGACGGCATGATCGCGTAGTGCCTCCACGAGCGCGCTGCCGATGAATCCGGTCGCGCCTGTGATGACGACGTTCATACGACGGCGGTCGCGCCGCGCCCGGGCCGCGCGTGATGCACGATCAGCGCCGCGACGTGCTCCTTCGCGAGCCGGCATGCCTCGACGAGCGTGCGCCCGCGTGCGAGATGCGTCGCGATCGCCGATGACAGCGCGCAGCCGGTCCCGTGCACATCCTCGCCCGCGACACGCGGCCCGCGCAGCTCGTGGCGCTCGTCACCGTGGACGAGCAGATCGATCGACTCGTCGCCGTCGAAGTGACCTCCCTTGACGAGCACCGCGCAATCAGCGCGGTGGGCGAGCTCGGTGGCCGCCGTCGCTGCCGCCGCGAGATCGGCCATGGGACGCCCGGCGAGCTGCGCGAGCTCGTGCCGGTTCGGCGTGATCAGCGTCAGGTGCGGGCGCAACGCGGCGAGCGCGCCCTCGACGTCATCGAGCAGCGCGATGTTGCCGCGCGTGGCTGCGAGGATCGGATCCCACACCACGGGCGCATCGGTCAGCTGCAACGCGGTGCCGAGCGAGCGCGCGATCGCGGCCGAGCCGAGCAAGCCGATCTTCACGGCGCGGAACTGGATGTCGGTCAGCAGGAACCCGAGCTGGTGATCGACGAGCTCGGGATCGCACGGCTGAAGCTCGGCGACACCAGTCGTGTTCTGCACGGTCAGCGCGGTCACCACGCCCGCCGGGCGCCCGCCGAGCTTGTCGATCACGCGCACGTCGGCGATGAATCCGGCGCCGCCCGATGGATCGAGGCCGCTGCACACGAGCACGTTCGGGGTCAGGCGATACGAGGTCATCCGTCGAATGCCGCCAGCCCGGTCACGTCCTGGCCGACGACGAGCGTGTGAATGTCGTGCGTACCCTCGTACGTGAAGACGGTCTCGAGGTTCAGCATGTGACGGCCACACTGATACTCGTCGGTGATGCCGTTCGCGCCGAGGATGTCGCGCGCGTCGCGTGCGCACTCGCGCGCCATCGCGACGTTGTTGCGCTTCGCCAGCGAGACCTGCGCCGGCGTGAGCTTGTCTGCTTCCTTGAGCCGGCCGAGCCGCCAGCACAACAGCTGTGCCTTCGTGATCTCGTTGACCATGTCGACGAGCTTGCGCTGCACGAGCTGATAGCCCGCGATCGGCCGCGAGAACTGCACCCGATCCTTCGCGTACGACAGCGCCTCGTCGTAACAGGCCATCGCCGCACCGACGGCGCCGTAGCAGATGCCGAAGCGCGCCTGCGATAGACACGAGAGCGGGCCGCGCAATCCGCTCACGCCGGGCAGCAGCGAGTCCTCGCCGACCTCGACGTCCTCGAGGACCAGCTCGCTCGTCACGCTCGCGCGCAGCGACCACTTGCCGTCGATGTTGTGTGCCGTGAAGCCGGCGCTGTTCGTCGGCACGAGGAAGCCGCGAACCACGCCGTCGAGCTTTGCCCACACGAGCGCCACGTGAGCGACCGACCCGTTCGTGATCCAGCGCTTCGTGCCGTGCAGGCGATAGCCGCCCTGGGTGCGAGTCGCGGTGGTCAGCATGCCGCCGGGGTTCGAGCCGAAGTCGGGCTCGGTCAGTCCGAAGCAGCCGATCACGCGTCCCGCCGCCATGTCCGGCAGCCACTTCTGCTTCTGTGCCTCGGAGCCGTACGCCCAGATCGGATACATCACGAGCGAGCCCTGCACGGAACAGAACGAGCGGACGCCCGAGTCGCCGCGTTCGAGCTCCTGGCAGATCAGACCGTACGCGGTGGGCGTGATCCCCGCGCAGCCATAGCCGGTGAGCGTCGGGCCGAGCAGACCGAGCTCGCCGAACACGGGGACGAGCTCGTGCGGAAATGTCCCCGCCGACCAGTGCTTGCCGATCGTCGGCATCACGCGCGTCGACACGAGCTCGCGCACGGTGTCGCGCACCATTCGCTCCTCGTGGGTGTAGAGCTCGTCGAGGGAATAATAGTCGAGCGCCGCGTATGCCATCGCGGGCTTTATCCCATAGGGACTCCCTCGGGCCAAGGTGCTACAAAAGCGCCCGCTCGTGCGACATACTCGACGGAAGTGCGAGGACTTGTCGTCGCGATCGTCGCGGTTGCCTCGACGGCGGGTGCCGCCCCCAAGCGCGTGGATGCCACCTCGGCCCGGCGGCTCGGCGAGGCGTTTCGCGCGTACGATGCCGGCAACCTCGCCGCTGCCAGGAAGCTCCTCACCGGCCTCGACGACAAGAAGTTGATCGCCGCCGACTACGCACTGTGGCTGCGCGGCATGGTCGCGCTGCGCAGCGGTGATCCGGTGGCGGCACAGCCGTACTTCCAGCGCCTTCAGAAGCTCGCGGGCTCGCAGTTCGCACCGCAGGCTGCGTGGCGGCTGGCCGATTGCGCGTGGGATCGCGGTGATCGCGCGAGTGCAGCAAAGGCGTACGGCAAGCTGATCGTCGCGAACAGCGCCGGCGAGCTCGGCGACCTCGGCACCGCGAAGTTTCGCATCGCCGAGGCCGCACCGACACCGCAGGCCTACAAGCTCGTGGTGATCGATCATCCGGCGCATCCGCTCGCGACGCGCGCCGAGACGCGCATGCTCGAGCTCGGCGGCGCGCCGCTCTCCCCGACCGATCGGATCGCGCGCGCGAAGCAGCTGGCCCTCGCGCATCTGTGGGATCAAGCGGTCGTCGAGCTCGCGCTGATCCCGCAGACGGGACTGCCCGACGACGTGGCCGCACAACGCGACTTCGTGCTCGGCGAGACCCTGTTCGACATGCGCCGCCGCTACGGCGATGCGGCCAAGCTCCTGCTCGGCGTGTACGCGAAGCTCGACTCGGCCGAGGCGATGTTTCACGCCGCGCGTGCGCTCTCGCGATCCGACCAGGACGATCAGGCGATCGATTGGTATCACCGGGTCGTCGCGACGTTCCCGCGCACGGCGTGGGCGGAGGAAGCGCAATTTCTCTCCGGCTGGCTCGACTTCAACCGCGGCCGCTATCGCGAGGCGATCAAGCCGCTCGAGGATTCGCTGGCGAGATACCCGCGGTCGAAGTGGGTCGATGACTCGCTGTGGTTCCTCGGCATGTCGCATTACTTCCTCGGCGAGTGGGATGCCGCGCGTGCGAGCCTCGCGAAGCTCGCGAGGTATTCCGGCGCCCTCGAGGGCGGCAAGGCGATGTACTGGCTCGCGCGCATCGACGAGCGCCTCAAGCAGAAGGATGCGGCGATCGCAGGTTACCGCGACACGATCACGCGCCATCCGTTCTCGTGGTACGCGCTGCTCGCGCACTCGCGGCTCACCAAGCTCGGCGTCAAGGTCGGCCCGTTCGGCGACGACAACCCGCATGCACGCGGCCCGAAGCTCGCCGCGACGGTCGATCCGAAGCTCGCGACCGAAGATCTGATCCTGCGCGCGGACGAGCTGATCGCAGCTGGCCTCGGCGTCGATGCCGGGGACGAGCTGGCGCGCAACGAGCGCGCGTTCCTCACGCATCACGATCGGCCGAGCGCGATCGCCGTTCTCCTCGATCGCTATCGCAAGGCCGGCAACTTCAACCGGCCGTGGATGATCGCCGTCAGCTACTCGGGCAACGCGCTCGACGGTCCCCCCGAGGGCGATGCAAAGCGCTGGTGGGAGAACGCCTATCCGCGCGCGTTCAGCGATCTGATCGACAAGTACCAATCACTCGGCAAGAACCCCGAAGGGTACCTGCACTCGATCATGCGCAAGGAGAGCGGGTTCGACCCGCACGACCTCTCGTTCGCCGACGCGCAGGGTCTGTTGCAGATGATTCCACCGACGACGATGCGCGTCGCGAAGGAGCTCGGGATCCCGTACGACCCCGGCAAGCTCTACGAGCCGGCGTTCAACATCCAGACCGGCAGCTGGTACATCGGCCACCTGCTCGAGAAGTTTCGCGGCCAGATCCCGCTCGGCGCTGGCTCCTTCAACAGCGGACCGAAGCCGGTGATGAAGTGGGTCGACCAGTACGGAAATCGCGACATCGACGAGCTCGTCGAGCTCGTGCCGTATCGCGAGACCCGCGAGTACATGAAGAAGGTGACCGAGAACTACGCGCGCTACCGCTACCTCTATGCGAACGAGGTGTACGAGCAGCCGCTCAAGGTCGAGCACTACGTCGTCGATCAGCTCACGTACTGATCAGGAATCCCAGCTACCAGGGGATGTCCTGATCCTCGGGCGTTACGCCGCATATCGACGCGAGCGGCGAGGGATCGCCAACGATGTGCAGCTTGCTACCGACGCGCGTCGGGCGGCCGCGAAAGGCCCACATCGCCTTGCCATGCGAGAACACGTCGCACGCGATCACGTGCTCGCTGCATATCGTGTCGGCCTTGGGGCACACCATCATCACGCTCCGCTTGATCGTGACGGTCTTGTCGTCGTCGAGGGTGGTCTCGAACACGACGCCGACGTCGACGCGAGCCGCACGGTCGGTCGCCTCGAACGCGAGCACCTCGAGGTCCTCGCTGCGGATCTCGCCGACGATCTGCCACGCGTCGTTCGGGTGACGGAACAGGTACACGCCCGCGAATCTCGCGCCGTGCGGCACGACGACGAGCTTCGTATCCGCGGCATCGCGTGCAACGGTGGCGCTCCCTTGTTGCACGATGCACTTCATCATCGTGTCCCACGGCGAGACGGGAGGACACGTGTTGCGCAGCGACGGCACTTGTACGACGCGCGCGCTCGCGACGCCGCTGCACACGAGAAGCACGAGAACCGCGAGCCTCATGGCGGTAACACCTCGCCGACCTCGCAGTACGCGCCCGCGTTCTTCGTGTTGCCGGCGACGCGCAGCGAGGCGCCGTCCCACACGGGCCTGCCGCGAAACCACCAGTACGCCTTGCCGCGGACCGACAGATCGCAGCTCGTCTGCACCGTGTAGCACTCGGCGCGGCCGGTGCAGACCGTCGTCAACTTGCGGCGGAGAACCGCAGGACGCGGAATGACCTCGTCGAGTGCGACGCTCGTCGGCGATGTGACGGTCGCTTCGATCTGCACCGCACCATTGGCGAGCTCCGCGATCGCGCCGACATCGTAGCCCTCGAGCGCGCTCCACGCGAACGACGTGTCCTTCCACACGCCGCTGACCTGCATGTACAGGAAGTAGGTCGGGCTCGCGGTCGCCTTGCCGTAGCGCCGCACGAGCTTGGCGAACGGCAGATCACGCACGATGACGACCTTGTCCTTGGTCTGCAGGCAGCGCTGGAGCTTGCTCCAGTCGCTGTTCGGCGGACACGTGAACGCAGGCGGGAGACGCGCGGGAATCTCGTCCATGTCGAGCGGCATCGCAAAGGCCGACGAGCCGAGCGCGAGCACGAACAGGACCGGCAGCCGCATGCCTC
>Ga0070689_100002849_pt1 | contig 11367 bp, 8 predicted proteins | sample KBSS23HmetaG_FD_64669 | JGI IMG/M metagenome (GOLD analysis project Ga0070689, IMG submission 64669) | Switchgrass rhizosphere microbial communities from Kellogg Biological Station, Michigan, USA - KBS S2-3H metaG | ecosystem: Host-associated > Plants > Roots > Rhizosphere ... | reverse complement strand
CTCGCGTTGTTGCCGCACGGCGTGCATGCGCAGACGACACCGAATGAGGCCATGCTGACCCAACTGCGCAATCGCCTCACCGAAGTGCCCACCTGTGCGCCCGATTGCGCGGCCGTCGCACAGGCCGCGTTCCAGGCGAATGGCGATCAGGTGACGGTGGATATGGAGATGCACGCGGGCGCCAGCATCGCCGTGCCGCTGCCGTTGGGTGGCCCCTCGCTGTTGATCCAGAGCGTAAGTGTCGATGGCAAGGACGCGACGCTGATGCGCAATGCGGACGGCTTGCTGGTGAAACTCGACCGCGGCGTGCATCGCGTATCGCTGCGTTATGGCGCCGCCGCCACGGACGTCGGCACGCTGCATTTTCCGCTGCGGCCGCAGCATGTCGTGTTCAGCGGCAACGGCTGGAAAGCCGACGGCATGGCCGATGGCCGGCTGCTCGGCGATAGCCTCACCTTCAACCGCGTGCGCGCCGCAGTGGACGGGACGACCCCGGCGGGCGTCACGCAGGCGTTTCCTCCGTACGTGAAGCTCACCCGCATCCTGGTGCTGGGTAACGAGTGGACGGTGCGCAACGTGGTGGAGCGCATCGCACCCAGCGAAGGCGGCTTCAGTCTGGATCTGCCGCTGCTGCCCGGCGAGCATCCGCTGGGCGACGATGCGCGCGTGCACGATGGACGCATCGGCATCACCTTCAACGCCAGCGAAGCCAGCAAGAGCTGGAACAGCCGGCTGGAGCGCAGCGACGCACTCGCCTTGACCGCGCCGGGCCTCGGCGAGCGTGCGGAAACCTGGGTATTGCAGTCCTCGCCCATGTGGCATCTCGAAGCCAAGGGCTTGCCGTCCAGCCAGGACGAGCAGGGTCTTCGTTACCAGCCCTTGCCCGGCGAAAGCCTGCACGTCGCCGTGACGCAACCGAAGGCGGCGGCGGGCGACAGTCTCGCCTTCGATCAGGTGGAGGTGGATAGCCACGCCGGCGATCGCACCACCGAAACCCTGCTGACGCTCAAGGCACGCAGCACGCGCGGCGGCGAGCACGTCATCGGCTTGCCCAAAGGGGCCGAACTGCTGGAGGCGAAACGCGACGAGGCGCCGTTGAGCCTGGCCATACGCGACGACAAGATCAGCCTGCCGCTGCTGCCGGGCACGCACGTCTACACGCTGCGTCTGCGCGAGCCCGAGGGTGTTTCCTTCGCTGTACGCACGCCGGAGTTCAGCTTGAATGCGCCGGCCGCGAACATCCAGCTTCGCCATGCACTGCCGGAAAGTCGCTGGGTGCTGTGGACGTGGGGACCCAGCGTGGGCCCGGCCGTGCTGTATTGGTCGCAGCTGCTGGTGTTGCTGCTGGCGGCCTGGTTGCTGGCACGCTATGCGCCCACGCCGCTGCGCTTCCACGCATGGCTGCTGCTGGGCCTGGGCTTTTCCGCCTTCGCCTGGGGCGCGTATGCGTTGGTGGTGGTGTGGCTGATCCTGCTGGGATGGCGCGCGCGGTTTGTGCTGCCCGAACGCTATGGCATCGGTTTCAACCTGACCCAAGCGGCGCTGGCTGCGGTGACGCTGGTGGCGATCGCCGTGCTGATCTCCGCCGTGCCGAAGGGGCTGCTCGGCTTGCCCGACATGCACGTCGCCGGCTACGACTCCACCGCCTGGCAACTCAACTGGTTTGCCGACCAGACCGACAACGCGCTGCCGCAAGCGGGCGTATTCAGCGTGTCGCTGTGGGTCTACAAGATCGCCATGCTGCTGTGGGCGCTGTGGTTGGCCAATGCGCTGATCGGCTGGCTGCGCTGGGGCTTCGAGGCGTGGAGCCATGGCGGCTACTGGCGGGCGCGCAAGCCCAAGGTGGTGGAGCCGCCGGTGGTTCCGGACGTTGCAGAGTGAAAGAAGGCGCCGCGTTTTAGCGCGGCGCCTTCTCTGGAACTGTCGCGCACAAGTGCGCTCCCACAAGTGTGCGGTGACCTTGTGGGAGCGCACTTGTGCGCGACGGACCTGCCTCAGTCCTCGTCACTCACTTTCAACACCAACTTCCCCGTGTGACTTCCATCGAACAGCCGGTTGAGCACCAGCGGCGCGTTCTCCAGGCCATCGGCCACCGTTTCGCCCGCCTTGATCTTGCCGCTCACCACCCAGCCGACCAGTTCCTGCACCGCTTTGGCCTGATCCTTGTAGTCGAACGCGAGGAAGCCGCGCACGGTGAGGCGCTTGACGATGATCACGCTGTAGTCGTCCGTGGCGCGTGCGCCGCCCGCGTAGTTGGCGATGAGTCCACACAAGGCCACGCGTCCGCCATTGACCATGCGCGACAACACCGCGCGCATCACCGCACCGCCGACGTTTTCGAAGTTGACGTGCACGCCGTCGGGGGTCGCTTCGGCAAGCTTCTGCTTGAAATCGTCGGCCTTGTAGTCGACCGCGACATCGAAGCCCAGGTCCTCGACCAGGTGACGGCATTTCTCGGCACCGCCGGCAATGCCCACCACGCGTGCGCCGCGCAGCTTGCCGATCTGTCCGGCAATCGAGCCCACCGAGCCTGCCGCGGCGGAGACCACCAGCGTTTCGCCCGCTTGCACGGGCGCGATTTCAGCCAGGCCGTAGTACGCCGTGATGCCGCTGAAGCCGCAGGCGCCCAGCAGCGTGGGCAGCGCCACCGGCGGCTTGGGCGGCAGCTTCACCCAGTAGCCCGTCTTGTTCTCGTCGAGCAGGGCATAGTCCTGCCATCCCACCAGGCCTTGCACCAGGTCGCCCACGGCGTAGTGTTTGGACCTGGACGCGACCACGCGGCCAATGCCGAGACTGCGCATCACTTCGCCGATGGCGACCGGCGGCATGTATTGCGGGACGTCGCTCATCCACACGCGATTGGTGGGATCCATCGAAAGATAGAGCACGCGAACGAGTGCCTGGCCGTCGGCGAGTTCGGCGGTGGGTGTTTCGCGCAGGTCGAAGTTGTCCAGGCCCACCAGGCCTTCGGGGCGTGTCTTCAACAGCAGTTGGCGATTCGTGAAGCTCATGGATGTCCTCCGGTCAGACGGCGCGAGCGCCGCCATCGATGACGAGTTCCGCCGCGGTCACATAGCGGCTTTCATCGGATGCGAGATAAAGCACGGCATAGGCCACATCGTCCGGTTCGCCGAGCCGGTGCATGGGAATGCCGCGCACCAGTTTCCTGGTGGCTTCCTCCTCGCCCAGCTTGTCGAAGAACGGCTGCACGATGCCGGTGCGGATGAAGGCGGGATGGATCGAGTTGCAGCGCACGTCGATCTTCTGCCGCGTGCAATCCATCGCCACCGATTTGGTCAGCGCGGCCACGGCGGCCACGGCGGCCTTGGAGGTGTTGTAGGCGGTGTAGTCGGGATCGATCTTGAATGCCGCCAGCGAGGAGATATTTACGATCGAGGCCGGCTGCGCATCGCGCAGATACGGCATGGCGTGCTTGCAGCCCAGCATGATGCTGTCCAGGTTGACGCCCATCACGCGGTGCCATTCCTTCAGCTCGATGCGTTCGACGCCGCCGAGCGAACCGATGCCCGCGTTGTTCACCAACACCGAGAGACCGCCCATGGCTTTGGCGGCGTCCGCGAGCGTGCGTTCCCAGGTGGCCTCGCCGCGCACGTCCTGCGTTGCCGACCATGCCACCGTGCCGCCGCATTCCAGGTTGATCTGGGCGGCGACCGCGGCAACGCTCTGCGCATCGATATCGGTCAGGAAGACCTTGGCGCCGTGCCGCGCCAGCATGCGCGCGGAGGCGGCACCAAGACCGCCGGCGGCGCCGGTGACCAAGGCGCGTTTGCCAGCGGCGCGTGGTGGAAGAGGGGGTGTCATGGTTTGTTTCCTGGTATCAGACACTGAGGTAGCCGCCATCCACGTTCAGCACGGCGCCGGTGGTGTAGGAGGCGGCATCGGACGCGAGATACAGCGCCGCACCGGCCATTTCCGATGGCTGCGCCATGCGGCGCATCGGCACGTGCGCCAGCGCCTGCTTGAGGATGGCCGGCGTGTTCACCAGCACCGAGGCGAACTTGGTGTCGGTAAGCCCCGGCAGCAGGGCATTGCAGCGCACGCCTTGTTCGGCGCATTCCACGGCGAAGGCCTTGGTCATCGAGATCACCGCTGCCTTGGTGATCGAATAGATGCCTTGCTGGAAACCCGGCACTACGCCATTCACCGAAGCCACGTTGACGATCGAGCCGCCGCCGTTCGTTGCCATCAGGCGCGCGCCATGGGTGGACATGTAGAAGTAGCCGCGGATGTTCACGTCCACGGTTTTCTGGAACACCGAAGGGTCGGTGTCGAGAATGGGTCCGAAGTACGGATTCGTGGCGGCGTTGTTGACCAGGATATGCAGGCGGCCGTGGGCTTGCTGCACGTGTGCATACAGTGCCTCGATCTGCGCCATCTCGCCGATGTGACAGGCGAACGCCTCGGCCGAGCCGCCCTCGGCGACGATGCCGTCGACCACGGCCTGGCAGTCCGCCTGCTTGCGGCTGGACACGATCACGTGCGCACCATGGGATGCGAGCAGTTTCGCGATCTCGGCGCCGATGCCGCGGCTGGCGCCGGTAACGATGGCGATCTTGCCGGTGAGGTCAAACGTGCTCGGTGTGGTCATGAAGTCAAGTTTCCATCGCGTAGGTGGGACGGTGCTATCGGGTGCAACGGCGACTCATCGCAAGGTCACGAGTTGCTCGTCACGCGTCCGCTCCAGGTGCGGCCACGTGTTGTAGGTCACCAGGCTGGCGCCGCGGGAGCCTAGTCGAAGCTTTGTCACTCCCGTGTTCACGAGCGACCAGCTGAGATCGAAAGTCTTCGTCTCCGGCACCTGCAGCAGCGCCGCCACCATCACGGTGATGGGACCGCCCGAGGTGAACGCCCAGAGAGTGTTGGCGGACGACTCGCTCAGCTGGTGGAGCGCATCGAGCACGTCGCTGCGAAAGCGGTTCCAAGGGCGGCTGTAGTCGGCGTCGTGCTCGCCGCTGGTCCAGCGCCCGATGGCGTCGACAAACAGCTGCTGGAACGATCGATACGGATCGGACTCCTGCGTCATCGCGGCGCGCAACGCGCCGGGCGCAGCGAGGTCGGGACGCAGCCGTGCCAGCAATTCCAGGTGATCGACTTCGTCCAGGCCGGGCAGGGTGATCGGCGATGCGACGACGCCCGCAGCCTCAAGACAAGGCAGCGCCGTCTCGCGATGGCGGGCACGCGGTCCCATCGCCACCAGGTCGGGCTTCTGCCCGCACTCGGCGAGCCATCCACCGAGTAGGGACGACTGTTGCACGCCCAGCGGCGACAACCGGTCGTAGTCCTCGGCGTGGAAGCTCGCCTGGCCGTGCCGTATCAGCAGCAGTTCGCGCATGCGTCAGTCCAGGCCGGCCATCAGCCGGCGGCAGCGCGAGCCCATATAGCGGGCAGCGTCGCCGAAGCCGGCGAATTGCGGATTGGTGGTTTGTCCCAGTGCATAGCGACGGTAGATCTGCTGGATGATCACCATCAGGCGGAACAGTCCGAAGATCTCGTAGAAGCGCCAGCGCGAGACATCCATGCCGGTGCGTTCGCCGTAGTACGCGACGACCTGGTGACGCGTGAGCATGCCGGCTTCATGCGTGGGCTGGCGGCGGAACGACTGGAAGATCGGGTCGTCATCGGCCTGCACCCAGTAAGCCAGCGAGCTGCCCAGATCCATCAAGGGATCGCCCACCGTAGCCAGCTCCCAATCCAGCACGCCGACGATATCGAGCGGGTGGTCGGCGGCAAGCACCACGTTGTCGAAGCGGAAGTCGTTGTGGATCACGCAGCTGGCGTTGTCGTGCCTGGGTTGCTGCGATTGCAGCCAGGCGATGATGTCCTCGCACGGATCGGAGCCTTCCGTTGCCGACTGCCGCCAGCGCTCGCTCCAGCCCGCCACCTGCCGCGCGATATAGCCTTCGCCCCGGCCGAATTCGCTCAAGCCCGGTTGGGTGGCGTCGACGTGGTGCAGCTCGATCAGCCGATCGATGAAGCCGAGGCACAATGTTCGCACGCCGTCGCGATCGAGTCCGAGTCCGGCCGGAAGATCGCGACGCAGGATGGTTCCCCGCAGGCGTTCCATCACGTAGAAGTCCTGGCCGATCACGCGGTCGTCGTCGCAACGCGCGAGGATCGCCGGCACGTACGGGTAGCTCGCCTTGAGCGCGGTCATGACGCGTGCTTCGCGCAGCATGTCGTGGGCGGACTTGGCCTTTGCGCCGCGCGGCGGGCGACGCAGCACGAGGTCTCGCTGCGGATAGCTCAGCAAGTAGGTGAGATTCGAGGCGCCGCCGGGAAACTGCCTTACCGTCGGCGCACCCTGCAGCCCTTCGATATGCTGCTTCAGAAAGGCGTCGACGCGAGCGATATCGAACGCGTCTTCCTCGCGCACCTCCCTGGCCTGGTCAGCGGGCGCGGTCATGCTCGATTCTCCACGGCGAGCTGGGCCTTCGCTTCGAGTTTGGCGACGACGGCGCGATGCACTTCGTCCGGACCATCGGCGAGGCGCAGCACCCGGGCATAGGCATAGAGCTGCGCCAGCGGGAAATCGTCGGTCAGGCCGGCGCCGCCGTGGATCTGGATCGCCGCATCGGCGGCCTGCTGCGCGACCATCGGTACCACCACCTTGATCTGCGAGATCAGGCTGAGCGCCGCCTTGCTGCCTTGCGTGTCCAGCGTCCAGGCGGTCTTGAGCGTGAGCAGTCGCGCCTGTTCGATCGCCATGCGCAGGTTCGCGATGATGTCGGCGTTGCCGCCCAGCTTGAGCAACGGCTGGCCGAACGCCACGCGCGATTGCGCACGTTTGCACAGCAGCGACAACGCGCGTTCGGCGGCGCCGATCGCCCGCATGCAATGGTGCACGCGACCCGGCCCCAGCCGTCCCTGGGCGATCTCGAAGCCGCGGCCGGCGCCGAGGATCACATGGGAAAGCGGCAGGCGCACGTTGGCGAAATGAAGTTCGCCGTGGCCCGAGGGCTCGTCGTAGTCGTGGAATACCGGCAGCATGCGTTCGATCTGCACGCCTGCGGCATCCAGCGGACAGACCACCATGCTGTGGCGGCGATGCGGCTCGGCCTGCGCGTCGCTCAGGCCCATGAAGATCACGAAGCGGCAATGCGGATGGCCCAGGCCCGTGGTCCACCACTTGCGCCCGTTCAGGACGATCTCTTCGCCCTCCACCGTGGCCGTGGCGCGCATATTGGTGGCATCGGACGAGGCGACGTCCGGTTCGGTCATCGCGAAGCCAGAACGGATCTCGCCGCGCAGCAGCGGTTCCAGCCACTGCCGCTTTTGTTCTTCCGAACCGTAGCGATGCAGCACTTCCATGTTGCCGGTGTCCGGCGCGTTGCAGTTGAACGCCTCCGGCGCGATGAAGGAGTGCCCCATGAGCTCGGCGAGCGACGCGTATTCCACGTTGCTCAGGCCGGGACCGCCGTCGAGATCGGGCAGGAACAGGTTCCACAGGCCGGCATCGCGGGCACGTGCCTTGAGCTGTTCCATCACCGGCGGCTGGCGCCATTGCCGGTGGTCCGCGCCACCGACGAGTTGCGCGGCATAGACGGGCTCGGCCGGAATCACCTCATCGCGCATGAAACGTGCGAGGCGCTCGGTGAGCGCGTGGGTGCGCTCGGAGGGGGCGAAATCCATGGCGGTTCTCCTCAACTCCCGGGGAGCGTACGCCCCGGACCGCCAATTATTGAAATGAATATACTTTATGGGTTGGCATTAGCCACATGAATGGGCGTGGATGATGGAACGCGACAGTCGTATCGACCTCAACCTGTTCCGCGTGCTCGATGCGATCTATACCCAGGGCGGGGTCAGCGCGGCGGCGCGCGTGCTGCACCTGACCCAGCCGGCGGTGACGCATGCCTTGCGCCGCCTGCGCGACCAGCTGGGCGACCCGCTGTTCGTGCGCCAAGGCAACCGCCTCCTGCCCACCGACAAGGTGCGCGCGATGATGCCGGCGGTGCAGGGGCATCTGAAGGGGTTGCTGGCCAGCACGCATGCCCAGCCGAGTTTCGATCCGTCGCGCCTGCAGATGGAGTTCGTCATCGGCTTCCGCGACATCCTCGAATCGATCGCTTTGCCGGGACTGATGGCCAGCATCGGTCGCGATGCGCCCGGCGTGCGCGTGGTGAGCCGTCGCGTGGCGGCGGACGAGGTGGAGCGCGAACTTTCCACCGGCGCGCTGGATCTGGCGGTGGATCGTCCGCTGCGGGCCGGCGAACGCATCTCGCATCGACGCCTGCTGGATGAGACGCTGGTGGTGGTGATGCGGCGCGACCATCCGCTGTCGCGGCAACTGCGTCGCGCGGATTATCTCGACGCGCAGCACGTCACCGTCTCCCCGCTGGGCGAGTCGAGCGCGCTCGATGCCTTGATGGGCCAGAACGGCATGTTCCGCGAAGTGCGCATGGTGGCGCAACATTACTTCTCTGCCTGCCAGATCGTCGCCGCCAGCGACCTGCTGCTCACCGTGCCCAAGGCCTACGCCGATCACCTGGCGCCCTTGCTGCCCATCGCAATACAGCCGTTGCCGGTGCGCATCAAGGCGATTCCCATCCTCGCCTACTGGCATGATTCCAAGGACAACGACCGGGCCCATCGCTGGTTTCGTGAACGTCTCGTCAAGTCGATCACCGTCGCCATGCAGGCGTCGTCGCAATGACTTGCGACCGACACCGTTGCGGCGCACGATGCATGCAGCAGCGCAGCGCAGAGTCTGCCAAACGCGCTGACATGACCTGAAAGGACGCGCCTGGCTCGCCGCCGGGCCGTCCCCATGACGAGGTGTCTTGCATGTCCGAGCAGTCGCCAGCACCTGAGGTCGTCTACGACCCGACCGATCCGATGAACCGCAAGGAGCAGATGTTTCCGCGCCTGGACCCGTCGATGGTCCGGCGCATCGCCAGCTACGGCCAGGAGGAACTCGTGCCTACGGGCACGATGTTGTTCGAACGCGGTCAGCGCGGCGTCGACTTTTTCCTCGTGCTCGATGGGCTGGTGGAGGTCTTCGACATCGACAAGCACGGCCAGTCGAACGTTTTCACCATGTACGCCGCGCGCCAGTTCAGCGGCGAAATGAACATGTTCAACCATCGCGCCGTGATGGCCTCGGCGCGCGTGGCGATGGACAGCCGCGTGCTTCGCGTGCGCTCGGCGGATTTCCGCCGCATGGTGGCTGCCGAAGCGGACATCAGCGAGATCATCATGCGCGCCTTCATACTGCGGCGCGTCGGTCTGATCCGCGCCGGTTTCGGCGGCGTGGTGCTGGTCGGCCCCGGTCATAGCGGCGACACCTTGCGGCTCGAGCGTTTCCTGGTGCGCAACGGTTACCCGCATCGATTGATCGACACCGAAGTGGATGCCGACGCGGAAGGCTTCATCGAATGCTTCCAGCTTCACCCCGATCAATTGCCGGTGGTGATCTGCCCCGAGCGTTGCTTCCTGCAGAATCCGACCACCTCGGAACTGGCCGATGAACTCGGCCTCACCGAAGTCATCGATCCGGACTTCGTCTACGACGTGGCCGTGGCCGGCGCCGGTCCCGCAGGGCTGGCCGCTGCCGTGTACGCCGCCTCGGAAGGTCTCACCACCATCGTGGTGGAGGGCGTGGCGCCGGGCGGGCAGGCCGGTACGTCGTCAAAGATCGAAAACTATCTGGGCTTTCCCACCGGCATTTCCGGGCAGGCCCTGGCCGGTCGCGCGCAGGCGCAGGCGCAGAAGTTCGGCGCACGGCTGGCCATCTCGCGACAGGCCTCGGCGTTGGACTGTTCGGTACATCCGTTCCGCATGCGGCTGGACGATGGCCAGACCATCCAGGCGCGCGTGGTGATCGTGGCCACCGGTGCGCGCTATCGCAAGCTGGACGTGCCCGGCTACGAACTGTTCGAGGGCGCCGGCATCCACTATGCCTGCACCGCGATGGAAGGGCAGCTGTGCAAGAACGAGGAAGTGGTGGTGGTCGGCGGCGGCAATTCCGCCGGACAGGCGGCGGTGTTCCTCTCGCGCATCGCCTCGCACGTGCATGTGCTGGTGCGCTCTTCCGGCCTGGCCGCGACCATGTCCGATTACCTGGTGCGGCGCATCCAGCTGTCCTCGTCGATCACGCTGCACACGCATAGCGAGATCGTGAATCTGGAAGGGGATGGGCGCCTGAAGCAGGTGAGCTGGCGACAGCGCGAGACCGGCGAGGTGACTACGCGGCCAGTCAGCAACGTGTTCGTGATGATCGGTGCCGAACCCAACACCGACTGGCTGAAGGATTGCCTCGCGCTCGACAACAAGGGCTTCGTGCTCACCGGTCGCTGCGCGCAGGGACATCTGCTCGAATCGCCTTATGCGACCACCAAGCCCGGCATCTTCGCGGTGGGCGACGTGCGCTCCGGCTCGGTCAAGCGCGTGGCGTCGAGCGTGGGCGAGGGTTCGGTGGTGATCCAGGCGGTGCATGGCTATCTGGCGCCGGCGCCGGGCTGACGCCGGGCGCATTGGCTCTACACTGTGCGTTCCCCACACCAGGATGCAGCGATGACCATGGCGTCGATCCACGCGGCCGGCCGAGTACGCCACCCGTGACTGAAGTACGCGACGTCATCGCCGATGCCACGCGCACGCTCGGCGACCGCCTGGAAGCCGAGTTGCTGCTCCTGCATGTGCTGGACAAGCCGCGCAGCTGGGTGATCGCGCATGCCGACGACCGCCTCGACGAAGCGCAGCTGGCGGCCTTCGCAGCGCTGGTGCAGCGTCGGGGAGAGGGCGAGCCGGTGGCCTATATCACCGGCCACCGCGGCTTCTGGACGCTGAACCTGGAAGTCACCTCGGCCACGCTGATCCCGCGTCCGGAAACCGAGTTGCTGGTGGAGCTTGCGTTGTCGCGCATGGATGCGGCGGCGCGCGTGGTCGACCTGGGCACGGGCAGCGGTGCGATTGCCCTGGCCATCGCGCGCGAGTGTCCGACGGCGAGCGTGGTGGCTACCGATGCGAGTGCCGATGCCCTCGCCGTGGCGCAGCGCAATGCCGCCAAGCACGGCATCCGCAACGTGCGCTTCGCGCAGGGTGACTGGCTCGCGCCGCTGGCTGGCGAACACTTCGACCTGGTCGTGTCCAATCCGCCCTATATCGAAGCGGACGACGTGCATCTGGGGCAGGGCGACCTGCGTTTCGAACCCGCCACCGCCTTGGCCTCCGGCGCCGATGGCCTGGACGATATCCGCCGCATCGTGGCGCAGTCGCGCGATCATCTCGTGCCGGGTGGCGCGCTGTTGATGGAGCACGGATGGAACCAGGGGCCGGCCGTGCGTGCGATTCTCGAGGGTGCCGGCTACAGCGACGTGTTCACCGAACAAGATCTCGAGCAGCGCG
>Ga0070689_100002847_pt1 | contig 11367 bp, 6 predicted proteins | sample KBSS23HmetaG_FD_64669 | JGI IMG/M metagenome (GOLD analysis project Ga0070689, IMG submission 64669) | Switchgrass rhizosphere microbial communities from Kellogg Biological Station, Michigan, USA - KBS S2-3H metaG | ecosystem: Host-associated > Plants > Roots > Rhizosphere ... | reverse complement strand
TGATGCGACAAACAAATCTTTGGCTTGCGCTTCATTTTTGTTTGTTGTCCTTGCTCTCCGGTTCAATCGCAGCACCGTCCGTGGCTGCCGAACTGCGGGCGGGTCTTGCCAGAATCGACATCACACCTACGCAACCGGTGATGCTGGAAGGCTATGCCAGTCGCAAGGAACTTTCCCGCGAGGTCCATGATCCACTTTTTGCGCGCGCCGTCGCATTCGAGCAGGATCATCAACGGCTGGTGTTGGTGGCGGTTGAGAATTGCGGGTTCTACAATTCAACGGCCGAGCCGTTGAGGAGCGCGGTTCTGAAAGCGAGCGGATTGAAGCCGTCGGAATTGTTCCTGTGCGCTACGCACACGCATAGTGCGCCGGCTTTGGGATTGGACAGCCCGAAGAGCCACACCAACAACGTGCAATATACTCAATGGCTCGGTGGCAGACTGGCGGACGTGGTCAGCCGGGCAATCGGGAACCTGAACCCGATCGAAGCAAGAGTCGGATCAGGCTCATCGCCCGTCGGTGCCAACCGGCGGGAGGTGACGACCGATAATGAGGGCAAGCCCAAGGTGATCCTCGGCCGTAACCCAGCGCTCCTGACCGATCGCGAGGTTCAAGTGCTTGGGTTGGCTCGTCCAGGCGAGTCCAGTGTCGCTGGTCTTATCTTTGCCTATAACACTCACAGCACTGCGCTCGGACCCCGAAACAACAGCGTCAGTGGCGATGTGCACGGGTTGGCGGCGCAGTTCCTCGAAAATTATTACGGCCCCGCAATGATCGCCACGGGATTCGCCGGTGCCTCCGGCAATATTGATCCGTGGTATCGGGTTCTTTCCGGCTTCAAGACCAATAACGGATGGATCCCCGAGCCGATCCTGTTGGGAACACTCCTCGGGGAAGAGGTCGTTCACGTCATTGACAGGAACGGAACGGCTGTCACCAATGCCACCATCAGGACGGCCTCGAACACGATCACTGTTCCTGCCAAAAGCGGTGACGAAGAATCCACGACGGGCGCAACGGCTTCGATGCTCATCACGGTCGCCAGATTGGGCGAAATTGCTTTCGTCGGTTGGGGCGGAGAAGTGTTCAACGAAATCGGCAAAGTGGTTAAAGAAAAATCGCCTTTCCGGTACACATTCGTGCTTACCCATTGCAATGGCGCGGCCGGATACCTCCCCACCACGTCAAGCTATTCCGCGGGAGGTTATGAAGTGCAGAGCAGCCACTTCGCGCCCGGGGCCGATGAAGTCTTGATCCGGGAGACGCTAAGCCTGTTGCAAACGTTGAAGCAGGATTGAATGCCAGCGTGACTTGCCGGCCGCTTCTCGGGCGACGTTGCTTAAGATGTGACTTCGGCCCGCGGTGACTTACAACTTCAGCCAATGAAATCATTTCTCCTCGGTTGCGCGTTGCTGACGTTCCTGGCCGTCACTTGCCTGGCGCGGGCCGGTCATCCGTTCATCTGCGCCGATTCCTACTCCGGCAAAGTTTGTGTGGTGTCTGCCGACGGCACAACTACCATCAGAACGTGCGGACTGAAAGAGGTGTGGGCATGTAATACCAATCGACTTTTCCATTTGCCCCCATGGACATGACTTTCCAGGAAGTGAGCGAGACGTGGCCATCGGCCCATGAATAGTTGCCGCCTTTGCCATGGCGGATGTACGGCCGCACCCCGCTGCTCGTGCCCCAAGGCGCCATGGAAGGTGGATAAAGATATCCGTAGTTCCACCAAAACAACCCCGGAGCCGTGTCAAGGCCGTCGCCGTTCATGCAGGTGTCAGTCGGTTTGGTGATGGTGGTGACTTTGACGCGCTCCAGTTCCTCGGAGTAGCCGAGGTAAACGTAATTATGTCCGTAGCCGCCGTAAGCCTCGCGTCCAGGGATGGCCTCGAGCGCCGGGTTCTTCAGCTTGGCAGAGGGGCAGGCGACGACTTTATTTCTGGCGTCAAGGTTGGTGACGCTCGTGGTTTCGTTTGCGATGTAACGTGAGATTTCCCAGAACCATTCGCATGGGGAGGCGTTTCTCAGATCCGCAGCCAACGGCAAGTAATCGGAATTATCGGAAGCGTATAACAGATACCCGAGGGCGATTTGTTTTTCGTTGCTGGCGCATTTGATGGCCTTGGCTTTCTCCTTTGCTCGCGCCAAGGCGGGCAGCAACAGCGAGGCCAAAATGGCGACGATGGCGATCACAACCAGCAATTCGATCAAGGTGAAGGCGCCTGAACCGGAGACCTTTGGGTTCAGTTTCTGGTTTGATGTGTCGTCTGAATTCATTTGCCGTTGGGTCCGGGCGCTGCCGTCATTAAGTGGGTAAGAATAACCGGCTCGTCCGGGACCGTGTCAACGCCTGAGGTGGTGTGAAAGGGGCGCATCTAATACCGCCACCGCCGGACCGAGGACCGTCCCGGTCCGCAGCAACATAGCTGGTGGAAAAGTTCAGGAATGCTCCAGACCACATCGACCGAGCGACGTGCTGCGGGCGAGCAAGGGATGGTGCCATCGGAAAGGGTCAGGAAAGGAAAGGGGTCTTAGTTTTGGAACGTCTCGCTCGTTCGGGGTGAGGCCGAGCTTCCGCAGTGCATCGCGCAAGGCTTGGAGTTCGACGGCGGCCTTGCGTTCGTGCGAATCGGAAGGGCGTGTCGATGCACTGTTCTTGAACTCACTTTCGATTTCCTTGCTGCGCGGCGCTGCAATTTTGGTTAGGCTCACTGACCTATGTTCCACGATCAAAGGCGGTGGGAGCCTGGACCGATTACAGCCACACGATGCCTGGTCCTTTTTCTGGCGATTTGCGTCCTTTGCAGCGAATCGCTCCGCGCGCAGGACAAGCCACCTCCGTTCACCCTGCAGGAGCAACGCAATCAGCCCGGTCCGTGGGACAACGACGTGATCGTTTACCGCGCTGGCGCGGGCGGCAAAGTGGAGAAGTTGGCCACGTTTTCGCGCGCAGGGGTTCCCACGCTCGCGCGGTTGCAGGATGGCAGAATCATCGCCGCGCATCAGCATTTCCCCGCGGATAACGACCTCGACTTCGACAAGGTGGCGGTGCGCTTCTCGTCCGACGAAGGCCGCGCCTGGAGCGAGCCGCAGGTGCTCCGGTTGACCGGCCTGCCGGACGGGATGCGTTTTCCGTTCGATCCAACCCTCGTGCCGCTGCCCGGCGGCAAGGTGCGCCTGTATTTCACGTCAATCAGACGGTTGCGTTTTCACGAAGACCAACCGGCCATCTATTCGGCGGTTTCAACCAACGGCGTGGACTATACATTTGAGCCGGGAATACGTTTTGGTTTGGAGAATCGTCCGGTGATCGACTGCGCGGTGGCGCTGCACGAGGGCGTCTTCCATCTCTTCGCTCCCGACAACGCGACCGGCGCTCGGCGGCGCGCCCCCGGCGAGCGCCCCCGAGAAGCCATCGGCTACCACGCCACAAGCAACGATGGACTGAACTTCACGCGCGAGGAGGACGTTCGGCTCGATGGCGATCTGCGCTGGCTCGGCAACGCGCAATCTGACGAAGGCGTTCTGCGCTTCTTCGGCACCGGGTCGAGGGGCGTGTGGACGGCCACGAGCCCGAGTGGCCGGTCGTGGAATGCGCAGGAAGGGTTTCCGGCGGTGCCAGGCGCGGATCCCGGCGCGGTGAAACTGAAGGACGGCGGCTGGCTGCTCGCGGTTACCGGTCCGCCCCGCGAGGGACGCCAACGACCCGGGCCCGGTGGCAACATCCCACCGCTTCAGGCGCTCATGGAAACACTGGACGCGAACGGCGACGGCGCAATCGACGAGTGGGAACTGGAAGACGCGACGAAGTTGCTGCGCAAACTGGACCGCAACGGCGATGGCCGGCTCACGTCTGAAGAACTCCGGCCCAGGCTCCGCGAAACGGATCCCGGTCCAGGCGACCAGTAGCGCAGATATTACAAATCTGCGATACGGCGCAGCGCGGCGTAGCCGCAACCAAAGGATCGCAGCTCAGTGAGCCGCAGCACTCCGGCAGCGCAGCAGGGGTTTGTATCATAGAAATAAGAAACATCCAAAGGCAGCGTCGGGCAGATCGGCGTGAGAATGATCATTGAGAATCTGGTTAAGAAATGAACCTCGATGCGCGAAAAAAGGAGAACGCTGAAGGCGTTCCAGAAATTAGCCGGGGGTCGAGCGACCAACGGGAGCGATACCCCCGGTCAACGATCAAAACCTCCCGCACCCTGGCCGCTGCCGCGCCGAAGCGGCGCTTTGGCGCGCCGCGAAGGCAGGAGGGGTGCAAGCGTGTTCTGTTCACAGCGCAGGGTGTGCGACCCCTTCAGGGTCGGGAGATTTGGTTATCCGGTTTCCGGGGGTGTCGCTGCGCTCAACCCCCGGCTAATTTCTCGCATCCCTTCAGGATGCCGAAGCGCGGCCTTGCGAGCCGTATACTTCCTTAACGAGCTGTTACAGTGCCCGTTCAAAAACTCCTACGTTCGGAGGAGCCTCTGCCCGCCAAACACGCTAACGAAGTTAAAGGAATCGAACTTTCGCGCCTTTTGGCGTGTTTAGCGGGCGACAAGGTCGATGCGTTTTCCGGTCAATCCACCTCGCATTCACCCAGAATCTTCCGATAAGTCTGGCGCGCGTGTTCGTAATCCTGCCTGGCTTGCTCCATCTCGTCGGCTTTGATGAAGCGTTGTTTCTGCGACCAGCATTGATCCACGCCTTTCAAACACCAATCCGCGCTGCGTTTCGAGGCGCGCACCGGCTTGTCACCCACCTGCACCCAAATCGGGTTCGTGTGTGACGACGGCAGGATGCGCACAGCCACCCAACTGCTCCGTTCGATCTTCGCGTCGAACGTGAGGTCGCGCATCGTCCCGTCGGCGACAATCTTTTGTTTGGCGACCGCGTAACCATTGACGATGAGTTCGACCGGCACTTCGCGCGAGTCGCCAATGCGGGCGCGCTCGATATCCCAATAAGGCTTGTCGGCATAGCGGCGGCTCTTGATCTCCGAATTCGGCTGCTCGTTCAGAAGCGCCGCGGCTTTCAACTGCACTTTGACGCTGGAAGGCTGGGCGAGTTTGAGTTCGCTGCCCTTCTCGCCCATCGCCTGGTCGTTCACTTTGAACTCCAGCAAATGACTCCGGCCGTCGCCGACGTAATTGCGCCCCTGCCGAATGCCTTCGCACCAGTCGGCATAGTTCAGTTTGCCGTCGAGCTTGACGTAGGAACGGCCCAGCCCCACGCGCTCTCCGTAAATGCAGGGAAAGTCCGTCTCCCCGCTGATGCGGGTGCGGAAACCGACGTTGAGCGTGTGATACCAGATGTTCAGCTCCCAGACCGAAGGCGTATCGACCATGGAGATGAAATCGACGGCGCGCATGGGTTTGCCATCGGGTCCGGGCACTTCGTGGGTCACGTCCACGATGTATTCATTGGCGCCGATGCCGTCGAAGGGAGGGACGAGGTAGTTGGGCAACTCGTCGGTATCCACCTTCAGACCCCAGCCGGAATGGGCCGGGCCGCAGACCGCGCCCTGTTTCTTCGCCCAGCGCAGAGTGTTCAGGCAGAGCGTGGGCCAATGCTGGTCGGAATCGCCGCCCGGATAGATCTCCTCCTTGAGCCGGAGCAAACAGAGATGGCCGGACTGGTGCGAGCCAAAACCGGACACTTCGACATCATAGTGAAGCAGATAAGGCCAGATCGAGACCTTGTCATCTTTGCCCGTGAAAAACTGTTTCTGGTAATCGAAGCACGGCCCCCAGGTGAGGTTGCAGCCCACCTTCAAGTCTTCACCCAGGCAATGGCGCATCATGTCGGGCGCGTGCACGCCCTCAGACGGTTTGGTGTAGTGCGCGCAACCGGCGGCATGGATGTGATGGTCGCCTGACCACCAGCCAGACTTTGACGGGTCAATCCAACGCTCCAGTTTGAAGGACACGGTCTGAGGCTTCCCGGCGACGCGCACGTCCGCCTTTTTCGCGATGTATTCAGGGCCGCGCGTGTATTCGATGATGTACTCGCCCGGTGGCAGCTTTTCACTTTCGCCATCGGCGCGGTAGACCTGCGGATGAAACGCGAAGTCCGGCGCGAGGCGCTTGGCTTGCGATGGATGAACCCGCCCCTGCTTGTCGCGAATCACCAGCATCGCGGTCGTCGGCTTGCCGTCCTCGTCCAGCAGGTGAAACTTCACGTCGCTGGCGGGCAACGCGGTGAAGAGGACATCAACGTCGTTACGGTAGCCGATGTCCTGCGTGCCCTGGCCGACATTGAACGAAATCTTTGCCTCGCGCCTGCCGGCATCGCGGCTGTAAAGCTGGAGAATGCGATATTCCAGATTCAGTCCGCTCAATTGCTCTCGCAGCGGCTGTTTGTTGAACATCTGCAGGTCCAGCCACAGCTCCGCCGGATTGGCTTGTGCTGACTCGCCGCGCTTGCGAAAGGCACGGTCGGATGGCGTCGAAGCCGATCCGCTCTCGAAGAGCGAGAGGGCATTGGGACTTACAGTGCGGAGTTCCGCGGTGACACCCGCCTCGTTGTGGATTTTGACGAGGAACTGCCGCCATCCTTTCTCGGCGAGTTCGGGTTTGGCCGCCCCGGGCGCCACTTTCACGCGCGACTCCGGGTTGATGTTCACGCCCAAGAGACAGTGCTTGTCCAGCACACGCTGGATGGCTTCGCTGGCTTCATCGGCGTCGGTTTTTTTGAACGCCGCTTCAAGCGCTCTTCGGTCCGCAGCGTCGAGCGGCGAGCCCAAATAATCGGCCGCTTCAAGCACGCGCCGAACTTGCGCGACGAGCGGTTGCAACTCGACGTTTTTGACGATGGGCAAACTGGGTGAATCCGCGGCGAAGGCTGGCCAGAGCGCACTGCTGATCGCGCAGAACAGACTGAGACGAATTGAATTCCTTCGGCAAAGCATAGCGTTCCTCGCATTCCGGTTGGTTGATGGTTGAAAATCCTAATGGCCGCGTGTCGAGTTGAACAGCGCAAAAAAATGGTCGAGGGCGAGAGGGGTGGGAACGCAGTGAAAGCCAATGCATGCGGAAAAAAACGAGGAGCCTTTCCATGAACCTGGGAGCGCCGGCATCCCTGCCGGCGAATTGCTGGTGTGAGTCTCGCCGGCGAGGACGCCGGCGCTCCCGGAGACGGCTGGCAGGTTCGTGGTCCCAATGCACGGCATCAATGGCGTGCGGGCTCTCCGTGAGCCAAGTAGCCGCCGCTGTGAAGCGGCGGCATGTGTCCATCTATGCCGATGCATGCGCACGAGCGAAAGGGGACTTTCCATGAACCGTCGGCGATGAACCCACCCGTGACCCCTCCCGGGAGGGGAACTGGCCAATCCGGCTCCCCTCCTTGGAGGGGGTGGGTTCATGCTCCCAATCAATGGCCAAAAGAAGGCTCGCGCCCGCGACTACGCAATGCAAAAGGTTCCTGGACGTGATGCGTTCACAGGATTCAGACAGCAGGGCATCACTCAATCCGATCATCCCCGGCGATCACGCGAAGCGCCCCCGGCCGCACCTGAAACGTCGCCGGGGTGTGGCCGAAAAGTTCACCGTCCATCTGAACATCCATCAATGCCTCGCATTCGATCGTCAACGATTTGGCCTGGAAATAGCGCACCTTGGGATGAGTGGTGTGCAATCCTTTGAGCACTTTGGGAAACCAGCGGGCCGTCTCCAGGCGGCCCAAATCCTCAACGACGTTCACGTTCAACTTCCCATCATCCACCTTCGCCCCGGGCGACAACCGCATCGTGCCGGCGCCGACAACCTCGGCATTGCCTGCGGATACCAAAAACATTCGGCCCCTGAACTCCCGGTCATCACAGCGCACCTGCATCGTTGGAGAGACGAAACCAATCAAGGCGCGGAAAAATCCGACTGAATAGCAATAACGGGGACCAAACAACCACTTCACCGTGGGCGTGGTGCATTTGAGTAATTCTCCAGCGAAACCGACCGCAGCGTAAAGCAGCGCGTAGCGTGTGAGCTCCGCTCCCGCCTCATGGCAGCGGATTTCGATGGCATCGATTGTTCGGGTCGTGCCCAAGACCAGTGCACGGATGGCATCCTCAAGTGAACGAAGCCCCAGGAGTTGAGCCGCATCATTGCCGGTCCCGAACGGAATGATCGCCAGGGCTGTCTTCGCTTCACCCGCGAGCAGAATGCCGCTCGCCACCTCGTTCACCGTCCCGTCACCGCCGACCGCCGCGATCACGTCGTAGCTTCGGCTCGCCTCCCGTGCCAACGATATGGCATGTCCAGGGCCTTGGGTGACGGCGTGATCCGCCTTGAGATTTCGCGCTTCCAGATCGGCGAGCAGACTCGCCCAGCGCCGCGCCATTCGCCCCACCGCGGCGGCGGGATTGGCGATCAGCAAGGTGCGGCGGTTCATCGACTGTCAGAATCGTGTGTCAGATGGAGAAGACGAAGCATCAAAAAATGGTTCGCTCCTTCGGGCTACAGAGTGGACTTGTACCGCGCGAACAAATCGAACTTCGGCCAGTCGGTCACCGCGTCCGCCGCGCGATGCAGCGCGGGGTCGATCTCGCTGTCCGGGAGTTTTTTGTCGTCGGTCCGCTGGTTGAAAAGGATCGCCCAACTGACACCATCATGACGCCGAACGAGCAAGGTATAAGTGCCCGGCAAACTCCCGGTGTGCCAATAATTGGCTTTTCCTTCTGTTCCCACAGGTCGCACCGACCAACCGCAAGCGTAGTAATAGTCTTTGAGTGAGCCGTCGTCGTTGCGCGAAACGGGCGGTTCGGGCGGCAGGTGCATGGTTTGAATCGTTTCCGGTTTCAAGAGGGGACTGTGTTGGCTGTCCTGCAACGCGGCCGCGAATCGAACCAGGTCAACCGCCGAAGCAATCCACCCGCCGTGGGCGTCCATCGATTCCTGGCAAAACCCGCCGTACGGCCAGGAGACTTCCGCCGTAGGACTGGCGGCTCGTGTTGAACCCACCCCTTGCCCCTCCCGGGAGGGGATCTGACCCGATGTGCCCGCGCGAGGGCTTCCCTCCTCAGTAGGGGGTGGGTTGCTCGCGGCACGACGAGAGCGGGATGGAGGGGAATTATCAAACACACTCCTGGTGGTTTCATCGTTCGGCGTGTAGTAGCGAACCTCGCTTTCCGCCCGCTTTGCGGCGAGCGAAGCTCCGATCCGCATCCGCTTGATTCCAATTGGCGCCTGCACTTTTTCCCGCACGTAATTCTCGTAGCTTGTGCCGGTGATCTTCTCGATCACGCGGCCCAGCAGGCAGAAGCCAAAATTCGAGTAGGCATAGCGCGTTCCCGGGTCGAAATCGAGCGGTTTGCCCAGCATGTATTGGATAATGACGCTCGGCGAGGGTGGGCTTGGCACACCGAACGCCGCCGCGATTTGCCGGGAACGAAACATGGGATCGAAACTTTTGTCGCGGTCCCAGCCGCCGGTGTGGTTGAGCAGATGGCGCACGGTGATTTGTTTCCAGCGCTCATCCAGCTTTCCTCCGGCAGGCGGCAAAACGCCCGCCCCGAGGCCCAGCAAATCGAACACGCGCGCGTTCAGCCCGAGTTTGCCGGCCTCGACCAGCTTCAGCACCGCGACCGCGGTGAACGGTTTTGAAATACTGGCAATGCGAAACAGTGAGGTCGGTTTCACTGGAACCTTGTTTTCTCGATCCGCCCAGCCGTAACCGCGCGTGTAAACCAACCGGCCATCCTTCACCACGGCGAGCGCGCCGCCGGGAACCTTGCGCGCCGACATGAATTCCTGAATTTCTCCGTCGAAGGCCGCAAAGGCTGATGCAGCACCGCTGTCCTTCTGTGATTGCGCCCAGGCGCCGGACCGACAGAGCGCCAGCGCGGCCATTCCGCCGGTCCGCAGAAAACCCCGCCGCGACCATGCGCCAATCGTCATGGCGAAGTGGGCCTTTGCGTCTCGATTGGTCTCGTTCATGTGCGCACTCTTTCAATCAAACATGACGATGATGCAACATGAAATTAGGCTGTGCGCTTGCTTCCCCTTTCTTCGGAAGCACGCTAAAGCGTGAACTCCAACTCCGCGCCGATGGCTGTTACTCTTGGAGTTCAACCTTTAGGTTGCCCATTCCAAAATCGAAGGAAATCCATGCACGACGCGAACCGTCCCGCCTTCGCGGCACGCCATAGCGCCGCTTCGGCGCGACGGCGGCCCGGTTCGTAGCGGGTTGTCTGGTCCGAAAACATCGCCCTTTTCCATAGCGTCTCGGCCTGCCCACGTGCTGCGGACGGGGACCGTCCGCGCTCCGCCCTGAGGCGTGCCCATCTCGCCAAACACCTACGGCACAGGGGACCAAGTTGTTGTAAGCCGCATGCTCACGCGGCAGCACCTTCGGTGTCGTGTGTGATGCATAGCCTCGTATGATTGTTCACTCAGCGGACGCGACACGGCCGGGCTGTCGGGAGGACTTATTAGGGCTTTTGCAGCCGATAAAACTTGTTGCCGCTGCCAATGGTGTCGGTCACGACGTTGTCCGTGCCTACGATGACGATGGGCAGGCTCACGGTTGTCCAGCCCCCGGGCAGGTTGGCCGTGGACTGCAGCACGTAACTCGTGGCCGAGGTCGGCCAGGAGATGCGGACGGTATTGCCGTTGGCAACTTGTGCGCCCAGAGGCGGACCGCTCACCACGCCGCCCGGAACCATCGCAATATTATCGAGCAGCACGGTTTGGTCGCCGGCTGCAGTCTGTGCGAAGGTCAGCAGCGCCGTGTCACCCGCGGCCGTGAAGGACACGCTCTTTGTGTAATAAGGCGTGTTGCCGCCGATGGGTGCGACGTTCTCGTCCTGCACCGTGGTTCCGCCGAGGGTGACGGTCAGTCGCGGCGAATTCCCGGACCGCGCATTGTACGCATAAGACAGCGTGTAGGGTTGCCCCGCCGTTAAGTTCGAGATCGTCTGGCTCAATGATCCCGCGCCCTGGATGAAGGCTGCGTTGTCCTGGTCCGGGTTCCGGCCGTTGTCCGCGAATGGCCCGACGCCGGAGAAGTTGACGCCGTAACTGCCGGTGCCCGCCCAGCCGGTGATCCGGTTCGGCGAAATGTAACCAGGGGCAAGAGGCGTTCCGCTGGCCTCGAAACTCGGATTTTGAATCACAAGATTCCCGGCGTCGCGCTGCACGATGGTCACCGCGTCCAGCAAGACGGTCGCGTCGCCCGCGGCGGACGACACGAATTCCAGCAGACCCGACGATGCGGCGGGCGTGAAGAGGACCTGGCGGAAGTAATACGGATTTGCACCGCCCACAGGCGCAATGGCCGTCACGGTGTCCAAGTCGATCCCATCGAACCGCGTCGTCAGATCGATAGTCCCGCCGCAGCAGTTGCGCACGTTGTAGCGGAACTGGAGCCAGTACTGTTTTCCAGCGA
>Ga0070689_100002842_pt1 | contig 11383 bp, 9 predicted proteins | sample KBSS23HmetaG_FD_64669 | JGI IMG/M metagenome (GOLD analysis project Ga0070689, IMG submission 64669) | Switchgrass rhizosphere microbial communities from Kellogg Biological Station, Michigan, USA - KBS S2-3H metaG | ecosystem: Host-associated > Plants > Roots > Rhizosphere ... | reverse complement strand
TGGCTTGCCGCCCATTTCACCGATACGCCGATGCAGCAGAATTATCGGCTGGTATTCGGTGCGGCCGGTGTCGGCATGGTGCTCAGCCTGTTCTGGTTCTGGTTCGGTCGCCGCGGCCTGCAAGGCGTGGGACGTCCGGCGCCGGAAGCGGCCAGCCGCATGCGCGTGGTGTGGGTGCTGCTGGGTATCGTGGTGGCGGTGCCGCTGGTCTATCTGCTGCTGGCCTTCGTGGGCGCCAACGGCCTGCAATGGCTGCTGGGCCTGCTGTTCATCGGCGTGGCGGCGATGCTGATCGTGGAGGCGCTGCGGCACGATCGCGTGCAGCTCCATCGCGTGTACGCGATGCTGATCATCTTCGCCTTCAACATCCTGTTCTGGATGTTCTATTTCCAGCTCGGCACGTCGTTCAATTTCCTCGCGGCGAACATGGTGGATCGCCAGATGTTCGGCGGTTGGGAATTCCCGGTGGGCTGGTTCCAGTCGGTGAGCCCGCTGGCGATCATCCTGTTGGCGCCGCTGGTGACGCAGGTGTGGGCGCTGCTGGCGCGGCGGCACAAGGAACCGTCGATTCCGCGCAAGTTCGGTCTCGGCCTGCTGTTCAACGGCCTGGGGTTCACCGCGCTGATGTACGCGCTGACCTATTTGATCGACAGCCGCGGGCTGATCCCGTTCTGGCCGCTGACCGCCTGCTATGTGCTGCAGACGATCGGCGAGCTGTGCCTGTCGCCGATCGGTTTGTCGATGGTGACCAAGCTGGCGCCGCCGCGGCTGGTTGGCCTGGCGATGGGCGGCTGGTTCCTGTCGCTGGCGGTGGGCGGCAATCTGTCGGGCCTGCTGGCCGGCCGCATCAGCGGCGAAAGCGGCATGACGGCAGCGTCCGCGTTGTCGGGCTTTACCTTCAGTTTCTGGCTGCTGGCGGGCGCCGGCGTGTTCCTGCTGCTGATCTCGCCGTTGATCAACCGGTTGATGCACGGCGTGCGTTGATTCCGATGAGGCGGCGTCCGCCCGGACGCCGCCCTCCGGGGCACGGAATGGTGCGGTGCATTTGACGGGCTCGGCCGCGGCCGGTTACATGTCGATATCGCAAGAAATTTCGATGTCGGCAGATCAGCGCCGACCCTGCCTTCCGGGAATTGCATGAGCCAGACCACCAACGCCCCCGCACCCTCGGTGCCCGATTACCCACAAACCCTGGGGCATCCGCGCCCGTTGTGGATGCTGTTCATGACGGAGTTCTGGGAGCGCTTCGCGTTCTACGGCATCCGCTGGGCGCTCACGCTGTACATCGTGGCCGAGTTCTTCAACGGCGAGGCTTCCGGCCAGGCGTTCGCCAGCCGCACCTACGGCGCCTACCTGGCGCTGGTCTACGCCACGGCCGTGTTCGGCGGCTACGTGGCGGACAAGATCATCGGCTACCAGCGTTCCATCCTGCTGGGGGCCAGCGTGATGGCGGTGGGCCTGTTCATGATCATGTTGCCGAACGAGCAGGTGTTCCTGGTCGGACTGGCCACCATCATCGTCGGCAATGGCCTGTTCAAGCCCAATATTTCCTCGATGGTGGGGCAGCTGTACGAGCAGGGCGATTCGCGTCGCGACCGCGGCTTCACGCTGTTCTACATGGGCATCAACGGCGGCGCGCTGATTGCACCGCTGCTCACCGGCTGGCTGGCGAGTCACTTCACCGATACGCCGATGCAGCAGAACTACAAGCTGGTGTTCGGTGCCTCCGGCGTGGGCATGCTGATCAGCCTGATGTGGTTCTGGTTCGGTCGTCGCCAGCTCCAAGGCGTCGGTCGTCCGGCCCCTGACCAGGCCAACCGCATGCGCGTGGTCTACGTGCTGCTCGGCATGCTGGTGGCCATCCCGGTGTTCTATCTGTTGATGGCCAAGGCCGGTGCGGTGGTGCTGCAGTGGCTGCTCACCGCGCTGTTCGTTGGCGTGGGCGTGATGCTGGTGATCGAGGCAGTGCGCACCGGCCGTGTGCAGGTGCATCGTGTGATCGCGATGCTGATCATTTTCGCCTTCAACGTGCTGTTCTGGATGTTCTTCGAACAAGCCGGCAGCTCGTTCAACTTCCTCGCGCAGAACATCGTGAACCGCAACATGTTCGGCGGCTGGGAATTCCCGGTGGGCTGGTTCCAGTCGGTGAACCCGGTGGCCATCGTGGTGCTGGCGCCGATCGTGTCGCTGGCCTGGGGCTTCCTCGACAAGCGACGCATGGAGCCGTCCATTCCGCGCAAATTCGGCCTGGGCCTGCTCGGCAACGCGCTGGGTTTCGTCGTGCTGATGTATGCGTTGGACGAGCTGGTCAGTAGCGACGGCCTGATTCCGTTCTGGCCCCTGGCGCTTTGCTATGTGCTGCAGACCGCCGGCGAGCTGTGCCTGTCGCCGATCGGCCTGTCGATGACCACCAAGCTGGCGCCCACCCGACTGGTGGGCCTGGCGATGGGCGGCTGGTTCCTTTCCACCGCCATCGGCAACAACCTCTCGGGCTTGTTCGCCGGCCACATCAGCGGCGAGAGCGGCATGACCGTGGCCTCGGCGCTCAGCGGCTTCACCTTCAGCTTCTACCTGCTGGCGGGGGCTGGCGTGCTGTTGTTCCTGATCGCGCCGCTGATCAATCGCTTGATGCACGGCGTGAAATGACCGCCGCTGGATGAACACCGGGGAACGAAAGGCGTCCTTTCGTTCCCCGTTACTTCGGCTCGATTGCCTGCAGCTTGTCCAGGATGCGCACCAGCCAGCTGCGTTCCTCGTCGTTCAGTTTGGACAGCAGGTTGCGCTCATGCTCGCGGGCCATCGGCGCCACCACTTCATGGATGGCCCAGCCGGCCTCGCTCAGGCCCAGCACGGAGCGGCGCTTGTCGCCGTCGTGGATGGCCCGGGTCACCCAGCCGGTCTCCACCAGCTTTGAGAGCGCGCGGCTCACGGCCACCTTGTCCATCAGGGTGCGCTCGGCTACCTCGCGGGCGGACAGGCCGTCGAAGCGCGCCAGCACCGCCATCACGCGCCATTCGGTCATGCTCAGGTCGAATCGGCGCTGGTAATCGTCGGCAATGGCCTGGCTGACCGCGTTGGACAGGATGGAGAGCCGGTAGGGCAGGAAATGTTCCAGCTCCAGCGGCGCGTGGTCGGGGTGGTGTTCGTCGGGCACTGCTGCGGCGCTCCTTGCAAATGGTTTCATATGTAACTATAACGTGAGGCTTATGAGGATGGTCGCACGCTTAGGCGTAGGCCATCTGAGCACCGATCCATCAGGAGAGCCCCATGAGTGCGCAGCCCAATCTTGGCATGCAGGTCACCACGTTCGAAAACCCCATGGGTATCGACGGGTTCGAATTCGTCGAATTCGCCGCACCGGCCGGTCGTGGCCACGAGCTGCACACCCTGTTCAAGAAGATGGGTTTCAGCGCCGTGCTCAAGCACAAGTCGCGTCCGATCACGGTCTATCGCCAGGGCGGCGTGAACCTGCTGGTCAACGAAGACCCCGAATCCTATGCCGCCGAATTCGCCCAGGCCCACGGCCCGTGCGCGGCCGGCTTCGCCATCCGCTTCCAGAAGCCGTCCAAGGACGTGCTCGGCGTCGTGCTCGGCAACGGCGGCGAAGCGGTGAACCCGAAGGCCGAAGCCACCAAGGCGGTGAACGCGCCGGCGGTGAAGGGCATCGGCGATTGCATGCTGTATCTGATCGATCGCTACGGCGACAAGGGCAGCATCTACGACGGCGACTACGAGCCGATCGCCGGCGCCGAGCAGAACCCGAAGGGTTTTGGCCTCACCTTCATCGACCATCTCACGCACAACCTCTACTTCGGCAACATGCAGAAGTGGTCCGATTACTACGAGCGCCTGTTCAACTTCCGCGAGATCCGCTACTTCGACATCAAGGGCGCCAAGACCGGCCTGGTGTCCAAGGCGATGACGGCGCCGGACGGCATCGTGCGCATCCCGCTGAACGAGTCGAGCGATCCGAAGTCGCAGATCAACGAATACCTCGACGCGTACCACGGCGAGGGTATCCAGCACATCGCGCTGTTCACCGACAACATCTACGAGACGGTGGAAGCGATGCGCGCGACGGGGGTGGAATTCCTCGATACGCCGGACACGTACTTCGACGTGATCGACATGCGCATTCCCAACCATGGCGAAGACGTGCCGCGCCTAGCCAAGAACAAGATCCTGATCGATGCCGACCTGGAGACCAAGCAGCGCAAGCTGCTGCAGATCTTCACCCAGAACAACATCGGCCCGATCTTCTTCGAGATCATCCAGCGCAAGGGCAACGAGGGCTTCGGCGAAGGCAACTTCCAGGCGCTGTTCGAGTCGATCGAACGCGACCAGATGAAGCGCGGTTTCCTGTAAGCACATCGGCATCGTGGCCGCCGCAAGGCGGCCACGATGCATCGGGATCAGTGCGGAAACGTGCCGTTCTTCATCATGGCGGCGAACATCGCGCCGAAGAAGATGAAATACAGCACGACAACGACGATGCCGACCAGGTACAGCACGCCCTGGATGATGAAATAGGTGCGCAGGCGGGCGAGGGATTCCTTCAGCGCGCTGGAATCGCCGGTCAGCTGGGCTCGTTCGATCGCGCTGGAGGCCTGCATCAGCAGCACACCCGTCCAGATGGGCAGCCAGGCGATGACGATGCCGACGATGGTGAGGGCGGTAACGGCCCCCTGGATGATGAACATGATGCCCACGAACTTCATCCATCCCTTGCCCGAGGCGAGCGGCTGGCTGAGATCCTGGACGGAGTGGTTCGCGGTGGCCTGGCCCAGCGAAGAGTACGAGTCGGACATGCGGTTTCCTTGTGATGTCGTTGCAATAGAGAACAACGCCTCTTCCATCGGGTGAGGCGGCCAACATTCGTAAGGCAAGAGTAATAGGATCGCGAGGGTTGTATACGCCCCCGCCTCTTGGGCAGATTGCGGAGCTTCTATGTCAGCCAGCAAACACCAGCAGTACTTGTCAGGTTTTGCCAACGAATTCGCCACCGAGGCTTTGCCCGGCGCGCTCCCCGAGGGGCAGAACTCGCCGCAGAGCGCACCGCATGGCCTGTATGCGGAGCAGATTTCCGGCACCGCCTTTACGGCCCCGCGGCACAGCAATCGCCGCAGCTGGCTGTATCGCATCCGCCCCGCGGCCATGCATCACCCGTTCGAGGCGATGCCTGCGGGACGCTTCCACAATCGCTTCAACGAAGTCCCGGCCAACCCCAACCAGCTGCGCTGGAGCCCGTTCCCGCTGCCCAGCGAGCCGACCGATTTCATCGACGGCCTGTTCACCGTGGCCGGCAATGGCGGCGCGGCAGACCAGACCGGCGTAGGCATCCATGTGTATGCCGCCAACCGCTCGATGAAGGGGCGCTTCTTCTACAACGCCGACGGCGAAATGCTGATCGTGCCGCAGCAAGGGCGCCTGAAACTGGCGACCGAGATGGGCATCATCGAGCTGGAACCGTTGGAAATTGCGGTGATCCCACGCGGCGTACGTTTTCGCGTCGAACTGCTGGACGACACCGCGCGCGGCTACATCGCCGAGAACTTCGGCGCGATGCTGCGCCTGCCCGATCTGGGCCCCATCGGCAGCAACGGCCTGGCCAACCCGCGCGACTTCCTCACGCCGGTGGCGGCGTACGAAGACGTCGAAGGCAAGTTCGAGCTGGTGGCGAAATTCCAGGGCAACCTGTGGCGCGCCGCCATCGATCATTCGCCGCTGGACGTGGTGGGCTGGCACGGCAACTACGCACCGTACAAATACGATCTGCGCCGCTTCAACACGATCGGCTCGATCAGCTTCGATCATCCCGATCCGAGCATCTTCCTGGTGCTGCACTCGGCCAGCGACACGGAAGGCGTGAGCAACATGGATTTCGTGATCTTCCCGCCGCGCTGGCTGGTGGCGCAGCACACGTTCCGCCCGCCGTGGTTCCATCGCAACATCGCCAGCGAGTTCATGGGTCTGATCACCGGCGAATACGACGCCAAGGCCGAAGGCTTTTCGCCGGGCGGCGCCTCGCTGCACAATTCCATGACCGGTCACGGTCCCGATGCGGCCACCTACGAGAAGGCGTCGACGCGCGACTTGTCGCAGCCCGATGTCATCGCGGGCACCATGGCCTTCATGTTCGAGACGCGCCGGGTGATTCATCCGACCAGGCAGGCGCTGGATTCGCCGGAACTGCAGGGCAACTACATCGAATGCTGGCAGGGCATCCACAAGCATTTCAGCGGGAGTTGAGGCGATGACGCTGCGTCGGTTCTGCCTGTTGTCGCTATGCGTAATGCTCGCATCGTGCCAGTCGCACGACGAGGCACCGGCGCAAGCGCCTGCGTCGGCCGCAACCACCTCCACAGATCAGGGCGCGCCGACTCAGGCCCGTTGGCAGGGTTTCGGCGACATGCGCTTTGGCATGGACGAGGCGGCCTTCCGCAAAGCCTGGAGCGGCGAGTTGAAGGGCGGGGCGGAGGCGGGATCCGATTGCGCGATGTACGCTCCGGTGTGGGCGAAGACGCCCTTCGAGCTCACCTTCATGCTCGAGCACGGCCGTTTTGTTCGTTACGACGTGCGTGGCGACAAGGAGACGGCGCCGGGCGGTGGCAAGGTCGGCATGGCCAAGGCGGACGTGATGGCGCTGTACGCGGGCAAGGTCCGGCAATGGACGTCCAAGTACGATGCGACGGCCAGCGTGTTCCGTGTGGATGGTGAGAGCGGTGCCGTGCTGATCTTCGACATCGGCGCCGACGGCAAGGTAAAAGCGTGGCGCGTGGGCGTGCCGCCACAAATCGATTACGTGGAAGGGTGCAGCTGAGTGCGGCCCGTTGGAGCGATAGCATGAAACTGGGTTCATTGAAGGAAGGCGGTCGCGACGGCACGCTGATCGTGGTCAACCGCGCGCTGACGCAGGCCGTCAAGGCCAGCGGCATCGCTCCCACGCTGCAGGCCGCGCTGGACGACTGGTCGAGCACGGCGCCGCGCCTGAATGCGCTGTACGAAGAACTGAACAACGGCGCCGCCAAGGACGCGTTTGCACTCGACATGCACGCGCTTGCTTCGCCGCTGCCGCGCGCCTACGAATTCGTCGACGGCAGCGCCTACCTGCCGCACGTGGAGCGCGTGCGTCGCGCACGCGGCGCCGAAGTGCCCGAATCGTTCTACACCGATCCGCTGATGTACCAGGCGACCAGCGCCGGTTTTCTCGGCCCGCGCGATCCGGTGGTGGTGCCCAGCGAAGATTACGGCATCGACCTGGAAGCCGAAGTGGTAGTGATCACCGACGACGTGCCGATGGCGGTGACGCCGGCACAGGCCGCGGCGCACATCCAACTGGTCGGTATCGTCAACGACGTGTCGTTGCGCGGCCTGATTCCCGGCGAACTCGCCAAGGGTTTCGGTTTCCTGCAATCGAAGCCGCGCTCCGCGCTGTCGCCCGTGTTCGTGACGCCGGACGAACTGGGCGATGCCTGGCAGGACGAGAAGCTGCACCTGCCGATGCGTACCTGGCTCAACGGCAAGTGGTTCGGCGAAGCCGAATGCGGCGTCGACATGCAGTTCAATTTCGCGCAGCTGGTGGCCCACGCGGCGAAGACGCGTCCGTTGACCGCGGGCACCATCGTGGGCTCGGGCACCATCGCCAACGAAGACACCGGCAAGGGCGCTTCCTGCCTGGCCGAGCAGCGCACGGTGGAAACGCTGCGCGATGGCAAGCCGAGCACGCCGTTCCTGAGCTTCGGCGACAGCCTGCGCATCGACGTGACCGATGCCTCGGGCGCGTCGATCTTCGGTTCGATCGAACAGGCCATCGCGCCGCTGAAGCGCTGACGACGGGCGTGCAATCCGCGCGGCATCCCTTCCGGATGCCGCGCGGGATCGAGCAAAATGCCGCAGCACCCTGATTCGCATCAGCCCGGCGATCATGTCCCGCGGCGATACTGCCGCGCATGCGCATGAACATCACCGTTCCGGAATTCGATCCCGTTCTGGTCGCCCGCTACGACGTCGCGGGTCCACGCTATACGAGCTATCCGACCGCGCCGCAATTCCACGCGGGCTTCGATGAAGCCGCGTTTCGCGAAGTCGCCACCGCCTCCAACGAGGGCGAGTCGCCGCGACCGCTGTCGCTCTACGTGCACGTGCCGTTCTGCTTCAGTCCGTGTTTCTACTGTGGGTGCACGCGCATCATCACCCGCGACGTCACCCGGGCCGATCGCTATCTCGATCATTTGAGCCGGGAAATCGCGCTGGTGGGTTCGTTGTTCGACCGCAAGCGACCGCTGCTGCAGCTCCACCTGGGCGGCGGCACGCCGAATTTTCTCGATGCGCCGCGCATGGAAAGGCTGGTCGGGGCGTTGGAGAGCAGCTTCTCCTATCGACGCGAAGGGCAACGCGAGTACGGCATCGAGATCGACCCGCGCTATGCCGATGGCCGCTACGTGCGCGATCTGGCTGCGCTTGGCTTTAATCGTTTGTCTGTCGGGATCCAGGATTTCGATGCTGAGGTACAGGTAGCGGTCAACCGTATTCAGAGCGTGGCGCAGACGCGCGAGGTCATCGAGGCGGCGCGCGATGCAGGCTACGGCTCGGTGAGCGTCGACCTGATCTACGGCCTTCCCAGGCAGACGCTTGCCGGTTTCGCGCAGACGTTGGACGAGGTCATCGCACTCGCACCCGATCGTATCGCCGTCTACGGGTACGCCCACATGCCGCACCTGTTCAAGGCGCAGCAGCAGATCGACGCTGCCGAGTTGCCCGGTGCGGCCCAGCGCCTGGCACTGTTCGGGCAGGCCTTCCGCATGTTGTGCGAGGCGGGCTACGTCTACGTGGGCATGGATCATTTCGCCCGCGCCGATGACGAATTGGTGCGGGCGCAACGGGCGGGGACGCTGCAGCGCAATTTCCAGGGCTATTCCACCCATGGCGATTGCGACATCGTCGGTCTCGGCGTGAGTTCGATCAGTCGGGTCGGTGCCAGCTACAGCCAGAACGCGCGTGACCTGATCGGTTACGAAGCGGCGCTGGACGCAGGACGGCTGCCCGTCGCTCGCGGGCTCATGCTGAGCGGCGACGATGTGGTGCGGCGCGAGATCATCGGCGAACTGATGTGTCATGGCGAGCTGGAGATGCCGCGTTTCGGCGCACGCCACAAGCTTCCCTTTGCGGAAACGTTTGCTGCCGAACTCGGTCGCCTGGCGCGATGCGCCGACGATGGCCTGGTGACCATCGACGACGCCTCGATACGCGTCACCCCGCGCGGTCGCCTGCTGTTGCGCAATGTCGCCATGTGTTTCGATGCGTATCTCGACAGGCCATCCGAAGCCGCTCGCTATTCGCGCACCATCTGACGGGCGGCTGCGTGGCGTGTTGCCGCATGAGGCACTCGACCGCCGTCATCACTGATGTCGGTCAAGTCGGCAAGAAATCGCGCTCCCTAGTCTGGCGCCAGATTACCGGGAGCGTCACATGTCACGATGGATACCTGCTGTTGCGTTGCTTGCCGGCCTGCTGCCGGCCACCCTCATGGCCGCCGGTGCATCACCTCGGCAAACCGCGCCTAAGAGTGCGGGCACCGCCGTGCAGGCACCGATGGATTTCGGTCCGCCGCAGGGCGAGCCCATCCGCGCCGTGCTGGGTGTGCCACCGAACGTACCGCCGCCGATCCATCGCAACTATCCGGCCAAGGTGATCGTCGAGCTGGAGGTCCAGGAGAAGGAGATGCCGATGTCCGAAGGCGTCTCCTATACCTATTGGACCTTCGGCGGCACGGTGCCCGGGAGTTTCATTCGCGTGCGCCAAGGGGACACGGTGGAGTTCCACCTGAAGAATGCGCCCCACAACAAGATGCCCCACAACATCGACTTGCACGGTGTGACCGGTCCTGGCGGCGGCGCTGCATCGAGCTTCACCGCGCCTGGCCACGAATCGCAATTCAGTTTCAAGGCACTCAACGCAGGGTTGTATGTGTATCACTGCGCGACGGCGCCGGTGGGCATGCACGTGGCCAATGGCATGTATGGCCTGATCCTGATCGAGCCGCCGGAAGGTCTGCCGAAAGTGGATCACGAGTACTACGTCATGCAGGGCGATTTCTACACGACGGGCAAGTATCGCGAGAAGGGCCATCAGCCGTTCGACATGGATGCGGCGATTGCCGAACATCCGACCTACGTATTGTTCAACGGCCGCGAAGGCGCGCTGGTCGGCGATGGCGCGCTCAAGGCGAAAGTGGGTGAGACGGTGCGCCTGTTCGTGGGCAACGGTGGTCCGAACCTCGTGTCGAGTTTCCACGTCATCGGCGAGATCTTCGACAAGGTGTATTACGAAGGCGGCTCGCACGCGCAGGAAAACGTGCAGACGACGCTGATTCCCGCGGGTGGCGCGATGATGGCCGAGTTCCACGTGGAAGTGCCTGGCACGTACGTGCTGGTGGATCACTCCATCTTCCGCGCCTTCAACAAGGGCGCACTCGGCATGCTGAAAGTGGACGGTCCCGAGGACAAGACGATCTATTCCGGCAAGGAAGTGGATTCGGTCTACCTGGGCGACCGCGCCGGCGACAACCTGCATGCCGTTGCGGCGGCCGCCAAGGCCAATGCAACCGGCACGCTCAGCAAGGACGACCAGATCAAGGCCGGCCAGCAACTGTTCGCGGGCACCTGCTCGGTCTGCCATCAGGCCAACGGTGAAGGCATGGCGGGCGTGTTCCCGCCACTGGCCAAGTCCGACTATCTGGTCAAGGCTGCGAAGGAAAAACTGATCTCGATTCCTCTGCACGGCTTGACCGGTGCGATCACCGTCAATGGCAAGGACTACAACTCCGTGATGCCGCCGATGTCCCAGCTGACCGACGACGAAGTGGCCAACATCCTGACCTACGTGCTCAACAGCTGGGGCAATCCCGGCGGTCAGGTCAGCAAGGACGAGGTGGGCAGGGTGCGTGCGCAAGCTGCCGCGGCCGACCGTCATTGATATCGGTGTGATGCGTCGCTTCGTTGCACTCGCGTGTTGGCTCGGCTGCCTCGATGTGGCGGCAGCGGACTATCTGCCGCTGCCGACCGCGATCTTCAGCAGCGTGCTGCCCGCCGATGGCAAGGCGGCACCGGCATCCATTGCCGCCTTCGCGATGCGGACGGAGCCGGTGACGAACGCGGAGTATCTCGACTTCGTCATGACTCATCCCGCATGGCGCAGGGACAGAATTCCTGCCGTATTTGCCGACCGTACCTACCTCTCGCACTGGGAGAGCGCGGAATCGCTGGGTAGCAAAGCGCTCCCCAGGCAACCCGTGACCCAGGTGAGCTGGTTTGCCGCACAGGCCTTCTGCGAAAGCGAGCACGCGCGCCTGCCCAGCTGGTATGAATGGGAGTACGCCGCCGCC
>Ga0070689_100002840_pt1 | contig 11384 bp, 11 predicted proteins | sample KBSS23HmetaG_FD_64669 | JGI IMG/M metagenome (GOLD analysis project Ga0070689, IMG submission 64669) | Switchgrass rhizosphere microbial communities from Kellogg Biological Station, Michigan, USA - KBS S2-3H metaG | ecosystem: Host-associated > Plants > Roots > Rhizosphere ... | reverse complement strand
CGGTGGACCGGGCCATTGGAACAATCACGAGAAGTACGCTTCCCAGGTACCTGGCCTGGGGGCGGCGCAGCGGCAACCGTGGTGCGACGTGTTCGTCATGTGGTGCTTCTACAAGGCCGGCCAGGAGGTCCCCGCTGGCGTCCTATCGGATTCGTGCAGCACCTCGTGCAACGCGTGGAAGAGGGCCGGCCGCTTCTCGGTATACCCGGCCGTGGGGGCGCAGGTCTTCTACGGCCCGAATGGCGACGCGCACACCGGCTTGGTGTACGCCTACGACGCGACGTACATCTACACGATCGAAGGCAATACCAACGACAACGGATCCGTCGAGGGTGACGGCGTCTATCGCAAGAAGCGCGCGCGAAAAGACGCCAACGTGTACGGCTACGGATACCCCAATTACGCGGATCCCATCATCTCGGCCGATCCGAAATGGGGCGCCCACAGCACCGGCTCGGTGCCCTCCGCGCCGCACCCTCCGGTCCCGCCGAAGGCGTCCGGCGTCTCGCTCGCGCACGTGGTCGCGGCGGCCAAGCGCGATCCCGGCCTCCCCCAGGGCGGCACGACGTACAAGGCCGATGTCCTGCCGGTGGAGAAGGCGCTCGTGGCCGAGGGGCTCCTCGCGGCGAAGTACGCCGACGGCTCGTTCGGCTCGCTGACGGTGGCGGCGTACAAGGCGTGGCAAGGACAACTCGGGTATTCCGGCAGCGACGCGGACGGTATTCCGGGGAAGACGTCGCTGACCAAGCTAGGCGAAAAGCACGGGTTCAAGGTGGTGACGTAGTCGACGCGGCGGCTGGATACCGCGCCAGTGCCGGCGGTCGTTGGACACCGGCGAGGCGCCGCGAGGCCGCGGCGAAGAGCGGCTCTGGGTGAAAGGCATGAAATGGCGCCGCGGCTCGGCGCCCGGCTCGCGTGCGCATGCGGCGCGCGCGAGGGACCCGCGGGGTCATGACATTGGATGAATCGGAGAATCGAATATGACGCACGAACTGAGCAATGCGATGGCTGCTAACGTCCCCCCGCCGTTCGACCGGTGGCTGCCGCTGGTCAATGCGGCCGCCAAGAAGTACCGGCTCGATCCGGCGCTCATCTTCGCGGTGATGGAACGAGAGAGCGGCGGAAAGAACCAATACGGCGATGGCAACCACGGCCGAGGGCTGATGCAGATCGACGATCGAACCTGGGGCGCGTGGCTCGCGAAGCACGACGGCGGTATGGACCCGGCTTCGAACATCATGAAGGGCGCAGAGATCCTTCGTGACTGCCTCAATTCGTTCCCGCACGACCTGAAGGCGGCCATTGCCGCGTACAATGCCGGTTCCGGCCGCGTGAGTCAGGCAGTCCGCGCCGGGCACGACCCCGACAGCGTGACGACCGGACACAACTACGGCGCGGACGTCCTCCGCCGCATGAAGCGGTTCGAGGGCGCGGGGGGTGGTCCACCGAAGCCGCCTCCGTCGACGACCACGGTCCACCTGGCGAACGTCATCGCGGCGGCCAAGCGCGACCCCGGCCTCCCTCAGGGCGGCACGACGCACAAGGCCGACGTCTTGCCGGTGGAGAAGGCGCTCGTGGCCGACGGGCTCCTCGCGGCGAAGTACGCCGACGGCTCGTTCGGCTCGCTCACGGTGGCGGCTTACAAGGCGTGGCAAGGGCGACTCGGGTATTCCGGCAGCGACGCGGACGGTATCCCCGGAATGACGTCGCTGACGAAGCTCGGCGAAAAGCATGGCTTCAGGGTGGTGTGAGCCGCTCCCCGATGCCTCACTCAGGCGTGCGCTCCGCGCCTCGCGCGCCACCTCTCCGCGAGGAAGACCCGACGCTGACGTTCGCGACCGCGCGGTGCCTCACCCCGAATGTGCGCGGAGCGCGGCGTGGCGCATCGCGTGATCGGCGAGGACGAGCGCGGTCATCGCCTCGACGATGACGACGGCGCGCGGGAGCACGCACGGATCGTGGCGGCCGCGCGCCGCGAGCTTCGTCTCTTCGTGGCGGCGGTTCACCGTGTCTTGCTCGTGGAGGATCGTCGCCGTCGGCTTGAACGCGGCGCGGAAGTAGATCGTCTCGCCGTTCGTGATCCCGCCCTGCACGCCGCCGCTCCGGTTCGTCCGCGTGCGGACGCGATCGCCATCCATGGTAAACGCATCATTGTGCTCGGAGCCGCGCAGATCGGTGCCGGCGAAGCCGGAGCCGACCTCGAAGCCCTTCGTCGCGGGGAGGCTCAGGATCGCCTTCGCCAGATCGGCCTCGATGCGGTCGAAGACCGGCGCGCCCCAGCCCGGCGGCGCGCCGCGCGCCGCGCACGTGATCGTCCCGCCCAGCGAGTCGCCGGCTTTCCGCGCCGCTTCGATCGACGCGATCATCGCCTCCGCGGCGACGGGATCGGGGCAGCGCACGATCGTCGCCTCCACCATCTCCGTCGTCACCGACTCGACGTCGCAATCCACCGAGAGCGTCCCGACCTTCGACACCCACGCGACGATCTCGACGCCGTACCGCACGCGGAGGAGCTTCCGCGCGATCGCCCCCGCCGCCACGCGCCCCGCCGTCTCGCGTGCGCTCGATCGCCCGCCGCCGCGATGGTCGCGGGTCCCGAACTTCGCGTCGTACGTGTAGTCCGCGTGGCTCGGTCGGTACGCCTCCTCCATCTCGCGGTAGTCGCCGGACCTCTGGTCCTCGTTCGCGATGAGCATCGCGATCGGCGTCCCGAGCGTCTTCCCTTCGAAGACGCCGCTCACGATCCGGACGGTGTCGCTCTCCTTCCTCTGCGTCACGATCCGGCTCTGACCGGGGCGGCGCCGATCGAGATCCGGCTGCACGTCGGCCTCGGAGAGCTCGAGGAGCGGAGGGCACCCGTCCACCACCGCGCCGATCGAGCCGCCGTGCGACTCGCCCCAGGTGCTCACGCGGAAGAGGGTCCCGAACGAATTTCCCATGCTCGTCACCGGAGGAGCGGGAGAGGTCCCGCGGCCGAAGGGTGGGCCGCGCAGAGCGCCGCCTGCATCTCGCCGGCGCTCGCGAATCGATCGGCCTTGTCGAGAGAGAGCGCGCGGTCGATGACGTCGATCACCGGACGCGGTACGCCAGGCGCCGCCGCGAAGAGCGAGCGCGGCTTCTCGTACGCCGTCGCCATCATGTAATCGGTGAGCGATTTCCCGGAGTGGACGCGCTCGCCCGACAGCATCGTGAACGCCGTCGCCCCCACCGACCAGAGATCGGCGCGCTGGTCGATCGTCGGGTTCTCGCCGCGCGCCTGCTCGGGTGACATGAAGTCGATCGTACCGAGGATGAGCCCGTCCGACGTCGCCTCGATCCGCAACGCCTCGCGGCGCACCTTCATCCGCGCGAGCCCGAAATCGAGCACCTTGAGCCTCCGTTCGCGGACGAGGAACACGTTGTCCGGCTTCACGTCGCGGTGGACGATCCCGAGCGCGTGGGCGGCGGCGAGCACGTCGAGGAGGTGCACCGTGACCGGGAGGACCTCATCGAGCGGCAGCCGGCGCCCGCCGAGGCGCGCCGCGCGGGCCTCGAGCGACTCGCCCTCGAGGAACTCCATCGCCTGGAACGGCATCCCGTCGTCGAGGACGTCGGCGTCGAAGACGCGCACCACACCGTCGTGCCGGATCTTGTTCGCCGCGTACACCTCGCGGAGGAAGCGGGTGCGCATCGTCTTGTCGCGCGCGAGCTCTTTGTGCAGCACCTTGATCGCGACGCGGCTCCCGTCGAGATCGGCCGCGGCGTAGACGGTCCCGGATCCGCCTTCGCCGAGGCGCGCCTCGATCCGCCAACGCCCCTTGATCACCCTACCGATCACGATCCGAGAGGATAGCGCGTCAGCGGAAGTCGGAGGCCACCCACACGGCTCCGTCCGCCATCACCGTGATCCCGCAGCCCACCTCGTGATACGGGATCTCGTTCTCCGCGAACGCGACGCCGTTCCCGCCGCGCGTCGCCGCGAAGTGGGCGTGCGCGCTCCCGGTCCGCGCGTCGGATGCGGCGCCGGCGGCCGCGTACGCGTCGATCGACGCCGACTCGACTAGGCGACCTTCGGGAGCCTGTGCCGCGTGATACCCATCACGCGGCCGAGATCGGGGAGACCCGCCTGGGCTCGATACGCGTTGATCGCTGCGATGCAGTGCTGGACGTCGCCGTTCGCCGTCGCGCCGGGGGCCCCTCCCCCCGCGCCCGGGGCGGAACCCCCGCTCGGCGGCGCGGATCGCTCCTGGGAATCGTCGGACGGCGTCGCCGGCGACGAGCATCCGGCCGCGAAAAGCAGGGCAATCGCCGACGCGCGACCGAGATACCTCAAGCGATCCACGGCGCCCGGGCGGACGCGAAGGCGCATGGTGGGACAGGATTCAAGTTCCGGTCCGGCCCGAATATCGACGGGACGCAGGGACCCATCGTACCCTCATCCGACGACATGACGACCTTCTCCACGCTTCTTCCGAGCCAGAAACGAAAGAAGCGCGTCTACATCATCGACCGTCGCTTCCAGCTCAAATACACGGGGCTGCTCGTGGCGGTGGTCCTCGCCGTCATGCTCGTGCTCGGCTTCGTCATCGGCCGCGAAGCGAACACGGCGTCGTCGTACGCGCAGATGGCCGCGGATCAGGCCGAGCTCGCGACGAAAGAGTCGCGCGCGAACAACGAGCTGACCCGGCTCAACGTGATGATGGTCGCGCCGACGAGCCCCGAGCTCGTCAAGACGATGGAAGACGAGCTGGCGCAAGCCGATGCGAAAGCGGAGAAGGCGCTCCGCGAGGTGCAGCAGCACCGCCACGACATCGAAGCGCAGCGGCGGCGCCTCCTGATGCTCCTCATCGCCGCCGGCGCGGCGCTCGCGTTCTCGCTCGGCTTCATGGGGATCTACATCACGCGCCGCGTGGTCGGCCCCGTGTACAAGATCAAGCGCCTCCTCCGCCGCGTGGGGACGGGGCGGCTCATCATCCGCGATCGGCTCCGTCGCGGCGACGAGCTCGAGGATCTCTTCGACACGTTCATGCAGATGACGTATTCGCTCAAGGCGCTCGAGCACGGTCGGCTCGCGACGCTCGACGCGACGCTGCGTCGCGCGGAGACGAGCGAGGTCGGCGACGAGATTCTGCAAGGCCTCCGTGCGCTCCGGGCGCAGATGTGCATCGGCCTCGATATCAACGACCCGGCACGAAAGTCGACCCCTCCGCCGTGACAAGCATGCGCCACAACCGGCTCCTGCAGAAAGCCGTCGCCGCGCTCTGCGCGCGCTTCGAGCACGGGGGCTACAACTCCACGCCCGCGATCGACCTCGGTGTCCTCGTCGCGAACGCGGACGGCGTCGTCGACGAGAACGAGACCGCCGCGCTCGGCGAGATCTTCGAAGCGCTCTTCGGCGCGCGCTTCAATTTCGAGCTCGTCGGCTTCCTGATCCAGGCGAGCCGCGAGGTGATCGAAGCGGCGGGCGTCGATTCGCGCGTCCGCCTCGTCGCCGAGATCCTGAAAGACTGCGAGGCGGTCGAGCAGGGGATCGCGGTGGCCCTCGGCGTGGCGTACGCGAGCGAGGGGCTCTCCGACGCGGAGCGCGGGATCATCACGCGGATCGCCAAGGCGGCGGAGCTCCCGGACGAGCGCCTCGAGCGCCTCATCGAGAAGGTGCGGATCTCGTTCGAAGGGGAGCCTGCATGAGGGCGGCGTCGCGCGGCGGAGTCTCTCGATGAACAAGTACGAGACACAGAAGATGTCGGCCGAGGAGCTCGCGCAGCACATTCGCAGGAGCACCGAGGGCTCGCGGCGGCACGAGCTCGCCGACACGCTTATCCAGACGATGCCGCCGCCGGTCGCCACGATCGGCGAGATCTACGGGACGACCGACGACGAGGTGCTCGCGTTCTTCGAGGAGCTCGCGCGCGCCGGCCTCGCCGTGCGCGACGAGACCGGCGTGTGGCGCGCGACCGTCGGCAGCACCGCGGAGCTCTTGCAGCGCGCCGCGGCGGTCGGGATCGACGTCGAGCGCCTCATGTCGAAGCGCGAGCTCCGCCGCGGCACGTAACCTGCGCGGCGTGCCGCCCCGGGTGGCCAGCCATCGTGTCAGCCATCGTGTCAGCGACTTTAGGCTACACTCCCCGATTTTCGTAGTCGATCCTGTGTTGCCGAAAAGGAGGCCTCATGTGGCCCCGTTCGAGCCAGACGCAGCGGCTTGACGATGATAGTCTGGAATAGGGGTCATGAGCTACGACGATTCGCAAGAGCGGGCGAAGCAGCGCATTGGAACCGTCCTCAAAGATCGATGGCGCGTCTCGCGCATCCTCGGCATGGGGGGTTCAGCTTGGGTTTACGTCGGCACAGATAAATCGGGGCAGCACGCGGCGATCAAGGTGCTGCACAGCGCGTTTCTCCCGCACGCGGACGTCGTCGCGCGCTTCGTGCGGGAGTCCCAGGTCGCCAATCGGATCGGGCACCCGGGGGTCGTTCGCGTGCTCGACGACGGCACGACGAACGACGGCCTCCCGTTCCTCGCGATGGATCTCCTCGAAGGAGAGACGCTCGAGCAGCGGGCGGCGCGCAAGGGCGGAAAGCTCACGACCGAAGAGGTCCTCTGGGCGATGGACCAGGTGCTCGAGGTCCTCGGCGCAGCGCACGCGAAGGGGATCGTGCATCGCGACATCAAGCCCGAGAACATCTTCCTGACGTACTCGCGCGAGATCAAGCTGCTCGACTTCGGCATCGCGCGGCTCCTCGACGGGATCTCGTCGTCGACCACGCGGGCCGGCGTCCTCATGGGGACGCTCGAGTACATGGCGCCGGAGCAAGGGCGCGGCGACTGGGAGAAGGTCGGCACGCTCTCGGATCTGTGGGCGGTCGGCGCGACGATGTTCACGCTCCTCGCGGGGCGCCCGGTGCACGTCCACGAGGATCTCTACGCGCAGATGCGCGCCGTCGCGTACAACCCGGCGCCGTCGATGGCCCACGTCGCGCCGTGGGTGCCGAAGGCGGTGGCGATGCTCGTCGACAACGCGCTCAAATTCGACGCGCCGGACCGCTGGCCCGACTCGCGAGCGATGCAGGTCGCGCTCCGGATCGCACACGCATCGATGGACGACCCGGGCGCGCCGAACAGCGAGGACGCGCCGAGCAGCGACGAGGGGCGTCGCTTCCGCCGCCCGCCGATGCTCGTGCCGCCGCAAGCGCCGCCCGCGTCGATCGTGCCCGCCCGCCGCCGCTGAGATCGGCGGCTTCCGGCTGCGCACACGGCGTTGCGTCCGCGCGGACACGCGCGGCGCGTGCGCCGCGTCGGATCGAGCCGAATTTCCCTGCGGTGCGCGCGCCGGCGCGCGGTACGTGGGGTGCAAAAGGGGTGAGCCAGGAGGCTACGACCCACCATGAATCATCGCTTCGTTCTCGGCATGTGCTTCTCGTTCTTCACCGCCGCGGTCCCCGTGATGGCGTTCGCCGACGACGCCCCCGCCGCTCCCTCGCCCGGCCCGGTGACGGTCGTCTCGTCGCAGTTCACCGACAAGGTCGAGCACGCAAAGCCGGTCGGCGGCGGAGACGCGATCACGCCGTCGTCGACCGCGACGTACTGGCTCGAGGTCGGCAACACCAAGGAGGCGACGCTGGTGACGCTCGTGTGGAAGCTCGACGGCACCGAGGTCGCGCGGCAGTCGCTCGACGTCGGTCACGCGCCGAAGTGGCGGACGTGGGGGAGCTGCCCGACGCGCAAGGCGCACGCCGTCGAGGTGACGGTGCTCGACAAGGACGGCGCGACGCTGAAGACCGACACGCTGACGCTCAGCGGATCTTGAGCCGGCGGCGGAGATCGCGCGCCGATTGGCGCGACACCTCGACCGCGTGCCCGCCCCGCGTGCGCGCCAAGAAACCGCCGCTGTCGACCGGGTCGAGGCGCACGACGTGCTCGAGGTTCAAGATCGCCTTCCGGTGCACACGCTCGAAGCCCGGGAGGCGCGCGTGGAGCTCGCCGAGCGTCTCGTCGCACAGGTACTCGCCTTGTTCGGTGACGACGGTGATGAGCTCCCCGTCGAGGACGGCGTGGCTCACGCTCCGCGGATCGATGAGGACGATCCCTTGCCTCGTCGGGATCGCGAGCCGCTCGATCCCGCCCTGCGGCCCGGCTGGGGCCGCCGCGGCATCGCCCGCGCCGAGGCGCTCGCGCGCCCGATTCAGCGCCTTCTTCACGCGCGCCGCCTCGACCGGTTTCACGAGATAGTCGACGGCGCCGTGCTCGAACGCCGGCACCGCGTGCTCGGTGTACGCGGTGCACAGGATGACGCGCGGGCGATCCGGAGGGAGGAGCTGGAGCGCCTCGAGCCCGGTGAGCCCCGGCATCTGCACGTCGAGGAGGACGACGTCGACGTCTCCTTCACGCACCCTCGCGAGGACCGCCGCGCCGTCCTCGCACTCGCCGACGACCACGACGTCGTCGATCGCGGCGAGCAGGCGCACGAGGCGCTTCCGCGCGAGGAGCTCGTCGTCGGCGATGAGGACGCGCAGCGTGCTCACGCGACCCCCTCCGGATCCGGTCCGCCGCGCGGGAGATCGACGCACACCTCGGTCCGCTCGCCCTTGCCGCGGATCGCGACGCTGGCCGCGCCGCGGTAGGCGAGCGCGAGGCGCCGCTCGACCGTCGGGAGCCCGTCGCTGCCGGGGCGCGGCCCGTGGTACCGCCCCGGGTTCTCCACGCGCGCGCACACGCGATCGCCGCTCACCTCGAGCGCGAACGTGATCGGCCCGCGGTGGCCGGCCGCGGGGCCGTGCTTCACCGAGTTCTCCGCGACGGGGAGGAGGATCATCGGCGGCACGCGCACCGAGGGTAGATCGGCCGGCACGTCCCACGTGAGCTGAAAGAGGTTCGGATCGCGCAAGAGATGGAGCGCGAAGAGCTCGCGCACGAGGCGGAGCTCCTCGGCGATCGGCCAGGCCGGCGATTTCACCCCCGCCAGGACCGCGCGGAGGATGTCGGCGAGCTGGAGCACCGCGCGCTCGGCGACCTCGCCGTCCTCGCGGCACCACTCGGCGATCGCGTTCAGCGTGTTGAACAGGAAATGCGGGTCGAGGTGCGAGCGGAGGGCGAGGAGCTGCGCCCGTTCCGCCTCCTCCTGGAGCTTCGACGCGCGCGCGCGCTCGCGGAGGAGGCTCGCCTCGAGCCCGATGTCGCGCCCGAGCCCCCAGCCGCCCGCGAGGAACAGCGCGGTGCACACGAGGAGGCTCGATCGAAGCGAGAGCAACGTCGTGCGCATCCCGAGGAGGGCCGGCAGCGCGCCGCCGAGGAAGCCGACGATCGAGACGCCGACCGCGGCGTAGATCGCGAGGCGGAGCGCCGCGTTGCGAAGCTCCACGCCGTCGGGGAGGAGCACGCGCCACGAGAGGGGCGCCGCGAGGACGAACGACACGCACATCGCGACGCCGAGCGGCGCGGCGAGCGGCTCGCGCGGGCTCGTCCGCCACTGGAGCAAGACCAGCGGGATCGACACGATGAGGATCGGCACGAGGCGGCGCGGCTCGAGGAGCGCGCGGAGCGTCCCCCGCACGATCGACTCCTCGTTCGCGAGGACGGACATCGCTTGGTTCTAAAGGCCGCCGCGGCGGCCCGCAACGCGCGCCGCTCGCACCGACCTTCGCGCCGCTCGCCCCCCGGAGGGGACCGCTCGCGCACTCGGCGGCGGCGGATCGGGAATGCGCGTGCTCCGCTCCTCGTACTGCGACCCTCGAGAGCCACTTCTTCGCGACGAAACGCCGGAGGCAACTTCATGCAAATTGCACACACGAGCCCGCACCTCGCCTCTCCTCCGCCGGCGCGGTCCGCGCCGCCCATCGCGGGGGCCCTCGGCGGGTCGCTCGAGCGGCGCGCGCAGCTCACGCTCGCCGGCGCGCTGACCGCGGGGACCGCGACGCAGGCCCTCTTCTGGAACGCGCCGGTCGGGCTCAACTGGTGGCTGTGGGACGTGATGATGATCGGCATCCACGTCGCCATCTTCCGCCGCGGCAAGATGACCGCGGCGGCGTGGGGCGCGATCGCCGCGTCGGTCGTCCTCGGCGCGTCGGTGGTCGGCTTCGCGAGCGAATGGACGCTGTGGGTCGCCATCCCGACCAACGCCGCGGTGCTCGCGGCGCTCCCGATCATCCTCCGCGACGAGCTCACGATCGCCGAGCTGTCGCGGCTCCCCGCGCAGTGGGTCGGCTCGCTCCGCGAGACGCCGGCGTCGGTGAAGGAGACGGTGCTCCTCCCGAACGAAGCGCTCGCCTCCGGCGCCGGAGGGACGACGAAGAGCCTCGTCAAAGGGACGCTCCTCGGACTCCCGACGGCCGGGCTCTTCGCGCTCCTCCTCTCGGCGGACGCGGGCTTTTCGCGGGCGCTCGCGTGGATCGAGTCGCGCGCGCAAGAGCTCGTCCTCTTCGTGGTCTGGTCGATCGTCACCGCCGCCGCCTACGTGGTCGTGAAGACGATGCACCTTCGCTCGCGGCGCGAGGCGGACGGCGGCCCCACGCCCGCGCGCGGGCCGTACCGCGTGACCGAGATCCTCGCGCCGCCGGAGGGGCGGGCGCGCGTCACCCCCGCGGCGTGGGGGGCGGTGATCGGGCAGGTCGCGCTCGTCTTCGCCGGCTTCGCGGCGGTGAACGCGAAGACGCTCTTCGGCGGGCACGCCCTCGTCCGCGCCGCCGGCGGTCCGACGTACGCGCGCTACCTCCACTCCGGCTTCGGCCAGCTCCTCGTCGCGACCGTCCTCTCCGTGTGCCTCGTCCTCCTCGGTCACGCGTGGATGCGCCCGCGCACCGAAGGCGCGGCGATCGAGCCCGTCCCGGGCGGGCCGGCGCTCGCGGCGCTCGAGACGGCGCTCCTCGTCCTCACCGGCGTGGCGCTCGCGTCGTGCTGGCAGCGCCTCGCCATCTACGAGGACGCTTACGGCGCGACGTACCTCCGCCTCGGTGTCGGCTTCATCGAGCTCGCGGTGCTCGGGACGCTCGTCCTCACGATCGCCAAATCGGTGAAGCGGAGCTGGCGGGGTCACGCCGGCGCGGTCATGGCGATGCTCGTCGGCGTCGCCGTCACCGCGGCGACGATGAACGCCGACGCGACGATCACCGAGCGGAACCTCGACCGCGCCGCGCGCGGTCGGCCGCTCGACACGGCGTACCTCGAGCTCTTGAGCGCCGACGCCTGCGCCGCGCTCGACCACCCGACGCTCGCCGCCGATTCCGAGCTCCGGCAGGGGCTGGTCGCCGCGTGGACCGCCGCGGACGAGCCGCACGGCTGGCGGTCGGCCCGCGGGATCATCCGCTGCGGGCGGTGAGCGCGCTCGATCCAAGCGATCCGCCGCGCCCGGTTCGAAGCGCCCATGACACACCGAACGCTCGCAGCCATCGCCGTCGCGGTGGCCATCGCCGCG
>Ga0070689_100002838_pt1 | contig 11399 bp, 9 predicted proteins | sample KBSS23HmetaG_FD_64669 | JGI IMG/M metagenome (GOLD analysis project Ga0070689, IMG submission 64669) | Switchgrass rhizosphere microbial communities from Kellogg Biological Station, Michigan, USA - KBS S2-3H metaG | ecosystem: Host-associated > Plants > Roots > Rhizosphere ... | reverse complement strand
CCGGTCACCCTGCCGCATGAACCCACCGTCCATCGCATGCGATGGGTGAAAAATGCCGGGGGCTCGCACGACCTAATCATGGTTCCCCTCCATGGACGCGGGAACAAGGCCGCCACCGGTGAAGGCGCCGGCGTGCGCATCATTGCTTATCATCCGCCTGCCCAGCCGGGCGGCAACTGGACGACCGATGTGCTCGACGAAACGTTGCACAAAACCCACAACTTCGATCCTGTTCAATGGGATGATGACCCCGAACAAGAGTTGCTGATCGCCGGCATGGAAGGAGTCTTCGTCATGGATCGAAAGGGAAAACAGGGGCATTTGACCCAACTCTCCGGCAACGAAAGTGGTGGCGCCGGCGAAGTGCGCCTGGGCCGGCTCGACAAGGGGCGGCGATTTTTCGCCACGGTGGAGCCAATGCACGGGACCAATCTGGTCGTTTATACGGAACCTGCCAAGAATACGGAAAAGGGATTGTGGTCACGGAAAGTGCTCGATTCATCCCTGGCCGATGGGCACGCGCTGGCTTGTGCCGATATCAGCGGGAGCGGGCGCGATCAAATTGTCGTCGGCTGGCGGGCCATGGGCAAGCCGGGCGTCCGCGTCGGCATCAAACTGTTCACGGCTGAAGATGCCGAGGGTCAAGGGTGGAACCAAACGTTGGTGGACGACAACACGATGGCTTGCGAGGACCTTTGCCTGGCGGATCTGAATGGGGATGGACGCCTGGATATTGTCGCGGCGGGTCGGGCGACGAAGAATCTAAAAGTGTATTTCAACGAGAGGTAGGGCCGCTGCGCTGCGGCGGCCCGTCCGCGTTTAGCGGACGGAAGCTTCTCCGTGCACGTCCGAGGTTTGTAGCACGAAAGGGTTCCGCCGCTGGACGCGGCGGGGCCGGCCCAGCGGGCCAGCCCTACCGAAAAAGAAAGCGGCGGATCACGATGACCGTGGATCCGCCGCGTGCGCAACCGGAGACTGAACCTGACTAGGGACTGAGTCCGTCGATCCTAATGATCGCAGTGTCACCCAGGGAGACTCCCGGAGACCGGATGGCCCTCAGGAATTCCGTCGTATCTTCCGGCTGATGCCGAATCCGGTATTCCCCGGATTCGTTTTTTTCTACGAGCCCCTCGAGTTCCAATCGGCCCAGGCAATCGGTCGCCCAATCGCGACTGGCGGCAAACGAGCGGCGACCTCCCAGATCCTTCGCAATATCGTATATGGATACGAATTGGCCGGGAGTCCGGTTTAGGTAGTGGTATAGCTCATACTCTTCAGCACTCATACATGCAGCAATCAGTTTTTTGCGGCCGGCAAACGGGCCGGCCCATGAGCCACTTGGCAGTTCCCGGGCCAGATTGCGGCGCGACGCCTCCTTAAAACTGAATATTTCCGACGGCCTGCTTCTGAAGCACTTCGCACGTTGGCAAAGCCAGGCGTGCATAATGAAAACCGGCCTGTCCGCTCGTCGAGTGTGCGAATTCTGGGCAGTGGTTTTGGGGGATGTCCCCAAATCGATCAGGCGTCCAACGCGGTCAAACGTCGCAAATGCGGACGCCTTGTTGAAGGGAAGCGATGACGTCCTTGCGCGCGGGAATAAACTCCTGGGCCACGAATCCCTTGAAGCCGGTTTCGACGATGGCCTTCATGACGGCGGGATAATGGATCTCCTGGGTTTCATCGATCTCATGCCGGCCGGGCACGCCGCCCGTGTGATAATGGGCGATGTAGGAGTGCCATTTCTTGATCGAGGCGATCAGGTCGCCTTCCATGATCTGCATGTGATAAATGTCGTAAAGCAGCTTGAAGGCGTCCGAGCCAACCCGCTTGCACAGGTCAACTCCCCAAGCCGTGTGATCGCACATGTAATCCTTGTGATTGACCTTGCTGTTCAAGAGCTCCATGACGGCCACGACCTTGTTCTTCTCGCAAATGGGCGCGATGCGCTTCAAGCCGATGGCGCAGTTCTCCAAGCCCTGCTCGTCCGACATCCCGTCGCGATTGCCCGAGAAGCAGATGATGTTTTTAAACCCGGCCTCGGCGACTTTCGGCGCGGCCCATTCGTAGAACTCGACGATCTTGTCATGGTTCTCCAGCCGGTTCAGCCCCTTGGTAATACCTCCAGGCACGCCGGTGATCATGGCACAAACCAGGTCGTGTTTGCGAAGGGTCGGGAAATCCTTCACCTCGAGCAACTCGACGGACTGCAAGCCCATCTTTTTTCCGGCGACGCATAGGTCTTCGAGCGGAACTTTGTCGTAGCACCATTTGCAAACGGAATGGTTGACGCGTCCTTTTAAGGACTCGCCCGCGGCGGCTTCAGCGGCACCCAGACGCTGGGCCAGGGAGGCCGCCACGATGGCGGTGGTGCCCCCGGCGATTGTCCCCAAGGCCGTGCGCCGGGAGACAGGTTGAGCGGAAGCGGAAAGTGGAGCGGAGATGGAATGGGAAGAGCGGGAAGTTTTCATGCGTTTGATTGCGACTAGAACGCAGTTGGAGCATCGCGTCAAACGCCAATCTGGCAGATTAGGGAACTGAGATTTTGAGGACGTCCCAATAACTGTTTACCGAATAAAACGTGCAGCTATTCAAGTACCATCGAACTGCCGGGAGCTGAATCAGAATGATAACGGCAATAAATCCAAACTGGCTCAACTGGAAAAATGTCTCCCAACGCATTCGCGTGATAAACCGAAGAATATGTGAGCCATCGAGCGGCGGCACCGGGATCAGGTTGAAAAAGAAAAGCAACATGCTGATGATGGCGAGAGTCGTACCGGCATTTGCGATGGGCATCCAGCCGCCCACGGTCGACACCTTTACCACGATCCCCACGACCACGGTGAGGACGACGTTCATGGCCGGCCCCGCCATGGCAATGAGAAGGCTGTCGCGATCCACGTTGCGGAGATTGGTGTAGTTGACCGGGACGGGCTTGCCCCATCCAATGATGAAGCCTGCAACCTGTGCATAACCCGCCAGGCTTAGGAAGATGGCGATGAGGGGCAACGCGACCGTACCAATGGGGTCGATGTGAGCCACTGGATTCAAGCTTACCCGTCCCAGTGACTTGGCGGTGGGATCGCCGCAACGCCAGGCCATCCAGGCATGCCCGAACTCGTGGAGCGTAATCACCACGACTACGCACAAGTACCCGGCAAGCGCCTCCGTTAACTGGTTCCAATGCATCGAGCTGCCAACGTAGGGGAAAGATTCCGTTGCTCCAATGAAAAGTTGCAGCGGACGACCCGGTTACCGTTTGCGAGTTTAGGATCGCCTCGAAATTCGCCGAGCCTATTGCAGGCCGGCCCCACTACTCCGCCGGCAGGGTGAAAAAGAAAGTGGTCCCTTCGCCCAACTCGCTCTTGACCCAGACTTCGCCGCCATGCGCTTGGACGATGTGTTTGACAATAGAGAGTCCAAGTCCGGTTCCGCCGGACTCACGCGCCCGAGCCCGATCCACTCGATAAAATCGTTCGAAGACCCGCTCCCTGGCGTCGCCGGGAATGCCGGGCCCGTCGTCCTCCACCCGCACCTCCACTTTCGACTGGCCTTCCAGCAGGCGCGCCCCGATTCGGACCCGTCCGTCGTTGCGCCCGTACTTGATGGCGTTTTCCACCAGGTTGTAGAGCACTTGTTGCAACCGATCGGCGTCCGCGCTGGCGTTCAGTCCTTCGGGAACGTCGATTTCCAGAAGCACATTTTTTTCGGCAGCGCGCGTCCGCAGATCATCAACCACATGTTGGGCCTCGTTGTGGAGGTCAACCGGATTCCGGTTCATCACCACGCGGCCGCTTTCCAAGCGGGAGATGGTCAGAAGATCCTCGATGAGAAAAGTCAGGCGGTCGGTGTGTTTCTCAATCATCTGCAGAAAACGCGTGCACTTGGCGGCATCCTCGCGGGCCCCTTCCAGCAGCGTCTCCACGTATCCCTTAATCAAGGAGAGGGGGGTGCGCAGCTCATGGCTCACATTGGCGACAAATTCCTGGCGGGTGTTTTCCAGCTGTTTGATGCGGGTTAAATCGTGCACCACCAGGATGGCTCCGGCGGGCGCGCCCGTGCGATCCACGACCGCGGCGGCGTTGACTTGAAGCCAGCGTTCATCCATTCCCGGCAATTCCAGGGATTGGTTTTGGACCATTCGCTCCTTCGAGAGCTGCTTGATAATGGCGGCGAGCTCCGGCAGGCGAAACGCCTCAAGAATTGTCTGGCCGGTCACATTCGTGTCGAGGGAGAACAGCTTCTTCAGCGATTCGTTCACCAGTTGAATTCGGCCGGCGCCATCCAGGACGAGGACGCCCTCAACCATGCTGTTGAATACGGCCTCCTGCTGCGCTTGAACCTGGGCGGCCAGCTTTTCGTGTTCAGCCTTCCGGGTGTTCAGCTCCTCCTGATAATCGAGTTGGGCCTTCAACGCTTCATAGCGCCGCCGCCAGCACGCATGAACCGCAAGTGCGGCCACGATCGCCGCGCATGCCATCAGAGCGGGCCACATGACAGGGAAACCGGTAGCGTTGCCGGGAGGCGGTCTCTCATAAATCCATTGTCGATTTGGGATTTACAATTTACGAGGGACTGGTGGTTCGCAGGGTTCAATGTGGAAAGGGTCGTTTCGAAGAATTCTCCCCCATGAACCCAGTTGCGATTTTCGAATTACGATTCGGGAGTTGCCGACTCATTCTTCAATGAATCGATACCCAACCCCGCGAACGGTATCCAGATATTTCGCGGCCGGACCGAGCTTCTCGCGCAACCGTCGCATGTGCGTATCGACCGTCCGCGTATCGATGACGTTCTCGTACTCCCACACATCGTGCAGCAATTGATCCCGTGATTGAACGCGGCCGCGCCGCTGGGCCAGGGTGGTCAGCAGCTTGAACTCGGTGGCGGTTAAATCGACGGCTTTTCCTTTGACCCGCACCTCGTGGCGGGGCACATCGACCATCAGCTCCTTCCATTCAATGCGATCGAGCTTCTCCTCGGTGCCGGAAAGGTTGCGCAACAGTTTTTTCACCCGGAGGATGAGCTCGCGCGGACTGAACGGTTTTGTCACGTAATCGTCCGCGCCCAGCTCCAGCCCGAGAACGCGATCAATCTCCGCCGCCTTGGCGGTCAACATGATGATGGGAATGGCCTGGGTTCGTTGATCTCGGCGGAGGATTTTGCAGACTTCCGTTCCGTCCACCTCCGGGAGCATCAGATCAAGGACGATAAGATCAGGGATGATCGCACGGGCCTTTTCCAAGGCCTCCTCACCATCCGTCGCGGTGACCACGTCATAGCCATTGGCCTTTAAGTTGAACTCGACGAGTTCAACGGCATCCGGTTCATCGTCGACGACGAGAATCTTTGGTTTTGTTGTCATGAAAATCTCACATTCTAATCTTTGGCGGGCATGGGATTAGTCGTGCTCGCCGGAGGTTTGCCTTGGTCCTGATGTCGGATGTCCCGGCCCTCATAGAGGTAGACGACCTCCTCGGCCACGTTTGTCGCGTGATCGCCGATCCGCTCCAGACACTTGCTGATCACCATCAGGTTCAGGCACCGCGAAATGGTCGATGGCCGATCGGCCATGACGCCGGCCAGCTCCTGATGTATTCGGCGATTCAGGTCATCGACGGTTTTGTCCCGAGGTATCACGGCGAGCGCCTGGTCAACCTTGCCGCTGACAAAGGCGTCCAGAGCGTCCTTCAACATCGGAAGTACTAGATTGGCCATGGGGGGTATGTCGGCCGCCTGCCGCAATTGGGGTTCCTGTCCCAATTCGATCACTCGCCGGGAAATGGTGGTGGCCTCGTCACCCACGCGCTCCAAGTTATGCGAGATCTTCATCGCAACCGCGATGAGTCGCAATTCCAGCGGCCGGGGACGACGAAGCAGCAAGTCCAGCGCGAGCTCGTCGATCTCCATTTCGAGCCGATCGATCAGATCGTCCTTCTGATCCGTCTCTCGCGCCAACTCATCGTCCCGACGCATCAATGCCTTCAGGGCACGTTTGACCGCCCCCTCGGCATAGCTGGCCATCATCAGAAGCTGTTCCTTCAGGTGGTCCAGGCTGTTTTGTGTGCGGAGATTTTGCACGTTCGCTCGTGGAGCCAAACTGCATTCCAAGGCTCGCGCCGCGGAAATAACTCGTTTTTGTTCCGGCACTCTCAATTGATCTGCTGCCAAGATCCAACTTAAATGTTACAGCAATGTGACAGATGTGTGACAATCGGGAAATTAGTTCCGAAGCCGAAGCGCAGCTCTTTGAGTCGCAGCAGGTCCGAACTTCCGACCGGGTTCACTTCCAACTCGAGCACCCAGGTAGATCCTAGCCAATGCGGGTCACAGACGTCATAGACCCGGGGTCCGCCCTGCCGGCGAACAGACTCGTTCATACTTTCGGAATTCTCGCCAAACGCCTCAACAGGACCACTCTGGACAGAGGGAGCAAGGTATCCGTAAATTCAGCGCCGTGATAACTCGTTACAGCCGGCCGGAGATGCGCGCGATTTGGACCGATGAGAACAAGCTCAAGATCTGGCTGCAAATCGAACTTTTGGCCAGCGAAGCCCTGGTCCGGGAAGGGATCGTGCCCCGGCGGGATTACGACCGCATCAAGGCCGGATGCGACCGATGTTTGGCCGATCTTCCGAGATTAGTAGCGCGACAACGGGAACTGGAAAAGACGCTCAACCATGACGTGATTGGCTTTACCACGGCGGTGGCGGAACAGATTAACGACCCCGCCAGCCGCTGGTTCCATTTTGGCCTGACGAGCAGCGACGTGGGAGACACCTGTTACGCTGTGCAAATGGTGCAGAGCGCCGACATCCTTTTGCGCGACGCGGAAGCGGCCCGAGGCGCCATCGCGGTGCGGGCCCGGGAATACAAGTTCACCCCCTGCATCGGACGCAGCCATGGCATTCACGCCGAGCCAACGACGTTTGGATTGAAGCTGGCGCTGATGTTCGATGAATTCGGACGAGCGCGCGACCGGCTGGCGCGCGCGCGCGACACGGCAGCCGTGGGAAAGATTTCCGGCGCGGTGGGAACGAGCGCCCATTTGTCGCCGCGGGTTGAGGCGCATGTTTGCCGCAAGCTCGGGTTGCGCCCCGCGCCAATCGCCACGCAGGTGGTGCAGCGCGACATTCATGCCGAGTTTCAGATGGTCCTGGCCCTGGTCGGCGCCAGCATCGAACGATGGGCCGTCGAGTTTCGTCACCTTCAACGGACGGAAGTGCTGGAGGCCGAAGAGCCATTCACCAAAGGCCAAAAGGGATCGAGCGCCATGCCACACAAACGCAACCCAATCACTTGGGAACGCCTGGCCGGGCTGGCCCGCGTCCTGCGAGGCAACGCGCTGGCGGCGATGGAAAACGTGGCCCTCTGGCACGAGCGGGATATCAGTCACAGCAGCGTGGAACGCATCATCTTTCCGGATTCCTGCACCTTGCTGGACTACATGTTCGGCCTGCTCACGCGCCTGATGCAGGGTCTCGCCGTGTATCCGGACAACATGGAGAAAAACCTGGGCCTGTCCCTGGGCATGTGGAACAGCCAGACCGTGCTGCTTGCCCTCATTCGCAAGGGAATGAGCAGGGAGGTTGCCTATCGGCTGGTACAAGACGCCGCGATGAAGACCTGGGAAGTGAAGCATGCCGGACGGGACGACGCCAATTTCGTTGAACAACTGCAGTCCATCCCCGAAGTGGCCAAACAATTCAAAGCGGGGGAATTGGAGAAGCTCTGTTCACTCGACTTCCATTTCAAGGAAGTTAACCGCCGGTTCAAGAAACTGGGGCTGGCCAAGTAATGAAGTGCTCTTTCGTGCGACGAACGGATAATTGCAACTGTCGGCGTGCCGACTAGATTGGATTGAACAAAATGAAAAACGCCTTTCGACCGCTGTTGCTGCTGGCTGCCCTGCTGGGCGGGTTGGCCGGCTGTCAGCCCGCGAAAAACTCCGGAGCCAACATGAAATCCGAGCATCCCACCGACCCCCTTCCCTCTCCCAAGATCACGAAAACCGACGAGGAATGGCGCCGGACATTGACCCCAGATCAGTATCACGTCCTTCGCCAAGCCGGAACGGAGCGCCCGTATGGTGCCTCTTATGAGGAATTCAAAAAGCAAGGGGGCGGCACCTACGTCTGTGGCGGCTGCGGTGCCGAACTGTTTTCATCGAAACACAAGTTTGATTCCCATTGTGGCTGGCCATCCTTTTACGATCCGGCCAACGCTAAAAACGTCGTCACCCGAAATGATTTCTCGCTGGGTGGAGTCCGGACCGAGGTGCTTTGCGCGCAATGCGGTGGCCACCTTGGCCATGTGTTTAAGGGCGAAGGTTACAGTACGCCGACGGACACGCGATATTGTATCAATGGCGTGTCCTTGAAGTTCATCCCATCGGACGGCAAGGAAGACACCAAGCCACGCTAATTGGTAGAGACGCTGCGTCGTGCCCTGAGCTTGTCGAAGGGCTGCGGCGCCCCGGCCCGCGTATAGCGGGCGGACTTTTGGATGCACCCTGCATGCGATCCCCGTTGCGCTACGCCCCTACCCGCGGTTGTAACCAGCAAGTCGTCAAGGTGTCTCTTCTTCAGACCGTTGATTACGACCAAACGCGCCGGACTCGACGTCAAATGTTCAACTCAAAACCCTATGAATGCCGTTCATCATCTCCTTCGCGCTAGTCTTGTCGTGAATCCAATCTCGCTCGCCGGGCAGAAACTCAAGGTCGTCATCCGACTGGCCTCCCTCCTGACGCTCGCCCTCGTGGCGCTGGAAAGCGCGCGGGCTGACAACATTGCCCCGCAGGGAATTGGGATTTTGGGTGTCAACGATGCCGTCGACAGCGATGCCGGGACGCCCCGAGCTAACGCGGGTACGGTTGCCGCGATCAACGACAACAGCCTTTCCACGCGCGTCGACAATTGGTGGGGGAACGGCGTTACGGACATGGGCCAATCCGTCAGCTTCGTCGGAGTGCGATGGCCGAGCGTGCGACACGAAGACTTCCTGGCCGTCACCATGACCCTCGCCGTTTTCGGCGACGGAGGCTGGTTCGGCGTTCCCGGCGCCCCCGCCCCGACCGGCGGTGCCCTGGCGGTCACCAACCTGGTTGCGCCGGTGGTTCAGATCACCTCGGATGGGGGTGCCACTTGGACTACGGTTGCCTCGAGTTCCGACTATCTCACAGCCATGACAGGCCTTCAGGTCGGCGGCACAGGAGGCGCCCCGAATCCAAACACCCGAACGATCGAGATATTCATCGACGTGGCGGTGACCGCGATCAACGGCATCCGAGTGATTGGCCCGAACGGAGGCCGGGCCGGGGCGGACGCCAACGGATTTCTCGGCGTTTTTGAGTTGGCTGTGGAAGGCGTCGTTGTTGATTCGGATGCCGACGGCATGGACGACAGTTGGGAGACAGCCAACGGATTGGTGGTCGGAGTCGACGAAAGCATGGCCGACCCGGACGGCGACGGACTCAACAATGTGGGCGAACACGGAGCCAACACCAATCCGAACCTCGCCGATACCGATGGGGATGGCTTGAGCGATGGCGCCGAAGTAACCATCCATTTGACCAAGCCGCTGCTCGCCGACACCGATGGGGACGGTTTGAGCGATGGCGCCGAAATTAATACCCACCTGACGAACGCTCTATTGGCAGACAGCGACGCGGACGGCCTCAGCGATGGCGCCGAGGTAAACACCCATCACACGAACCCGTTGAACAGGGATACCGATGGCGATGGCTTTTCAGATTCGGTTGAAGTGGCCAGAGGAAGCAATCCTAACAATCCAAATAACTTTCCCAACAACCTGGCATTGCTCGGCACGGCTGTGGTTGGCACACGTACATCCCTGGCCGTGGGGCCGGACGTTCCCTATGTTCATGCCGGCGTGGCGACCAGCATCAACGATGAAAACCTCACCACCCGCGTTGATACATGGAACGGCACGACCCCGGGCACCGTGAGTTACGTGGGAATTGTCTGGCCCGCAGCCCTGACCGTCCCGGTCCTGACGATGGACCTGACTCTGGCCACGTTTTTCGATGGAGGGTGGTTTGGAGTTAACGGCATAGGCCCCGCAGCGGGTGGTCCGTTGACGGCGGCGCATTTGGTTGAACCAACCACGCAGATTTCCATGGATTCCGGAGCCACGTGGATCGATGTGCCGCACACTTCCGATTACATCACCAATCTAACCGGGCACCGGGTGGGCGGAGGAGCCGTTCCCAATCCGAGCACGGTTGCGGCAAAATTCACCCTAAGCGCCGCGGCGAATGGAATCAGCGGCATTCGCATTATCGGAACAGATGGCGGGGCCGCCAGCGGCGGATTTCTCGGCGTTTTCGAATTGGGCGTCCGCACCAGCGTGACGGATTCCGACAACGATGGAATGGACGATGCCTGGGAAGCGCTGAACGGGTTGAATGTCGGAAGCAACGACGCCGCTGCCGATCCGGACATGGACGCCCTTTCCAACATTGGTGAGTTCACCAATCAAACCAATCCCCAGATGCCGGACACCGACGGAGATGGCCTCCAGGACGGCGAGGAAGTGAACGTTTACAACACGCACCCGCTGCGCACAGACACGGACGCCGACGGATTGGCCGACGGTCCGGAAGTTGTGTCCTACCATACCAACCCGCTGGTCAAGGACAGCGACGGAGACGGATTTTTTGATGGCGCGGAGGTCACCGAAGGCAGCCGTCCGGATATCGCGGCCAGTTTCCCGTTGAACTTCGCGTTGATTGGAACGGGCATACTGGGAACCAAGGACGCCGTCGACGGAACGCCCGGAACCCCGGTCTTCAACGCGGGCAGTGCCACCAGCATCAACGACGCAAACCTGACCACCCGGGTTGATACCTACAACGGAGGGAATGCGGGGACCGTGAGTTTCGTGGGCATCACTTGGGCTGCGCCCCTGGCCTATCCTGTCGTCAGCCTGCAGCTAAATCTCGCGACATTCTTCGATGGCGGATGGTTCGGCGTGAATGGCGTCGGTCCCGGGGCGGGCGGAGCGCTGGCTTCGACCGATCTGGTGGAACCTGAAGTCCAAATTACGACCGATGGCGGCGCGACCTGGACGCCCGTCGCCCATCAGTCGGATTATCTGACTGCATTGAACGGGCACTTGCTTCCCGCAGTCGCCTTTGGGCCGCCCACGCTCGCCACCGCGACATTTCGGTTGAACACACCACAGTCGAACATCAATGGCATCCGCATCATCGGAACGGAGGGCGGAACGGCCAGCGGCGGATTCCTTGGGATCTTCGAATTGAAGACGACGGTTCGCGCCCTCCAGCCGGCGATCATCTCAGATATCGCGCTGACCGGCGGCCAGATTTCATTCGAATTCATCTCCCAGGAAGGATTCACGCATCAGGTGGAATT
>Ga0070689_100002837_pt1 | contig 11400 bp, 13 predicted proteins | sample KBSS23HmetaG_FD_64669 | JGI IMG/M metagenome (GOLD analysis project Ga0070689, IMG submission 64669) | Switchgrass rhizosphere microbial communities from Kellogg Biological Station, Michigan, USA - KBS S2-3H metaG | ecosystem: Host-associated > Plants > Roots > Rhizosphere ... | reverse complement strand
TCGACGTCGTGGTGATGCTGCGCCAGCGCGGGTGCCGACGCGAGCATCACGACGATGATCCACAGACGCATGTCCACCGTACGAGCTACATCCCCTTTTTGGTGATGTAGTCGGTGCACGCCGCGGAGACTTCCGTCGCGGACGCACTCGTGGCGGACAGGTTCGCCCCGAGATACGTCATGCACGCGGCGGCAGTGCTACCGCATACCGGCTTGACGCCCGCGATCGGGTGATCGAGACAGCACACGACGATCGATTCGCCGACGGGCAGCGCTTCGACATTGTGGTGATCGTCGAAGCACTCCTGGAAGGTCGGGAACGGCTCGGCATCGTTGTTGTGGCAGGCAACACAGAGAAGGGAAATCAGGACAAAGCGCATGAAGCTTTCCTTGCGAGAATGAAATGGATGCGCGAGCAGCGGCGCTGCTCACGCGAGGAAGGCTGCTGGGTACGGCAGCGCTCGCTAGGAAGGTGCGTCGGGACGCCGCGGCAGCGGTGGCGGCAGCGGGCTCGGAAGAGGCTGTGCGATCGCGACCGTGGCCCGCGCGGGCTCGATCGCTTGCAACGCGATCGCCTCGAACACGGGCAACTCCGGTGAGATGGAGACCTGCTGCGTCTTGTGGCAGGCGCGCATGGTCGGCTGCGTCGAGCGATCCTTCGAATGATCCGGGCAATGGCAGTTGTCGGGATCGGGGCAGCAGCACTCGGTCTGCACCGAGACCAGGCGCAGCTGCGCCACCGGCACGCCGAGCGCGACCACGACCGCGACGACGATCGTCGAGGCGGCGGCGATCAGTGGGCGCAGGCTCACCCCGACATTTGGGCAGCCAACCGCTTGGCTGTCAACTTGACATCGATCGACGAAACCACGCTCGAAGCGACGAAAGTTCACCAGATCCGAGCGCCAAGTCTGTGATAACCCTCCGCGCACAGTGCTTGCACCCCGCACTTCGTTAGACATGAAGGCCGTGATCTTGGCCGCAGGATGCGCGACGCGCCTGCGCCCTCACTCGGACGACACGCCCAAGACGCTGTTGCCCGTCGGTGGTGTGCCGATCCTGCGGCGCACCATCACAAATCTAATGCGCTGTGGCTTTGATCAATTCGTGATCGGAACCGGCTACCTCGAGCACATGGTTCGCGACGCGGTCGCCACGTGGTTTCCCGATCTCGACGTCACGTTCGTGACGAACGCCGAGTTCCGCACCACGCAGAACGCATACTCGCTGCTGCGCTGCCGGCCGCATGTCGACGGCCAGGGCTTCATTCTCCTCGACGGCGATGTCGTGTTCGATCTCGATGTCATCGAAGAGCTCGTCGAGCGCGGACCCGATTGTCTCGCGGTGCGCTCGGTCGGCGAGATCGGCCTCGAGGAGGTCAAGGTCACCGCCGATAACGAGGACCGCGTGCTCGCGATCGGCAAGCACGTGCCGGTGCGTTCGGCGATGGGCGAATCGGTCGGCATCGAGCTGTTCTCGGCCGCCTCCGCCCGCCGTTTGTTCGATGTCCTGGACGAGCGGGTGACGCGTCAGGGCCTCGTTAACGAATATTACGAGGCGTCGTTTCAGCAGCTGATCGACGAGGGCACCACGCTGTATGGCGTCGACATCGGGTCGCGGTATGCGACTGAAATCGATACGATCGACGACCTGTTGCTCGCCAATGCCCACCTCGCGACCCGCCCGGCCTTCGACCTGTCGACCGACGAGATCCGGCTCGCGGTCTAGTGACCCCAGCAACTCGGTCAGTATTTCTCAGTTGAACGCGGGTCGGAGCCTGATCCACGATGCCGCGCATGATGAGGCGGCTGTATGTTGCGCTCGCCATCGGCCCGCTCGCCGCCTGTGCGACGGCGGGCAAGGACAATGGCCTCGGCGAACATCCCGATGCCGGCGGCAACAAGCCGGACGGCTCGACCCAGCCACCGATCGATGCGGCGCCATTGCCGGACGCGCCACCGGGCCAGACGCAGCTGACGCTCTCGCAGACGAACAACAACACACCCGCCGCAGGTCAGGGCCAGGCGTGCGGGCACTCGGTGTTCGGGAACACCGTCTCGACCGCCGACAACAGCTGGTACCGCGTGTTCAAGCTCGCGGACTACGGCGTCACGGGCGCGTTCAACGTCCAGCGCGTGACGTTTTACTCCGACTACGCGTGGGCGGGCGGCGGCACGAGCCAGCCGGCGACGCTCAAGATCGGCACGTACTCGGGCGCGCTCGAAGTCGATCGACTGCCGGCTGCATCGATCACGAACATCGTCACGCAACCGGTCACGATCCCCGATAACACCGGCGCGCCCGCCGCGATCGACACGAACGTCAGTGCCACGATTCCGGCCGGCTCGAACCTGATCGTCGAGCTCGCGCTGCCCGATGGCGATGCCGACGGCAACTACTTCTACATCGGCGTCTCCGCCGGTGGCGAACAGAAAAAAGGCTACATCCGCGCGACGCCATCGGGCTGCGGCTTCACCTCGCCGACATCGCTCGTGAGCCCGACCGGACTGAACATCGCCAACAACGCAGTGCTGCTGTCGGTCACCGGCACCAAGTAGCAGATGTAGGGTTGAGACCGCGTACGCGGCTCGTGCACCATGATCGGATGGGGCGTTTCGCGTTCTGTGTGGTGCTCGTCGCGTGTGGTCCGAGCGAAGTGATGGAGCCGCCCTCCGCAGGTGGCGGCGAGTCGTTCGACACGCCCAGCGATCCGTACGGTGTCGTGCGCACGCGTCTCGAGCAGACGACCGACAACACGATCGCACCGGCGATGTCGCTCGCGTGCTCCGATTACAACGGCACGAAGGAGAACAGCTGGTACCGCGTGTTCTCGCTCAAACAGTTCGGTGTGGTCGGCCCGTTCACGGTGCATCGCGTAAACTTCGGTGTGCAGACCGCGATCGGCGAGCAACGCGTGAAGGTCTCGATCGGCACGTATGCCGGTGATGCCGGCGCGGTCGAGCTCGACCCGGCGAAGATCGATGTGCTCGGCCTCACGACGATCGGCGTACCCGAGGGCAAGAACGAGCTGATGCAAGCGGCGTTTCCCGCGATCGAGGTGCCAGCGGACTCGAACCTCGTCGTCGAGATCAAGACGGAGGGCTGGGGCGACGGCCGCTATTTCTACCTCGCGGCGACGCAGAGCCCCGAGACCGTGCCCGGGTACCTGCGCGCGCCGACGTGCAACACGCCAAACCCGCTGATGACCTCGGCGCTCGGCTATTCGCAGACGCACCTGATCATCGCCGTCTCCGGCGCGTACTGATCCGCACGTCGCAGTGGTTGCGAAAATCTGTGCTGGTGCGCCGCCAGAACATGATGTTGCGCATGGTCCATGCGTTGCAGTGCGCCCGGCCATGACAAAGCTTTCCTTGATCGCGCTCGTCGCGTTGTCGGCGTGCACTTCGGCACCCGAGACGCTCGAGCAATCTGACCTCGTCGGGCACTGGAGGGGCACGGCCTCCAACGGCTACACGTTCGAGTGGCAATTCACGCCCGAGGGGGCCTTCACCCGATCGATCGTCGGATCGAGCGGCAACTTCGTGATGGGCCAGGGCACGTACTCGGTGGCTGCGACACTGACGTTGCAAGGGACGTTCTACGGCGAAGAAGGCGATGGCTACCGCGCGCGCATCGAGGTTCCAGCGTATGCGAGCTCGACAGGCATGTGCGAGGTCGCGCTCACCGCCGAAGGCAATCATGGCGTCGTTGGCACCTGGACGAGCACCGTGACCTCTCAGTCTCTCGACGCGAGCGATACGCCGATCGGCGAGCCCCAGATCACCACGGAGACGATGGATCTGCGGTCGGATGGGACGGTCGTGGACATGGCCGGCGACATCGGCGACAGCGGCACGTATACCCAGAACGCAAACCAGATCACGACGACGTTTCCACATGGCAGCGTCGCCAGCGTCCGGACGTACACGTTCGTCGACGACCGCGCGTTGTGTGATCCGCTCTACACGTTGGCGAGAGGCTAGCGCCTGGGTCTACAATCGAGTCGATGAAGTGGTTCGTGCTCGTGCTCGTCGGTTGCGCGCGCGCCGGCTCGGCCGATATCGATAGCGGCGTCGTCCACCAGGACACGCAGGTGAAGCTCGATGGGTCCATGCTCGTCGACGCACCCGGCACCCAGACGCGGACGCTCGCACAGACGAACGTGCAGACGATCAAGGCGGCGACGTCACTCGCGTGCGGCTCGTCCTCGGGGCCGGGGACCGCCGCGAACAACTACTACCGCGTGTTCGATCTCGCCGCGTATGGCATCACGACGGACTTCCACGTCACAAAGGTCTCGTTTCAGGTCGAGGCCTGTCACTCCTATATCAGCGGCAACGGCGCGGCGGTCGCGGTGCGTGTCGGCACGTACAGCGGCACGCCCGGCGCGACGCTGTCGAGCGCGAGCATGGTCGTGCTCGCCTCGAATGCGACGGTGATGGTGCCGGAGGTGATCGAGTCGGGCACGCCGCCGACCACGCCGGGCGGCACGGTCGACGCACCGATCACGGCGACGATTCCCGCAGGCAGCAAGCTGTTCGTCGAGGTCGACGCGCCCGATGGCACGAACCGCTATTACTTCTACATGGGCGCGAACGATGGCGGCGAGACCGGATTTGGCTACGTGCTCGCGCCCGTGTGCAACATCACGTCACCGAAGAACATCAGCAGCGTGAACACGTCGTTCCCGAACGTGAACTTGCTGCTCACGGTCACCGGCACGATCTGATCGCGATGCCGACACGCGGATAGCTGCGCCGGCGATCGGCGGCGAGGTCATCGAGCGCGGCGGTGAACGCACCGCCTGCCGCGGCGATGCGTGCGTGATTGTGCTCGGCGATCCGATCCGCGACGTCGCCCCGCAGTGCCTGCGCGAGGCCACCGAGCATCTTTGCCTGTGCCGCGCGATCGACGGCAGGCGGTGTCGCGCGAACGGCCGCGATCAACTGCAGCGGCACGAGCTGGAGCAGCGGATCCGGCGAGCGCCGCAACGCGGGCACGAGGCGCGCCGGCGAGCCGAGATCGAGCTCGGCGTCGGGGTGAAAATCCGCGATGCCCGTGTCGGGAAGTCGCGCGGCCAGCGAATCGCGCGCGGCGCGGAGCTCGCCGGGCGAGGCCGCGAGCTCGGGCGCCACGATCATCGCGACCGGCGCGCCGGCGAGCCGTTCGGCGCTGCGCTGCCAGTCGGCGAGCGCGGGCTCGCCCCACAGCACGTCGACCGCGATCTCGCCGGCGAGGCGCGTGGGTCGCGCCCACGGGCACAGCTCGTAGGTCTCGACGATCTCGACGATGTAGCGGTCGAGCAGCCGCCGGACCTCGGCGAATCTCTCGGTCACGCAACCATTGTAGGGTTTGCGTGTCATCTTGAGGGAGCCGTGAAGTGGACCTTCGTTCTCGTGTGCGTTGCCGGTGTCGCGCATGGCGATCCTTCGGAGCGTTGCACGGCGGGCCTGGCGTTCGCGAAGAAGGGCGACCTGCCACGCGCGGCGCTCTACCTCGAAGACTGCGAGGACGCCACGCCTGACGTCGCGAAGGTGATCGTCGACGTCGGTCACAAGCTCGAGAACAGCAAGCTGTCGATGATGTCGATCAGCACGACCCCCGAGGGCCTCACCGGCGAGACCGATGCGCTGCCCGGCGAGCGATTCACGACACCCGCGACGATCTGGGCGAAGGCCGGGACGTACAAGGTGACGGTCGGCGACATGAAGGTCGAGAAGACACTCGAGCCGCACAGCCGCACGTCCGTGATCCTCAACGCGCCCGTGAAGAAGGCGCCGCGCGCGGGCAAGGTCGATTTCGAGGACGAGACGCCCGAGCAAACCGCGCATCAAGGCGCGCCGGCGGCCGTCAAGCACGGCACGCTGCTGCCGAAGAAGTATCGCCAGCCGGGCGAGCCGAGCGGCCCGCAGATCGACGATCCGCTGCCGACCGAAGAGGTGGTCTCGCGCTGGCGGATCGGCGCGCGCATCGCGGCAGGTGTCGTCGATCGCGCGAACGCATCGCCCCAGGCGGGCTTCGCGGTTGCCGCCACGGCATCGCGCATGCTCGCGGGGCCGGTGCTATGGACGAGCCGCGTCGATTACAGCCACGGCCCGGTCGATGCGTTCGCGGCGAACGTCGGCGTCGGCGTGCTGGTGATCGATCGCTCGGCGCTCGCGCTGACGATCGATGCGATGGTGCGCGGTGAGGTGCGGCTGCAGAGTGCGCTCGATGCGATGCCCGTGTCGCGCGCGGGTGTCGGCGGCGCCGTCGATGTCGACGTCGCGTGGGCCGCGCTGCCGATCGCGACGGCGCTGCGCTTCGAGCAAGACTTCACCGAGCTCGTGCCCGGCGCACGCAATCACGCGTTGCTGCTCGAAGTCGGTTACGACTGGCGCTAGCGCTGCGGCACCAGCGCGCGGATCGAGGTCGCGGTTGCGACCATGCGCAGGTGGAACTTGCCGCCCGCGCCGCCGAGCGAGAACAGGAGCGGTGTCGGTGTGCCTTCGGTTCCGCGCAGGAAGCCGACGATCGTGCTGAGATCGAAGATCATCGCGACGCTATCGCCGGCCTTGCGCGCGGTATCGAGGAGCGTGCTGACCTGCGGCGTCGGCGAAAAATGGCTGCCCTTGCCGCGCGCGGCATCGATCGTGCGCGCGGCTGCGCCGGTATCGGCGCCCATCGCGAACACGAGGAGCTTGTCGAACGTGCCGATCGCCTCGTGCTGGACGCCGCCCGGCGGCATCATCGCGGACAGCGCCTGGCGCTGTTCCGCGGGCGCACTCTGGACATCGTACGCGACGTCGAGCCGGCGCAGCGTGACACCATCGTGCTCGAGCGGTGGGGTGACGGCCTTGAACATCGCGCTCGCCTGGCCGAGGTCGAGCTTCATCCCGGCTCCGATCTTGTCGTGAACGCGGCCGAGCGCAGCACTTGCCGCGGCGGGGTCTGCAAGCGCGACGAGCTGGGTCATCGCCAGGCCTTGCGTCGACATCTGCACGGCCATCGCGATCTCGCCCGTCGACGCGTTCATGATCGTCTCGAGCTCCTTCGTGAGATCGCCGCTCGGGATGCGATACAGCGTCCCCATCGCGGCCACGAATGCATCGTGGTACGGACCGAGCGCGATCCGGCCCGCGATGAACATCGACGCCGTGCCATCGGGTAGCTTCGAGAGCAGCCCGAAGTCGCTCGCGTGCTGGGCAGCGATGAACGTGGCCAGCCTCGATTTCGGCTTCGGCACGAACGCGAAGTCGAGGCCGATCTGCTCGGCGCTCGCGGCGAGCGTCACGCGCAGCTCCTCGGTGTCGCGTGCGACCGACAACAGGCCGTCGTAGTAGCGTTTCATCAGCTCGCTCATCTCGCCGGCCGTGCCGCCGGCAAACTGCTCCCGCGCGAGCTCGAGCTCCTTGGGGTGCAACGCGAGCACGCGCGGCAGGTACACGATCGCCGTCGGCACGGCCGGTGCCGGCGCCGTTGCAAGTGTCGAGAGCGCGTAGCTCGCGACATCGCGCAAGAACGGTTGCTTGCCGATCACGGCCCAGCCGTTGCGTCGCTCGATCGTCACCTTGCTCTGCACGCTATCGACCACCTTCGAGTCGCCGATCTTCGCGAGCACGACGATGCCGCGCTCGTCGCCGCGATCGACGATCAGCACGTGCATCGGCTTCGTCAGATCCATGCCATCGAGCGGGCGGAGCAGGCGCGCCTCGTCGAGCATCACGCCGGCACCGGGCTGGATCGCGTTGACGAACGCGCGCACACCATCGAGCGAGGTCGACGACGCACGCGCGACATCGACGATGAGGTTCGGCGGCGGCGGCTCGGTTTTCGCGGGACCGCGCTCGCAGGCGCCGAGCACGAGGAGAGCGGCGATCGATGCACGCATGGGCGGCACCCTATCAGAAGTCGGTGAGCCCGATCTCGAAGTAAAACTCCGCGTGCCGGCCCTCGATCCCGTACGCGACGTCGAGGCCGAGCAGCGGCAGCACGACGGATCCGACGTACAGCCGCAGGCCGACACCGAGGTCGTTGCGAATCCAGTACGAGCCGTCGGTCTGCGTCGGCAGGTAGTCGCGATGACTCGGATCGCGCCATGAAAATCCGACGTAGCCGCCGTCCCAGAAGCCGATGCCGCGAAACGCGAACATCTTCCACTTCACGATCGGCACCGAGTACTCGAGCCGCGCGGTCGCGCGCCGGTCACCGCGAAACATGTCGACCGGATACCCGCGAAGATCCTGCGCCGCACCGAGCGTGACCTCCTCGTGAAACGGCAGGTGGCGGCCGAGATTGCCCTGCAGCCGGATCTCGAGCTCGTGCTCGCGGAAGAACCGCCAGCTGTAGTACGTGCGCAGCCAGACCAGCTGATAGCCATACGAATCGAGGCCCGGCACGCTGGTCTCGAACATCAGCTGCGCGAATGGCCCCCACGTGACGCCGTGGTGATGCTGGCGGCGATCCAGCGTGAGCCGGTTCTGCACGCTGACATCCCAGCCGTCCTTGTCGGGCGCCACCGCACCGTAATCGGTGTAGCGCGCGTACGAGGGCTTGAAGCGCACGTCCGCGATCAGCCACCAGTAGAAGCGCCAGCCGACGAGCAAGCCCGCGTCGAGGAAGGTCAGCGTCGAGGTGCGATCGATCGTGTAGGTGGTCGGCAGCGCCGGATCGTTGTCGTACTCGTCGACAACGCGGTGCAAGAGATAGAGGTCGAAGCGCAGCTGCAGCGGACTGCCGCGCACCGCGGGATCGAAGTACGTGCCGAAGAACAGCGAAGTGACGTTGCCGCCCTGGCCGTAGAGGAGCAGCTTCTTCTCGGCACCGAACAGGTTGTTCTCGGCGAAGCCGGCACCGACCGCCCACGTGTGCGGCAGCACGTAGACGGTCGGCGCAACGATCCACGACAGCTTGTCGTCGAGCGTGACCACGAGGATGTAGCCACCCGGCGCCTCCTCGAGCTTCGCGGTCGCGGTCTTGAACAGCTCGCTCGAGATCAGCGCCGCCTCGATCTGCGGCAGCATCGCTTCGTCGACGGCGGTGCCGAGCTCGACGCGCGAGAGCCTCGTCGCGGTCGTCTCGGTGACCTTCGTCTTGCCCTCGACGCGCACGCCGACGAGCGGCCTCGACTCGCCATACGCGAGCGAGGTCACGCACAGAAGAACGACAACGATGCGCAACCGCTACTTCGTCTTCTTCTTGCCAGGCAGGATGCCCATCAGCTTGCAGATGATGCCGAGCATGATCTCGTCGGCACCGCCGCCGATCGAGAGCAGGCGGCTGTCGCGGTAGCTGCGCGCCGCGGGATTCTCCCATGTGAAGCCCATGCCGCCCCAGTATTGCAGGCATGAGTCGGAGACCTCGCGCGCGAGGCGGCCGGCCTTGAGCTTGGCCATCGAGGCGAGGAGGGTGACGTCGGCGCCGCCGACGTAGTCCTCGACGGCGCGGTAGCAGAGCGAGCGCAGGGACTCGACCTCGGTCTTGAGCTCGGCGAAGCGGAAGTGGACGACCTGGTTGTCGATCAAGGGCTGGCCGAAGGTCTGGCGCTCCTTGCAGTAGGCGATCGTGGCGTCGATCAGGCGGTCCATGCCGCGCACGGAGCCGATCGCGCCGCACAGGCGCTCTTCCTGGAACTGCACCATCTGCATCATGAAGCCCATGCCCTCGTCGCCGATGCGATGGCGCTGCGGGACGCGCACGTCCTCGAAGAAGATCGGGCAGGTGTCGCTCGCGCGCATGCCGAGCTTGTCGATCTTGGCGCCGATCTGGACGCCCGGGAGCTTGGTCGGCACGATGACGAGGGTCTTGTTGCGGTGGGGAGCGCCGTCGTCGGTATTGACCAGCAGGCATAGCCAGTCGGCTTGCGCTGCGTTGGTGATCCACATCTTCGAGCCGTTGATGATGTAGTCGTCGCCGTCCCTGCGCGCGGTGGTCTTGATCGCGGCGACGTCGGAGCCGCCCGATGATTCGCTCACGGCGATCGAGGCGACGACGTCGCCGGCGATCGCGGGAGCGAGGAACTCTCTGCGGAGAGCGTCGCTGCCCCAGCGCGCGAGCGCGGGAGTTGCCATGTCGGTCTGTACGCCGAGGGCCATCGGGACGGAGCCGCCGCGGCAGGTGCCGAGCTCCTCGGTGACGCACATCTGGTAGGAGTAATCGAGACCCATTCCGCCGAACGCTTCGGGCTTGTTGACGCCGAGGAGACCGAGACGACCTGCTTTCTTGAACACCTCGTGCGCGGGGAATGCGCCTGCTTGTTCCCATGCGTCGACGTGGGGATTGATCTCCTTCTCGACGAAGTCGCGGACGGTACGGCGCAGCTGTAGGTGTTCGTCGGTGAATTTCATGCCTGGTGACCGTACCTCAATGCGAAAGCAACGCGCGAGCCAAAGTGAGCGGCAAGAACTGTGTGAAATTCAGGCAGATCATTTGAGTTGCATGCGTCCGCTTCCCGTACGAAGTTCGATGCCGCACCGGGTGGTACTCGAGGAAATATGTTGCCGGTAATCCTCAAGCTCAAACTCGCCACGACGGCTGCGATCGGACTCGCTGCTTCCGCGAGTCCGGCACCGGTATCGGCCGAAGCGCTCGCGATGGTGGTTGTCGAGCGCGCTGCGTCGCCGGTCGAAGTGAAGCTCTACGACGAGAATCTGCACGTGAGTGCGTCGGTGGGCATCCGGCGCGATGGCTCGGTGGACGACGAGACGGCGGCCGAGGTGAAGCATCTGTTTCGCTGCCGCCAGACGAATCGCGAGCGGACGATCGCGCGCAAGACGCTCGCGATGCTCGCGGACGTCGCCGAGAAGTACGATGGGAAGACGATCGAGTTCGTGTCGGCGTATCGCGTGCAGCGCGGCGAATCGCTGACGTCGCCGCATCGCGATGCGCGTGCGCTGGATTTCCGGATTCGCGGGGTACAGCTGAAAGAGATTCGCGATTATCTGTGGCGTAAGTACACGGAGGTCGGGATTGGCTGGTATCCGAGCGAACAGTTCATACACATGGATACGAGACCGACACTGCACGACACTGCATGGACGTTCCTGGCCGGGGTGAACCATTACCACCCCTACTGGGCCGAGGCGGCGCGCAGGCCACCGAGCGAGCAGCCGTCGGTGGCGGCTCGCCGTCGACCGGGCGTATGACCAGCGCGCATCGCGCGTGAAGGTCGTCGTGCGGCGCTGAGCCGGAGGCAGCGCCAGCTGCGCCGCGGGTCGTGCGAGTGCGCGAGGCATCGAGCAGGTGCGGTCGGCGAGTGCGCGAGGCATCGAGCGGGTGCGGTCGTGCGAGTCCGCAGGCGTGGAGCCGGTGCGGGTCGAGCGCAGCGCCGTATCATGCGGTATGGCTCCGCGCCGCGTGGTGTCGAGGTTCGCGCCGTCGACGACGGGAGAGGCGCATCCCGGGACGCTGCTCGCGGGGCTGC
>Ga0070689_100002819_pt1 | contig 11427 bp, 2 predicted proteins | sample KBSS23HmetaG_FD_64669 | JGI IMG/M metagenome (GOLD analysis project Ga0070689, IMG submission 64669) | Switchgrass rhizosphere microbial communities from Kellogg Biological Station, Michigan, USA - KBS S2-3H metaG | ecosystem: Host-associated > Plants > Roots > Rhizosphere ... | reverse complement strand
GATCGGCTGCGACGCGTCGCCGAAGGGGATTACGAACGTCAGCCAGCGCGACGGCGTGTATCCGAGCTCGACGACTTCCGTCTGCGGCAGCTCGATGTGTGTGGCTTTGAAGTGGAGCGGCACGGTGACGGTCGCGTCCTGGCTCGCGTTGCCGGCGCTGAAGAAGAACGAGAGCCAGGTCGGTGCCGGGCCGTTGCGGAGCGAGAAGCGGCTGTTGGTCAGGGAGTATTGATTCGTCGACGCGCTCATTCCGGCGGGGACGACCGGCACGCCGAACAGCCGCGGCGCACTGTTGTCGTCGGTGTACTGCGACGTCGCCTTGACGCAGTACTGCACGATCGTGTCGATGGTGTAGGCGTCGGACAGCGCGATCAGCAGGCGTTGCGTCAGCGCCTCCTTTGCCTCCGTCAGCTGCGGGCAGCTGGGCCCCGGATGCACCTGCGCGTTCAACACCGGCGCGAGGCGCGAGGCGATGGCGCCGGCCAGGAACCGCTTCTGCGTCAGCACGTCGTCGACCGGATTCGGCGCGACGCCGGCGTCGTGCAGCGCTTTCCACGCCGGCACGCCGAGCTGCGGCGAGAGAAACTGATCGACCGCCGCCAGGAAGTCGCGCATCAACAGCTCCATGTCGATGTTGGCGAACGACTCCCTCGCCGCCGTCCCGTCGCCGATGAACTGGCCCGGGACGTACGGGACGATCGGCACGCTGGAGAGCGACTGCGGCGTGTTCGCCAGCGGCTCGATGGCGATGAACCATGCGTTCGTGTCGATGCTGAAGCCGATGCCGCCCGCCGGATCGAAGCGCGCGATCCAGAGCTCGCGTGAGGAGTCCCCTCCCGGTTCCTTGCGTCCGGTCAGCACTTTCAGTTTCGGGAACGAGCTCTCGACGTTGGACGCGAACTGCTGCAGCGTCAATGGCGGAGGCGGGCTGCTCTGGCTCTTCGTGGCGGGAGCCGAGTAGTTGGGACGGACCTGCGTCGTTACGGAGGCGACGCTGTATGGAGGTTTGGCAAAGTTCGGGTCGACATTCGCCGTGCGTGCGATGGTGACCGAGACCGTGAGCTCGTAGATGTCTTCCGGATTCCTGTCGGCGATCGTCCAGGTCAGCGTCGCCGACGGTGCCGGCGGAGGCGTGGTGCCGCCCGCGATGGCCAGGAGATGCGCCGTTGCGGCGGCGGTGTAGGTCACGAGCTGCTGTCTGACCGCCGGCGTGGGAGGAGGAGCGTTGACGTCGATGCTGGCCGCGAGCGTGATGGCGACGTCGTCGCGATTCAGCTGGTAGTACGCCGCGGCGTACCGTTCGGCGTCGCTCGCCGCGAGCTGGTTTCCCTTCGTCGACTGGTACGGCGTGTCGTCGAACGTGAGATAGACGTCGATCGCGCCGCTCACGACGTCGAAGCGGATGTTGGTGCTCGGCCATTGATCGATGGCGATCAAAGGGTCGAAGTAGAGAACCGGCACGTCGAGCGCGAACGGATTCGCGGCACCGCTATTCTGAGTCACGATGCGATTGCCGAAGATGTCGAGCCAGCAGAAATCGAGCGTCGCGGTGAGGCCGATGGCGCGATACGGATCGAGCGCCGCCGGTGGGACGGGATCGCTGTCCGGCGGCGGGGAAGGCGTGAACTGCGCCACCGGCACGACGCCGCTGTACGGCCAGACCGCCGGTGGCCCGGTTGGCGGCGGCGCGTCGAGACCGGCCGGCTGCTGTGACTGCATCGCCGGTCCGGCCGGAAGGCTGAACGGCTGCGGCGTGAAGCCGGTGCCGCTGACGCTGCGCGACATCAGATTGAAGAGCTGCTGCAGGCCGGCCTGGGCGTCGGCGGGCGAGATCGTTCCGCCCTGATACGCGGGCGTCGCCGGCGGAGTTCGCTGCAGTTGCCACGCGATGTTGCCTGCCTTGATCGTCGTTACCCGATCGACGAGCGCGGGCGCGAGCGTGCCGTCGTCGCCCGTCGCCTCGATGTACAGCGTCGTCGTCTTCGGCACGAGGTTCTGAGAGATGACGACGGAGCTCATGAAGTCGTGCAGGACGTCGCTCGTGATGTTGTATTGCACGACGATGGTCAGCGTGACTTGCGGGTCGTGCTCGAAGAGGTAGGAAGGCAGTCCACGGTCGGGCGCCGTCGTCCGGTAGTAGAGGACGTAGCCGCCCGAACGGACGATGCTGCACTCCCACACCAGCGAGACAAACGTCAGCGGATCCTGCAGCGGGGGAGCAGGAGGCGGCGGAGGAGCCTCGGCGTCGAGCACGAATGTGCCCGACGCAGCGGGATTGGAGACCGTCGACAGATTCGTCTGCAGGATGAAGAAGCTGGTCGTCGCCGCAGGATCGGACGTCAATCCGTTCGGAGGGCTCGACTGCTTCGGGTCGGGCGCGAAGAGGATCGATATGCCGCCGATCACGGGCGGCGGCGGCTTCGTGGCGAGCGAATAGCGGAGCAGGTTCTCGAGCAGCACGCCGTCCGATTCGCTCGTGCCCACCAGCTCGTAACGGTATGGGAGGAACGCGGTGGGGTTCGCGGGATCGGGCGACGGACGCACCGTGACCTCGAACGTCGTCGCCCAGATGTGCGGCGCCTCGGGCACCGCGCCGGCGACCGAATACGAGGGGCGATTCGGCACGTCCTGCACGACCTCCACGAGCGTGACCTGCGGCGGCGCGAGCTCGCTGTCGTCGAGCGCCTGCGACAGATCGGCGGGAAAGCTCCAGATGGTCGGCACGACCGGTTGCGTGGCGTCGGGGTCGGACCAGACGATCGCATTTGCCAGCGTGAACTGCTTCGGGCGCGCGACGTAGAGCGGCGCCGCTCCGAGGCCGGTGATCGCCGGCGCGAGCGTGATGCCGTCGAAGCCGGTGGTGATCGGCATGCTGTCGGACGTGTCGACGTCGAGCGTGGCCGACTTCTGCGACGGTGTGCCGAATGCCAGCCAGGGAAGATTGCCCGGATCGACGCTCAACGTGAACTTCGTCGCGGCGCCGAGGAGCGAGGCATCGAATTGCTGGCCGGTGATCTCGTACAGACCGGCCGGCGGATCGGTGATCGCGGGGAAGGGCGGGCGGAGGCCGGCGAGGAAGACGCGCGCCGCTTGTCCCGCGACGTCGCCATACGTCATCTTGCCGAGGAGATCGCCGATGGTGATCGCCGCAGGCGCGGGCAGGAGGATGCGCCGTCCCGCCGTGAAGAGGCCGGGGATGTCCTGATTCTCCTCGGCCAGCGCGATCGCATCGACTCCGTAGTGCCGGGCGACGCCGAGAAGCGTGGAGTGCGATTCGTCGGTGACGAGATGGGGACGGCCGCTGACCGAAAGCGTGATGCCGGCGCCGAGCCGGCGCGTGAGGTTCGCGCGAGCGAGCTCGCGCACGTCGAAGCCGTACTCCGGATGCGCGCCGGCGATTCCGCGCAGCGTGTCGGAGCCGGTCGTCGTGGCGATCATGTTCTTCATCGTGTCGATGGCCTGCTGCACCACGGCGCGCGCGAGGCCGGAGAAGTAGTCCATGAAGAGGAACGTGGCCATGGAGTACGACTGCGGCGCGGGACTGACCGTCGTCGCGGCGGGCGCGACCCCTCCGGCATCGAGCTGCTTGAAGTAGGTCTTGATCGCCTGCAGCTGCTGCACGGTCGCGGTGTGGTAGGTCGAGAAATCGATCGCCGCGCCGGTGCCCGCCTGCAGCGTCATCTGCGGGAACACGGGGATGAAGCTCGCGTTCGGCCCGCTCGTCGCGGGGGCGGGTGGAACGGTGATCGTGAGCTCGAACAGCGTGGACGCGAACTGTTCGAGATCGGAGAGCGCAAACGGCTCGAGGTCGACCGTCTGCCGCGTGCCGCAGTACGTGTCCTGCAGTTGCTCGAGCGTGATGGTCTGTCCCTTCAATGTATCGACGGATGTATCGATACCGTTGATGTGCGCGTTGATTGCCCAGAGCAGAACTGCTTCCGCCAGCAGATCGAACGGCGAGGGCGTGTTCGCCGCCGGCGGCGTCGTGGCAATGCAGAAGCTGGCGACGAATTCGCCCTTCGCCGGAGCGGGATTGCCGCTCCCGTCGATGTCGGACGATGCGGTGACCTGCGGAACGCAGAGCAGCGGCACGGCGTAACGGCCGCCGGTCCCGGGCAGGACGCGTTTCCACGACATCGGCACGGTGCCCGAACACTGCGGCTGATCGAGCGCCACGGCGCGCGTGCGGAGCAGCGGCCGCGAAAAGGATGGCGCGAACGGTTTCTTCGTCGCGCATTGATCCCAGGGACCGGTGCTGTCGCTCCCGATCGTGAACGACTCGGAGATCGTGGTGGAGAAACTGAGATCGAAGGAGATGGAGAAAAGGCCGCAGTTGATCGAGACGCTCACCGTCACGGTCACGCCGGCGGTGAAATTCAGGAGCATCGCGGCGTAGCGCGCGATCTGTACGGTGACGGAGACCGTGACCGTGACATCGAGGCGTCCGGAGATGATGGCGAAGTCGATCTCGCCGTACATGTGGCCGGCGATCCCGAACTGCCCCTCGATCAGGTAGTAGTAATCGCCGTCGCCCGGGTTGCCGGGATAGGAGTGGTAGAACGCGACCGTCCCTTCGACGATCGCCATGACGGTGAGGGAGAGGCCGGCGCTCATGATTCCGGCGCTGATGTTTTTTCCCCAGCCCACCTGCAGGCCGAGCCCGAAGACGATGACCGGATTGAACGCGCCGCACGTGGTCTGCGGGAGGTTGCGGTCGGTCGCGCTGCTGAGCACCCCGAAATAGAAGCCGCCCGCGCCGGTGAACGGCAGCATCTGCAGGGCGAACGATCCGGAGAAATCGCCGCCGTACGGAAAGCCGAGATCGATGAGGAAGTTGCCGTTCGTGTAGATCTCCACGCTGATGCTCGGCAGCGTGACGCTGATGGCGCCGACGTCGAAGGAGCGCACAGAGGCAGGGAGCGTGAAGTCGATCTGGTAGACGCCGACGGTGTCGCTGATCCGCTTGTAGAGGATCTCGAACGCCAGGCCGTTGAAGATCTTCCCCATGCCGTTCGCGCCGTTGACGGTGATCGCCACGCCGTAGATCAGCGGATCGAGGAACACCGCCTCCAGCCGGACGATGGAGAGGAACATGATGTCGGCGCCGAGCAGCCAGCCGTTCGAATCGCTGAACTGCAGGGAGCCGCCGGAGAGCGGCGAGGTGGCGAACAGCGACTCGAATTGCGTGAGCGCTTCGTCGACGGTGATGCTGGGAGAGAACGGTGTGGCCGGCCCGAGCCGCTGCCCGACGCCGACGAACTTCACGTCGATGAGCGACGTCCCTGCGCCCGGAACCGACGACGCCATCGAGCCCGGGTCGGTGACGTCCCACGTCTTCTGCACGTTCTGTCCGAGAAACGTCCCCTTCACCAGGTTGAGCGAGACGGAGCCCGACTTGCCGTCGTAGACGAGCGAGATCTCCTCGATCGACATGAAGCCGAAGTCGAGGCCGGAGGTGGTGTACGAGACGGTCGTCTTCTTGTTGACGAAGTCGAAGGTGAAGTGGAAGCCGGAGAGCGGAATCGAGTTCAGCACGCTGAACGGCGAGGGGAGAGAGACCGGCTCGCCCAGCGCCGCGCCGGTGATGGTGGTGATGATGTCGCCGAGCGAGACGCCTTCGGGAAGCGTGATCTGCAGGATGCCGTTGGAGATCGACTCGGTGACGCCGAAGAACGTGACCTGATAGCGCGGCGATGCGCCGTCGCTGAGCAGGACCATGAACGACGGATCGATCCCCAGAAAGCTCAGCGTGCCGGCGATGACGCCGCTGTACGGCGTTGCGGCGCCGGGCGTGTGCGTGATGTTCAGCGTGACGCTGGCGGTGAGGAGCGGATCCGCGCCCCCTCCCGGATCGATCTCGTAAGTCACTCCGAGGAGGAAGTGGTAGAACGCCGCCTTGCCGGTCTGCAGAGTGATGGAGAACTGATCGACGGTGAGGTTCGTCAGGGGGAACGGCTTGAACACCGGCGCGTAGGTGTCGATCAGCGTGCCGAGCGGGAAGCCGCTGCTGGCCGGCGCCAGAGAGGTGGTGAACGTCCACGCGTCGCCGATCGAGTCGTATGCGGCGCTGCTGTCGAGCGTGAGGTTTGCGAGGCCGGGGAACGTCACGCTTGCGGCGATGGAGCCTGTGGTCTGCGTCGCCGTGTGGGCGACGGCGAAGGCGACGTCGTTGAAGGTGAACGAGACCCGGCCGATGCTCACGGTCCAGCCGAGGTTGATCCCTGCGGCCAGTGAATAGGCGGGCGAGGTCGGATCGATGGAGAAGGCGAGCGTGTCGATGGCCACGTCGGCGAACTCGGAGGGAGAAGCGCCGATGAAGCGCCCGAGCAGCGGCGCGAGCGAGATCGTCGAGCCGGGAGCGAGTGATCCGCTGAAGACGAAGCCGGGATAGATGGCGGTCACATCGATCGTCCCGCCGTCCGGTGGATCGATCACGAAGGACGCGGTCAGCGTGGCCATCACCGGCGGACTCGAGTGCGGCTGCACGGTCAGCGCGAGACCGGGGTTGGCCAGTTTGAGCACCGACGGGACGATGTCCCACGAATCCTGGATGACCACGGAAATGCCGAGCAGCGTGAGCGAGGCGTCGATGGTACTGATGGCCATCCGCCAGTCGCCGAACTGCACGGCGGAGGGGATCGGCAACTGTGCCGGCAGGAGGCCGCGCACGTCGACGGCGTTCGCCAGCTGCGACAGCGCGGAGAGGCCGAAGTCGAGCGTGTCGTCGACCGGTGCGCGGAAGAGGATCGATTGATCGAGCTCGCCGGCACTGGCGGAGATGTCGAGCGTCTTCTGCTCCCCGTTTTCGGTGAACGGCAGCGACGACACCAGCGTGATCGACGCCACCGGCTGCGCCGCTCCAGACGGGATGCTCACGTCGAGCACGAGCGTCATGGTGAGGAGCGGCAGACTGCCGATCTGAATGCCGGCCGGCGGCGCCGCGCCGTGGAACAGCGGGAAGCCGCCGCTGCTGATCGTGATCGGCGCGGAGACGGGGAGCGATCCGGGGAAGATCGGCTGGATCCCGGCGAGGCCGGCGTCGGTGACGATCGTTCCGCTCAGCGACATGCCGGTCTGCTGCGCGCCGCTGGTCCACGACGCGAGCGTAATGGTGGAGCTCGGGTCGAAGTCGACGCCGTCGAAGACGGAATTCTGCAGGGCGGGAAAGGCGGCGGAGAGTGCGCCGGTCCCCGCGTTGAGCTTCGCCACGGCGAGGAGTTGCGGCACCTGGCCGACGATGGTGAAGGTCAGCGCGACGCTCGTCCCGTGGATGGCGAACGACGCGCCGGTGCCGCCGAGCGTGATGCGGTTGTGCGGCGTGTCGAGCTTCGGCGACGTCGCGCCGGTCAGCTTCAGATCGCTGCCGGGGAGCCAGGTACGGAAAAGGTCATCGATCGCCTTTGACGGGATGTCGCCGGGGCGCAGATCGAAGTCCGAGCCGCTCATCCTTCCGTTGACGAGGTGGTAGAGGGTGAGGAGATCGATGCCGCCGCTCATGATCCGGCCGTGTACGCGGCGTACCAGGCGAGGTTGCCGCCCGGCGTGGCCTGTTGCGATGGATCGCCGAAAAGGAGCAGGCCCGCCGTTCCATATCGCGGCAGTTTCTTGCCCAGGAAATAGAGGCCGATGTCGCGGAGCCGGATCATGTAGCGGGTGGCGTCGTTCGACTGCGTGATGAAATCGATCGATCCGATGCCGAGGCGCAGCACGCCCTGGAGGCTCAGCTCGAGCTTGCCCGGACTGGCGAGCGGAAGCTCGATCAGCAGCGCCGCGGTGGGCGCCTGTCCCGGACTCCAGGCGGCGACGAGCGTCGCGGAGAAGCCGGCGTTGCCCGCCAGTCCGCCGAGCGAGCCGAGGTTGAGGCCGTAAAGCAGCGCGTACCACTCGGTGGAGAGCGGCAGGGTGTCGAGCAGGATGGCGCGCACCGGCAGATAGCCGGCCGCCGGCGGCGTGCGGTCCGCGTCGCCGGAATCGAAACCGTCGACCGTGATCGGGAACCGCTTGAAGAGCGCGGCGGTGCGGGCGGTGGATCGCGTGAGGTCGAAGGTGACGCCGCTGACGTCGAACAGGAACGCGCGATTGGCGATCGTGTTGGTCTGCTCGTCGATGTCGAACGACATGCGGATGCCGAGGTTCGCGCAGTAGAGGCCGAGCGCGGAGGGGGAGAGGTCGCTCGTCTCATCGCCGAAGGAGAGGATGTCGACGCCGGGGAGCGCTTTGAAGTTGAGATAGCCCCAGAGCGAGAACTCGGAGACGACGTGCGTGGCGGTCGCCCCGTCCTGCCCCTGGTGGAACGTGTGGAACACCGCCTTCACGAACTCGGCGTAGTTGAGCGCCGCGCTGTTCGCGGCCAGGAAGCGAAGGTCGTCGTCGGATGTGAAGGTGTAGACGGCGACGCCGCCGTGATTCTCGTAGCGCCCCTTCAGCAGGATGCTGTGCGCGTTCGACGCATTGGACGTCTGCCGCTGCACCGCATCCCCGAACAGTTTCCTCAGGATCAGCACGGCCTCGGAGTGGAAGCTGGTGATCTTCGAGTTCGCGAAGAGGACTTCGAGCGTCAGCACGCGGAAGTCGAACGGCTGCGGCGGCGGAGGAGGCGATGACGGCGGCGCCGGATCATTGGTGGCCACGTAGCGGATCAGGCCGAAGAGGGAACTGTGCTGCATCTGCAGCCCCTGCGTGGCGTCGACGGAGCTCGTCGTCACACCGAAGTGGTGTGCGCGGAACCTGGTCAGGTCGATGCCGCCGAGGAGTCCTTTGATGTCGCTCGGAAAATTGCCGATGGCGATCTCCGTGTTCAGCGCGAGCACGCCCTGCCACGCCGGCGAGTTGACGACCGTGTTGACGAAGTAATCGAAGTGCGGATCGCTCTGCAGCAGCTGCTGCGCGGTGGAAAAGTAGTCGTTGAGCCACGCCGAGAGCGCGGCGCGGTCGGGATGAAAATCGTCGTCGCCGCCGCTCCAGGTCGCGGTCGTCGCGGCTCGCTCCTGCAGACTCCCCTTGCAGAATTTGAAGATCAGGATGTTGGCCGGATCGCCGCCGGCGTCGGGCGTGCCGGTGGCGATCGTGAACGGCCAGCCGGCGATCGTGATCGCGTTCGAGAACGTGCCGAGCTGCTTGCCGGTCGAGACGACGAGGAAGAGATCCTGCGACTGAAGGACGTCGGTCAGCTCGGGTGTGAGGGAGGAGAACATCAGCTGCTCTCCCGCCGAGCCGAGCGCGATCAGCACCTGCTGCCAGGTCAGGCCCTGGATCGTGGCGAGGAAGCCCTGCGGCGTCGTCGCGACCACCGGCGCTGCCGCGGGTGAGCTCACGCTGCGACGGCCGCCGGTTGTGGCGCCGGTGGACATGATCTTCTTGCGCGCCGGCGCGAGGACGTTTCGCTCGAGGATGGCATACGCGCCGGCGTCCGCCGCCGCGACGCCGGCGTACGGCGCGAGCGGAAACGGAATGCCCGGCATCGTCGCGCCGGGGGAGAAGAGATCGAGCACGCTGGTCGTGCCGCCGGGTTGGAAAAGGGGCGAGGCCGGCGGCTGCGCGCTGTAGGTCGTGGCGGGACGATTCGCGTCGAACGCGGCGACCGAAACCCACGACGTCGTGAAATCGCCGTCGAGCAGCGCGCCGGGGGCGGTTCCATCAGTCACGGGAGCCCACGCCGGTTGATACGGCGTGAAGGTGATGAGGTCGCCCGGTGCGTCCGGCGAGCGCGGTTGAAAGAAGATCAGCTCCGTTCCCGAGAGGCCGCAGAGCAACGTGGCCTGCGACGCCGGCGGCGTCGTCGCCAGCTCGAAATCGCCCGCCGGAAAGAGCGCGTAGCCGGACGGGGTGACGTCCAGGACGAGCGATGCAGTCGGCGTGGGGAAAAGGAGGATCGGGTCGTCGTAGATCGTGCGGAGCGTGGTGGCGATGAGCTCGCCCCCTTCGACGGCGCGGAGTGCCGGTTTGGCGACGGTGTACGACGCGGGCTGCAGCACGAACAGCGTGCGCGCGGGTGGCTTCGCGCCGAGCGGGTCCCACTGCATCGTGACGCGGCGGTGCGACGTCGTGGCGGGATCGAACAGCGCGAAGCGGTATTCGGTGAGGCTCGTCTTCGGACCGGAGTAGTAGCGGATCGCGGCGTCGGAGCCGGTGCGCATGTCGTCCGAGAAATCGCGGATCAGGCCTTCATCGACGACGCAGAAGCGCTGCGCGCCGTAGAGCGGAATCTCCATGCTGCGTTTCGTCCGCCGCGGCCAGTCGGGGCCGGTCGGCACGTTGATCGAGAAGTGATCCGGCTCAGCGGACGGCATCGCCGTGACGACCATGCCCGCGTCGAGTGAAAAGCCGTAGCGGCCGAAGGCGAACGAAGCCCGCGCGGCGATCGTGCCCTCCGCGCCCAGGCTGACGGTCTGTTTGGAGACGATGCCTTTCGCTTCATCCCAGCCGATCCAGGCGAAGCCCGGCGCGGCCGGTTTCGGGAGCTCGCCTGCGAGTGCGTCGGCGAGCGCTTTCGGCTGGGCGGGCGTGGCCGGGAGAAAGACGAACCAGCCGTTGTACGCGGGGTCGTTCCAGGCGCCGCCCGGAGTGATGGAAGGAAGGGGATTCGCAGGGAGGGAATCGACGAAGTACGCCAGGACGCCCGACGCCACCGGCGGATTGCTCTCCAGGTAGAGAGGCGTACCGGCCACATTGAGGAGCTGGAGCACGGCATCGGGCATCGCTCATGATTCCGGAATCGGGATGAAGAAGAGGCTGAGGAGCAAGCGCAGCGGCGAGCTCGTGCCGTGGTAGAGCATGGAGGCGGCGGCCATGAGCGCCCAGATGCTGGGGAGTGAAAAATCGGCGGCGGCAGCGATCTCGTCGAAGGTGGGGCGATTCGGAATGGCGTCGTCGATAGACGTGTCTGCGCCCAGCCTGAATTGCGTGGAGAGGATGAGGAAGACGGGCGACGAGAAGCGCCCTCCGAGCTGAGCGGCGAACGAGAGCTCGAGTGAAGACGGCGGTTTCGGATCGAACGGATCCATCTGCACCCCGGTGGCCTGGAAGTAATGCGACATGCCGGTGATGACGGGCGACTGCGACCCGTTGTTGATGATCGATTCGATCAGCTGTGCGGCCAGGTCGTCGGCCAGGAGCGCCTGCGCCGCGGGATGATAGACACCCGGTCCGGTCGGTCCGGTAGGCCCGCGCTGACCGCTGCCGGTCTGGCCATGCGGTCCTGTCGGACCGCGCTGGCCGCTGGGACCACGCAGACCACTTGGTCCACGCAGACCAGTTGGGCCGCGCTGACCGCTGGGGCCGTGCGGACCTGTCGGCCCATGCGGACCGGGGACGCCGCTCGATCCGTGCGGACCTGTCGGCCCGCGCACACCGCTCGTCCCATGCGGACCTGTCGGCCCATGCGGACCGGGGACGCCGCTCGATCCGTGCGGACCTGTCGGCCCGCGC
>Ga0070689_100002816_pt1 | contig 11433 bp, 9 predicted proteins | sample KBSS23HmetaG_FD_64669 | JGI IMG/M metagenome (GOLD analysis project Ga0070689, IMG submission 64669) | Switchgrass rhizosphere microbial communities from Kellogg Biological Station, Michigan, USA - KBS S2-3H metaG | ecosystem: Host-associated > Plants > Roots > Rhizosphere ... | reverse complement strand
GGCCGATGGACCGCGCTCTTCTTCCTCGACGAGGCGACCGCGTTCGCCGCCGGACACCGCCCCTGCGCGTACTGCCGCCGCGCCGACTACGTCAGGTTCGGCGACGCGTGGATCGCTGCGCACGCGCTCGCCGAGAGACCGCGCGCCGGCGAGCTCGACGCCCAGCTTCACCGCGAGCGGGTCGACCCGCGCACACGGCGTCAAGCCACGCGCCCCGCGTCGTTCGGCGCGCTCCCCGACGGCGCGATGGTCCGCCACGCCGGCCGGCCCGCCCTCGTCCTCGGCCCGCACCTCCTCCCGTGGTCGTTCGCCGGCTACGGTCCGCCGATCGCCGTCCCGCGGGGCGCCGAGGTCGAGCTCCTCACGCCACCGTCGACCGTCGCGGCGATCGCCGCCGGGTACCGCCCGAAGCTCCATCCCACCGCCTGCGAGACGCCGCGGCGCTGAATCAGGAATCGGCGCAGTCGCGAATCGCGCCAGAGGTTACTTCGCCGGCATCGAGATCCGTGGAAAGACGAGGAGCCGGAGGCCCACGCCGGGGGCGACGAGATCGACCTCGCGCACCTCGGTGGCGCCGCGCGCCTCGCCGTCTTCGATGTTCATGACCATGTCTTCGGGCCTCTGCGCCTTGCTGCCGTCGCAGTGAACGAAGCAGCCACCCTCCTTGAGGTGCAGGTTGTCTTCGTTCCGCGCGACCGTCTCGGACACGACGACGTGGACGTGGAGCGGCTTCGTCTCGACGTCGTACGCGTCGTACCCGGACAGGTCGACCTCGCGGTGGTCGCGGCAGATCTCCTCGGCGATGCGGTAGCCGTGAACGGTGAAGACGTGGCTATCGAAGAGGTCCGGGGCGGCGACGGTGCGCGCAGGCGCGGCGCGCCACGGTTCGACGGCCTCCTCGACGGTGCGGCCGGCGAAGCGCTGCTCGGCGGGCGCGAACGGGAAATCCCGCCGCCCCATGAAGACCTGTCCATCGAGGTAATCTTCGCCGTATTCGGCTTTGCAATTGTACCGGAGCCACACCCCGCCATAGAAGACGGGCGCGCAGTTCTGCATGTACGTCTTTAGTTTCTTGTTGGCGATGCTGTACTTGCTATTTTCTTGTTTGTACACCGTCGGATCGCGCGCATCGGCCGGCGCGGACGCCGTGACGCTCCCCGGGAGGATGAGGAACTCGGGATACTGTTTGCTGAGCGCGGCCACGTCGGTGCGGAAGACGGAGAAGACGATGTCCTGCGGAATGGCGGCGTCGGGGGTGAGCTCGCTGTTGTCGTCCCAGTAGTCTTCGGGGCAGACGAGGACGGGCAGCGTGTCGAGCGCGACGGACGTCTTCTTCGCGGCGGCGAGCGCGCGGCCGAGAAGCGCGGTCTTCGTGCGCATGATGGCGCGCGCGCGCTCCGTCGGCGAGAGGGTCGACGAGAGCGGTCGCGCGTATTTCTTCCACCGCTTTCGATAGGCGTGCTTGCCGCCGTAGACCCGCGACGCGCTGTCGCCGGGCTCTACGCGCGGGACCGTCAGATCGGCGCGCTCGCTCGACGTGGCGCCGAGCTTGTGGTGCTTCAGCATGAACACCTGGACGTATCTCAGAGTCCGGCTGGCGGCGATCGCGGCCAGGCGATCGGCGAGGGTCTGCTTCGGCATCGCGCGTCCCGTCCGTGGGTGTTTCGGACCCTATCAAAGAAGGAGCGCCGCGGGACACCGTGGTCGACGTGGGTCGCCCGCTGCTCGTGCTACGGTCGGGAGATGCTCGCACGCGCGGCGCGGCCCGAGGACTACGACGCGTTCACCGCGCTCTGGGCGCAGCTCGGTCAGGAGCAAGATCCGCCTCCGCGTGACCGCTGGGTGGAGCACCTGGCTCCGAGCACGATCTTCCTCGAAGAGGACGGCCGACTCGCCGCGTACAACCTCAGCTTCGCGTTCGGGACACGCGGCGATGTCCGGCAGGTCGTCGTCGATCACGCGTTCCGCCGCCGTGGGGTCGGCAAGCAGCTCATGGCCGCGGTCGCCGCGAAGCTACGCGCGGCCGGTTGCAGCGAGTGGCGGCTCGAGGTCCGCGCCGACAACGCGGCCGCGCTCGCCCTGTACCGCGCGGTGGGGATGCGCCCGCTCCGCGATCTCCACGTCATGACGCTCGCCCGGGCCGACGCCGAGGCGTTCGCCGCGACGGCCTCCGGGCCGCAGCGGATCGAGCCGGTCGTCGCCGCGGACGACCCCGCGCTCGAAGCCGCGCTCGATTTCGGCGCGGGCCAGCTCGCGCGCTGGCGGACGTACCGCGCGCACTGTCCCATGGTGCGCGCCGGCCACGACGCGATGACCCAGATATGGCACGACTTCAAGCCCGGCTGCGCGCTCCTGTTCCCGTTCGTCGCGCCCGACATCGAGACCGCGGCGCACCTGCTCGCGACGGCGCTGACCGTCGCGAAGACCGATCGATTCGAGCTCGAGCTACGCCAACCACACCTCGTCACCGCGCTCCTCGCGGCGGGCGCGATAGAGCACGAGCATCAGATCGAGATGACCGGCTCATTGTGAGCGCTGACGGAGCTCCGTCCCAGCAGAGCGACTGACGCAAGGGCGCGCGCCAGCACGCGCGCGGGCCGATCTCGGCACGCTATGCTGCCGGCGATGATGTCATGGCGCTCTTGTCTCCTGGCGGCCGCGCTCGTCGTGGGGTGCGCGGCGGTCCCCCGTTCTCCCGCTCCACCCGCAGCGCGGCGACCGTCACCGGAGCTCCACATCGACGATCTGGCGGAGGGAGTCGAGGTGCGAGGCTTCATCCCGTCCGCGCTCTACGTCGACGACGACGGCGCGCCGCGCGGCGCGCGGTTCGTGCACGCGCGGACCCGGTTCGTCTTCGACTACTTGAGGGTCGAGTCCGCGCCGCAAGCGTTCCTCTACGTGACGACGTATCTGGCGTCGGACGGGGGCGAGGCGCACACGCAGGAGCATTTGCTCCTGGGGAGAGGGAACCAGGGACGCCGTCTCGGGAACATCGAGCACGCGATGCTGGCGCGGTCGAGCGCATTCACCGCGCAATACCGGACGGCGTACCATTTCTACACCGTCTCCGGAGTCGACACGTTCTGGCCGCTCCTCCGCGCGAACCTCGGCGCGCTCCTCCACCCCGATTACTCGGACGAAGAGGTGCGGCGCGAGGTGCGCGATTTCGGCGTCACCAAGGCGCCCGGCGGCGCGCTCGCCCTGACCGAGAAGGGGACCGTCTACAACGAGATGGTCAATCGCTTCGATCAGGCGGACGAGCGGGCATGGTTCGAGCTCGCGCGGATGATCTACGGAGCCGAGCACCCGCTGGCGCACGTCGGCGGCGGGACGCCGGAGGGGATTCGGGAGCTCACACCGGAGAAGATCCACCGATTCCACGAAGCCCACTACCGCCTCGGCAACATGGGAATGGTGGCGGCGTTTCCGTCGTCGGCTCCGCTCGGCGCCGTGCTCGACGGCATGCGCGAGACGCTGGACGCGTTCGCCGCGCCGAGCGACGCCGGCGCTCGCTTCATGACGGAGGCCGACGTCCCGCCGCCGCGGGGCGCTCCTCCGGGATCGCTGCGGGTCGTCGACTATCCCCTGACGTCGACCGATCACCCAGGCCCGATGAGGTTCGCCTGGCCGGCCCGGCGCAGGCTCGACCCGGGCGAGCTCGTCGCGATGGAGGCGTTCCTGGACGCCTTCGGCAGCGGCCCCGGCTCGACGCTCTACGCCGCGCTGGTCGATCGCAAGACGCGCGAGCTCGACGTCGGAGCCACGCGGGTGTGGTGCGGCCCGAGCACCGACCCGGGGCAGCCGGTGTACCTGGGGCTCGAGGACGTCGCCGCGTCGCACGGCGACGAGGCGTCACTCCGCGCCGTGCGCGACGTCGTGCTCGCGAAGCTCGCCGCGATCGCGTCGCTGCCCGACGGCTCACCCGAGCTCGAGGCCTTCCAGGAGCGGTATCGCGCGCGCCTCGTCGATGCGCGCCGCGGCGTCGACAAGTTCCTGGATACGCCGCCGGAGTTCGGCGAGCGCTCGACCGGCGATCGATGGATCATGCATCTCGAGCGCTGGGTCCTCGTCGCGCCGGGCTTCCGCAAGCGCCTGAGCACCAAGGACGCGCTCGATCACGCCTTCACGCTGGCCGGCGCGGCCAAGAACCCTTGGCGGGAGCGCATCCGCGCGTGGGGGCTCCTCGACACGCCCTACGCCGTCGCGGCGCGCCCGAGCCCCGCGCTCCGAAAGCGCTTCGATGACGACCTCCGCGCGCGTCTCGACGGCGAGCTCGCGCGCCTCAAACGCGTGTATAGTGCATCGGACGACGGCGAGGCGCTGCGGCGGCGCGCGGCCGACGTCGCGCGCGGCGACGAGGAGATCGCCCGCGCCGAGGCGACCGTACCCATGGCCCCATTCATCGCCAATCCGCCGCTGACTCAGGACGATGGACTGGTCTGGAAAGAGACGGTGATCGGCGGCGTGCCGGTCGTCGCGTCCACGTTCGAAGGGATGAAGAGCGCCACCATCGGGCTCGCGCTCCGGATCGAATCGGTCCCCGAGGAGATGCTCCCCTATCTGGCGCTCCTTCCGCGCCTGATGCGCGACGTGGGCGTGCTCCGTGACGGCGAGCCGATCCCGTACCAGGAAGTCGAAGACCGGCTGCGGCGCGAGGTGCTCGGCGTCGACGCGGGCTTCGACGTCCGCTTCCCGAAGGAGCGCGCCGAGCTCGTCCTGGAGGCGTCGGGCAACGACGTGGACGAGACGCGGCGCGCGCTCGGCTGGGTCCGCGACTTCTTGCTCCACCCCGACTGGCGCCCGGAGAACCTCCCCCGCGTGCGCGACGTGGTGACGGAGCAGATGAAGCGGCAACACGATACGATGACCGGCGTCGAAGAGCAGTGGCTGACGACCGCGGCCGCCGCGGTGTGGCGGCAAGACGAGCCGGTCCTCGCGCACACCGGATCGTTCCTCACGCGCGCGCACGACGCGTTTCGTCTCTCGTGGATGCTCGACGGCGGCGCGGACGTGCGCGGATTCGTCCCCTTTCTGCGCTCGCTCGCGGCGGCCGGCGCGAAGGGCGATCGCGCGTCGCTCGGCCGTCTCGCCGCCGTCCTCGCCGGCGCGGACGCGAAGGCTGCCCCGCTCCCGGGCGGGCTCGCCGGGTACGTCGCGGCGGCGCGCGCGCTCCCGCCCGCGGCGCGACCCCACGTGGAGAAGGCCGGCCACGATCTGGGCGAGCTGCTCGCCGACGTCCCCGACGCGTCGCTGGCTCGCGATTGGGCCGAGCTCTGCGGGCAGATGGCGGACGGCGCCGCGTCCCCCCCCGCCGGCGCGCTCACTTCGATCGCGAAGACGCTCGCGGCGGTGCGACACGCGAACGTGGCGCGCGTCTGGATGGTCGGCTCGTCGCGCCACCAGGCGGCGATCCACTCCGATCTCGAGCGTCTCCTCGGCGCGCTCGATCCGGCGCCCGCGCCGCACGTCGAGCTCGCCCCCGGCGGGCGCGTTGCCGCCCGTGCGCGCGCGCGGGGAGCGGCCGCCGCCGACGCGCCGTTCGTCGCGCTGATCAATCCGAACAAGACCAACGCGTCGCTCGTCCACGCCGCGCGCGGCGTGACGTACGACGACCCGACCGACGCCGCGCTCGTGGATTACCTCGCCGCGAACGTCTTCAATGGGACAGGGGGACACGCCCTCTTCAAGCGCATCTGGGGCGCGGGGCTCGCGTACAGCGGATACGCGTGGACGTCGCCCCATGCCGGCCGCGTCGAGCTCTATTCGGACCGCTGCGCCGACGTCGCCGGGCTCCTCCGCTTCGTCGACGGAGAAGTTCGCCGAGCGCCCGCCGATCCACGCTTCGTCGACTACGCGGTGACCACCGCGTTCTGGTCGCGTGTCGCCGGGACGTACGAGTCGCGCGCCCGCGACATGGCCGACGATCGCATCTCCGGCTCGACCCCGGAGCAGGTCCGGGCGTTCCGTCGCCGCCTGCTCGCGCTCCGGAGTCGACCGGACCTCGGCGAGGTGCTTCACGCGCGCCTCGCGCCCGTCTTCGCTTCGCTCGTCCCGTCGCTCGCCCCCGGCACGGCGCCGCCCCCCGGCACCACGTTCTTCGTCGTCGGCGCGGAGGCGCAGGTCGCCGCGTACGAGCGCGAGCTCCGGTCGGCGCTCGGCGAAGGGACGACGGTCCTCCGCGCGTATCCGCGCGATTTCTGGTAACGCGCGCCGTGCCTGCTACCGCCCGTTGGGAACGAGGTAGGCCGCGATCGCGTCGACGTATCGGCCACACCGTCCGAAGAACCCGATCACGTCGCCGACGACGTCGAAGACCTGGCCTCCCCCGCCCCCGCCGTAGGGGCCATAGACGCGCGTCTCACCATTGCCGTCTTGCGTCGTGAATCCGATTTGATTCACGAAGTCCCCGCAGTTGCCGGACACGGCGATGATATGCTCGCCGTCGCGGAAGACGATCGGGTGCAGCTTACCGCCGTCGCCGCCGTGCCTGGGCGCGGCGTATCTGCTCCCGTCGGCCAGCAGGTACGTGATTTGGATCGAGTCGACGTACCGGTCCGCGCCGATCGTGATCGACGCGATCGCCTGGATGGCCGGCTCCCACGTCAAGACGGGGTCGGTGAATGCCTCGCCGCCACCCCCGCCGCAGAGGGCAGTCGTCGGATCGTCCAGGTAGAAGCCAATCGCGTCGATGAATCGACCGTCGATTCCACGGAGGCCGCGGATCGCGCCGTCGATCACGAACGCGCTGCCGCCGTTGCCGCCGTAGGGACCGTAGGTGCGGAACTTGCCGTCGCTGGAGTCGCGCGTGGTGCCCGCGTCGGAGGCACCCTACCGCGAGCTGCTCGGCGCGCCCGTGCGTTTCGCGGCCCCCGTTTCGGCGATCGCGATCGATCCGGCCGAGCTCGCCGCTCCCCTGCCTCCGCGCGATCCGGCGCTGCACGAGATGCTCACCCGCTTCGCCGAGGAGCGACTCGCGCGCGTCGCCGTCCGACGCGAGCTCGCCGACGAGGTCCGCCTCGCGGTGCGTCGCGCCTTCGACGGAAATCGTGCCCCCGAGGTGTCCGCGATCGCCCGACACCTCGGTATGGGCCAACGCACCCTGGGGCGACGCCTGCAGGAGCAGGGCACGACGTACGCCGCGCTCCTCGACGACGTGCGGCGCGTGACCGCGCTCGAGCTCCTCGAACGCGACGTGACGACCGCCGAGATCGCCTTCTTCCTCGGCTATTCGGATTCACGTGCGTTCCTCCGCGCCTTCCGTCGCTGGACCGGCCTCACCCCCGGTCGCTTTCGCCGCAGCACGCTGTAACCTTTCCGGGCCCTCGATCGTGCTCCTCATGGAAAGGAGCTTCCCATGGATCAAGTGGTCGTCGTCGGCGGCGGGCTTGGAGGGCTCGCTGCCGCCGCCCTCATCGGGCGAGCGGGACGGAGAGTCGTCGTCGTGGAGCGCGCACGTGCACTCGGAGGACGCGCGCAGACCCACGACGAAGATGGTTTTCTGATGAACCTGGGAGCACATGCCCTCTACCGAGGCGGCGCCGCGGCCGACGTCTATCGGGAGCTCGGCGTGAACTACACGGGACGAAGTCCGGTGACCGTCGGACTCGCGATCCGTGGAGGCCGCGGGCATGCGCTCCCGACGGGGCCGATGAGCCTCTTCTTCGGTGACCTGATGCCGGTCGCCGCGCGGTTCGAAGCCGCGAAGCTCTTCGCCGGGCTCGCCACGATCGAGGCACCTCCTGGGATGTCCGTCCTCGAATGGGCGGAGGCGACGACGCGGCACGTGACGGTCAAGGAGATGTTCCTCGCGTTGGCGCGGGTCACGACGTACGCGAACGCCCCGACGCTCCAGGACGCGGCGAAGACGGCTCGGCAACTCGCCCTCGCCATGCGGGCAGGAGTCCTCTATCTCGACGGCGGATGGGCCACGCTCGTCGAGGGACTCCGCCGCGCGGCCAAGCACGGAGGCGCCGAGATCGTCACGGGGCGCGACGTGGTGCAGGTCCTTCACGATGACCGGGTCCACGGCGTCGTGCTCGATGACGGACGAACGATCGCCGCGACGGAGGTGATCGTGACGGGCGGTCCACGCGGCGTGAGCGCACTCACGAAGAGCGCGGCGGTCAAACGATGGGCCGAGACGCTCGTCCCCGCACATGCGGCATGTCTCGACATCGCAGTCAGCCATCTGCCTCGCGCCAAACTCAACTTCGCGCTCGGCATCGATACGCCGCTCTACGTGTCGGTTCATTCGGTCACGGCTCGACTCGCACCGGCAGGCGGTGCGCTGATCCACGCTGCGAAGTACTTGCCGGCGGGCTCTTCCGAGCATCAGGACAACGACAAGGTGCTCGCGGAGATCGAGGGTGCGGTCGACCTTCTTCAACCGGGATGGCGTGACGTCGTCGTCCATCGCCGCTTCCTCCCACGGCTGGTCGTGACCCATGCCATCGACGTCGCGGAGGCGCGACCCGGTCCCGCGGTACCCGACGTCCACGGCCTCTACGTCGTCGGCGATTGGGTCGGCGGGACCGGAGCGCTCTCGGACGCGACGCTGGCGAGCGCACGAGAAGCGGCGAGCCTCGTCGGCGCGCGACGCGCCGCCGCGTGATACGAACGGGCGGAGAGCTCCGTGACGATCGCAGCCGCATATCGAGAGCATTACGAGCTCGTCTGGGGGCTCTGTTATCGAATGACCGGGAGCGCGGCCGACGCCGACGAGCTCGCGCAGGAGACGTTTGTCCGTGCGGTCGAGCGGCCGCCGCGCACGACGTCGGATCCACTCGCGCCGTGGCTCGCGACCGTCGCTCTGAACCTGTCACGGGATCGGCTGCGGCACCGCAAGGAGCGCCCCTACGTGGGACCGTGGCTCCCGGCGCCGGTGCCCACGAACGAAGAGGCCTCCCCCGAGGAGGACGATCCGGCCGTGCGCTACGATCGCGTGGAGAGCGCGTCATTTGCATTCCTCGTCGCGCTGGAGGCGCTGACGCCGACCCAGCGCGCCGTCACGGTGCTCCGCGACGTGCTCGACTATTCCGTGAACGAGACGGCGGCGTGCCTCGGGATCTCCGAAGGGAACGTCAAGGTGACGCACCTCCGCGCGCGTCGCGCGCTCGAGACGTACGACGCGACCCGGGTGCGCCCCACTCGGACGGTGCAGGGCAAGACGAAGGAGATCTTGATGCGATTCGTCATCGCGCTCGAGACCGCGGACGCCGCGGCGCTCGAAGCGCTCCTCTCCCCATCCGCCGAGGCCGCGACGGACGGCGGCGGCGAGTTCCTGGCCGCGGTCCGCCGCATCGTCGGACGGGACCGCGTCGCGCGTTTCTGCCTCGGCCTCGCCAAGAAGGCCGGACGGGTCAGCGGCGTCGAGATGGCGATGCTCAACGGGCTCCCCGCCGTCGTCTTCGATTGGGACGCTCCGGAGCGTTACGCGCCGCGGTTCGTGCTCCAATGCGTGCTCGATCGCGACGGCATGATTCGCGACATCTACGGTGTTCTCGCGAGCCCGAAGCTGTCGGCGCTCACCCCCCCTGCGTCGAGGTGCGGCGGAGCGCACGGGTGACGGCCTCGACCGCGGGCTCGGTGCCGCGGCTCGAGCTGCGTTGAACGGCGACGAGGCGCCGGACACCGAGGCGGCCCACGGGGCAGACGGTGACGCCGCGCGCGTCGGCGAGCGCGAGCTCGGGGACGAGCGCGATCCCCTCGCCGGCCGTGACGAGGGCGAGCACCGACGGGAACTCGAGGCACACGTGGGCGATCTTCGGTGCGAAGCCCCAGCGCGACGCGAGGCGGTCGAGCGCGACGCGCGCCGAAGCCCCGTCGGGCGCGGCGATCCACGGCTCGCCGGCGAGAGAGCGCGGCGTGCGGAGCGCGTCCGCGACGCGGTCGGCGGCGACGACCCGGTAGGGGTCGCGGCCGAGGAGCGTGCTCGTGAGCGAGGCGGGGCGCGCTTCCGGCTCCGACTCGTCGCGCTCTTCGATCACGAGGTCGACGTGGCCGGCGCGGAGCGCGCTCTCGGCGCGGCGCCCGAAGAGCTCGACGACCATCGGGACGATGCTCGGCTGCTCGGAGCGCAGGACGGGGAGCGCCTCGACGACGAGCCATCGGATCGCGCTCTGGAACGCGGCGATGCGGACGGTGCCGGAGGCACGGCCGGTCGCGGCGGCGACGGTGCGCCGCGCGGCGACGAGCTCCGACTCGATCCGCTCGGCGTGCGCCGCGAGGAGGCGCCCCACCTCCGTCGGCTGGAGCCGGCGGCGGCTCCGGTCGAAGAGCGGGACGCCGGCCTCCCCCTCGAGCGCGGCGATCTGCTGCGACACCGCCTGCGGCGTCAGGTGGAGCGCCTTCGACGCGCCGACGACGCCGTGCGCGCGGACGACCGCCAGGAGGACGCGCATCCGGCGCGGGTCGATCTCCATGTAAGCGGAGCTTACCATCGACGTCAGAAAGTCTTGCTTTCCTTGAACGTCGGACGTGGCACGCTCGGGGCATGAGCGAGCACAGCGCGGTCTCCGATGTCGACGCCACGTCCACGAAGGAGGCGGGATCGCGCCGGCTCATCGAGCTGAGTCACGCGATCGTGCACGGGATGACGACGTACCCGGGGCTCCCCGCGCCCGAGCTCTCCGACCACCTGTCGCGCGACGCGTGCGAGGCGTTGTACGCGCCGGGGGTGACGTTCCATATCGGCCGGATCTCGATGGTGGGGAACACCGGCACGTACGTCGACAGCCCGTTCCATCGCTTCGCCGACGGCGCCGACCTCGCCGCGGTCGCGCTCGACCGGCTCGCGGATCTCGAGGGCGTGGTCGTCCGCGTCGCCGGCTCGGCGCGGCGCGCGATCGACGTCGCCGAGCTCGCTCCGTACGACGTCCGCCGGCGCGCGGTCCTCGTGCACACCGGGTGGGACCGCGAGTGGCGGCGTCCCGGCTACGGCGTCGACGCGCCGTTCCTCACGCGCGCCGCCGCGGAGTGGCTCGTCGCCCAGGGGGCGGCGCTCGTCGGGATCGACTCGGTGAACATCGACGACATGAACGACCGCTTGCGGCCGACGCACACCGCGCTCCTCGGCGCGGGCGTGCCGATCGTGGAGCACATGGCCGGCCTCGACCAGCTGCCCTCCACGGGCTTCCGGTTCCACGCCGCGCCGCCGCGGATCGAGCGCTTCGGCACCTTCCCCGTGCGCGCGTACGCGGTCGTCTCGTGAAGATCGCGATCGAGATCGTCGGCTGGCTCGGCGCGGCCGGCCTCCTCGCCGCGTACGCGCTCGTCTCCGCGCGGCGGCTGAACAGCGAGAGCGCGGCGTTCCAGGCGATGAACGTCGTGGCCGGCGCGGCGCTCGCGCTCAACGCGGCCGCGAACGGCGCGTTGCCGTCGACCGCGTTGAACGTGATCTGGGTCGCGATCGGCGCGTTCGCGCTCGTCGGCCAC